>Ga0209647_1001698_pt1 | contig 18362 bp, 18 predicted proteins | sample GraSoi_2013_60cm_FD_185827 | JGI IMG/M metagenome (GOLD analysis project Ga0209647, IMG submission 185827) | Grasslands soil microbial communities from the Angelo Coastal Reserve, California, USA - Sample 9_17_2013_60cm (SPAdes) (version 2) | ecosystem: Environmental > Terrestrial > Soil >...
CGAACTCGATGATTCCGTAACGTTCGGGATCATTCACATAGTAGGCAAAAACCGTGGCTCCGTTCGGATCGATTCGACCTGGGCCAAGCAGTTCGACTAACCCATGTCCGTAGAAAACATTATCGCCTAGGATTAGTGCGGATGGGCTATTTCGGACAAAGTCTGCCCCAATGATATAGGCTTGGGCCAAACCACCAGGGGTAGGCTGCTCTGCATAACCGAACGACAATCCCCATTGCGAACCGTCGCCAAGCAACTGCTTGAACCGTGGCAGGTCATGCGGTGTAGATATAATGAGAATCTCCCTGACCCCAGCAAACATGAGGATGCTTAAGGGATAATAGAGCATCGGTTTGTCGTAAACCGGCATAAGCTGTTTGGAGACTGCCAGCGTTAGCGGATACAACCGGGTGCCACTGCCGCCGGCGAGGATGATGATTACTGCAAGAGTCTGGCCTCGGCGTCGAGCATTCGTTCATCTACGAATTCGAAGATAACGGTACAGAGCTTTACGGTGTGTGCTCCAGTAATCCGACAACACCTAAAACGGCGTTTTACGTGGTGCAACGGATCATATCGAGCTTAGCCGGTGTCCACGGTGGGACCGGCTTGGTGACTGTCAACGCGGTCGCAAACGGGGATGTGGCTGACGTGAAAACCTTCGCGTACCAGGGCTCGATCAACAAAACGGTCGTAGCCTTCTGGTTCGGGAACCATGACCCGCGCACTCCGCCAGCGGCAAGCACGTGCCAACTGACGTTCATTGTTCCCCATCCGTATACGCAACCCTACGTGATGAACGCAATTACCGGAGCGCAAGGTGGCCCTGTCGTCATACAACTGGTCTCAAAGCGGGAACCAATGCACTGTTGCTGGCCTGCCGATATCAGATCAACCCCTGATTGTCGTCATGCAATGATCATCTGAACAATCCCAAGCAAACAAAATGAATCGGATACAATTAACCGTTTCGTCATTAAGCGACGTTTCTGAGGCGATGAACAAAGCGAAGCCGGTGGCCAGGCGTTTAAAAACGAGGTACTCTTGATGCTCCTGATAAGGCCAATCTAGGTCTCTGTTATCGCGGATAGATTCGCGGAGCAATGATAAAAGGGATCAGTCAATGGGTCAGTCAACAAATTGACCCAGCACTTTTAGGTGCTGGGTCACTATCATTGCATCCCGACGGGACTTGGCTCTGCAGCATCTGCTCTATCCAGCGTTCTGACGCCTAAAGTTTTCGGTATCTGAATTCATACACTCAACGAGGAATCGATCAGTTGGATTATGCTCCTCAGCCAGATTATCCAGAGAGCATTTTTAGAAAGATAAAATTCTGATCCGTCGTTCATCCAGTATGAATCTGGACGACTGCCACACTCGCCGCTGGCACGTCGACAATAAAGCGATCCGATTTGACTTCGCTTCTCCCGTTAGAACGTTAATCGAATATACACTTTCGATGTTTATTGCAGTTTCCATGCTCTCGTTACTATCCCAAGGATCCATTTCCACACCGGCAATTTCCATGGCAACGGCGAAGGCCGGTTCATCAGCGATCGGCGCATTCTTAAAAGGGACGAGGCCTAAAGTCGAGCCTCGTTCATAGACAGATCGTGCATTGACAAAAACATTCGACGCCGTCTCCGATTTCCTAAAAAAGAACACCCCGTTATTAAAGTGGGGAAGACGTGTTATTTTGTTTTGTCTGAGAAAATCAGGCGTGTTTTGGACAAATTCGTAAGGGCTTTTCTTTTCGTATTCCGTCCGCCCAGTCAAATAGCGCCAGCCTCCGGCCCATACGCAATGGTTATAAGTCCTTCGGACAAGCTCGCCCCTCTGAAAAGGGGCCGCGCTCCGCGCACGGCCCCGGCCTTGGTTAATATTCGCTCGGCAGTCTTCGCTGCAGGCAACCGCTCTATACCGCGTTCTGACGCTTAAAGAACGTCATACACATGATTTGGAGATCCAGAATTAGACTCCAGTTTTCCATGTACCAGACGTCGTAATTAATCCGCTCGGCCAGATCGGTATTGCCTCGCAACCCATGGATCTGCGCCCAACCCGTGATTCCTGGTTTGGCATTATGACGCGCATTGTAGTGTGGGATGTCGTGTTTAAACCTGGCGACTAATTCCGGACGCTCCGGCCGGGGTCCGACCAAGCTCATCTCCCCCTTCAGAACATTCCAGAACTGCGGCACTTCATCTATGTTCCATCTGCGCATGAAGGCTCCGATGCGTAATCGGCGCGGATCGTTCTGGATGGTCCAACCAACCTTCCCATCGACCTCCGCATCCAGCCGCATACTGCGGATCTTAATGATATCAAAAAGCTTACCGTTTCTTCCCGATCTTCGTTGCCGGTAAAAAATCGGACCAGGAGACTCCAAATATACGATTCCACCAAAAATGAAAATAATCGGTAATGAGAGTAGAAGCCCGACAGCCCCTCCGATGATATCAATTCCTCGCTTCACTGCTCGGCTGACGATTCGATCCAGAGGTAGCCGGCTGACCCCAAGGACCGGAATCCCACTGACCGTTTCCAGATGCAGCCCGGAGACCAAAATTTGAAAATAGGAGGGCACAACTTTGAACTCGACCATTTCGCGTTCGCAGGCGTTGGCCAATTGAAGAATGCGCTCTCGGTCATAATCGAGATCAGCCAAAATCAAGATATCGATCGCAACCGAAGAGATAATACGTTCTGCTTCATCAATGGTGCCTAGGTAGGGAATTGACATCTCCGTTCGTTCGCCCGCGTGACCATGAATGCAGCCGACGACTTGATACCCCGAACCAGGGGAGCGAATAAAATTCTGCGCCAGATGAGCGGAATGCTGGTTCCAGCCGACGAAGACGACGCGCTGGTGAAGCGCAGAGAGGGCAGAAGTCCGAATTAAGCGTAGCTGGAACACGCTGCGCCAGATCACCAACATACTAGGGGTGATCACCCAAGCCATTACGCAGAAGACTCGTGACACCGGGGGCTCGAATTTGACCATGAACGACGCGAGCAAAATGAGCCCCACCCAGGCAACCGACCACTTTAAGATCCGCGCAGTTACCAGCCGCAGTTTCAGTAGATTGCGATGATCGTATACGTCGCCGTAGCAGAGCATCCCGATGTAAACCACCGAAGCCAGAATGATGTAGCCCAGATAGTCACCGAGGTCGGGCCGCGAATTGATTCCCCATTCACGAATCGGGGTTTGAAACCGAATATAAAAAGTTAGTAACAGCGCAGACAAGATGACCACAATGTCCCCGGCGAAGGCGACAGCAACTATTTGCTGGCCCAGCTCCCGGCCCCGGGGAGCACCCTCATCCCGGGTCGGGAAACTCCAGAGAACTTTTCTGGCTTCGGCTACTTTGTCCGACGCACCTGAGACCTCTGAAACTACTTTCCTAGCAAACAAATTCTCGTCAATCGACATATTGGCATCGCTGTTGGACCTCAGTTAGACGCAAAACCCGAATCCGATATTCAGGAGGATCCCCCGAACATTCAGGGACCAAGAAAATAGAGTGATCAAAGGAAACCGGCGGAAATACCCGCAGACAATTTGGAACCAGGTGTCCCGTTCCTATAAGTACGGCCCAGCCCTTCCTTTTTATCCCCACAACCAAAGCAACAATAACATGTTGCATTGTACCTCCCTTGTTAACTTCCCGGGACCGTTTTCCAGTTTTTCTGGAACTTACAGCCCGAGGGCCGCTACGTAAGCAAAGCACGACCATAAAGTCAAGTGTTTTTGTCCAACCAATCTCACAACATCGTCAACACCGGATCGTCAGTTGGCTCATTATGCGTTAACTAACTGGCCGAGCGTAAAATGCCACAGATCCGGCCCGCGTCCATTTGGTGTCAGGTCCAACGTTTTTAGATGTGCCGGTTATCTATGTGAACGGGCTAGCATGGTTACCTTTGCGGGAGATATTCTCGATCGGGTTAGGTCTAGGACTGAGAGTTCACGCCTAGTGATCGCCGACGTGTTGCTGTCGTTTACCGCGTCGGTGTTGAGGTCGGACCGCCGAGTACACGCGAATCCAATCGATCAGGAGCGACTGTGGGAACGCGACTCCCACCTTGCCGGTCAACGCTAGGTTCACTACGATATGAAACGGCTGGCCGTTGAAGACCCATCGGCCGCCGCCGTAAACGTCGCCTGGACCAAAGTTCGCATACTCAATGTCGTCGACGAAGAACTTGACCGAGTTTGGGGCCCACTCAATCGCGTATTCATGGAAGTCAGGGGACAGATCTGGGCCCAGCTGGAATGACTTGTTCAAATCATAACTGCCACCACCCGGAAGCGGTCCGTGGAGCGAGCCGCGGACGCTGGTGGGGGCATCGCCCCACTCCTCCATCACATCGATCTCGCCGCACGTCGGCCACCGTACTTTATCGATGTTGTCCCCGAGCAACCAGAACGTCGGCCACAGCCCCGCTCCTGAGGGGAGCTTCATTCGTGCAACGAAACGACCGTACTGTTGGCTGAAGAGTCCCTTCGTCTCGAGGCGCGCCGAGGTGTACCTGCAGGGGCCGTACCAGCAGCTGTAGGAGGCGCCGTTGTCCCTGGCGGTGATTACGAGGTTGCCTCCACTCTGCACCACATTGGTGGACCCGGCGGTGTAGTACTCGAGCTCGTGGTTTCCCCAGCCTTGACCACCGACATCATTCACCCACTTCGTTGGATCCGCCTGTCCGCTTCCGTTGAACTCATCGGACCAGGTAAGCGCCCAGCTAGTCAGGGCTTGACTCGCCCCCCTTCCTGGCTGGTCACTCTGTGCGTAAGTCGGCGTTTTTGGCCAGGCCGTACCAGCCACCAGAATCAGCGCGAAGAGGAACTCTCTGGCGGAGCTGTGTCGCAGCCGCCGATGAGTTGGAGTTTGAGGCAGGGCAGCGGACACATCGATGTGCGAAACAATCACGTGGAATCTCCTTAGAGGTGTTTTTGAAAAGTCTCATGCAAGGACGATCCCGTTTGGCATAAGGCGGATTCCGGCGAGATCGATCATCATCTCTGAGGTTGTCAACGGGAAGCCGGAATTGACCAATTTCAGGAAGATAAAATTGGAATGGTGTAATCTTCAACGCTATTTCCGGAAACGGGGAGCAAAGGTGGATTCGATGGGGTTGGTGGTCCGTAAATGCGGCCTTTTCCCATCCAGCCTTCAACCGGACGATATTGGTTGCCGAGAGCCCACTGGCTCCTTCGCCAAAATCGTTGTCAACGCTTCGCTGAAATCTCCCGTGGAGATGCCTTTCAGGTAAAGGGCTGGTTTTTCTTCATCTTTTGCTCGCTCATCAAGCGAGACCACTTTACTCTCTGGCACTGGTGCATCCTTTCTTTTCGCGTCCTAAGGTGAGGCCGCCGCGTTTTCTTTTTCTTGCTGAAAGGATGCGCCTTTCTTTATCTCTTCATCCACAAAATTCGGTTATAGTTCAAAGAGATCGCTCTTCTTGCCGTCCTGCTCAAGCGTGACAGAAACGAGCGTCCAAGTTCCTACGAGGTCTTTGGCCATCGTCTGCGCTGCTACCTCCTCCCTCGCGAGCCTGACAATCGCGAACGCGAATGCCGGTTCCGCAGTCGTCGTTTCCAGCAATGGCTATTAGGCAGCTTGGGGACAATTGTTGAATGGAGACCAGGCTGTGGCCAAAGCAAGCCAATGAAGTCGCTAAAGCACCGATCTGAGAGTTAGTCTATGTGCCAAAGGTTGATCTGTTCATTGCCTATCGAAACAGGCTCTACGCTGACCCCTATGATTGTTGCTGGATTTAGCAATGCAGTTGCGTGGTTAGCGGCACAATTAAAGGCTTATCCGGCAGTCCAGGCCACCGAGATACTGAATGAGCCAGACAATGTTTACCGGCTTTCTGAGAGATCTAACTGGAAGCAAAAGTATATAACACTTCTTAACTCTGCATATACCGTCATGAAAACTGTCTCTCCTCAGATGACGGTAATAGGGCTAGGAGCACAAGCCGGCGATGATTTTGCCATGATGTCCTACGGAGCACATGCCGAAGGGTTAACGGCCATCCTTACGCGCCCTCACTCCCTGTTCCAAAAACTACGCACGAGCCTCCGTATTCCACATTTACAGAGTTGTGCAAGGCATGGGTTCAAGACGATCAACACGATACCAGGCCGCGTTCGGATACAACATAGGCCTGCAGCTCAGGCTCGAGCATTACGCAGTACACTCAGGCTCAAACGTTTGGGGCTCTACGCCGCACCGAAGCTGGCCATCGGTGACGGTTCGCTTGGCTTCTCCAGGGCTTCGAACTAATCCCAAAGGTAGTTACCGGCGACCGTTTGGTCGACGACGAAGAACAAACCCAACAAGCCGCTTAATCAATCATTTAACAAGGATGCCGCCCTCTGAAGTACACAACTTTTGACAACACTCTTCATGGGGTTATCCTACTTAACTGTAACCGCAATCCTGCGTTTGCGTGACTCGGGTTATATGAAGTGGCAGAATATACTTTTACTATTTGTTACAGCGGTCGCAGTTTCCTCTCTCCATGCGCAGACCCCTGATCCGTCTCCCGCGGCTTCGCCCGGCGGGCAGCACCACTCGGGGCACGAGCATGCTTGGATCTGGAGAAAACTCAATTTAGGGGATGCGCAAACGCAGCAAATCCGCACCATCAGGGAAAACAATGGAAAAACCCCGGCCTTTCGCTTCGCACTGTTTGCTTATCTTCAGGCCAAGAAGAAAGTGCAAGATGACATTAAGGCGAAACAGGCCGTACCCAACGACGACGCTTTGGCCCTCGGGGTTGCGGAGGCGCAACTTGGGGTACTGCTTACCCAGCAGCAAAACGAGATCATCAAGACCGTGCTGTCTCCTGAACAACAGCAGACATGGAATGAATTCCAGGCGAAGCGTGAAAGTTTTTTGCTGGAGCGAATCGAGAGCCTAAAAGAGCCTGGGGCGCAAGCCGAAGTATTTTGCGGAGACGCCGAAGGTTTTTGGCCGGGCACCGTAACTGCTGGCGATCCTTGAGCGTCTTCGCATACCGCTTCTCCTGGCCGATGATCAGCCGATTATCGAAACCGATCTTGAGATTTGGCCAGTGCGCGTCACCTTAGCGCGCAATTGCCGAGTTTTCTTCGGATCCGGAAACGCAGCAGGCAGATAAGCTGAAATGAGCAATGATATTGTCGCATCCTGTAAGTTTGCTTTGAAGAAGCCTTTATATCGCCCCACCTACGCGGTAAGGCGTTGGCTGGCTCGCAATGATGCATCTCGGCAGATAAATAAAATAGATTCCACCCCCGTACCCGATAAACGCCAGGAGATCAGGCTTTTTATGGTGGTACGCAACGAATCACTACGTCTGCCGTTCATGCTCGACTATTACTTCTCACAAGGTGTGGATAGGATTTTTGTCCTCGACAATGACTCCTCAGACGACACCCGAGACATCATCCTATCCAAGAAAGATGCCCACCTGTTTTATACGAAAGACAAGTACGCGCATCAAAGTTCCTGGGTTGACCTACTGCTGCGTCGTTTTGGCATCGGACATTGGTGTTTGATAGTCGACGCCGATGAGATGTTGGTCTATCCGCATTATGAAAGGACTACGCTTCAGGATCTATGCGTCTTTCTAGATAAGGAATCATTCGACGCGATGGATTGCGTTCTCTTGGATATGTATCCGGACAGTTCGTTGAATGCAATCGAGTATACGAAAGGCATGAACCCACTCCTGGTCGCGCCGTTCTTTGACGGGAAATCCTATACGACCGTGCGCGTACCGGTTTATATGAGCAAAATTAACGTTATTTATGAAGGGCCTGAGCGCATGTACGGGGGAATGCGCAAGAGGATGTTTGGTATTGATGCGTGCCTCTCAAAGTTTCCATTGGTTAAGTATAATAAATCAATGTTCTTGTCAGCGGGAACGCACTTTGTGCATGGAGCACGCGCCGCTGATCTGCGTGGAGCTTTGCTGCACTTCAAATACCTCGACGACTTTTCAGCAAGGGTGAAGGAAGAGGTAAAGAGGGAGGCACACTGGGATAATGCATTTGAGTACAAAAGATATCTGAAAACGCTGAATCGATCCTATGATATTAGGTTTTGTTCGAACGATTCTGAAAAATTCAGAGCGAGCGTTCAGTTGGTGGATTTAGGCATCATGAAGAGCTCTGAGAGGCTCGAACTATTCAGCCTATAATGAGTCAAAGCGGAAGGATGAATTCAATTTTTAGCGTTGATAAATTGGACCGCATTTGGTGGATACCAGGCCAAGGTGGAACGCGAAAGGTGATCGTGTTGGGGCGGGGAGAATGTATCGGCGTGTCGTCCTCGTGCTCGTCGTCGTCCTCGTTCTCGAGTGAGTCGGAAAAATCCTGATGCAAAAATTAGAGCTCGAAACGTTCTCCAATACGATTAGACTCTCGACCGTCCTACAAATCGTGTTACGATAGTTGGTAATGATATGATGAACGACGTTCTCCGATCGATCCTCTCCAGCAAGTCCGTGGTCACCGACGGCGGAACAACTCGCCCCCTTATCTCTAATATTTCAGAGGAAGAAGGTAATTTTGTTCAAAAGATAATCAGGAGCGCGCGACCGCAGGTCAGCCTTGAGGTCGGATGCGCTTACGGAATCTCTAGCCTCTACATCTGCGAAGCGCTTCAAGAGGTTAATGCTAACAAACACATCATCATTGACCCCGGTCAGCATTTTCCACACGGCAAAGGCCCGTTCACTGGTTGGGAGGGTATCGGACTCGCCAATCTTCGGCGAGCTGGCTATGCCGACCTCGTAGACTTTCACGAGGTTCCTTCTTATCTGGGTTTGTCGCGCTTGGCTGAAGAGCGCGTCAAGATCGATTTTGCCTTTATTGACGGTCAGCACACGTTCGATTACGTGCTCGTTGACCTCTTCCTCGTCGACAAGCTTCTGAAGCCGGGCGGTATCGTTATATTGGACGATTTTTTATACCCGTCGATCCAAAGTGTTTGCCGGTATTTTCTATTAAATCTTCGATATAAGTACATAGGCCCTCAATCAATAGCCGCCTGGCGAAAGCCTAGATCCATCGGCGGGATGATCTGGGACAGCGGTCTGTTCGCACTTACGCGTCACTTGCAGTTAAACCTACCAATATCAAACTATGTCGCCCTGCAAAAACTACAGGACGATCTCATCGGCGAAGGCCCCGGCACGACGAGGCATTGGAAGGATCATATACGATTTTGATAAATGATCTGTGGCCCAGAGAGATCGAGAAGGTGGAGCAGGCTCTGCCTTCAACACTGTGTTTCTGCCACTCTGGACTATCTGAGGTTGTTGGCATATGCCCATCCCCCTCCGTCCTGTTGAACTAGGTTAATGAGTGCTTCTTGAATGTCCTTGCAAATATTTTAGAGCTGCATTCGCCGCATGAAACCCGCACATCCCGTGTACACCACCGCCAGGAGGAGTTGAGGAAGAGCAAAGGAACACACCTTTGATCGGTGTACGATACGGCACAGCGCTCAATGTCGGTCGAGCGACCATTTGCCACAAGTCATTGGCCCCGCCGGTGATAGCTCCCCCGATGAGGTTCGCATTTCTGCTTTCAAGCTGAGCGGCTGAGGTGGCGCGGCGAACCAGTACGCGGTCGTAAAATCCAGGCGCAAAGCGGCCAATCTGCTTTTCGATGCGTTCCGTCATATCAAAAGACGAACGACAATAAGCCCACACAACGTGCCGGCCTAGCGGTGCGCGAGTAGGATCGAATAATGTGGGTTGCGAAAGCAGCAAGAACGGTCGTTCGGCACATTTGCCTTGAGCAACTTCAGTCTCTGCTTCCGCGATCTCCTCGAATGTTCCTCCGAGGTGAATTGTTCCAGCCCGTTGGCAAACTTCGTGAATCCAGGGCAGCGGCCCGTCCAGGGCATAATCGATCTTAAAGATGCCTGGTCCATATCTGAAACGTTCAAGCGTTCGTCGATACCGGACTGGAAGCTTCTCCCTTGCAATGCGGATAAGTTGGCGTGGAGTGATGTCCAATAGAATAACTCGCGTGCAAGGCAACTGGCTTAAACTTGTAATGAAGACTCCGGTCTGTATTTTCCCTCCCAACGTTTTAAGATGCTGTAACAGCGCGTTAGAAATCATCTGAGCGCCACCGCTGGGAATGGGCCATCCAACCGCATGGCCAAGCATTCCCAGCATAAGACCGAAGGCCGCAGAACCAGCGGACGACAGCGGCAGAAAAGAGTGTGCAGCTAAACCCGCGAAGAGAGCTCCCGCGGTTTCCCGTAAAAAATGCCTGCGAACCAATTGGCGGGCGGACAACGAGGCTAGAACGCCAAATCTCACCGCGGTTAATGGATGTCGCGGCATATGGATGATTGGCTGCAGAAACTCCTCTAATAGGCTGTCGGAACGCGTGACAATCGGTCCGAATATCCTGCTGTACATTCGAGCATCTTTTCCTAGCGCCTCGGCAGTCTTGTGCAGTGATCTTTGTAGTACGGTAACCGCTCCAGCACTAACCGGATGCGCCAGCGGCACCTCGGGTTGAATCCAGGTAAGTCCGTATTTCTCGAGTGGCAGGGACGAAAAGTATGGCGAAGCCAGGGCAAGTGGATGGACCGCTCACCCGACGTCGTGCCAAAAACCTCTCAAGGTAAGCTCCTCAGTCCGACAAGCGCCGCCAACTTTATCACTCCCCTCAAGGACCAGAGTCGAAAAACCATGCTGCGCGATCCTGATTGCGGCAGCCAGCCCGTTGGGACCCGCTCCCACTATCACAGCGTCATATTCATACCTTTGTTGCACGTATGGTTATTCTGACTCGAATGTCCGCCCAATCGCCCAAAATATCTCCGGTTCGCGTTCACCGCTCCGCCATATCCGGTCCGCTACGAGCATCGTCAGGGACGGCGCGTCGCGAACTGTCACGGTATAATCTTGTCCCATATACGCGCGTTGTAAGATCAATCGCAATCATTACGCCGGAAAGAGCCAGTAACACCAACGAAACATACAAAGTGATGCTCACAGCTGAGCTTCCTTCGATAAACAGAAATTGGGAACCTCCTCCTCTGAGCCGCTGTGCCGTGAGAGCCGCGCCTAATATAGTGGCGCAAATAATAACCGGAACCCGCCAGGAAAAGACTGCGTTAGTCGCTCTAACTCCAACGTTGAGTCTTCCAAAGGAACGCGCAAAAGCTACAAAGGGGAGATACACAAGCACTTGGCCATAAAACGGGATATTTAGAAGCAGGGCGTTCGCTAAATGAAAACAGATTGCGACTAGCAGCCAGGCGCGCCAGGCGGTGCGTCCCGCGAGCAAAAAGAAGAACGGAGAGAGCTCAAATGCTACTGCGGCATAATCCAGAATCTTGAATAACTGCGGTGGCACTCTAAACACCAAAGGGGCGAGCAGAAGCCTTTTATCAAGTATGTAATACAGACCATAAAACCAGCTTAGGAAACCGCCGGTCGAAAGATCAAAATTAATCCAGTGCAGCGCCTTGTCAAAGCCTGCCGTGAACATTCCGAATGCGACTAATACCCCGGCAGTCGCCAAGGCTCGCGTCGCCGTTTTGGGATTGACGCGCCGATCGGGGACGAGAGCGTAGGTTACTCCCCAGTCGGTGAACGCCAAGCAGAGCGCGACCGCCCACAGAAGGGCATCGTGATTAATCTTCCCGAACGAATACACGAAGTTCTCGGAAAGAAAGGTCAACAGACACAGGATGATCGTGCAATATCGTGCCTTAATGCCTACCGTAATTAGCACCAAAAGCCAGATCCTGACTAAATCCCCAGCGAGAATCAACCAGTAGGGTGGGAATCCAGCAAAAAGAAAAGCAAGGCTTAGAACGGGCGGGTTGTAAAATGCTTGTGGAACTTGACCAACATAGGCGGTATAGGGCGCAATAAAAAGCAGGATGAACACGCCCCAGAATATTCTGAAGAGTCCCAATGAGCGCGCGTCGTTGCTACACGTATCTTCGAGCCTCTGCCAAATAATCGTCAGAACCCGTTCAATGAAGATCAAAGACTTTGTCATTTTCGCTCCGAATCCCTATTTGCGCGCCGTCTGATCGGCGAAACGTTAAGACCTCTTGGGTGATGCGTAGCACATTGTCGTCACAGCCGCTATCCTTTAGCCTCGCACGGAACCATTGTTTGGCATTCCTCACCTCCTCCTCGGGGACTTTGCGCGGATCGATCGTAATCACCAGGCCTACCCTGGTTCTATTCGCAATGGGCCCAACGGGGCTCAGTCCGAAGTTCCGTTGTGCAAGCGGGGAAAAAAACTCAGGGGCAATCGGGCTCAAAAATTTTGGCGGAGATAGACGAGTCCAAGCGTCACGACCGGCTACTTTTCCATAAATCGATATTCTGCCCAAATCCATCTGATCTTCCGTCGTCTTAATTCTTGTGCCACCGGGTGGTAGTAGCACAGCCGGATATGGCTCTAGTACGGGTGCGAGGAAAGAGATCGCGAAAGGAACGACCAAAACTGTCGATAATAGACCTGTGTATAGCGTATTCGAGTATTTCATGGGCGGAGAAACCCGGTTCTGTCATCGGCAGCCACTAGTCTGCAGCCATTCTTCCCTAGTCTTGGAATATGCTTTTGGAAACGCGAAATCAATAAATAGCAGTAACCTTGGATAAGTTTCGGAATGACAAGACCGAGTGCCAGGAATCTTGCAGGTGTGTCGGACAAGGATATCACACGCAAAATCTGGACGCTGATGTTTTTGCGCACCACCACCAGCCGATAGCTGCGCCTGAACTTGTGTGGCTGATAATCGAACTCCGCTACGTTTTCGCCTATCGGCTTTTTGTTCAGGTAGCCCTTAAAGCGCACGATCGCCTCCTTGATCCGCTGGGGCTTGCGCCGCGGTTCGGTGGCAATTTCATAGCGAGCCAGATGCTCAAGCGGCTTCCAGGCCTCTTCCGGCAAGGCTTCAGCCAGTTGGACTGGTTTAGGATGAGCATCGATGCCAAAGATAAATTTGATCCCTTGGCTATTGAGAGCGATCCAACTCGGCGCTCAGCGTGAAATCGGTGTCCCCGCGCAAGGTGATTTCATCGACATGCGGACGAACTTAACCCGATGGCCCGATCGATCCAAGGCACACAGCCTTCATGACTGACGACATTGCCCGGGCGGTTAACCAGATAAAGGACTTCGCGGGTGTTGGCTAAGGAGATAATCAACGGTGCATAACCCCATATCCCTTTATAGGAAAGCGCCATGCCTCCTTTGCACTCTCCTAAAGTCGGAGGGATGGTGCCATCGGTATCAATAAGAGCTTGCGAGAGGAAACCCCGAGGCTGCTCTTTCCAGACCCGCTGCCGCGTAGCATTGATGGCTTCCATTAGCCCCAGAACAGAGTCTTGATCAAAGCGCCGTGTAAAATCTCCGCTGGTTGTCGCATCATCGTCGGCGCCTCTCTCTCAGTCCACCGACGCTCGGGATCCGAACGGCGTTGGATTCGGTGCTTGCGGTTACGCAGGATTTTGGGATAGGCTCTGTTCACTCGAAATGCTTTTTTTCTTGGCTGGGTTGGTTTGCTTACTTCCCAACGAACCAAGTATTTGAGAGCATTTCGATGTTTTCTTCCCCTCGCGCATTTAATTCACCCTTCCTTAAGGGCTAGGGTACCAAAGGCGCCATTGACGCTCGCCACGGTATTGACGATCGAGTCCGCCGGACAAACCAGAGCGGGACCGAACCTTGACACCATCATTGTGTATCGCCCATGGTCGATCATCGGTTGCGCGATCAAAATTTGGGAATTCAATTTGAATCACGGACCGGACCTAATGGTCCGCAATGGCACTTATTATCGGCTAACTGTCCTACCGGGTGATAGCATCATTAGCCATGACGATATACTATTCATCGCTCAGCTCGATTCCACGTCGTTGTACCTGGGCCTTTCTGTCCCGATGAACGAAGATCATGTTGTCGTACTTTTTGGATTCAAACTTAGGTTGGAAGCGCAAGACTGTATCCATTGCGCTCTTGCCGCTTCCGAAATAGGCGTCATAGCCCAGGGAGAGCAGGATCGCCCCTGCATCCAAGCAGTTGTATTGCCCGTCACCGTGGCTCTCATCGAACTCCATTATGACGGTGGGCTTGTAGTGGGACAGAAGCTCCCGAGCGCCGTTGACGACCCTATACTCGTACCCTTCCACGTCGATCTTAACGACGGACACCGGTCTGCTCGGGAATATATCGAGCATTTTGTCTAAAGGCGTCGTCGATACGACCTGCGCCTGCTGAAAGCCGCCCTGGCCGACGAGAGAGGTTAGGCCGCCGTCTTCCGTGGTAGAGCAAAAAAGGTCGAATTCGCCGAACCTGTCCCCAACAGCTAAATTCAGAACGCAGACGTTGGTTGCTTTGTTCAGCAGGATGTTCTCCAAAAGGATAGAAAAATTCGCATGATCAGGCTCGAAGCTGACCACCCGCCCCGCCGGGCCGACGGTTAGTGAGGCGGCGATTGTCATTAGTCCGATGTTGGCGCCAATATCGAAGAACGTTTCGCCGCTTCCGAGAAACTTTCGGATCAGATGCGTGGTACCTAACTCGTATGAACCGTTCTTCCAAAGGTGTTGATCAATCCAGCGATTCTTCGGCGTGATTATCATTGGAAAGCCGTGCCTAGTGTTTACGATGACTGTTTCAGTTCGAAGCTGTCCTCCTGGTTCGATTACGGGGTATTTTGCGCGTGTGCTCTTTTGCCTCCGTCTCTTAAGATCACTGCGACGTTGTTTCCATCTTTCAACGGCTCTGCGAAGTTGTGGCCGATGATCATAACCGACAACTCTCTTGGCTATAGACTTCAGGATTTTGATTTCTTTCCTCATAGAGCGGCTTGGAAGTGAAACGGTTAATATAACTGGGGTTATAGCAACAGGAACGGCTCAATTCACGTCCGGTTACATGGTAGCTCGGAGGAATCAATTTTTGAAAATTAAGGCGTGGCCCCTACAATGCTCTTCTTCAACAGTTCGAAAAATTAGCCACTCCGGTAGCACGCACGGCTCGCGACGATCGGCTCCCTTCGTGCGGCTCTCCAGTTCTTGCTTGAGCAGCAAGGCCAGGAAACTGCAAAGTGAGGTGGCTGCTTCAGCAATTTCGCGGCGTGCAGCGCGATGCAGCCTCAGTCACTTTGAGCGGTTCACATCATCAAGCCTCCGGTTTTACCGGAGGTCTTTGACCCTATGCCAGCATTTTGCGACGCTTGTATGGGTTCGGAAGACATCAACTCGGCGAGGGTGATGGCTTTGTTCGCCCGCTCAATGTTAGCCTTTTTTCTAATCGCGTTTAATCCATACAGTATGTTGAATGGCGGATACAAGAAATTGTGGTATCCCAGAGCCCTTCTAACCCGTTTGAGGAGACGGACATCCCGCGAGTCATTTCGCCAAGGTTGAATGGGAAGAAACTTCCTTTTGCCCTGGTAATGGCGCACAGATGCACGCGCCCATTTGTCGGTGAAGATAGCGCAAGCCTGCATATTGAAATTCAGGGTCAGCCTTTTCCAGTTATTCTCGAACAACCGGTTAAACGCGCACTGGTCGACTGTTGTGCAAAATTTTTTGTAATCGCAGTGTAAGCCATGCTCTTCGAGTAGTTGCAAATATCTATCTTCCAAGTCGCGATCCCATTTCGAGCAGTCGAACAGCATAAACCCGGAGTTAAAATAATGCGTCGAACGATTATTCTGACGGCAATGTTGGGCAAAACTGCTGTTGGCTAGGCCGCTGATTTCGGCGAGGTCATAGACGGCGCCGATCGGGAAATCTTCAAGATTCACCTTTTCAAGAAATACGTCTTCGAAAAACAGGATATCGTGGTCGACACACAAAACCCGATCGTAGGCGTGCGCAATCTCATTAACGGACTTAAATTTCAAAAGTGCGGTTTGTGGTGTGTATTGGTTTATTTTTATTCCATTTAAATTAGGACCGTCGATCGGTTCAACATGGACCTGCACTCCAGTTTGCTGCGCGATCTTGATCAGCCTGTCTGCCGGGTCCGGCATAAAATTATGGCAGAACACATGCACGTCCTGGAAATGTGATTGGGTCAGTAGGAAGGAAGTCGCGGCATGCCGCGCCAGTTCATAACCGTTCTTGTCGATCACATAGACAACAGCGCTTCGCATCTGATGGCTTCCTATCGTGTTAAAACGTGGCGTGATGAGCTTTGCGGAGAATGGTACGGTCGTAATGCGGTTGGTGCGACCGCAAATGCAGGTCGTAACTCCTTTAGCTGGCGTTGTCTGTCTGTCGCGTGCGCTGCGAGATCAGCAGATATTTCATGGCTCCCAACACGGTGTAAGCTACTTTATGCTTAAAGGAAAAACCGATGATGGGATAAAACAAGTTCCTGCCGGAAACAATCTCTTTGATGGACTTTTTAATATCCCAATAGAACGGGAGACAGAGTTTGGGCTGTTTGAATAAATATTTTGCGTACATAGCGCCGGTTCCAATGGAGTACGCCCGGTATAATTTGTAGCCGACAGGCTTTTGCTTTCGTCCGTGATAGTGAAAAACAGTCATGTCCGGGACGTACTCAAGCGTGAAACCAGCAAGGTAAGCACGGAACAGATAATCAGAATCCTCGCTCGATTCGAGACTAGAGCCCGCTCCGAAACGCTCATCGAATGGGCCGAGTTTGTCGACGAGGGCTCGACGCATCGTCATATTACATCCGTTAATCTGGCCGACGATGCAATCATTCGTTACCGGGTTCGTCCGTCGATTCAACCGTTCGCGAGTCGTGGTGGTCTTGATCGTTATCGGCAAATCGGTGTGATCGCCTAGCTCGACGCGCCCGCCGCGTAACACTGGCTCGGTGTCGGCGGCATCGTGGACTAACAGGTCGTTCACATACTCTTCGCTCAAGCGGCAATCGTCGTCGGTGAAGACAAGTAGTTCGCCCTGTGCAGTACGCAGCGCCCGATTGCGCGCAAATGACAAACCGGCTCTTGGTTCCACCAGCAGACGCACGGGAAAGGTGCTGCCCGTCGCCCATTGCTCGACAATCCTTGAGGTTGCATCCTGTGAGCCATTGTCCACCACGACAATTTCGGCATCGAGCGGAGCGGCCTTCGCCAAGGAGGCGGCTATCGAATCCAGACACCCGGTAATGGCGTGCGCCCGGTTCCGAGTTGAGACTATCACGGAAAGCTTCATGGAGTCAGATGGAGGTTCAATCGTTTGATATCGGCGTCGTCGCGAAGCTTACTTGGGTCGCTAGCGTTTCCTCAGCGAATCCCGCGAATCTGAGTGCTCTTCCGGCGATGGAGAGAAAGAGAGAACATCAGGATCGTCTGCAAAATTAGGTAGGTATTCATTAGGGAAACACTGCTTGTAAACGGCTGCGGTCGAAAGTCCTATTGATTCCCAATCCCACACCGCAGCCCGGCGCAGATTGTAAAGGCCCATCTCCCGGAGCCGGTGTCGGAAATCGATCGCGTTTCGCAAAGCCCGTTCCAAATCTCCGCTGACGGTGGGATCGAAGAAAATGGCCCCTTTCTCCTCAAGCATGTCTGTAACGCAGCCAGCACGTGGTGCGATGCAGGGTTTACCGAACGACATCGCCAGGACCGCAACACCCGAAGTAAGAATACGCCTGTAGGGTAGAACCACCACGTCGCAGGCATTCATGTAAAGCTGAATATCGTTGTCACCAACGCGACCAGGCAAGAATCTAATCCTCGAATCGCCTTCAATTGAATGTGCGACCTCATTGCAGATTTTCTGATTCATCGGCATACCCGTGATGATCAAGCGCGCATTCGGCTCAGTATGGAGTCTGAATGCATTCACCATCCCCACGACACCCTTGTACGGTCGGATGTTTCCCAAAAAAAGAAAAACAAGATTGGACGCACTGAACCCAAAATGCGCGCGCGCGGCCTCTGCGCTGATCTCGTTCTTGTAAGAACTGATATAATGTCCGTGTGGTATTACGTGGACCGGAATACCTATTCGTTGGTTCCAGCGTGACTCGACAATCTGTTTCGCTGACTTTCCATGTACGATTATGCCCTCCATCTGAGAAGCGAAAAAACGAGCTACAAGCCTTTCGATCCTCCGATGCTGCGATTCGTGGTTGTCTAAGTTGTGCATCGTCCAAACGAGCCTCACGCCCATTATGCGCAACCATATCAATCTTTGGTAGAACGCTACATAACCACGCAAGGCGACTAGAGACCAACCAAACTGAGGAAGAGAGTGGACGTGGACCAGATCAACCTTCTCAGCTCCGGTACGGTAATCGCGGCAGAGAGACTTCAGAGATTGTGGACGCAGAACTGTAATTCCAAGCGAGCGGAGAGCCTTCTCCAGTT
>Ga0209647_1001699_pt1 | contig 18352 bp, 19 predicted proteins | sample GraSoi_2013_60cm_FD_185827 | JGI IMG/M metagenome (GOLD analysis project Ga0209647, IMG submission 185827) | Grasslands soil microbial communities from the Angelo Coastal Reserve, California, USA - Sample 9_17_2013_60cm (SPAdes) (version 2) | ecosystem: Environmental > Terrestrial > Soil >...
CGCTCCGGTGATCACCCTGCTCGTATCGCCCGACGATGCCCAAAGGCTGGCGCTGGCTTCCCAGGAAGGAAGAATCCAGCTCGCGTTGCGCAATCCGCTGGACACAAAAAAGGGAGGCATCGGGGCAACGCGGACGAGTTCGCTGTATCCAGGCGATAAACCGCCGGCAACCGAGCCCAAAGCCAGGGTCCACAAGATGGTAGCGAAACTTCCGGCGCCGCCGCCGGCACCCTACGCGGTAGAAATGATCCGTGGCAGCAAGCGGGATGAGACCAAGTTTTGACCCGTCGATACCGCCACAGGGGTTCGAATTCATGAAAGTTCTTACGCTCCTCGCTGCCATTTTATTTCTCGGTGCGACAACGATATTTGCGCGCTCTGCGGCTTCCGAGGGCAATCCACCGGACGCAGCCGCGGCTTCGCCTTCTTCTCAAAACCCTCCTTCTCAAAACCAGGAGAATGCGCCCGCCGCCCAACCCTCCACCACGACCGCGACCACATCCGGCCAGAGCGTTACGGCGGGTGCTGCGCCCCTGCGCGTTATGGTCGGCAAGTCGCTCCTGATTAACACTACCGAAAGACTGAAGCGCGTCTCGGTGACCGATCCCGCGGTGGCGGATGCGCTGGTCGTCACGCCTACCCAGGTTCTGGTCAATGGGCTCGCTCCCGGCGAGGTTTCGCTCCTGATCTGGGACGAACTCGAGCGCTCCCGCAGCTTCGATCTTCGCGTCGATGTCGATATCACTGCGGCCTCGGAAGAAATGCACCGCCTCTTCCCGGATGAGCAGATCAACGTGACGCCTTCGCGCTCCGCGATCGTTCTATCCGGCCACGTAACCACCGAGGACGTTTCCAAACATGCGGGCTCGCTGGCCTCGGCGTATTCCAAGAACGTCGTGAACGTGCTGACCTTCGGCCCGGTCGGCGCAGAGGAAGTCCTTCTCGAAGTGAAGTTTGCTGAAGTTGATCGCACGGCTCTTACGCAAGTCGGCATCAACATATTTTCCACCGGCTCTGGAAATACCATCGGCACGGTGCAAACCGGACAATTTGGCGGAGTCAAACCCGGACCTATCACTGATCCGGCAACGTCTAACACGGCCACCATATCGGACGCCCTCAACCTGTTCTTCTTCAACCCTCAGGTCCACTTGGGCACCGTAATCAAGGCCCTGCAGTCAAAGAATCTCTTGCAGATCCTGGCCGAGCCCAACCTGGTCGCAGTCAACGGCAAGGAAGCCAGCTTCCTCGCCGGAGGCGAATTTCCCTTTCCCGTAGTCCAGCCCGGGGCAGGCGGAATCTCGACCGTCACGGTTCAGTTTCGCGAGTTTGGCGTACGCCTGAGGTTCACTCCCGTGATTCAGCCGAACGGCAGCATCCACCTGCACGTCGTTCCTGAGGTGAGTACCCTGGACTTCGCGAATGCGGTCACCGTTTCCGGAACTACCATCCCCGCCATCAGCACGCGCAAGGCGGACACTGAATTCGAACTGCAGGATGGCCAAAGCTTCGTCATCGCCGGCCTGATGGACAATCGAGTTACAAATCTTGGCAACAAGGTACCGGGACTGGGCGATATCCCGATCCTCGGCAATTTCTTCAGAAGCAAGAGCGCGCAAAAGAGCAACTCGGAATTAATGGTCCTGTGCACGGTTCGTCGGGTTGCGCCGAATGTCCAGGCGCCGAAAGGTCCGGCGAACCCTGAGCCCTATCTGGATCACGGCAAGTTCGATAGCAAGAAATAACATGGGATTTTCAATGTCTCAATGTTTCAATGTCTCAATGAGTTAATGATTCAATGATTTTCGGGAACGAGTCATGCCGGAATTGTCAGTAGCCGTATTTGCCACGGACAATGACCAGCGCGCGGTGCTTCAGGTTCTGGTGGATGGCACTAGCGTTGCGCGCACCGTGTGCAGCAGCGCGACTATGCCCATGGCCGCCAATGACCCGGTCATCCGCCGAACACAAGCCTTTGCCCCCGACGTGGTGCTGGTGGACATCGCCGCCGATGGCATCACCCCGGCCCTGCGCGCGGTGGAATTGCTGCACCAGGATCTTCCCGACTCCGCCGTATTCGCCATCGGCCCCATGACTCAATCTCAGCTGATTGTCAGCGCCATGCGGGCGGGTGTGCGCGAATACATTGAGCGCCCCACCACCACGACCGATCTGCTCGAAGCCTTCGTCCGCCTGACCGCAACTCGCCGCAAGCCCGGACGCGAAAATTCACGCGGAAAAGTGTTTACCATCGTGAATGCCAAGGGCGGCAGCGGTGCCACCACCGTCGCCGTCAATCTCGCTCTTGCTTTGCAGTCGGCTCACCACAGCACCGCGCTCATCGATCTGGCGCCGCTCGGTCATTGCGCCCTGCATCTCAATCTGAAGCCGGCATTCACCGTCTCCGATGCCATCACGAATCTGCACCGCCTTGATTCGTCCCTGCTCGACAGCTTCATGGCGCGTCACGATGGCGGCTTGCAAGTGCTGGCGGGCCCTGCCGCTCCCATCGCGATCGAGCCCTCCGTTTCTGACTTTGCACGCCTGTTTGACACCATGGCCGGCCTCTTTCGCTACATCGTCGTGGATGCTTCCTCCCGCCTCGACAGCGCCACCCGTCTGGTCAGCAACCTCTCGGAGAAAATTCTGCTCATCGCCCACGCCGACGTCGCTTCCCTGTGGAGTGCCGGAAGAGTGGCCCAGTTTCTCCGCGAGAGCGGCTCACGGGACCGTTTTGCGCTGGTATTGAACCGGTATCGCAAGGTGGCTGGCTTCAATGAAGCTGAGACCGAAGCGGCCATCGGGGCGCCCGTGCTTTGGCGGATTCCCAATCAATACTTCGCGGTCTCGACCGCGATTGATCGCGGCGTTCCCGTCATGCAGCAGGGCAATAGCGAAATTGCCCGCTCCATTTCCGAACTCGCTGAATATTTGACCAAGGACGATTTGGACGTAAAGCGAACCGCCTGGTCTTTATTTAAGACAGTGTAGCCAGTAACTTGCGGATTTTAGCTGTTACCCATTAGCCTCTAGCTAGAACCTGACACCCGAGACCTGAGACCTGAAGTTTATGGCCAATCTGCAAGCCTTCGAACGGAGCGAGTACCAGCAGGTCAAGGCAGACCTGCATCGCAAGATCCTCGATCGCCTCGACCTGGAAAAACTCGGCCGCACCACCGGAGACTCGGCGCGCGAAGAAGTTCTCGTCCTGATCCGCAGTTCGGTCAACAGCGAGGCGGTTCCTCTCAGTTTCGCCGAGCGCGAGAAGTTGTCGCGCGAGATCCTCGACGAAATCTTCGGCCTGGGCCCGCTCGAGCCGCTTCTCAAAGATCCCACGATTTCCGACATTCTCGTCAATCGCTTCGATCGCGTGTATGTCGAACGCGCCGGCAAACTCGAAATCACCGGTTTGTCGTTCAAGGACAATCAGCACCTGATGCAGATCATCGACCGCATCGTCTCCCGCATCGGGCGCCGCGTCGATGAATCTTCGCCGATGGTGGATGCCCGCCTGCAGGATGGCTCTCGCGTCAACGCCATCATTCCGCCCCTGGCCCTCGACGGAGCCTGCCTCTCCATCCGCCGCTTTGGCCGGGATCCGGTCACCGCGCGCAACATGCTCGAGAACAAAACCTTGACCGAGCCCATGCTGGAACTGCTCTCCGCCGTAGTCAAGGGTCGCCTGAACGTCATCATTTCCGGAGGAACAGGCGCCGGCAAAACCACGGTCCTCAACGTCCTTTCCGGCTACATCCCGAACTCGGAGCGCATCGTAACCATCGAGGACGCAGCCGAATTACAGCTCAAGCAGGAGCACATAGTCCGTCTCGAGACCCGTCCTCCCAACATCGAAGGCAAAGGCTCCGTCCGCATGCGCCAGCTCGTCATCAACAGCCTGCGCATGCGTCCCGATCGCATTGTGGTAGGCGAGGTCCGGGGTGAAGAAGCCTTCGACATGCTTCAGGCCATGAATACCGGCCACGAGGGTTCGCTCACTACCGTACACGCCAACTCGCCGCGCGATGCCCTGGCCCGAATCGAAAATATGGTTTCCATGGCGAACCTGAACATTCCCGAGCGCGCCATTCGCCATCAGATTGCCAACGCGGTCCACGCCGTAGTTCAGGTCGCGCGTCTTTCCGACGGATCGCGCAAAGTGCTCACCATTTCCGAGGTCACCGGGATGGAAGGCGACATGATTGCCCTGCAGGACATTTTTGTGTTTGACCGCACCGGGGTTGACGAGAGCGGGAAGGTCCGCGGCGTCTTCCGTTCCACGGGCATCCCCCCAAAGTTCGCCGAGCGCCTCGCCACCGCCGGTTGCCGCCTCAGCCCCGCCCTATTCGAGTCCCGGATGGAGGTCTAGCAGTGCTGTTCGTTATCGCCTTGCTGGTGTTTGTCGTGGTCACGGTGGCGGTCTTTGTCGCCATGTCTTTGTACGATCAGCGCGAAGCCCAGGCTCGTGTTCTCCGCGATCGCCTCTCCACGGTTAAGAAGACAACCGAACAGGCCGTGCCGAACGTGGCCCTTCTTCGCGACGAACTGCTCAGCCGGATTCCGGCTTTCGACACCTTTCTGCGCCGCTCCGAGCGCGTCTCTCTCCTGCAGAAAATGCTGGCGCAGGGAAACATCGATGCTCGCGCCGGAAACTTCCTGATGCTTTGTGCCGTCTCGGCCCTCGTGATGGCCGTCATCGCTTTCGTCGCCGGCGGCAATCTGGTGTTCGGCTGGGTCGGCGCTCTGCTCGGTTTTTTTATCCCCTACGCTTATGCCTCCCATATGCGGACCCGTCGCTTCCAGAAATTTGAGGAGAAGTTTCCCGAGGCCATCGATACGCTCGCCCGCGCCGTTCGCGCCGGACACGCATTTACCACCGCCCTCGAAATGATTGCCAACGAGGTCTCCGAGCCCGTTGCCGGAGAATTCCGCCAACTCTACGAAGAACAGAAATTCGGGCTCCCCGTGCGCGACGCCCTGCTCAACCTGGCCGACCGCATCCCTCTGGTCGACATCAAGTTCTTCGTGACGGCAGTGATGTTGCAACGCGAAACCGGCGGCAATTTGGCCGAGATTCTTGACAACCTCTCTTATGTCATCCGCGAACGCTTTAAAATCCTGCGCCAGGTCCGCGTTCACACCGCCCAGGGACGCCTCACCATGGTCCTGCTCATGGCCCTGCCGCCCACGATCGTGGTCCTGATGCAACTCCTCAACCCGGGCTTTATTCGTCCCCTGTTCACCGACCCGCTCGGACACGCGTTGATCGTCGGCGGCATCACCTTACAAACGATGGGCTACTTTGTCATTCGCAGAATTATCAGGATCCAGGTCTGATAAACAAGACCTGATAAACGTAGAGTTTTAGTTGGCAAGAGGTAGGTAAGTCGTCGGTCGTTAGTCGCTGGTCGTTCGGAGTGCTTGCCAACGACCAGCGACTAACGACCAACGACCAACGACCGGAGTAAAGGTCTAATTCATGACGCTGGCCCTCGCACTCTCCATCTTCGCTTTTCTCACCATCGCGGTGATCGTCTTCGCCTTCGGAGCGGCTTCGGTTGCGCCCTCGTCGGTGCTCGGATCCCGCCTGCGCGAAATCGGCTGGCAGCGCCCCAAAGCCCAGACCAAACCCGCCATCCGCGAACGCATGCAGCAGGCCCTCGATCCATTCAGCCGCGCTTTGCCGGTCTCACCCACCGATGTTTCGCAAACCCGGGCCTGGCTGATTCAGGCGGGATATCGCGATCCCCAGCACGTGACCATCTACCGCGGTTTGCGTGTCCTCTTCGCCGCGCTTTGCTTCTTCTCTGTCTTTCTGATTACCGGATTCGATTCGCCCCTGCTGCTTGTAGGCCTGACCGCGTTCGGTTTTTTCCTCCCGCGATTCTTACTCAAGAAAAAGTTGCAGGAACGTCAGCTCCGGATTCGCCTCGGCCTTCCCGACGCCCTGGATTTGACGGTGATTTGCGTGGAAGCGGGCCTGTCTCTCGATCAGGCCATGATGCGAGTCGGCCAGGATCTCAGCCACGCCCACCCGGAACTGAGCGGTGAATTCCATCTCTTTGACCTCGAAACTCGCGCCGGAAAACCTCGCGTCGAGGCGCTCCGCAATCTGGCCGAGCGCACTGGCGTCGACGACATTCGCGCGCTCGTCGCAACCCTGATTCAGACCGATCGCTTCGGAACCAGCGTCGCCCAGGCCTTGCGCGTCCATTCCGATTCCCTGCGCACCGAACGCCGCCAGCGCGCCGAAGAACAGGCCGCCAAGACGACCGTCAAAATGATTATCCCCCTCGTCCTCTTTGTCATGCCCTCTCTGATTTTCGTCACCGTAGGGCCAGCCGTAATTCAACTCATGCACATTTTCCTCCCCGTTGCTGGAGGAAAGAAGTGAATCCCTAAACCAGATTTTCGATTGGTAATTTGTAATTTGCAATTTAGGTGCGGGACCCGGGGGCCGGCTTCAAATTACAAATTACAAATCACCAATTACAAATTCCCAGGAGTTGCCATGCCCCCGCGCGGGCCCAAGGGATACGCCTTTAACCGTACACGCACCACCTATCTAGCGACCGATCTTCTGATCGCGCGTACCCACTGGTCCCGCTTTCGCGGCCTGATGGCCACGGACTCGTCCCGTTTCTCGCGTGGCCAGGGCTTATGGATTAACCCCTCCCACGGCATCCACACCTTCGCCATGCGGTTCCCAATCGATGCCGTATACCTTGACCGCGAGCGGATTGTCATCCACATAGAAGAGGAGCTCAAACCGTGGCGCCTGGCCGCTGTTCGCGTGCATGCCGCTTCCGTCCTCGAGCTCCCCACAGGCACCATCCGCGACTCCCTGACCGTAATCGGCGACCAGGTGGATATTTCCTTCGAAGAGCGTCCCGTCCACACCAAGGCCGCCTGAAGCATCGAAGCTAATGAACGCCTTGCGATTGCCCCCATATCTTCAGGCACTACTTGCGTTGCCCTTGACATGATATAGTGATATCACTATATTCGGAGTAGTCTTAAATGACTGCGGATCTGTCCTTGAAACCGGTGATCTGGGTCGGATCGAGCCGCAGGGACTTGCGTGGGTTTCCCGGGCCGGTCCAAGATCACATGGGTTATGCCCTCTACATCGCGCAGCGCGGCGGCAAGCATCGCGATGCGAAGACCCTCAGCGGCTTCGGCGGGGCAGGGATGGTGGAAGTGGTAAAGGACTTTCGTGGCGATACGTTTCGCGCCGTGTACACCCTGCGCTATGCCGGAGCGGTGTACGTCCTTCACGCTTTCCAGAAGAAATCGAAAACTGGACGCGAGACCGCCCGGGACCTGGAACTGGTGAAGCAACGGCTGCGTGAGGCCGAACAGATTGCAAGGGAGAGAATACCATGAGCAAAAAGGGATATGAAAACGGCGGCCGAAACGTGTTCAAGGATCTCGGTGTGCCGAATGCGGACGAACATTTCGTTAAGGCACAGCTTGTTTTCAAGATCGACACACTCATGAAAGGGCGCGGCCTGAAACAAGTCGAGGCGGCAGATCTCTTCGGCATCCGCCAGCCGGACGTATCCAAGATGCTGTGCGGCGAGTTCAGGCAGTTTTCCGTCGAGCGCCTTCTGCGTTTTCTCGTGGCACTCGATCAGGATGTTGAAATCTTGGTAAAGCCTCATCGAGATTCGAAGAATGCCCCGGCCCTGCATGTTTTCTGAACGGGAAAGAACCACGCTTTATGCCCGAAGTTGAAACCATTCCGGAAACCATCACCCGCTGGCCCGAGCCGCCGCGCTTGCTGGTGGAATGGTCATCCCGATGGGAAGAGTTCAAGTCCGCGTTTCGCCCGGCACTCGCCCGCCCCCCGAAGGCGCTGGCCGGAGAAGCACCCGTTGGCATGTTCCCATATCGCGGCATGCTCGCGTGCTGGCTCCTGGAGTGCCTGCTGCTGATCGCGCTCATCGTGCTCCCTGAACACTTTGCCACTCTTCAGGTCGCGACTCCTGCCACCCGTCCCCAATGGGACGTCATCTATTACTCCGGCGACGAACTGCCGCAGACGCAAGACCGGGGTGGAGCGCAGTCTGGCAAGTCCGGACGCGCCGGCGGTCAGCAGGCCCATCACCGCACCCAGACCATTCGCGTAGCCCGCGGCGACAAGCCCAGCGAGAAAGTTGTGGACGCTCCCAAGGTAAATCTGCCGCATTCCGATTCCGCAGTCGCCAATCTGCTCGCGTTCAAAGCGAATCCCGGACCGCCGCCCGCCGAAGGCCTGCGTTCCTCTCTCATCGCACCAACACTGCCAGCGATGACGATGAGCCCAGTGCCGCCCTCGCCGGAATTGAATTCATCTTCCTCCCAAACAGCCAGGCGGACCACAGCCCTTCCGACGGCCAACATCATCCCTCCCGCGCCCGAAGTTTCCCGCGCCGCTCAGCGCACCTCACCAACCCTCAGCGCGACCATGAACGCGACAATCGTCCCCCCAGCGCCGACCGTCTCGCGAGACAAAATGCAGACCGCCGATCCGTTCGCGCCCGCCGTCGTAGCACCGGCTCCGCGCGACACGCAGCGCGACCTGGCCAGTTCCCGCGTCCCCCTGACGCAGACCGTCGATGTGGTTGCGCCACCGGTCTCTGCCCCGCAGCGTGACGTGTCGAAACCAAAACTGTCCCTCCCAGTCCCCGCCGTAGTGGCGCCGCCACCGTCACAGGTCAGTCGCGACCTCAATAGTTGGGGAAGCACCTCCGCTGGCGACGTGCACATGAAGCCTGTGCCTCCGCCACCTGCTGCGTCTGGTGGAGGATCACGGGCATCCGGCGTCGGCACGCTCGCGACCGAGGTTGTGCCGCCTCCCGCCACCATCGACGGATCCGGCTCTCAGAAAGGCGGTTCTCAGAGAAACAGTTCTACTGGAAACGCCGGCCAATCCGGCCAGGATGCTGGTGCGCTTCTCGGCTCCGCCGACGTCGTACCACCGCCACCCGGCCTCGGAGGCGGCAAAGCTCTCTCGGGTAGCGGACGAGGCAACAAAGGCGCCGGTGCCGGTGGTCCGCTCGACTTGGGCTCCTCCATAGCTCCGCCGCGTAACGCCGGAGGGAACGCCGCCGGCAACGGAGTCGTCATCTCCAGCCAGCCCGGAACGAAAGTGGGGTTGCCGAACTCCACCGGCGCCGGCGCGATAGCCATGTCCCCCAGCGGCACAGCAAAGAGTGGTCTCGGCGGTGGCGGCGGCGGAGCCAGCATCGGCAAAGGCAACGGCCCCGGCAGTGGGTTGCAGGGAGAAGGTTCAGGCGCAGGCAAAGAAGGCGCGGGACGCGGCTCAGATCCAACTGCCCGCGGTGGAATTTCACCGTATCCGGGCCCCGGCGGCGCCGGAACCGGCACCAGCGGCGCACCGGCCATGCCCGGAGTATCCGTGCAGGGCGGCACCACCACCGTAACGCTGCCGAGTTTTGGATCTCCCGGCGGCGATGCCCCCTCGACGGGTTCCGGCCGCTCGTCGACCAGCGCTCACAAAGGATCAGGAATTACGATCGAAGCGACCCCTCGCTCCGGTGGCGTGTTCGCCTACTACGGCGTTCTGAAAGGCGACCGCAATTACTCCATCTACATCGATACCTCGCTAGGCAGGGCAGTGATGCAGTATGCCGACCCCGCATCGGCAGCGCATCCCTCTTCAGAGAAATTGAGCGAACCCGAACCCCTGCGCAAAGATTTACCCGACGGCCTGCGGCCCACTCACGTGATCTTCGTCGGCACCCTCGACCGCTCAGGAGATCTCAAAGATTTAAAAGTTCTCGAGCCCGGCGCACCCGAAACTACCTCAAAGATTCTAGTCGCTCTGCACAGCTGGAAATTCCGTCCAGCATTTCGGGGCAATGAGCCCGTAGAAGTAACTGCGATCTTGGGGTTTGGAGTGGATACGCGATAGGGGAAAGATAAACACAGAGCTCGCAGGGCTTTCCGGGCAAGGTTTCCCCTGTGTCACTCTGTGCTCCCTGTGGTTCAAGATTTTTGCTGTTGATCGAGTGCTGATGTCCGCGGTTCTAACGAGACTAAACTGTTCCAGAATCAGTATCCCTTCCGCTTATCCACCACGGCCAGTAAAGGTTGCCCGGCAAGATAACGCCGCAGATTCTCCGAGAACAGCGCGTAATGCCGCTCCCATAACTTGTCAGTCAGCGCCGCCGTGTGCGGAGTGATCAACAGATTGGGAACATCCCACAGTGGCGAATCGGCAGCCAGCGGCTCTTTCGGAAATACATCGAGCGCAGCGCCCCCAATCTTCTTTTCCCGCAGCGCGGACCTGAGCGCAGTCTCATCAACCAGCGGCCCGCGACCGACATTGATCAGGCAAGCGTCAGGCTTCATGAGCGCCAAGCGTTCGACGTTCGCGATAGCCTTCGTGCCGGCCGTAACCGGCGCTGCCAGCACAACGTAATCCGCCTGCCGAAACACTTCGTCAATGTGAGCCGGCCCGAAGACGGCGTCCGCGCCTTCACTTCCCTTCTCCGGATGTTCGCGCACCGCAACAACCCGCATGCCCAGAGCTTTCGCGCTTTTGGCAACCGCGCGTCCGATGCTCCCGAGGCCTATGAGACCAACGGTTGCGCCCGCGACCTCACGCACGCGAGGCAGTTCGTCCCACAGAATCTGCTGCCCCCAAACGTGCTTCTGCTGCAGGCGCACCGAACCCGGGATTTTCTTAGCCAACGCGAAGATAAGCGCGATGACGTGCTCCGCCACCACCGGCCCGTGCACTTCGCGCGCGTTGGTGAGAACAATCTCACTATTGACGAGTCCCGGAAATATCAGCTGATGAACCGCTGCCGCAGGAGAATGAATCCATCGCAGCTTCTTTGCCGACGCGATCTGCTCGGGACGAACCGACCAGGCGATCGCGATCTCGGCATCAACGATTTCCTCGTCCACGCGCGTGTAATCAGGCAGGTGCACGACGTTGACTTGCGGAAACTCCTGAGAGAGCCGCTTAGGGAACCACTCTGGCGCGTTCCATTGATCAAACGGATGGTGAACGCAAATCAGGAGCTTCATAGATGCAACCGAAACGCGCAAGAAAGATAGACAGCAGCGTTCCACATTTGCGGACGGGAACCCCAGCCGCAGCACCGGAGTCTACACTATCAGGCCCGCAAGAGTTCTAAAGTCACATATTTGGGCGAGGAGCGGAGGAATCAGTGAGACCAATCAACCTATTTCTGTTGCTGGTGGCTGCTGGTTGGGCCGTGGCGGCCGCACAGGTACAGGCGCCGCCGCAAACGGCCCGGCAAGCTTTGATTGAGATGCTGTTGGCGAAATCTCCCGGAGCATTCCAGAAGCATCTGCCGGAAGCGGCCAGGAAGCTTCTCTTGCAAGGAGACGATACCTCTTCGACACCGATTCTGCGGGAGGTGACGTCTTTCAGGAGCGGAATTGTCAACAGTGGTGGGCAGTTGGAGACCTTTGACTCCGGATCCGTACTGCTCACCATCGACGAAAAAGAAGCGCAGCGCAAGATGGAAGTTATTGTCGAGCGCGACGATCTGGCGGGCGATGACGATGAAATCGAGCTCTCTGTTCATCCTTACGTCAACGGAAAACCCGAGCCGTTGCCGGTAAGACCGCGCATCATTCTCTCCATGAAGCAAGAGAAAGAAATCTGGAAGCTGAATGAGGTTACGGTGGCCATGCATGTGCCGCTCTCGGACCCCGACTTCCTGAAGGATGTGCAGAGGACCCAGAATCCCGGCTCTGAAAGTTCCGCTGTCGCCAGTCTTCGAACCATTATGACCGCCGAAATTGCCTATAGCAGTGCCTTTCCGGAACGCGGATTCACGTGCAACCTCTCAGAACTTGGAGGCAGTGGACTTCAAGAAGAGCCCACCCATGAGCACGCGATGCTCATCGATGATGCACTGGCGAGCGGCAAGCGCGGCGGATACAGTTTCTCGATCAGCGGCTGCGACGTGGCGCCTGCTATCAAGTTCTCGGTCACAGCGGTGCCGAAAGAGCCAGATTCGGAACTGCGCACATTCTGTTCCGACGAGTCCGCCGTGCTCCGCTACTCGGCTGTCGGGAAGGCCGCGACCTGCCTAAGCGAAGGAGTGCTTCTAGAATAGGCTGGAAACTCTTGCAAGACTCGCCGGGGATTCTCTGTGTTCCCCTGTGTTCCCCTGTGGTTCTCTGTGGTTAGCTCTTGTTTGCCCGTAGATCCGTACCCGTCATCTCCTTCGGCTCCGCGATGCCAAGAATTCCAAGCATCGTCGGCGAAATATCCCGCAGCGAGCCGTTTGGCTTGAGCGTGAATTGCCTGGCGTCCTCCGCCATCACGATCAACGGCACCGGATTCGTCGTATGCGCCGTATGCGGACCGCCGGTTACAGGGTCAATCATCATTTCGGCATTCCCATGGTCGGCAGTAACCAACATGGCTCCGCCTTTAGCGCGCACCGCTTTCTCAATCTCGCCCAGGCAGGCATCGACGGTCTCGACCGCCTTCACCGTCGGCTCAATCTTGCCCGAGTGTCCGACCATGTCGGCATTAGCAAAGTTAACGATGATCACGTCGAAGGTTCCATCGTTCGTGGCTTTCACAACCGCCTCGGCAATTCCCGCGGCGCTCATCTCCGGTTTCAAGTCGTAAGTCGCGACCTTCGGAGACTGCACCAGCACGCGATCTTCTCCCGGGAAAGGCTGCTCTATGCCCCCGTTAAAGAAGTACGTCACGTGCGCATATTTTTCCGTCTCCGCCACGCGCAGGTTGCGCATGTTCAGCCCACCCATGACGTTTGCCAGGATGTTCGCCATCGACTCCGGAGGAATCACAACCGGCAGGTTGAAATTCTTGTCGTACCGCGTCATGCAAACATACGTCAGATTTTTGGGCCCACGTTCACGCGGAATTGTTGTGTCGAGTTCGTCCGCGCCCGGCAAGTCGCTCCCACCCTTCCGGTTCAGCCCGCTGTTGCGGCAAAGAGCGCGCGTGATCTGGCGCACGCGGTCGGCGCGGAAATTAAAGCAGATGCAGGAATCGTCGTCGCCGATTTTAGCCACCTGTTCTCCGCGCGCATCCGTGCAGACAAACGGCACCACAAATTCATCAGTTACGTCTCTGTTGTAGGACTCCTTCATTCCCTGTACTACATCAACGTAAGTGCCGCCCTCGGCTTTGCCCTCGACCATCGCGTTATATGCCTTGGCGATCCGCTCCCAGCGCCGGTCGCGGTCCATCGCATAGTAGCGGCCGCTGACGGTCGCAATCCTGCCGGAGTTGTACTCGCGCATCTTCTGCTGCAGCTGATCGAGATAGCCTGCCCCATTGGTCGGCAACGTATCGCGTCCATCCATGAAGGCATGCACAAAAACGCGATCCACTCCGTTTTCCTTGGCCATTTTCAGCAACGCGTAGAGATGCTCCTGCCGCGAGTGCACGCCGCCATCCGACACGAGGCCGAACAGATGCAGCTTGCGTCCATCCAACCGGGCATTCTTCATCGCGTCGAGCAACACCGGATGCGAGAAGAATTCGCCATTCTGGATCATCAGGTCGATGCGCGTGACTTCCATATGCACGATGCGCCCAGCGCCAATATTCAGATGGCCGACTTCGCTGTTCCCCATCTGTCCCTCCGGCAGCCCGACAAACGGCCCGCTGGTGTGGATGAGTGTGTTCGGATACTCGCGCAGCAACCGGTCATAGGTAGGCTTGCGCGCAAGCGCAATGGCATTAGCCTTGGTTTCGGCGCGGTACCCCCAGCCGTCGAGGACGATGAGAACGAGAGGTTTAGGACGGGGCATAATTTCGCTGTTAGCTCCTGGCTTTTTAGCTCTTGGCTTCCGACGACAAATCCACACGCTGAGGTACCGACACGCGGAGAAAATGGGTGAAAGAAGAATCTATAGGAGAAATGACGAGGTTTCAAACTAGCGAGGCTTTATAATCGATGTCCCGGAGAAATCCATGCCCATCAACGACCTCTTACTGCTCGAATTTGACGAAGAAATGAAAAAGACGCGCACGGCCCTGGAACGCGTTCCGATGGACAAGAAAGATTTCGCGCCTCATCCCAAATCCATGCCACTCGGCAAACTGGCGCCCCACGTAGCGCAACTGGCTGGCTTCGGCCTCATAATCCTCACCACTCCTGAACTTGATTTTGGAAAGACCAAGATGCCCCCGATGCCGTTTGAATCCGCGGCGCAACTGATCAAGGCTTTCGATGAAGGTGCTGCCCAGGTTCGCACCGCTCTCAAGAACACGAAGGATGAAGCCTGGACGCAGCCGTGGAAGCTCAGTTTCGGGGATAAGGCCATCTTCAGCGGGACGCGCTTTCTAGCCTACCGGCAAATGTTCCTCAATCACCTGGTACACCACCGTGCCCAGCTCGGCGTGTATCTGCGCTTGAATGACGAACCGGTGCCCTCGACGTACGGGCCTTCGGCGGACGACAGGATGGGATTTTAGATATCAGCCGTCAGCTCTCACTTTTCGGCTCTCAGAAAACACCCTGCCGAATTACCAGATGACATCAACGGGATAGCGTGCGAACCATGGATCGGCGGTGATGATTGGCCATTTCTCTTCGATGCTCTGCGCGATAAGCAAGCGGTCGAACGGGTCGCGATGATGGAGCGGCAATGATTCAGTCCTGAGCACATGATCCAATGTGATGGGCAAAACTTCGATCCGATTTTTGGCTAGCTCCTTGACCAGATACGGTCCCGGGGGTTCGGGCAAAGGAAGTCTGCCCACCTGCACCTTAATCAGAATCTCCCATACGCTGGCGACACTCAGCCAAAGATCATTCGGACCGGTATAGATCTGTTGAGCCCGGCGAGAGAGCTTCCCTTCCTCTGCGATTGCCCACAAGAATGTGTGCGTATCGAGAAGCGCCTTCATTCGTAAAAGAGATCCTCAATCTCCTTGGGCAGCGGATCATTGAAATTCTCCGGCACCGTAAACTCACCCTTCGCCGACCCGAGCACTCGTCGCTTCCTGCGAACATCTATGGGTACCAGCTTGGCCACGGGTGTTCCGGCCTTGGCGATAACGACTTCCTCGCCCATGGCAACCCGCTCCAGCAGGCGGGAGAGGTGGGTCTTGGCCTCGTGGATATTGACTTCCATCGCCCTATTATAGCTAAGTCATGGACTAAGTCAAGCACTAAGTCAAGCACACTTGGGTAGTGGGTCAGTCTGATTTCCACATGGTATCGCATCCGCCACAAAGCGGATTGACAAGGGGCTTATCCTGAAGGCGCTTGGAGAGTAGGCAATCGTATGAGGGCATTCGGCATCGGCTGGCCTGTGGCAGTCAGTCTGTTCTTGGGCTATTGCGGCTGGCTCTTGACTTTTAGAACAAGCACAGTGGTCAGGCGGGCACATAGCCAATACCATTGCAACTTCTTTCTGAAGCCTTGGTATTCAATATTCATGCGCTGCATAGGAATCTTCATCTGGCTGTTGACAGCCCTAACCGACTACGTGCTGCTAATGCAGAGATGATTGCATTAGCTGTGGAAATCAGACTGACCCACAACCCACGCCTGCTGCCTTTTGCTAGTTGCCTTTATAGTTCAGCGCCTTAACCCCCAAAAACCGCCCCGTCGCGCCCAACTCCTCTTCAATCCGCAGCAACTGGTTGTACTTTGCGATGCGATCCGTCCGCGAAGCCGACCCCGTCTTGATCTGTCCCGCGCCCGTCGCCACCGCGAGATCTGCAATAAACGTGTCTTCGCTCTCGCCCGAGCGATGAGAGATCACCGACGTGTATCCATTACGGCGCGCCAAGTCGATCGCGTCCAAAGTCTCACTGACCGTCCCGATCTGGTTGACCTTGATCAGAATCGAATTGCCGACGCCCTTGTCAATCCCCTCCTGCAGTCGCTTCACATTCGTGACGAACAAGTCATCGCCCACCAGCTGAATCTTGCCACCCAGTTCTTTGGTCAGCATCGCCCACCCGTCCCAGTCGTCTTCCGCGAGGCCGTCTTCGAGCGAAACGATCGGGTAGTCATTCACCCATTTCGCCCAGTAACGAACCATGTCTTCCGAACTCTTCGCCGACTTATCGGATTTCTTGAAAACATATTTTCCATCCTGATAAAACTCGCTGGCCGCCGGATCGAGCGCAATCGCAATCTCCTTACCCGGCTTGTAGCCCGCCTGTTGAATCGCCTCCAGCACGACTTCAATGCCCTCCACGTTCGACTTCACCGACGGAGCGAACCCGCCTTCGTCGCCGACCGCCGTATTGTATCCGCGCTTTTTCAGCACGCCCTTGAGCGTGTGGAAGACTTCCACGCCCCAGCGCAGCGCCTCGGAAAACGACGCCGCTCCCACCGGCATCACCATGAACTCCTGGAAGTCGACATTGTTATCGGCGTGCGCGCCGCCGTTAAGGATATTCATCATCGGAAGCGGCAACACATTCGCCGCCGCCCCTCCGAGGTAGCGATAGAGCGGCAGTTCACAAGCATTCGCGGAAGCCCGCGCCGCCGCCATCGAAACCGCCAGAATCGCGTTCGCCCCCAGTCGTCCCTTGTTGGGCGTACCATCCAATTCGATCAGTCGGGCGTCCAGCGTGCGCTGATCGGCGGCGTCCACTCCAGCAAGGTCTCCCGCAATCTCGCCATTAACATTCGCAACCGCCTGCAAGACGCCCTTGCCGAGGTATTGCGTCTTGTCGCCATCGCGCAATTCGACGGCCTCATGCTCCCCGGTGGACGCGCCACTCGGCACAATGGCCCGCGCACTCGCGCCGCCATCCAGAAAAACTTCAGCTTCAACCGTCGGATTGCCACGCGAGTCAAGCACCTGGCGTCCCCGGATGTCAGCAATACTCGTAAGAGCCATTTAGTAAGTCCTTTATAGGTCGGATTTAGCAACATCGTTCGCCGTAGAGACGCGGCTTGCCGCGTCTGACAGCGTCTGCTAGCTTCGAAGCGAAATTATATCGGACTTCCTGATCAAGAACTGCGATCTCGTCAGCGAAACAACCTGATTTTGATCCCGTTTTGAAGGGGCGCGGCGTTTAGCCGCGCCGTTAGCGCCATTCACACAACTGGCTTCAGCCGCTGAGGCAATGTCATCCCCCAGTACCCCATCCGTTATTGTTCCAGATTTCCCCCTCGCTTACAGTCGAACTAAGTATGCAGAACCGCACCGAAACTCTGGAGATCGGTTCGCGCGCCCCGGACTTTTCCCTGGGAGCGGCCAATCGTGAGGGCACAATCACTCTCGCTGGATTGCTCGCCCAAGGCACGTTGATTCTCGAATTTCTGCGCGGCACCTGGTGACCAAACTGCGCGAAGCGCATGACTCAGTTGGAGTCGCGGAGACCGGAAATTGAAGCAGCAGGAGCACAGTTGGCATTCATCGCCGCCGAAAAGCGGGACGGTGTCTGGAAGCCAGGAAAATTCCTGGAGAAGCATCCCATCTCCAGCGCCTTTCTCCTCGATGAGGATCGCACCGTGACCAAAGCCTACGGTCTCCATCACGCATTAGCCACCGATGCGCTCAACATCGCGCACCCGGCCACTCTCGTGATTTGTCGCGACAACGACCGCGGCGGCACAGTGCGCTACATCTATCGCGGCGATAACCAGCTCGATCGCGCGCCGCTCGATGAGGTTCTAGGAGCTTTGAAAGCAATACACAACAGTGGAGCGACGGGCGCCTCGCCCGTCAACTGAATTTTGGAGGCTAGGAGTAACATGAAAAAAGCATTTTCACTGACATCGCTCATCCTGATCGCAGGTTTCGCCGGAGCGCAAACTTCCCTGCCCACCGGCACCGCCGTCAAGATGAAACTCGAAACCACCCTCGCAACCTTCAGTTCGAAAGCCGGAGATCCGTTCTCGGCAAGAGTCACAGCGCCGGTCGTTGTGGACGGCAAAACCGTGATTCCCATCGGCGCCACCGTCGAGGGACGCGTCACCAAAGCGAACGAGCCGCGCCGCATTGCCGGCAAGCCCACCATCGCCATCTTCCCCGAACACCTCGTCCTTCCAAATGGAGACAGGTTCATGCTGAACGCCTCGCTCATTGACACCAACGCTCGCCACGGCACAGACGTCAACACCGAAGGGCAGTTCAAAGGTGCCGGTCACGACGGCAAGGATCTCACCGAAATCGGCATGGGCACCGGCGGCGGAATGCTCATCGGTGGACTGGCGGGCGGCGGCAAAGGCCTGCTCATCGGCGGAGCCATCGGTGCCACCGCGACCGTCGCACACTGGCTCGGCAAGCACCGTTCCGCAATGCTTCCCGCAGGCACAGAGCTGGTGATGGAATTGAACCGTCCGATGACGATGACGATGACAGTAGCAAGCGGCGGACAGTAGAGATTGGCGGGCATTGGGCGAGC
>Ga0209647_1001700_pt1 | contig 18334 bp, 18 predicted proteins | sample GraSoi_2013_60cm_FD_185827 | JGI IMG/M metagenome (GOLD analysis project Ga0209647, IMG submission 185827) | Grasslands soil microbial communities from the Angelo Coastal Reserve, California, USA - Sample 9_17_2013_60cm (SPAdes) (version 2) | ecosystem: Environmental > Terrestrial > Soil >...
GCGTTATCGCGGTAGTCAACGCCGAACGCGGACAGCCGAGACCGAGGCGCGTATCCTGGAGGCCACGCGTCAAGGTCCCACTGATGGTACGACCCATTGGAGCAGCTATCGGCTTGCCAAAGAGCTGGACATTAGTCAGTCGAGCGTGAGCCGTGTCTGGCGCGATTTCGGTATTCAGCCGCATCGAGTGCGTGGGTACATGGCCGGCGATGACCCTGAGTTTGAAGAGAAGGCGGCCGACATCATTGGCTTGTACCTTAAAGCCACCGCTCAACGCTGCAGTGTTCTGTGTCGATGAGAAGAGCGCTATCCAAGCACTCGACCGACTTGACCCGGTTTTGCCGCTCTCCCCTGGCAGAGCCGAACGGCATGGCTTTGAATATTTTTCGTCATGGTACGCTCTCACTGAATGCAGCGCTAAACACTCGCACCGGTGACGTCCTGGGAAAGACCACCGCGCGGCATACCAGCGCCGAGTTTGTCGACTTTCTGGGCCAGATTGTCGCCAGTCAGCCTCAGGGCCGAGAGATTCATATCGTCGCCGACAACTTGAGCGCACATAAAACCAAGAATGTTTTCGAGTTCCTCCAGACCAATCCAACGGTACGGATCCATTACACCCCGACCTATTCCAGTTGGCTCAATCAGGTCGAGATCTGGTTTTCCAAAATCCAACGCGATCTCATCGCTCGGGGAATCTTCACCTCTATCACCGACCTCTCCAGAAAGCTGATCCGTTACATCAGGCAGTACAACAAAACCGCCACACCCTTCCGCTGGAGATTTAAGAATGCCGCTCATCGCATCAAACCAGTCACTCAACGAGGCTCTGACTCACTGCACTAGCCATTAAAAAACGAAAAAACCACTAACCGAATCCATACTCGGTTTCTGGCTCCTGTTTTGCAGCAGGCGAAGCTTCAATTTAGAAAGCGATCCATTCAGACGCTCTTAAGTCACTCTGGTGATCTCTTCCGCGTGCCAAAGGAAAGTCACGCGCCTTGATTTAGCTTCTGTTGCCTTGGCACTCGAAAGTAAATGTCTCCCCAAACTCACTTTGGCGAGGTTAGTACTACTCCGCTGATCGCTGTGTTCGGTGGACCGATGTGATCCGTGGGACCCGCCGCAAAAAACACCGGCACCTGTCCTGATCACCGGCTTTCATTCGTCGTGTATTTGAACAAAGGCAGGACCGCGAGCAGCGATTTGATCATGAATAACAATGTCAGAGATAGTAATAATCAAGATGTATTTGGTACCGGCAAAGAAATCTCACGTCGTCAGTTCCTGGAAACCAGCGCTGTCGGCGCCGCATTCACAGCACTGGGCATCGGTATGGTCGCGGACCTCTTTGCCGCAGACAGCACGACGACCGGCTCTACCGCCATCACCCCGTTCACCATCGACATTCCGCAGAGCGCTCTTGACGATCTCAAACGTCGCCTCGAAATGACGCGCTGGCCCAACCGTCAGACCGTTTCGGATTGGTCCCAGGGTGTACCACTGGAGAAGGTGCGCGCACTGGTCGAATATTGGCGTACCCAATACGACTGGCGTCGAGCTGAGAAGGAGATCAACGGTTTTGCGCAATATCGCACGGAGATCGATGGGGTCGGGATTCACTTTATCCATGTGCGCTCGAAGCACGAGGACGCGCTGCCGATCATCCTCACCCATGGATGGCCCGGATCAATCGTGGAGTTCCTGAAGGTTATCAACCCGCTAACGAACCCGACGGCACACGGCGGCAGGCCAGAAGACGCATTCCACGTAGTCGTGCCCTCATTGCCGGGCTTCGGTTTCTCTGACAAGCCAATCGATACTGGTTGGGACGTCGTGCGAATCGCCAAGGCGTGGGTTGTCCTGATGCAGCGGCTCGGCTACCAGCGCTGGGTGGCGCAGGGCGGTGATTGGGGTGCTGGCGTCACCACCGCACTCGGCAAGCTGAAGCCGGTCGGCCTCGCCGGCATCCACCTCAACTTCCAGTTCGTCTTTCCCGAGAAGATTCCCAGTGAAGGTCTTTCGGCAGAGGAGCAACGCGCGGTTACGGCACTCACCGAGTTCCTCAACGACGGTAACGGCTACTTCAGGGAACAGGCGACTCGTCCTCAGACCATCGCGTACGGGCTTGCGGACTCACCTTCAGGTCAAGCGGCATGGATCTATGAGAAGTTCCAGGCTTGGACCGACAGCAATGGCGATCCAGAAACCGTGCTCACGAAGGACGAGATGCTCGACAACATCTCGCTTTACTGGCTGACAGACACCGCAGCCTCCTCAGCGCGGATTTATTGGGAGAACAGGACCAATGCAAGCCCTTCCGGGGGCAGGATCGACATTCCGGTGGCTGTCAGCGTCTTCCCGCACGAGATCTGGCGCGCTCCTCGTAGCTGGGCGGAGAAGAACTACACGCAGCTGATCCATTGGCACGAACTCGATAAGGGCGGCCATTTCGCTGCCTTCGAGCAGCCCGAACTCTTTACCCAAGAGCTCAGGGACGGCTTCAAGAAGCTACGCTAGCAACTTGTCGGACTTTGAGCTCAAGCGGTGTTTGTAGTTCGATGGGCAAATTACTTGAATCTTTCTTTTTAGACGCGACCCCTTTGGGCACCGCCGGAACTAGACGAATGCATAAAGCGGATACCAGTAGAGATCGCAAAGATCGGCAAGCGCCGTTCGCGAACCGGGCACCTGACTCTGAGCGGAAAGTAAGACGACGCTCCAGCGCCTGGTTCGAAACCGGCCGGGCAGCATCACTTACCAGGCTCTCGTTCGGTTTCATCCGTAGCCTCTCGGCCACCTTTTACACGCTTTTTAGATGCAAAGGAATCCCAGAATTGCAGAGGTCCTTCTCAAACTCCGGGGACCAGAAATCCTCTGTAAAGGAGTGTGAATGCCGGTAGTTCGGCCACAGACCAAACCACCAGAGAAGCTAGAGAAATGGAAGCGTTTATTTTGCTATTGCTTATTTCGCTGGCTCTGATGGGGCTAGCCGCGGCACGAGCACCTGGTCGATAGGGAGACAGGACCAGACTGCCAAAGTGACGAAAACCAATGCGAAATTTCAAAGAACTTTTTCATTTCTCTATTAGGGATCGTTTCTCGCGTCCTCTGAGAGGAACGATTGCCATCTCTTTTTAGAGGATGACAAAATAGGAGGAGATATAACCGAGTTTTTTGAATGTTCGCGCGCGGTTGTCCGAAACGCGCCCGCTCATTCGTTGCGCCAATTAATCGAATTCAATGACGAATTCGCAGAATTCTTCTCTGAAGTGAAAGCTTTTCTGCGTTCCTTAAGCCGGTAACTATCGCCGCGGATATTGAGCCGCGGAGAAAGAGATAGAGAATGACATGGGGTAAGTGGCAGCAAATTCCGGTCTACGAACGACGATGCGCAATCGTCTATTCCTACGAATTCACACTTCGAACTGCCGCCCTTACCTGAGCAAGGCCGATCATCTGCTGAGATTCCACATCCCAAGCCTTCAAACGCAGACAAGGAATGATTTCGATAGGATTGAGCGAGGTAGTCTTTGGCGTCTGCAACTCCACTATATTATTAAGGACCTCAGGCAACCGATAGAATGGGATTCGGGCATTCAAATGGTGAATGTGATGGTAACCAATATTACCAGTAAACCAGCCCATGATTCGACCGGTTTTCATAAAACTGGAGGATTCCAACGCGGCTTTCTCGTACGTCCATCCATCAGCAGCGTTGAAAGAAACCCCCGGGAAGTTGTGTTGGGCATAGAACAGGTAGGATCCAATAGCGCCCGCGATGAAGTCAGGGATCAGTAGAGCCAGCAACAACGCTTGCCAGCCGAAGAACACTGCGAGCAACACCCCTGTTACAGCGTGCACCACCAAAGCGATTAGGCAATCGTAGTGTTCACGTAGTTTTTCAAACAATGGCAAAATGCACATCCCGCCGAGAAAAACGGAAACGTAGCCGAACAAGATGGTTAACGGGTGGCGCATGAAAAGGTATTGAAGGCGTTCTCTTTTCGATGACTTCAAAAACTGGTCCTTGGTCATTATGGGAAATGACCCGATATGAGAACCTCTGAGCTTAGAGTTGTGATTGTGATGATGATTGTGTGAGCTCTTCCAAATGCTAGTGGGGCTTAGGGCAAGGATTCCAAAGATCCCCATCAATGCTTCCGCTAAACGAGACTTCGGCAAGATCGCTCTATGCTGTTGATCGTGGTAAATCACGAACATTCTTAGAAACAGAAGCCCGGCAAGAACGCTGCAGATGATCTTCCCCGCGAGAGGAAAACGCCAAAGAGTTCCAACCAGGGCAGCTATCAGCAGGAAAGCGGTTGAAAAAATGGACCACCAGCTCCTTATCGCGTGATCGACCGCATACGGTTTTGTGGCCAGTATAAGTTCTTTGCCTCCTCTCATGGGCGCTCGACGGTCCCGCACGCTGTGGGAACACTAGGCATTTGTCAAATTAGTGGGTCCGCAAAGGGACGTATCTTAAACATTCGAGGGCATCAGCCAGACATTCAAGCGCTTCTCCAGATCATCAGTTCTGGCCCAATCGGAGGTTGCCAAGCGTCGAGAATGAGCACGAAACGACAAGCCCCCAAACCCCTAAGCCCTCTATGGCGGAATAGGAAAATCGTAATATTATACTGTATGCGCCACTGTTTATTGGCGTTTCTGTTGGCGTTACCGCTCTTGGTAACGGGATGCAAGAAGGGGGAAAGTAATTTAACTCAGTCCACCCCTAGCCCGACCGCATCGGCGCGCCCAACGCCGCCGCCTGATACCAATCGCACCGCCAAGTTCATCGTGCTTCTTTACCATCGTTTCGAAGATAGACCGGCCGAGTTGGTGACCACACCGAACGATTTTCGCGCTCAAATGAAGGCGCTCAAAGACAATGGAATTTCTGTCATCTCGATGCAGGATCTTCTAGCTTGGCGCAAAGGGGAAAAGGCGATTCCATCAAAGAGTGCGGTCATTACGATCGACGACGAATGGAATTCCCAATATTACGTCGCCTGGCCGATCATGAAAGAATTCGGCTATCCGTTCACTCTGTTTATCTACACACAATGGGTTAATACGGGCGGTAAGTCGATGACCTGGGCGCAGCTGGGCGAGATGCGGGATGCTGGAATCGACATTGAGGCTCACACGGTGTCACACCACGACCTGAGACATGCACCGAGGGGGCAGGATTATACCACTTGGTTGCATAATGAAGTTTATGGCTGCAAGGAGACCCTGGAAAATAAGCTGGGGGTTAAGATCATCGCTTTGGCATTTCCCTATGGCTTTCACAATGAGGTCGTCCGCAAGACCGCCAAGGAAGCCGGTTACGAGATGCAGTTTACAGTTTACGGACGGCGCATGGATATCAACGTACCACCCGATCAAATTGGCCGGTACGCCATCGATTCTCTAAAGGGTGATGTATTCAAAGCGGCACTGGAATTTGGGACGACCGATAGCACTCAGCCCGGCGTGGAAACCAGCCAGCTCGCTTCAGCCGCGATGTTGACCGAGCCGTTGAACGATCAACATATCACCGAGCCTAAACCGACGATTAAGGCGAATTTGGCTAGCATGGGAGGCGTTGATCCAAAATCGGTGGAAATGCGGATCAGTGGGTTTGGTCTCGTGCCGGCAGTCTACGACCCAAAGACCAAGTTAGTGACTTACGCATTTACTCAGAAATTGGTTCCGAAGATGTACATCGTAATTCTGACGGCGAAGGTGAACGGCAAGAAAGTGGAGACCCGGTGGGATTTCACTGTTGATCCAGCGGGACCGGTCGCGACCAATCAATAGCGACAATCGGACCCAATTTTACAACCGTGTTTGCGGTCGCTTTTTGGTCGAACATTTCAGCCGGTGATCGCGAACCGATTCAGCACGGCGGATGAAATGAGGATAGCGCTGAAAGAACTCGCAGACGTTCAACCGGAGGGCTCTATTTCAAGCGCAGACGAAATCCTGACTGAGATACGACGTGCGTCAAATCTGATGTTGCAGAACGCCGTCGAAGGGACGGAGAGGTCATTAGAAGGGCCGATTCGGAGGTCGGCGCGATCCGCGACGCAATTGCCGATCTTCTCGGTCGCTCTCAGACCAAACTGATGTGAGCGATGCTGCGCGACTGCTCTGCAATTACGAGCCACAGGTATGTTTCTCTGGTCAAGTCGCCGGGCACAAAGGCTTTGTTCTTCAACCAAGCAAAGCTGCTGAGTTTATCGAATCGGATGCTCGCAATCGCGAGGTCGTCCACCCATTTCTGATCGGACGCGATGTGCTCAGTGGTAATGGCTCACCGAGCGAATGGGTCATCGACTTTCAAACCCGGACCATGCTTGAAGCGAGCAGTTATTCAGAGCCGTTCCAGCGAGTACAAAAGCTAGTTTTGCCAACGCGTGTTGATAAAGCTGAACAAGGCAAAACTGCTGAAGGTGAACAGCGTTCTCACCATAAGGCATTCCTTAAACATTGGTGGCGTCATTCGTTCGATCGTCCGGAGATGATAAACCTCCTCGCGACAATGCCACGCTACATTGTCTGTTCTGATACGACGAAGCGTCCAATTTTCGCGTTTATTTCTCAGGATATACGACCCGATCATAAACTACGTGTCTTCGCATTTGCCGACGACTATAGCTTCGGCATTCTTCAGTCACATTCGCACTGGCTTTGGTTCGTGACCAAATGCTCGAAGCTCACCGAGCGCTTCAATTACACCTCCACCACTGTCTTTGACACCTTCCCTTGGCCACAGAGCCCTGACGCGAAAACTGTTGCTTCCGTCGCCGCCGCCGGACGAGAGGTGCGGCGCATCCGAACAGAGGCATTACCGAAGATGAAGGGGGGCTCCGCGCGCTCTATCGCACACTCGAACTCCCCGGGGCGAACCCACTCAAAGAAGCCCATGCCGCTCTCGATGCCGCCGTGCTCGCAGCCTACGGCTTTTCACCAAACACCCTCTTAGCAATTCTCGACGAGATCGTCCGACTTATCGTTGCAACCGCAATTTCCAGTCGTGGTAATCGTAGAACTCATGGACTTCGTGCGATTGGATTTTGTTCCCCTGCGGCCATTCAAGAACCAACCAAATGTAATCGCGGTTGCTGGCGGGTATTCGTTTCACCGTAAGGCTCGGTAGGGGTGGATTTTCGGCAACATCTCGCTCAATCTCAAAGATCTGCAGCAATGTCATGCTCCCAGTTTCCGCTCGAAAAACGCTGCGCTCAAGAAAACGCCAGACCGAAGGGAAAACCGCACCGGAACCCGTTCACGGAGACCGGGAAAAACCGGGGCTAAGAGGATAGCGACACCTGATCTTCGTTCATGTGACGACCGCGGTGCTCAGCTTTTTTTGCAAGACCGGACCCGCGTTTTGAATGAGGAGTGGCGTTCGACGCTATCGCGTTGGTATCCATGGATGCACGAGACATGCGATGCGAAGGCGGCGTAGCCCCCGGTTTTTCCCGGTCTCCTGCATGGTCTTAAAGGGTTACCGGTCCGATCGCTCTCCAACGCACTTCGTAGGACGATTGGGATGCAGTCAGGAAAAAATCGTCTGCTTGAACGAGGGTTTTGAGCCAGGGGCCGCCTGGCTCGCGTTCCTCGACCGCGGCGGCTCCGGAGAGAATCCGTACCATGCGCGGCTCGGCGACCGCAGGGTAAATGACACTCTCCTCAACCCGCGGCTCAGAGTAGATCCGAACCAGCAGATTCTTCCACCCATTACTCGCGGCGATCAATCTGCCACGGAGATACTGATGGAAAGCCTCCCCAGACGTGCTTTCAGGAGTCGTAATCATTGCTTGCGCGCTGGCGCTCGGCCCGGCGTTTGTTTAATAAATCAACATTGGAATAACAAACTAATCGGTTCATTACGAATCCATGTGCCTCCGTCGGCGTAAAGAAATGTTTTGCACCATTCGGTTCGTTTATCGATTTTTTAACCCGGCCCATGTGCCCGGAGTAGCTCTGCAAAGCGTGGCATGAAAGTTTCGGTATCATCGGCCTCCGTCTCCAGTGCGACCATGTCCCAGCTCCGTCGCAGACCACGGGCCGAGAGAGTCAGGGCTCGCACGGTGCCAGCTGCGAGGTGTGGTGTTAGGACCCACCGCGCTAGGACGCCAACGCCAGTACCAGCCTTGACCAACGCGACTGTGGCCTCGGTCAACGGTACGGTGCTCATCTGTTCTGGCCGCACGCCTGCCGGTATGAGGAGGCCGAGCAAGGTGCTTTCCTGGCGCGCGTCGTAGACGAGGACGTGCTCCTTGCGAAGATCCTCCGCTCGCAGGAACTTTTTCCCGGCCAATGGATGCTCCGGAGCGAGGGCCACGACTAACTCGTCGTCAAACAGATGCCAGGAGCGCAGGCCATCGTCCGTGATTTTCGCTGCCCGTTTTCTCGTTGATGAGATTGTCAGGGCCTCACTAACTATGGCGGCATCAACGCGGCCCGCGCGCAGCGCCAGTTCTGGCTCGCGCGTTGCCTCCAGCGCTAGCCGCACTTCCACTTCCGGGAACTCAAGTCTCAATGGCCCGAGCACGGCCTCCAGCCAGTGGTAAGCCGTGTAACACTCCGTCGTCACTCGCACTGTTCGGCGTCCGCCGCGTACTCCGCGCCGCAAGCTTGCCTCCGCCTGTACAAAAGACCGCTCGACTTCGACTGCTCGCCTGCAAATTTCCTCGCCCAGAGCCGTCGGCGTCATGCGCCGGCCGGCGCGACGGAACAACGGTGCACCCACGCGCGCCTCGAGATCTAGCAGCCGCCGACTCAACGCGGATTGGGAGAGGTGCAGAAGCGAACCGGCTCGGGTCACTCCACCGGATTCGGCGACAGCGAGTACGAGTCCTAAATCAGCGCGTTCCAGGCGGATCGCGGACGGAGCGGAGCTATGCACATCCTGCATTGATTCCATGCAAAAGGATCGTTGGATTGCATGTTTTTGCAAGAGCAGATTGCAGGCGATGAAAAACTCCTTTGACCGCTTCCAGCTGAATGGAGACGATCCTCATCCCACCACTCTCGATGATGAGCCAACGATCGATCGCACTATTTCGGTCGACGCCCACACCGGCGCTGCAAACTCTCCGCTGTTGTCGGGCCGCGCCGTTCGCGGGCTGAAGACCACAGTCGCCTTTGGTGCGGTGATTGGCGCAGCAGGTTTGGGCCTATGGGCCTATAGCAATTTTACGGCGACGCCGGCCAGGCCGGCGGTGGTGCCGCCGCCCAGCGTTGCGGTGGCGATGCCGGTGCAGGCAAACGTCGCCGACTGGACCGATCTTACCGGTCAGTTCTCCGCGGTGAATCAGGTTGTGCTGCGGGCCCAGGTCAGTGGTTACTTGACCGAGATCCATTTCAAGGACGGCCAGATCGTGCACAAGGGCGACCTGCTGTTCGTGATCGATCCGCGTCCCTACGAGATCCAGCTCGAACAGGCGAACGCTCAGTTCCAGACGGCATCGGCCACACTGGCGCTGGCCAATAAGCAGCTCGAGCGAAGCGCTCGGCTGAACCGTGTCGCCGTCGAGTCTGACGAATATCTCGATGAGAGTACGCAAAGCCAACGCGCCGCTGCCGCAGCTGTCAAGGCGGCGGAAGCGGCCATCCATGCGGCGCAGCTCAATATCGAATTTACCCACATCGTGGCGCCTTTCAGCGGTCGCGTCAGCCGGCGACATGTCTCAATCGGCAGCCTGATCACCGGCGGTCCCGGTGCCACCAACGCGACCGAGCTCACCACCATCGTGTCGCTCGATCCGATCTATCTGGACTTCGATCTCAGCGAGGCCGACTATGCGGCCTATCAACATTCGGCCGCGGCGCGGCCGTCCGGCGCCAACGCGGTTCAGATCAGCGTGGACGGCGAGCGCCCTTGGGCCCGGGCCGGCGATCTGGACTTCCTCGACAACGAGATCGATCGCCGCAGCGGCACGTTGCATGCGCGCGCCACGCTCGCCAATCCGGACATGATGATCGCGCCGGGCGGGTTTGCCCGTGTGCGCGTGCCGCTCTCGGCCAGCTTGCCCCAACTGCTGGTGCCCGACGCGGCTGTCGGCACAGACCAATCCAGCAAGCTCGTGATGGTCGTCCAAGACGACGGCGTGGTGGTGCCTAAGCCGGTCGAGATTGGCCCCCTCGAAGACCATGCGATGCGCGTCATCACGCGCGGCCTGCTGCCGACCGATCGGGTCGTCGTCCAAGGGCTGATGCGCACGCGTCCGGGCATGAAGGTCGAGCCGCACCTGACAACAGTCGACGCAAACACAAACAGCTGAGGCCTCAACGATGGTCTTACATTTGTGGTTTTCTGAGGCCTCCATCTCGACAGGTGGAAGCCGGAAATCGTTCGCTAGCAGTATCCGAAATTTGGTGGAACTTTGACCACGCTGCGGATTGCGGTTGAAAACGGGTCATGAACACCAGCTCAAATGCGGTCAGAGGGGCTGAGACAGCGACCGAGCAGCTGCAGCTTGAACTGGAGCGGCTCCGGAGCGAACTCGACCGGTGTGCTACTCGGTTGCAACTGACGGAAAAGCTGCTCGAACATGTGGCCGATGCCGTTTTTGTGGCCGACCTCGACGGTCGGATTATCGACGTGAATCCGGCTGCCTGCTCGCTGTTGGGCTATGAAAGGCAGGAGTTGCTCAAAATGCGCCCGTGGGATTTTGCCACAAGCGCCTCGTGGGAAGGAATTCTTGCCCTGATAGGCACGATGGAGCTGGGAGATCCCGTCACGGTCCAACGCGCATACCGATGCAAAAACGGTGAACAGAAAATCGTGGACGTGAGACTGACTCGAGAAAATCACGCAGGCCGGGATTTGATCGTCGTGTTTAGCCGGGAAGTCACGGAACAGAAACGCCTTGAACTACGGTCCTCTCAGAATGACAGAATGTTGACCGAAAGCCAGCAGTTCACGAACGCCGACAGCACGGCACTGGATGTCACGGAGGGGACAAGAATCGAAGAGGCGTTGCGGCGGAGCGAGGAGTACCTTCGACTCACAATTGATACAATTCCAATCCTCGCTTGGTGCAGCCGGCCTGATGGCTCGAATGAATTCCTAAACCAGCGCTGGCTTGATTACACAGGTCTTTCGATTGAGGCGGCGCGGGATTGGGGGTGGAAGGTTGCCATTCACCCTGAAGATCTCTCGCGACTATTGAATGTGTGGCACAAGCTGCTGGCTTCGGGGGAGCCGGGAGAATTGGAAGCTCGGCTGCGACGTTTCGACGGGGTGTATCGTTGGTTCTTGTTCCGTGCCGAACCGCTTTTCGACGGGACGGGAAATATCGTCAAGTGGTATGGCACGAACACGGACATCGACGACCGCAAGTGGGCCGAAGCGGTTTTTGGCGCTGAGAAGAAAATTCTCGAATTGATCACTGGGAGCAACTCGCTCGCGACAATCCTCGAGACGCTGTGCCGGCGGGTTGAAGAAATGTTTAGCGGTTCTTTATGTGCGATCCTGTTCTTGGATGCTGATGGCGAGCGGCTGAGAAAAGGTATAGCGCCCAGCTTCCCGCCGGACTTCATGACTGCGGTCGATGGAGTCAACATCGGTCCTCGTGTGGGCTCGTGCGGAACGGCCGCTTATCGGAAAGAAACGGTCATCGTATCTGATATCAACACGGACCCTCTTTGGGCCGATTATCGTGAACTAGCCTTGGCCTATGGGCTGCAAGCAGGTTGGTCCACGCCCATACTATCCGCACAAGCGACGGTGTTGGGAACCTTCGCAATCTATTCCCGCGAGCCGCGCAGCCCAACGCCGCAAGAGCGCAAGCTACTCGAGCAGTTTGCTCATGTCGCCAGCGTTGCTATTGAACACACGCGGGCTCAAGAAAGCTTGCGCCGAAGCGAAGCGAAATATCGAGATCTCATCGAAGTCTCGCCAGACGCGATCTATATCATCGATACTGACCTCACCTATGTTCTGGCAAATCCAGCAGGCGCGGAGTTAGTGGGGTGCTCACAGGAGGAACTGATTGGCACGCCGATTGCCGAGACGTTCGTGCCGGAAGAACGTCCCTTGTTGCCTGCGCGGATGGAGATGATGAAGACAGAGCCCTATCTGCGTTTTCAGAGGAAGTTCGTCCGGAGAAACGGAGATATCGTTCCAGTGGAAGTTTCCCTGACGACGGTCCGCGGCCGGTATCTCCAGGCCGTCCTCCGAGACATCAGCGAGCGCAAACGATCGGAGAAAGCGCTCAGAGCTTCGGAGCAGGTGGCACGCGGCCAGGTTGAAGCCCTGACCTACAGTTTGGATGTTTTGGCGACCGCATCTGAGCCGGAAAAGTTTCTTGGAAAAATGCTGAGCACGATCTGCCGCCTTTTGACTGGGCAAAGCGCGACTTTGTGGTTATTCGACGAACCTACTGACTCACTCATTTTGCGACTGGTGGTCGACTCGGTGAGTCCCGTCGGTTTCGATCCAGAACATCCGCTTATACAGAGTCCGCAGTCATGGAAGGAGAATCCGGTGATTCAGGAACTCTTTTTCGCAGCTGGTCCGATAGTCTGCGAAGACATCGAGACAGACCCACGCGTGAACGGCCAGTTTCGAGAGTACTTCATACCAAAGGGAACTAAGAAGTTTTTGGCAGTTCCAATTCTAGTAGGTGGACAGGTCAGAGGAATGATCACCGTTCGTCACGGCGAGCGGTTGCCCTATCGGACCGAAGAGATCAAACTAACGCAAGCACTCGGCCATCAAGTGATGCTTGCCATCCGACTGACTGAACTGGGTGAACGGAGCCGGCAGGCTGCGGTTTTGGCAGAACGAAATAGAATGGCTCGAGACGTCCATGATACGCTTGCCCAAGGTTTCACCGGGGTGATCGTGCAGTTGGAAGCAGCCGAATATGCGATTTCCGAAGGGGACCGTAAAGACGCTGACAGCCATTTACATCGTGCACGCGAACTGGCTCGAAAGAGTCTAAGCGAAGCGCGCACGTCAGTGCGTGCGTTGCGACCGCACGCATTGGAACAAGACGACTTTTGGCAAGCGCTCAAACGCATCATTAAGAACACAACCGTAGGAACAACGCTTCGCACGACCTTCGAAACCCAAGGCAAAGCCCCGGTTCTTCCGCCAGCCTGGCAGGAAAATTTGTTGCGCATTGGCCAGGAAGCTTTAACTAACGCGCTCAAGTATGCCCACGCCAAGCATTTCAGGACGCGCCTAATTTGCAATGCGAAGGAAGTTCGTCTGGAACTTTCTGACGACGGGGATGGATTCCAAGTTAAAGACCGTCATGATGGCTTCGGTCTAACCGGCATGCGCGAACGAGCCGAAGAAATGGGCGGCAAATTAAAAATAGCGAGTGCCCGAGGAAAAGGAACCACGATCACGGTCATATTGCCTTTGAACCGTGGAGCGGTCTCGCTTGCGAGGCCGAGTACGGAACCACTCCCCCCTTCGCAAGACGCCTCTCAGCGACCCGCAATCCCGTCGGCGTAATATGAGTTCAAAAGGCGAACGCCCACCGAAACGGCAGCGTCGTGCCCCGAGAACCACCGGGCAAGACGCCTCGAGCGCACGTCCGCTGAAATCCCGCATTCGTGTCCTTATCGCCGATGATCATGGCGTTGTGCGTGAAGGCTTGGTCTCCATGATTCAGCGTAATAAAGCCGACATGACGCTGGTCGGCGAAGCCAGCAACGGCCGCGAAGCCGTCGAACTCTGGAAGGAGCATCGACCCGATGTGACGTTGCTCGATCTACGTATGCCCGAGCTCGATGGTGTCGACGCGATCAAAGCGATTCGCGCGACCGACGAGAAAGCCCGGATCATCGTTCTCACCACATTCGATGGTGACGAAGACATTTATCGCGCTATACAAGCCGGTGCGAAAGGCTATCTCCTGAAAGATGTCCCGCGCGAAGCGCTGATGGAAAGCCTTCGCCGCGTGTATGCAGGCGAGACTTCTCTTCCTATGCACCTTGTGGCGAAGCTAGCGGAGCGCGTCAGCGGCGACACCTTGAGCAAACGCGAGGTCGAGGTCCTGAAGCTAATGGCCAAAGGAAGAAGTAACAAAGAGATCGCTTCCGCCCTTTTTATCAGTGAAGGCACCGTCAAGTCGCACGGGAAAGCTATCTTCGCCAAGATGAACGTCGTCAGCCGGACTGAAGCTGTTACGGAGGCGACCCGGCGGGGCCTGATCAGATTGTAACGCCGTGAGCGCGCCGATAACGCCAGGCGAGCGTCAGCAGCGTTTCCAACGTCCATCCTAAACGCGTCCGTTGTCGCAAGCAAAGGGCGGCCGACCAACAACGTAGGGCTGAAACGACGAAGTTGCCTTGTGCACTTCTACGTCCTCAGACATTCCGTTGTTCGCGTTCTCCGCGATCGCGGCGTTCACGGCGTTGATATCCGTTCCACGACGCGTTTGAAATTCGTGAGATAGTCTCGCGTCATTTTGGTGAGCGTTGCTGACTCGATGCTCGATCGTAATCTCACGGTAATCTCGGTCGTGCGATTAGAGAGGGGCTCGAACAAAACGACGCCACGCGGAAAATTGTCCGACATTGCTTGCCATGCAATTCGTCGCTCCGGAATACGGAGCACGATCTGCACAACGGCCCTATATTCTTTGCCGTCCAGCAGAGAAGTGAACGAGAAGTGCGTTTCGTCGATTTTCTGTACATCTCGCAGAGACGTGATGAATCGCGGCAATTCTTCAAATCGAGAGCAGTAGGAGTAAACATCCGCCACGGGAGCGTTCAGGACAATCGAATCGGTCTCGGAGTGCGCATCGAGCGGTGCGGACTCGGCCTCTTTTTTAGATCTGTTCGGCTGGCGGCCAGTGGGAGCGTTGTCGGCAGCATCTGGTTCCATGTATGAATTCAAGGTTAGGCCAGCCTGAGTTCCTGGCGAAGGAGAGGCAGGGAGATTTTCCAGTCCTCCAAAGGAGGGAGAAGGAATTCGCCTCTTGGTGACAACGGAATTCGCCCCTTGGTCGCATCAGAAGGTGGCACTGGAAAACCTAACTCACGCGCTGATGCGGATGCTGTGAGCAGCACGTAGTCTTGTGCCATGACGACAACGAAAACGCTTGAGTCAACAGTCCAGCCATCTAAAGATCAAGTGACCCGTCCCGCAGTTCTCATCACCGGCGCGCTGACCGGCATCGGTCGAGCCACGGCTCTGGCTTTCGCGCGTGAAGGAGCGCGCATCGTCGTCTCGGGCAGACACGACGATAAAGGCAACGCTTTAGTCTCTGAACTCCAAGAAATCGGCGCTGAAGCCACGTTTATCAAATCCGACGTTCGCCATGATGATGAAGTTCGCGCTTTGGTTGATGAAACGGTGAAGCAATTCGGTCGTTTGGATGTTGCAGTCAACAACGCGGGCACAGAGGGCAACCCAGGTCCGTTAACGGACCAAACCGCCGAAAGCTACGCGGCTACCTTTGATACTAACGTGCTCGGCACGCTGCTGAGCATGAAGCATGAACTACGAGTGATGCTTCCGCAGGGCAGCGGTAGCATCGTCAATGTGTCGTCTACCTACGGCCGGACCGGTGCACCCGGCGCCTCAGTTTACGTGGCCAGCAAGCACGCGGTCGAAGGGCTGACCAAGTCGGCGGCGCTCGAGGCAGCTGGGTCCGGCGTCCGCGTCAACGTGGTCGCCCCTGGTCCGATCGAGACCGGGATGCTGAACCGGTTCACCGGCACTGACGAAAGGAAGGCCGGCTTGGTTGGGGGCGTACCGCTCAAACGCACAGGGAGGCCCGAAGAGATCGCACAGACCATCGTGTTTCTCTCATCCGACAAGGCACCTTTCATCACGGGTGCGTCCTTCGCCGTCGACGGCGGCAAAACGGCCCAATAATTAAACGGAAAAACCGCCCAGCACCATGGGCACCAACATCGAACCCACGGGTTCATCACCCGGGATCTGGATGAGCTTTACGCCATTAAAAAACACCATGAGTACCCCGATCGCAAACACTGACTTAACCCAACGCCCGCCTCGGAGCATGCGTTCCCGCCTTGGCGGCTTCGTCCTCTTGCCTCGCATTCTCGACAAAGGCCGCGCCACCCTCGCCGGGAAAAACGGCGAATATAACTACAACTCGCCTACCGACCAACACCTCGTCAGGTTCCTCGGCCTCGATCTTGAAGCGCTCCTAGAGGAACTAGCCAAAGGAAAAGTCGACGGCGAAATCCTCGAATGGGTTAAGGCGAACGCCAAGACCCCGCGCGCGCCGTGGGAAATCGAAGCCTGGTCGGCCTATATAGAAAAGCGCGGACCGGATAGCGATGCCGAAACTCTGTCAGGTTTTGCCGAATACGTTGGGCAACACAGTAAGACTCGGGAAGACATCAAGACATGGTTTGATGCCCTCGATCTAGACGACTTTGTCAGCTTCGGCGGCAAAGCATGACCGCCTCAATTTATGAAATAGCCTCATGGTAACCTTCAGGCGCGCTAAAACTCATCAGATATCGTCAACTAGAAAATCGACTAACCAAATAATTATCCGCGCCTCGACTAGTTAACTCATCCGCTAGATCTCACTTTCTTCACTCTAAAATAACAATTAGCCGTATCGGAAAAATACCATGCAAAAAAAACTCGAAGGAAAGATTGCACTCATTACGGGCGGCTCGCGCGGCATTGGTGCTGCCATCGCTAAGCGTCTGGCCGCGGACGGAGCGAACGTGGCCATCACCTACACGAAAGGTGCCGACGCAGCCGCGTCGGTCGTCAAGGAGATTGAACGCGCCGGCGGAAAGGCGATCGCGATTCAGGCGGACGCCGCCGATGCCGACGCCTGCAAAGCCGCGGTCGAAAAGACCGTCGCGACCTTCGGCCAACTTGATGTGCTTGTGAACAATGCCGGCACGGCCATTCCTAAGACGTTTGAGGAGACCACGCTGGAGGAGCTGGACCGCGTGATTGATATCAATCTCCGCGGCACCTTCGTCGCGACCCAGGCAGCGTTGAAGCACCTGAAGAGCGGCGGCCGCATCATCATGATTGGCTCGTCCGTAGGCGAGCGTGTCATGACGCCCGGCTTGGTGCCCTACTCGGCTACGAAGGGAGCAGTCAAGATGTTCACTCAGGGGTTGTCCAGGGAAGTGGGGACCCGGGGCATCACGGTCAACAATGTCCAGCCGGGTCCGATCGACACGGATTTAAATCCCGCCGCGGGCGATTGGGCCACGCCCCAGAAGGCCATTACAGCGCTCGACCGCTACGGATCTGTTGACGAAGTCGCCGCGTTGGTAGCGTTCGTGGCCAGTCCGGAAGCGTCGTACATCACCGGCGCGAACCTGACCGTCGACGGTGGCACGAACGCCTGACCAACGATGGCATTTGCATTGAAACAACGGATAGAAAGGCGGGAGCACGAACTATGAGTGCTTACGTATTTTCACGCGTGAAAAGACACTCGATCAAGGCGAGCTGGATGTGTACGCAAAGGAGGCCCAGACAACTGTCGCCGGACGCGAGGTGAAGATGCTCGCGTTTTATGGTTCGCACGAAGACCTGGAAGGGGCGCCCACGGAAGGCACTGTAATCCTCGAGTTTCCAAGTATTGAGGCAGCGAAGGCTTGGTATAACGGTTCGCCCTACCGGGAAGTGCGTGAGCATCGTTTAAAACGGGCGACATCTCGTGTCGCATTAGTAGAAGGAGTCTCGAGTCAACCGGCGCAAGTCCGCCACTGGGTAGAATTCGTTGGAGCAGTATAACTATACCAAGCCAACGGTCGGTCACTGTCTCGACTTGGGCGTGATAACACTGGCTAGAGGTAGCGATTACTAACTACCGATCAGGAGTAAAATGAAATTAGGCGGCACCGCGGCCTGACAACAGTCGACGCAAACACAAACAGCTGAGGCCTATATCATGCGCCTATCACATTTCTTCATAAGCCGGCCGATCTTCGCGATCGTCCTTTCGCTGTTCATCACCATCGTCGGCGCCGTCGCCTACTTTGTGTTGCCGGTCGCGCAATATCCAGAGGTTGCGCCGCCGACGATCCAGGTGACCGCCAGCTATCCGGGCGCCTCAGCCGAGGTGCTGAGCAAGACCGTGGCTACGCCGCTCGAACAACAGCTCAACGGCATCGAGAACCTGCTCTACTTCTCCAGCCAATCGACAGGCGACGGCAAGCTGGTGGTGACCCTGACCTTCAAGCTCGGCACCGACCTGAACACAGCGGAATCGCTGACGCAAAGCCGCGTGCTGATCGCCCAGCCGCGCCTGCCGGAGCCGGTGCAGCAGCTCGGTCTCACGGTCAAGAAGGTGTCGAGCGACTATCTCATCGTGCCCCATCTCTTCTCGCCCGATGGCTCGCGCGACCAGCTCTA
>Ga0209647_1001703_pt1 | contig 18321 bp, 16 predicted proteins | sample GraSoi_2013_60cm_FD_185827 | JGI IMG/M metagenome (GOLD analysis project Ga0209647, IMG submission 185827) | Grasslands soil microbial communities from the Angelo Coastal Reserve, California, USA - Sample 9_17_2013_60cm (SPAdes) (version 2) | ecosystem: Environmental > Terrestrial > Soil >...
GCTCCGATACCGGCGCGACGGCGGTGTCGAACCAGTCGCACTCGGGCACCAGCTTCCTCCTCGGCGCCGGCCTGCAGTACGACTTCACCAGCGCCTACTTCGCCAAGGCCGGCTGGGATCATTTCAATTCGGTCGGCGGCGACATGACCGGCAAAGGCAACATCGACGTCTATTCGGTCGGCGCCGGCGTGCGCTTCTAAGCTGCGGCGCCTGAGATCGGCACGCCGATCTCAGGCATTAGGGTTGGAGCACGGAGCGACGGCTGTGCGGCCGCTGCAGCCGCTTTGCCCTGCTCCTGGGGACCACGAGGAACACCAGGCCGGCAGCTTCGAGGATTCTCGTCAGAGTGCGCAATTCGGGATTTCCGCTCTCGGAGAGCGACCGACTGAGCGCCACCCCGCCGCGCGCCTTCGCGACGTTTCGAAGCGCCAGCATGAATGCAGCTTGATCGCCCGCGGCTAAGGCGCCATTCAAGTAGGCCACTGCAAGTTCTGCATCGCGCAACTGCGCGGTGAGCCACTTATCTTGCGGTTCGACCAGTCGGCCTTTTGTGCGTCTCATTCGGGTCCCGCCATGTTGTAAGGCATTTGCAAGCGCGCACCGACACGCCGACACAGTTCTCGGATGAGTGCGTTTACGCACAGGCGCGGACCTCGGCACGCAGTCTCGAGATTACCGGAGTGACGCTGAAGTAGTACAGATGTCATCTTGCAAATGGTTCGAAATGTTGCAGGGCGTCTGGTAGTCGTGATCGAGCAGCAGCGACGGATGCAGTTACGTCTTACTGCCGCAACGAGACGAGCGTTCGGTGCTGCAAAAGTATATTGCTACAGAACATTCGACGAGGCAGAAGCGAGCATGGAACATCTAGGGGCCGTCGATCTCATGTTGCTGGATCTGGAGCCGGCTCGGCACACGGCTCTCGATGCTGTGAAGTCATTCAAGGACATCTTCCCGACTGCTCGCCTGGTTGTCCTTTCGGCGACTGACGAGCGCAAATTCATCACAAGCTGCCTGAGAGCCGGAGCCGACGGCTATCTACCGAGGAGCTCTGCGTCGCGAGTCATGGTCGCAGCGCTACGCCTAGTTGCTGCCGGCGCGACATATGTACCACGACAGGCCGTTGAGGCTGAGCGCCCTTCGCAGCTGTACGAGGGTCACAACCCAATTGCGCGTCGGCTCACGCAGAGGCAACGCGATGTTTTGCGTGCAATCCTGGATGGTTGCAATAACGCCGAAATCGCGGCGGAGTTGGAGATCACTCCGGGCACCGTGAAACAACACATCCATGCGATCTTCAAAGCTCTCGGCGTATCGACGCGCTCGAGACTCTTCGCGCTCGCCGCGCGCGGCGCAATTCGTCAAGACGGTTCGCCTATAACCAAGGTTATATAACCCCGGTTATATAACGCCGGTTCTATTTGCAACGCGCGCGGATTCGTCTATCGTCGCGCGCGCTGCGCACATGAACGGCGGGATGCAAGCAACTGAAGCTCTGCTCGTATCTTGAGTAGAGATATTTCTTGAAGAGCTATCTCGCCCGCTAATAAGATGCGCGCCGGCCACAACAAAAGCACAAGCAAAAATCTAGCGGCCGCGCTTGTTCGTTCTGCAATTCACGGGGGAATGCAAAATTGGATGTCCGGGACCTGCGTTATTTCGTTGACCTGCGGTCTTTCATCGCGGTCTATGAATCCGAGAGTTTTTCGCTAGCAGCGGAATCGCTGCGCACAGTTCAGTCGAACGTCTCCACGCGCATAAAGAATCTGGAGGAGCTGCAGGGTAGGCCGTTGTTTGAGCGGCGCTACCGACGCGTTCTTCCAACCGACGCGGCGAGGCGTCTTTATCCACGCGCAAAGCAATTGATGGCGCTGCTGAACGAAGCGCTGGGCACTGTACGTGTGTTGGAAGCCGACACTGACACACGACCGCTGCGTCCATGAAGGGCTTCACGCTCCTCGAGCTCCTAGTGGTTGTCGTCATCATCGGGCTTCTGGCCGGCTTCGTGGCGCCGCGTTATTTCGCGAATGTCGGCAAGTCCGAGGTGCAAGTCGCCCGAGCTCAAATCGACGCTTTCGAGAAGGCGCTCGACCAATACCGCCTCGATGCGCGGCGCTACCCGACGACTGAGCAAGGTTTGAAGGCCTTGGTAGAGCGGCCGGCGGGCGACCCCCTATGGAGAGGCCCTTATCTCCGCAAGGCGGTCCCGGTCGATCCTTGGGGACGTCCTTACGTCTACCGGTTTCCAGGCACGATGACCGAGTTCGAAATTCTGTCGTACGGGCAAGACGGCCAGCCCGGCGGTACCGGCGAAGCAGCCGATATCGGCAACTTCTAGCGCGGTCGCTCCATGCGTTTTGAAGCCAAGCTTCTCGGTGCCGATAACCGAATCACGAGCATCCATTTCGAGGCGCCCGATGAAAAGGAAGCGCGCGCGCACGCCCTCGAACGCGGCTACGCGGTCGTCTCCATCAGGCGAAAGGGCGGTCTCGGCTGGGACATGATCGGAGGGAAGGTAGCCTTTCCCGTCACCCTGTTCTCGATCGAGCTAGTCGCCTTGCTGGACGCAGGACTCAACGTTGTCGAGGCGCTCCAAACACTGACCGAGCAGGAAACGCGTCCCGCGTACGGAAGGGTTCTTGCGCGGGTCCTCGAAGGTATCCGGCGCGGCCAACCTCTTTCGCAAGCGATGGCGAGCGAGCCGGACGCCTTCCCGCCCTTATATGTGGCCACGATTCGATCGAGCGAACGCACCAGCAGCCTGAAGGAGGCGCTGAAACGCTATGTCGCCTACCGGGAGGAAATCGACAAGGTACGAAAGCGCGTAGTCAATGCGCTGCTCTATCCGGCCATCCTGCTTGTCGTCGGGACCTGTGTAATAGGTTTCCTTCTCCTTTACGTAGTGCCGCGCTTCGCGGGCGTATACGAGGAGATGTCCGCCGAGCTGCCGTTCTACTCGAGATTGTTGCTGGCGGTGGGACGGTGGATGCAGGCAAACGGTCTCCTCGCTCTTTTTCTCGCCCTCGGTGCGCTTGCTGTCGGCGCGTACGCTCTATCCCGCAGCCAAGTTAGGGCAGCTCTGCTCGAGCGTGCGCGGCGCGCGCCCTTGCTCGGCCCGCGCATGAAGATCTACCAGCTTGCGCGTGTCTATCGCACGTTCGCCATGCTGCTGCGTTCAGGTATCCCCGCGCTTGGCGCCTTCGACATGATGCGCGGGCTTCTGACTGCCGATCTGCGGCCGGCGCTGGATCGCGCCAAGGTCATGGTCAGCGAAGGCCGGGCGATGTCCTCGTCGCTCACGGCTGTCGGCCTGGCGACGCCGGTAGCAACCCGTTTGATGCTCGTCGGCGAGCGCAGCGGCCAGATGGGCGAGCTCATGGATCACATCGCGAAGTTCTACGACGACGCCACGGCGCGCTCGGTCGATGCATTTACGCGCGTCTTCGAACCGCTTCTCATGACAGCGATTGGCGCGGGAGTTGGTCTGGTCGTGGTCCTGATGTACATGCCGATTTTCGAGCTCGCCGGAGCGGTGCAGTGAGGTTCCCGTCCGTATTTAGTCAGGAGCTTCGCGTGGGCCTATGCCCCGACCGCCTTGTGATCCAACACCGGCGGCGCGGCAAGGCCACGTTCAGCAGCCGAATGACCGCAGACCCGCTCGCCGAATTGCAGACTGTCCTGGACACGCCGGACTTTCTTCGTGCGCGTTGCACCGTTGTCCTATCGAGCCGCTACGTGCGTTACGCCGTCTTGCCGTGGGACGCCTCGCTCAGTTCAGAAGATGAATGGCAGAGCTACGGCGGGCTGCATTTGAACCGCGTATACGGAAGTGTCGCTAGCGAATGGAACGTTTCTCTCAGCAGACTTCATGCCACGCAATCTCGCGTGGCCTGCGCGGTGGATCGCGGACTGCGCGATTTTCTGCGTGAGGTACACGCGCGCCGCGGCCGATCGCGCCTCGTTTCTGCAGAGCCTTATCTGATAAGCGCGTTCAACCTCCGCAGAAAGCTGTTCAAGCCGCATCCGGCGTGGTTTGTACTCCAAGAACCGCGTTGTCTCACCCTCGGGCTGATTCACCAGGGTCAATGGAAGTCGCTTCGTCGGCGCGCTTACGAAGAACGCTGGCAAGAGACGCTTCCGTTCCTCATCGAGCGACAAAGTATCGCCGACGCGTTGCCAGCTTGCGAGCGGGTACTCCTTTGGGCCGAGGACCACGAAGGCGGCATCCCGCAACAGCTCGGGCGGTATGCGATAAGCGACGTAACCCCCGCTGCGTCGAGCTCAGACAGGCAATTTTCCATGGCGCGGTGTCGCTGATGCACGCCCTCGAAATTGACGTCCTGCGCGGGCCGTCGCAGCCTCGCTGGGCAATGTGGCTCTTGCTGGCACTTGCACTCGCCTTTGCTTTCGATACCACGCGGCATTACTTCTCGTTGCAGGAGCAGCTCGCCGTGAAGCGCGCGCGACTTGCCCGAGCTACGGCGCAGGTCTCGCAACCATCGAAGCAGATTCAACCCGCGGACGCCGAGGAGTACAAGTTCGCGCGGCAGGTGATATCGCGGCTCGCGCTGCCTTGGGAGCAGCTCTTTCGCTCACTGGAGGCCGCCAGAACGGACGACCTCGCTTTGCTCGAAGTGGCCCCCGATCCTTCCACTGGCGCCGTCATGCTTTCCGGCGAGGCGCCGAGCTACCTCGCGGTACTCACTTATGCGGCACGCTTGGCAGAACAGCCGGAGCTGCGCGAAGTACGGCTTGCGCGGCATGAAATCAAGAACGACGGGAAGACCTGGCTGTTCGGGATCTCGGCGTCTTGGCAGGCGGACCGATGAAAAACCTCTGGATCCGCATCGTCGCGGAGTGCGGCGCGGTGGGGCTTGCCGCGTTGGCGGTCGTTGGAATGGCCACGCTTTTCTATGTTTATTGGCTAAAGCCGCTCGAGCAAGCGGCCGCAGCCGTGGACCGCGATCTCGAGCGCGCGGTGAGAAGTGCTCGTCTTCGAGAGCCTTCGCGCGCCCCAAGCAGCAGCCGTGGAATCGAGGGCTTCTATGCGTTCTTCGACCGGTCGGAAACGTCGACCGATTGGCTTGCCAAACTCCATGGCGCAGCCCTCAGCAGCGGCGTCGTGATCCGGACGGCGGAATACAAAGTGATCGAGTCGAAAATGCGGGTGGAGCGCTACCAGCTGACCGCGCCAGTGATCGGCGGCTACGCCCAGATCCGATCGTTCATCGATGGTGCGTTGGCCGAGATCCCGGTTCTCTCGCTCGACCAAGTGCGCATGCGCCGCACGCGTACCGGTACAGACATAGAAGCCGAACTCGTCTTCAGCATTTATGAGCGTCGCCAATGAGCATGGCTTTGTCGCGCAAGTCTTTCCTCGGCGCCACCGTGCTAATCGCCGCGCTCGCTCTCGTCGCAAAGGCCGTCACCGGCCGCGAGCAGCCGCAGGCATCGAATGCCGGGCCGGCGACCGGGGTAAAGGCCGAAGCGGCTCCATCGGCCAACGCAGACGAGCTGGATTTGGCAAAGCTCATGCGCACGCGCACGCGCGCTACCGCGCCCGACCTCTTCGCGCGACCGCCGGTAACGGCGCCAATGGCTCCAACGCCGGCGCCGGTTCCTCCAGCGGCGCCGGCGGCCCCCGCAGAGCCACCGCCACCGCCGGCCTTGCCGTTTCGGTATTTAGGCCAGATGGAAAGACAAAAACAGCCCACCGTTCTTCTCTTGAAGGGAGAGGACGTCATCATCGCCACCGCAGGCGATACCGTCGACGATCTATACAAGGTCGAATCGATAACGGAATCGACGATCGAGTTCACATATCTGCCGCGTGCAGCACGGCAGTCGCTAGCCATTCCGCCCCTCTGAGACCGATCGAATGAACGGTAGACCCTTCGTTTTCTTCTTGGCCTTCGTGCTCGCGGGTTGCGCCGCCGAGCGCGCATATGACAAAGGCCTTGAGCTCATCCAGTCCGGCAATGTCGCCGACGGCCTGGGGAAAATGGAACAGGCCCATCGCCTCGATCCCCATAGCCAGCTCTACCGTCAAGCTTACTTTCGGCATCGCGACGTAGCACTTCAGCGCGAAATGGCCGCCGCGGAGCTTGCGCGCCAGCAAACCAAGTGGAATGACGCCGAAGCTGCTTATCAGAGGATGTTGCGCATCGATCCGGGCAACGCCAGGGCGCGATCAGCACTCGACAGCCTGCGGCTCGAGCGCCAGCACGCCGACCAAGTCGCGAAAGCCGGTGAGCTTCTGAAGAAGGGCGACAGCGCCGCCGCTCTTTCAGTACTCCGGAAGGTACTGACCGAAAATCCGAGCCAGCGCGACGCTCAACAGCTCGCCCGGCGGATCGAGGACGAGCAGCAGCCGCAAGGCAGCGAGCCGCCTCAGCTCGCGGCGGCGCTTCGCGAACCGATCAAGCTCGACTTCCGCGATGCCACTTTGCGCCAGATCTTCGAAGTGATCTCACGCACGACCGGTATTGATTTCATCTTCGACCGCGATGTGCGGCTCGACCAGCGTACTACCGTATTCGTACGCAACTCGAGCATCGACGACGTAATGCGTTTCCTGCTGGTGACGAATCAGCTCGACCGCAAAGTCCTGGCCGACAACATGATCCTGGTTTACCCCAACAACGCCGCCAAGCAGCGCGACTACCAGGAGCTGGTCGCGCGCACCTTCTACATTTCCAACGGCGATGCTAAAAATATCGCCAACATGATCAAGACCGTCGTCAAAACGAAGGACATGCATATCGATGACAAGCTGAACGCCATCGTTATGCGCGACACCGCCGACGCCGTCCGAATGGCCGAACGCCTTGTCGCGAACCTTGATCTTCCAGACGCGGAAGTCATGCTCGAGGTGGAAGTTCTCGAAGTGGGAAGCAACTCGCTCTACGAACTGGGCATCCAGTATCCAGACAAGCTCAGCTTGAGCGTCGTCGGCGCCAACGGAACGCCGGGGACGCTTAGCCTTCCGGAGTGGCGCAGCGGCAGGGCTGATCTTGTGCGCATCACGGTGAGCGATCCACTGTTCGCGGTCAACCTGCGCAACATCCTCGGACAGAGCAACCTGCTCGCCAATCCACGCATCCGCGTCAAGAACAAGGACAAGGCGAAGGTGCACATCGGGGACAAGATTCCCGTGGTAACGACCACTACCACCGCCACGGGCTTCGCGGCCGAATCGGTTTCGTATCTGGACGTGGGCTTAAAGCTCGAGGTAGAGCCGACCGTCTCGCTGGAGGACGAGGTCAGCATCAAAGTCGGACTTGAAGTGTCGAGCATCGCGCGCGAAATACGGACAAATACCGGCGGCCTCACCTACCAGGTCGGAACACGAAATGCTGCGACCACGCTCAGACTCCGCGATGGCGAAACGCAGGTACTCGCCGGCCTGATCAGCGACGAGGAGCGTAAGTCCGCGTCCCAGATTCCCGGTCTTGGCAGTCTGCCGGTAGTTGGCCGCCTTTTCGGCAACCACTCCGACTCGTCAAACAAAACCGAGATCGTTCTCCTGATCACCCCGCGCATCGTGCGCAACCTGCCGCGCCCGGATGCGCGCCACGAGAAGTTCGCCAGCGGCACCGAAGCCGCCATCGGCGCCCGACCGTTCGCTCTCTATACCGCTGCGGCTCAACCCGGCACATCCGCGCTGGCCAAAGAGCCGCCGCTTACCGAAGTCGCCGTGCAAACGCCTGGGACCGTACCGGCCGGCCAGGAATTCACCGCGAGCGTAATTCTCAAAGGCAAGCGCCCTGTGCAGCGCGCGTCGCTCGAGTTCGCCTTCGACCCGTCCCGACTGACGTTTGTGCGAGCTGAACCGGGCGCCATGGTCCTGGCAGCAGACAAGGACCCGCAATTCCGCGCCAACGTTGCCGCAAACGAAGGGCGCGTAAACGTAGCGCTCTCGAGCAACAGGGAAAGTGCGGGCGCGGGCGAGCTGGTCAAGCTGATCTTCCAAACGAAGGCCGACGCGTCTGGTGCTCCACTCCTTCGGCTTGAATCCCTTTCTCTATCAGGCGCTACCGGCGACCCCTTCCCTTCCGCGCCGCCGCCACCCGTCAAGCTTTCCATTACTCGCTGAGATGCGCGGCTTCACCCTTATAGAACTGCTGATCACGGTGGCTATCGTCGGCGTCCTGGCGAGCATCGCCTTGCCACTTTCCGAGCTGGCAATCACGCGAACCAAGGAGCATGAACTTCGGCGCTCCCTTCGTGAGATCCGCGACGCTCTCGACGCCTACAAGAAGGCATCAGATGAAGGACGCATTGCCCGCGCCGCCGATCAATCCGGATACCCACCAACGCTGAGGGCGCTGACGCAAGGAGCGGTCGACCTCAGGAGCGCGGCCGGCAAGAAAACGTACTTTCTTCGCCGCGTTCCGCGTGACCCGTTTTTCGCCGACCTAACCGCGCCTCCAGAGGCGACTTGGCGCTTGCGCGGCTATGACAGCCCGCCAGAGGACATAAGCGGAGGTAAAGACGTCTATGACGTCTTCTCGCGCAGCGAGCGCAAAGGTCTTAACGGCATCTCCTACAGCGAATGGTAAATAGACGTTCGGTAGGTTTTACCCTTATCGAGTTGCTCGTCGCCTTGACTATCCTGGGGCTGCTGCTCTCGATCGCCGTCCCTCGATACTTCGGGAGCGTCTCGCGCGCCGAGGAAGCTGTGCTCCGCGAGAATCTATACGTGCTTCGTGACGCCTTGGACAAACACCATGGCGACACCGGTCGCTATCCGGATTCCCTGGACGAGCTTGTTGCCAGGAAATACCTACGGGCGGTTCCTGTCGACCCCATCACCCAAAGCACGCAGACATGGATCTTGGTCCCGCCGACCGACGCTCGCGAAGGCGGCGTCTACGACGTCAAAAGCAGCGCTCGCGGGCATGCACATGATGGCAGGCCTTATGAAGAGTGGTAAGCACGCCGGCTTCACTTACATCCACGCTTTGCTGCTGATTGCCATCCTCGGAGCCGTACTCGCAGCGACCGGGCAGGTTTGGTCGCGCGCACGACAACGCGAAAAGGAAACTGAGCTGATCTGGATCGGCAACCAATTCACGCAGGCGATCGGGCTCTATTACCAGCGCTCTCCGGGTACAGTCAAGCGCTACCCGGAGAAATTGGAAGACCTTCTCGAGGACAAAAGATATCTATCAAGGCAAAGGTACTTGCGCAGAATATATCGCGATCCGATGACCGGGAGCTACGATTGGGGCGTCGTCCTGGGACCGGATGGAGGTGTGGCCGGCGTGTATAGTCTGTCGGCCAGGACAGCAATCAAGCAGAAAGTGTTCAGCGGGGAAGAAGCCGATAGATTCAACGACGCACGTTACTCCGACTGGCGCTTTGTTTACTCCGCTCCCAACGCAGGCGTGACCGCGCAACACTAACGGTGGCCATCTTTGCCAAGCGCACACTTGCCCGAATCTTTGGCGAGTTGGCGCCGATCCTTCCGGAGGATAGGCAAAGAGATCTGAGAGGAAGGCTCGCAAGCGCGGCGGAAGGCGACGGGCCGATTTCGGCCGAATGGGAAATCGTCCTATTCAATGCGCTCCGTAAAGGCGGGACCCTTGAGTTCCCGAGCTCTGATCAGCGGCAGTCGGACGTCATCTTTACTTCCGCTGCGACCGGAGAACGAGCCATGGTGGAAATCACCGCGATATCGGACAAAGGCTTGCGGGAGAAGAATCCTGTTGAGGAGTTTGCGCGCTGGCTTGGCAAGATCGCGTACAAACTACGGCCGATTGCTGGCGGGTTCGACTACGACCTTGGATATGCAGAAGTCGACGATGAATACGTGCTTGGCATTCCGACAAGAGCAGACATTCCTGCCTTCTTCAAGTCCCCTGCGTTCAGAGCGTTTTTGGATGAGATCCGCAAAGCGCCGCTCCTAGAGCATCGGCACGATTTTCAATGCAGGGGGTCTTCAAGCTGGATCGGTTTTCGTCCGGGTAGCCAGTTTGGCTCCGGGCACTACATCGCTTTCGACGGCATTCATGACTTACGAAAAAACCGAATCACCTCTCGTTTGCGCGCCAAGAATGCGCAATTCCGTCACTCGGGCGTAGCGCTGCCGGGAATTGTCGTTTTATGCGACGGCGACTGCGCGGCCTTGCGCAGGGAAACGACCGGCTTGGGAAAACCGATGCTCAAAGATGTATCGGACGTCTTTCTCAATGGGCGCCAGCGCCGTCAAGCCGGCGAGTTCATTCTCCAAACGGGAATTCCGGCGGCCACGCGCCGGATTAATGCCGTGATCGTAATCGCCGCTAAGGAAACACGCGAGGTGTTTAGTCCTCACGTGACCAGGTACTTTCAGGTTGGTTACGCCCTCAATCACGGTCCCGTATATCACCCAGTAAGCCAAGACACCCTGGAAGCGCTGTGTCACCAGATTCACGAGAACCTTCCACCGATGCGCACCAACCCGATAAACGCTCGCCGTGTGTACGAACGGCCTGCGCATTATGGAGGCTGGTCCTTGGCGGAAGGACAAGGAGGTACTGTGAAAGTCAAGATATCGCTGCTGACGCTCCAGGGACTACTTGACGGAACTATCAAGCAGGAGCAGTTCTTGCGCGATCACCCGGATATCGAACGCGCGCTACTAAAGTTCAATGTTGACGGACGAATGATCTCGGGTCTTCGAATCGAGCGGTGTCCTGACGATGATGATGATTGGATACAGATAGAGTTTGGTGAGCGTCATCCTAATCGTCTGTTCGAAAAGAAGACCTAGCGCGCGCCGTAGCCAAATAAGCAGCCGAGCTCGCGTTTGGGGCGGTTGGCACTAGCAAAGTAACAGTCCCCAGGGATGGCAAGCATTCATTTAGCTGTGAATGATCGCGCTGTGCGCTCTGGGTAATTTAGGCGAATTGCCTTAGAAGCGCCGCGACACGGGTGCCTTTACCTGACCAGCACAAATGCCTCACGCCGTTGCGCGAATCACTTGGATCTGAAGCACCGGTCTAAATCAGGATCGAAACACAGTTGCTTAATGCCGGTTAGAGTGTTTTGCGGAACAACGAACCAATAGCCACGTCTCGGTGAGTGGCCAGGGACGCCAAATCTGAATTGCGCAAACGTAACGCCCTTCTGTTTCTCCTCGTAGGTCCAAACGCCCTCGTCAGACCACATAAGAGCTTCTCCTTGGTATAGGGCGTTGGTGTATTTGCCGTCCGCTGCAACCGTAATTCGTTGCTTGAGATTATCGAATTGAAACTCATACGCGCCCGGAATATCGTCTCGCTCTAAGTGCCGTGTACATCCGACAATAACCATCGCTAATAGCATTACAAGCCGGCGTTTCACTTTCTCCTCGGCTCTGTCCACCAATATGTCTGGCGCATGTTGCCCCGATCCAGCTGTTGTCGTGGGAGTAGCTCACCGTCTCGTTGAGCTCCTTGCCGCTCGCGCTCAGCGAGTTCGCCCTCCAGAACGAAACCGTGTTGCCGGCGTCGATGATCTCCGAGAGGTAGCCGTAGCTGTTGTACAGATTCTTGATGGCATAGCCCGTCGGATAGGTCGTCTGGCTAAGGCGTCCCGTCGTCACGTCGTAGCCGTAGCTGATCGTGTAGCAGTATCGATCGTCGTGCTCATCGCCGACGGACGGCCGAGCGTGTCGTACGTGCTGGTGCGCACGTAGCCGTTGTCGCCGGTCGCCTTGCAGAGGTTGCCGAGCGAGGTGACGCCACCGCTGCGGCAGGTCGTCATGTCGTCGGGCAGCCGTCGACACGAGACGCCAGGGTGATCCTCGAGCCTCGCTAGTGGGATAGAGCTGCCCCCTTCCTCCAATAATAGAGATCGCGAATGTCAGCAGGATCGGGTAGGCACTCGACATCTGTATCACGCGCGGGAAAACTGTCTATTTCGGGGTGTATCGGCCTCCAGTCGGGATCTTTTTTGTATTTGTTTTTCGCCCCGGGACTGACCGCATTAATGAGCCTGGGTTCCGATACACCGATATCTCTAACGTTTTGCTGAGCGGCAAAGAGAGAAACCTTGTTCGGCCCAACAGCATCCTTTGCGAATATAAGGGACGCGATATCGTCCTGCCAGTAACAGACCGGGCATATGTCTTGAGAACCAGGTTCGCTGCTAAAAACAGCGAACCCACAGCATGGACATGTGTATCTCAGAAACTCTCGCTATTCCGTATTGCGGCCGAAAATTCGAAACAGCCTTAAGAACTTGCCAGCTTGGGTTAAATCACCCCTTCTCGTCATGTCAATTTTCTCGCCCCATCGACGCTCTTGCCACTTAGCTGGCTGATCCCAGTACGCTGCTCCCTCTTTGGGTTTGTAAAAGTTTAATGGGTTATCTTTACTGTCGTATGCGGCAAAGGTGTTCGTGACGCGATCGTACATGGTGAGCTCACCATTCGCGTTCAACCGAAATTCCACATTTGAGCTGTTGAGTCCAGTCACTCTGAAATCATCGGCCATCTTTTCATACTCTCTCGGACTGCTCGCTCCAAAATCAGATCCGTGTTTCTCAAACTTTCCCTGCAGGCCTTCCTGTCCCCATGCACCTTCGCCACCGCCGGCCGCCGCATTACGCGTGTCCAGCCAACCGCTCGCCATGTAGGCGAACGCGGCGCTGGTCGCGCCGTTAGCGAATTTCCCGCCGCCTATGACCGACGCTGTTCCACCAATCAATGACGCGACAACACCACCGCCGGGGCCCGAAAGCTTGTACTGACCTGCCGCGTAGGTTGAAAAACCCGCCGAGGCCGCAGCTGGGCCGCAGGCTCCGCCTGAAGCAGAGGCGCCGATGCATCCAGCGACTCCCTGGGCGGCGGCATATCCGATCCCAGTCTTGCCCCAGATATCCGCGCCACCCATTCCATCAATGCCGGCCATGGTGGTTGCCGAGAGATAGTCTGCTCCGAACGCCATGGCCCCGCTGAATGCGCCATGAACACCCCCATCGAGCGTGCCCGTACCGACAATGCCGCCAGCAAATCCGACCGTCATCGCATTGGCGATTCCGGCGCCGGCACCGAAGTTTGCGGCGGTAAAGAGCGGAGAGTAGTACCCGAAATAGACCGTGACTGCGATCGACGCAATCGTCCGGATGTTGTCGCCAGAGAGCTTGAAGCTGCCCCAGCTGATATAGCCGCTCGGATCGGTGTAAGCGAGCGGGTTGTTCATCACATAGGCGTAGCGGTTGTATGAGGCAACGTTGCCCGGGGCCTGGATGAACGGATCCGGCGTGATGAACTTCGCGATGACCGGGTCGTAGATTCGCCCGTTCATGTGCACGAGGCCGATCTCGTCGAGCTCCTCGTGGCTGGTGAAGCCGCGCTTGGTCTCGAACGCGGTGACCGTGTTCGCTGTGTCGTCGGAGCCGTTGGTGTTTCTGCGCTTGCCGAACGCCTCGTAGGCGTAGGCTTCCTTGAAGCTGCCGCCGCCGTTGGTGACCATGCTCACGGAGTTCACCTGGTCGCCGTGGAAGAAGCGGTAGTTCACGACGCCGTTGCTTCTCGAGATGTACATGCCGATGGTGCGGCCGCCGGCGGTGATGTAGTGCCGGTGCACGATCAGGCCGCCGGGCTGGATCTCCTTTTCGTAGAAAAGCTGCCCCGCTCCGCCCGGATGCAGATAGACGAACGTGCCGAGGGTGGAGTGGACGAGCGTGGTCCTCTCGTGCTCGGGGCTGTAGGTGTAGTCGTACTGGCTGCTCGTGCCTCCGCAGGTGCGCGTGCCCACGATGCGCGAGGGCATGTTGTAGCTCGTGTAGGTGTACGTGCGCCCGAGGCCCGAGCTCAAGTTGCCGTTCACGTCGTAGCTGAAGCTCGGGTTCGCGCAGTTCACCACCGTGCCGGTGATCGAGCTCGGTGCATGCGGCTGGGCAGCCGTCACCGCCGGGTAGTTGTACGTCCCGACGTTCGACTTGTAGGAGATGTTCCCCGAGGCGTCGTAGTTGGTGGACGTCGTGGTGAAGCCCGAGCCGCTGGTGGCGGTGAGAAAGTTGCGGCTGTCGAAGGCGAAGTTCTCGGTGAGGTTCGCTTGCAGCACGTCGACCTTCTGCGTGACGTTGCCGATCGCGTCATAAGTGAAGTTGAACTGATGCGCCGCGTTGGCGTCATCGGTCGTCGTGGTGCTCGTCAGACGGTCGAGCGCGTCGTACTGGCGTACCGTCGGCGTGCCGATCCAGCTCAGGTCGTGGAAGTAGCTCACCGTCTCGTTGAGCACCTTGCCGCTCGCGCTCAGCGAATTCGCCCTCCAGAACGAAACCGTGTTGCCGGCGTCGATGATCTCCGAGAGGTAGCCGTAGCTGTTGTAGAGATTCTTGATGGCATAGCCAGTCGGGTACGTGGTCTGGCTAAGGCGCCCGGTCGTCACGTCGTAGCCGTAGCTGATCGTGTAGCCCGTATCGATCGTCGTGCTCATCGCAGACGGACGCCCGAGCGTGTCGTACGTGCTGGTCCGCACGTAGCCGTTGTCCCCTGTCGCCTTGCAGAGCTTGCCCTTCGAGGTCACCACGCCTGAGCCGCAAGTCGTACCCGCCTGCGTGCCTTCGAGCGTGTCGTAGTACCAATCGCTGACGAGGTCTTGCTCGCCCCGGTGCGTCATACGGCCGAGCAGGTCGTACAGCATCGTCGTTGTCTGGCTCTTCGCGTCGGTCTGGCGAATGAGTTCGCCCAGCGCGTTGTAGTAGTAGTACCAGGTGCCCATGTCCTTGTCGGTCATCTGCGTCTTGCGGCCGCGCAAGTCGTAGCTAAGCGACGTGACAATACTTGCAGAGGTCGTGTCCTTCATATTGCCGGAGGCCCAATACGTGAAGGTGACGACGTTCGCTGTCGGCGTTGCCGAGTCCGTTGCCTGGGTGACCTGCCCCTGGCTGTTCTTGGTCGTGGTCTTGGTCTGCGTCACGCCGGCCGGCATGTTGGTGCTGCTGCCGTTGTTGCTGAGCGTCTGCGTGACGGTGAGGCCGCTGTAGGTGATCGCCTTCTTCGCGGTGCCGCCGCTCGTCGCAGGCAGCGTCTCGCTCGTCACGCGATCGGCGTCGTCGTACGCGTAGGTCGTGGAGTAAACCGTCTGGCCGCTGTAATAGGGTCGCGTGACCGTGAGCACACGTCCGCGATCGTCGTACGTCGTGTCCTTGTAGATCGCGGTGCCGTCGAAGCCCTGCGTTTCGCTCCGCATCTCGCGATTCAGGACGTCGTAGTAGATGCTGCTGATGGGCCCGCTTTGCGCGCCGTTCAGATCCTCCGGCGTAATCTGCAGGCGGTACGTCGCCCCGGTCGGGCAAGGCGCACCCGCGCAAGCGAGGTAGGCCCATGCCGTCTTCGTGCCGTCGGCCCGGGTCTCGAGCGTCTTGCGGCCGAATTCGTCGTACTGCCAGGCGGTGATCAGTCCGTTCGGGCCCGTGAGCTTCGTCGCTCCACCGAAACCCGTGTCGTGCTCCAGGCACTCGGCGTGTCCGAGCGCGTTGACGTTGCGCACCGGGAAGCGACCCTGCGCGTAGCCCGACTGCGCCGTGCAGCCGGCGCTGGTGTCGAAGTAAACGTTCGACGTGCGCGCGGTGAAGACAGGGTCTCCGGTCGGCGCCACCGCCTCGCCGGAGGAGGCGTTGCAATTGCGCGTGGTCACCGAGTTCTTGTTGCCGAACGCATCGTACCCGTACGTGCTAACGAGGCAATAGGCAGAGCTGCTTGGCTCGATCACCTCTTTGGTGAGAAGGCCGCTCGTCGCGTCGTACTCGAAATAGCTCGAGCGCGTCTCGGGGCTTCCGCCGGGGATGGTCTTGGTGACCGCCGATGTCCGCAACCGCCCCAACAGCCAGTTGGTCGTATCGTTGTCGTAGGTGCTCACCGTGGTCTTGACGAAGCCCTCGTCCGCGCCGCCGGAAGTCAGGTTCTTGACTTCGACATTGAGCACGTTGCCGTAGTCGTCGATCTGCGTGTCGAGCGTCGTCGTACGCAGCGTCGTGATGAAGCTGTTGTCGAGATCTCTGGTCGTCGTCGTGCCTTGCGTGACGAAGGGCAGATAGCGCTTGCCCGCCGCCACCGTGCAGCCGCCGGTGAAGTCCTTGCAGCTATACGAGTTGTCGGTCTGCAATATGACCGTGGTTCCGTTCGACAGCGTGCGCGTGACCTGCGACGGCATGCCGATGTATGGCCAGTCCTGGCGGTATGTGATATGCGTTTTGATTGATGTTGCTTGCGGCGTCTCTTCGCGCCAGCGGAAACCTTTGAAGCCGCGGCCGCTTTTCAAATCGACTTTTGCTCCTCCGTACGTGTAGTTTGTGATGACCAAGCCGCCGAGCCCGTTCTGGCTGGACGCGCTGGCCACGACCTGCAGCGGAACCTGAAGATCCTCATCCGGCCAAACAGCCGCGTTGGCGCCACTGTCTTTCGTGTAGACGGTGCTTTTCGTGAGCGGCTGATATGCAATCGTTGTCTGGTGACCTAGACCATTGGTGACGGCCGTAACCAGATCAGGCACGAGCGAGGCGTTGAGATCGACCGCCAGCTCAATGGCATAGTAGGGCGGCGTCGCTTCCCGCACGTAGTCCGAGATGTACTGCGCCAGGTCTGCAAGACCATCGCCATTGAAGTCGCCGACCCTTAAGGCGCTGCGCGCATTTACAGCCGTGCCTACGTCGGCGGTGGATTCGGCCACACAGCTGAAGCTGGTGCCCGATGCGTAGAGGCCATAGCAGAACAGAAGATGGATGCCGTCACCGGCCACTGAAACAAGGTCGGTACGGCCGTCGCCATTGAAATCACCGGTAACCGTACCACCCACGCCAGCGCCATTGATATTGGGGTAGTCGCAGGCGAAGCCTGCTCCCGTCGATAGGCACACCGCCCACATAGACCCCGATTGGGTCCAGGCCGCCATATCGGTCTTTCCGTCGCCGTTGAAGTCGCCAACTAAGGTCTTGGACGCCATAGTGTTGACGTCCCCGGAGATATTGGTCGCCCAATACTGGGATCCGCAATCGAACCCCGTGCCGGTGGAAAGGCATACCTGCCATGAACCGCCGATGCCGGTGTACCCGGCGATGTCGGTCCTGCCGTCGCCATTGAAGTCGCCGAGCACGCTGTTGTACACATAGCTTCCCGGCCCGCCCCAAGACGAGCAAGTAAATCCAGAGGCAGAAGAGCCGGTCGAGAGACACACCTGCCACGCGCTGCCGTTGAAGGTCGCAATGTCGGTCCTGCCATCGCCATCGAAATCGCCGACGAAGTTATTCGTTTGCCCGCCCGAATGACCCGCCCACAAAGAACAGGTGAATCCTGCACCGTTCGAAAGGCAAACGTTCCACTGACCGGCGCTGCTGTACGCCATCAGATCGCTTATGCCATCGCCGTTGTAGTCCCCGACGAAGTTATTGGCCGTGCCGCCGCTGTGCGCGGTCCGTGTCACGCAATTGAAGCTGGTCCCGGCAGAGGTACAGACGCGCCAAAAGTTGCTCGACGAGTAAGTGGCCAGGTCCGACTTGCCGTCCCCGTTGAAGTCCGCAACGACGCTGCTGCTCGAACTTACGGAAGTGTTGTTGTTCCAGGATGACCACGTGCCGGAACCCGATCCGACCGCGCCGAATCCCGCAGCCGTACCGGTCTGGACGGTAAAAGTTGTGGCAGGTAAGCAAGTTCCCGTACCGCTGCACTCCTGAACGCTGTTAAGCCGGGAACGTGCCGCGCTTCCGGAGTTGTCGTAAGCGAGCCGATATTCGCGCACCAGCGCGCCCTGTACCTTGCTCTGGACGCGTGTCAGACGATTCGTGATTTTGGTGAGGAAGCCAGCAACGTACGCCGGAACGACATCGGTTCGTGTTTCGTAGACGAAGGCGACCGACTGGTTGGATGTCGTCACGCCCGCGCCATCGTTGAACGTATAGTCGACGTGATCGGGATACCAATCCGCGGGGCTCGTCGGGTTGTCGTAGGCGTAGGTGACCGTTAGGTAGTTGCCTTTGGTATCCCTGATCTTGCTCACGCCCCATGTCGCTACCGAAGAAGCGCCAGCGGGCTGGAATTTGGAATTGAAGCCGTTGCCGTATTCGATGATCAGCCCCGACTTGGTGCGAACTTCAAACCAATCCGGACCCGAGCCGACGGTACCGTTCGCCGTTACCCTGGAGAAGACCTCCTGCTCTGTCCCGTACGTGCTTGCGCCTGTGCCATACGAGCCGGACGTGACCATAAGCCGCTGTCCGTCGAGGCAGAAGCGGTCGTTGGCGTCGAGCTTGATACTTCCGCGCTGGTTATCTTGCGCAATCGTCTGCGGGCAACGCGTGATCGCGGAGAGACCCGAAAGTGCCCAACCTACCCCCAGCCGGCCATTGCCC
>Ga0209647_1001704_pt1 | contig 18319 bp, 17 predicted proteins | sample GraSoi_2013_60cm_FD_185827 | JGI IMG/M metagenome (GOLD analysis project Ga0209647, IMG submission 185827) | Grasslands soil microbial communities from the Angelo Coastal Reserve, California, USA - Sample 9_17_2013_60cm (SPAdes) (version 2) | ecosystem: Environmental > Terrestrial > Soil >...
CATTGGGGAGACGCCAGGGAATTTTACCATCCTTGCCAATCACGCGGTTGTTTGCATAGGCCACAATGATATTAATCATACAGCAACACTTCCCTTAATATGCGGATGTGCCTGGTAGTTGACAATCTCAATATCCGCGAAGCGAAAATCAAAAAGCGATTGGATGTCCGGGTTTAATCTCAACGTTGGCAAGGGATACGAAGTACGAGTCAATTGCTCCTGTACCTGTTCAATATGGTTCACATACAAGTGCGCATCGCCAAGCGTATGGATAAACTCTCCTGGCTCTAATCCTGTGACGTGAGCTACCATGTGAGTCAAGAGCGCATAACTGGCGATGTTAAATGGCAGACCAAGGAAAACATCGGCGCTGCGTTGATACAACTGGCACGATAGTTTTCCCTGAGCAACGTAAAATTGAAAGAGGCAGTGACAGGGAGGCAAAGCCATATCAGCAAGCTCTGGCGGGTTCCAGGCACTTATAATAAGGCGACGTGAATCGGGATTGCGCTTGATTTCGTCGATCACCCATTGAAGCTGATCAATGGTTTTTCCGTTGGCTCCACTGAAGGAACGCCACTGCTTCCCATAAATAGGACCGAGATCACCTTGCACATCTGCCCATGCATCCCAAATATGCACACCATGTTCTTGCAGATACTGGATATTGGTATTGCCCTGCAAGAACCAGAGCAATTCGTAAATGATTGACCTGGTATGCAGCTTTTTCGTCGTAACTAATGGAAAGCCAGCGTTTAAGCTAAAGCGCATCTGGTGCCCAAAGACACTGAGTGTCCCGGTTCCAGTCCTATCCTCTTTTTTTATCCCCTCCGTTAAAATTCGCTCGCAAAGGTCCAGGTATGTTTTCATCGTGTCAGTACGATATTCAATAATATGTTCCTCATCATTATTTTAAAACCGATAACAACAGCCTCTTCATTTTATGCCCATGGGTGAAGTTTCGGCAAGAGGGTAGGCAGGGCCGTTGTATATTCTCTCGTTGCCGCCTGCGGCCGCGGGAAGAGGAGGAGAAGCGAGGACACCTCAATACTGTTCAAATACCAAAATTTAGCCCAAATAAATTGTTGGATTTAGGTATTTATGACCAGGCCTCACTAATGAACGGAAAGGGAGTGCCCTGGATTACTGATGAAAGGAGATGAGAACATGCGTGTAAAAGCCTCGACACATACCTGTATCGCTAGCGGAACTTGCGCGATGACCAGTCCACATGTCTTCACGCAACGAGACACGGATGGTGTTGTACATGTCCTTGATGGACATCCTCATCCCAGTTTGATCAAGCAGGTACGAGAAGCAGTTGCGAATTGCCCCTCACAGGCTCTGACTATAGAGGATGAGGACAACATCTCTGAAATTACCATTGAAGAAGATGACAGCACGTTTTGAGATACCTAACGTGTTCATTCTCTTCTTGAAGAACATGTAGCGTTTTACATGAGTCTTCTCTCAAAAAAAGTGCGTAATCTCGCCCATCGATTGGAAAGGGTCTGAACATGAGCGAGAAGAAAGATAGGAGACAACCTCATTATGAGTCAACAGCAAGACACAAGCAATCTGACAGACCAGGAGCACCCACTTTCCTTTCCTTTCCCATTCGCCGATCACAGTCTGAAAGTACCCGCCGAATACGAACGTTTGCGCCAGCAATGTCCCGTCGCACGCGTGACAATGCCCTTCGGAGGAGATGCTACTCTGCTCACTCGCCATGCTGATGTCGTCAAAGCCTTTGTCGATCCCCGTTGCGATGCAGTCAAGTTCGTCGACGGCGATGTTCCTCGCATAACCGCCTCAACGACCGATAGCGGTAGTAATGGTGCCTCGCTTTTCGATATGAGCAATGCACATCACAATCAGGTACGTCGTCTGGTAACGCAAGAATTTACCATTAAACACGCCAATAGTTTGCGTCCAGGCGTCATCGCGTTGACCCATCAATTGATCGATGAGATGGAGAGAAAAGGAGCACCAGCTGATCTTTTTGAGGACTATGCGATTAAGACACCGATGGCGGTGATCTGTGATCTGCTTGGGATTCCGCGTGAAGATGAGCCACTCTTCCGTCACTGGGGGCGCGTGGCGCTCTCAACGGTGCATTCAAACGAAGATAAAGGCGCGTACATGCAGAAAATGATTGTGTATCTCATTCCGCTTATTGAGCGCGAGAGAACTCATCCGAGCAATACGATACTGGGTACGCTCGTGAAAGCACGCGCACAGAGAGACGAAGTGATCACCCAGCAGGAGATGCTCTCCTTTGCGATTGGCCTCATCGCAGCTGGCTTTGAGACGGTCAGTACCACTTTTACCAATTCCGCCTTTAATGTGTTGCAAGAGCCAGAACTCCTGGAACAGATGCGCGAGCGCGTGGATGATCCAGCACGTATGGCCCAGGCGATTGAGGAGCTTCTCCGTGTCACAGCGCTGGGAGGTGGCGGTCGCCCTCGTATTACTCGCGAGAGTGTCGATTTCAGCGGGACGCACGTTCCCAGTGGCGAGGTACTCGTCCTCTCAATGCTCTCTGGTAATTTTGACGAGGAGGTCTTCCCTCACGCGCTAGAGGTAGACTTCAACCGTGAGACGAACCCGATTATCAGCTTTGGTCGCGGTATCCATGCCTGTATCGGGCAGCAGATCGCCCGGATGGAACTACAGGTGCTCTGGAGCACGCTGCTCAAACGGCTGCCGACAATCCGTCTCGCCGTTCCTCCTACGGAAGTGCCCTGGCGCGAGAATGAGACCCTGACATTTGGGCCCGCGAACCTGCCTGTCACCTGGTATATGAAAAGGAATTCATCTTCATTTTAGATGATCCCCTTGTTCTGAAGGGAGAAGAAGGAATGGAGCATTCGGGATTACCGATCAAACGTGCTGATGCCGTAAGCAACCGGGCACGTATTATCGAGGTTGCGCTGGCTGTTTTCGCCGAGCGCGGGCTAGATATGGAGATGGGGGAGATCGCGTCGCGTGCTGACCTTGGCATCGGCACACTCTACCGCCATTTCGCCAATCGCGAGGATCTCCTCCGCGCTATTCTGACACACACCCTCAATGACACGCTCGCGCAATTCCACGCAGCCGCTGCAGAGACGATTGATGATCCTCGCGCCGCACTGCTCGCCTTTGTATTGGTTGGACTGCGCGTCCAGCAACAATATGGCCCGATCTTTGCAGTCATGCGTGACCCCAGGTTGAGGAAAATTTTTGATCAAACTCAGGCACAGACGATTCGTGACCAATTCCTTGAGGTCGTTCTGAGCATTCTCGAAGGCGGTATTAAGGCCAAATTATTCCGGAGCGACCTCGATCAGGAGGTTGTGGCTGCCACCATCATGGGATCGATCATGGGTGTACATGATCTGTTTGAAACACGCTGGTCAGTTGAAGAGTTGGCTCAAAAGCTCGTTCTTCTTCATCTGGCGATGTTAACAAGGAATGGAAATGGTTAGTCCTTAGCATTGTCGTATTTCGTTGCTCATTTCCTGCGCTCAGGAAGTGAGTGTATTAGGGCCCTTCCTGGCTTGCCGTCGGGCAATCCCAATCATGCTGGAACAAGGCGGGGGTCGGATCGTCAACACAGCCTCTGAAGCCGGTCTGCGTGGAGGAACTGCTGGCACCCCTTATACGGTCTCAAAACACGGAGTCGTTGGTTTAACGAAGAGTATTGCCTTCCATTACGGCGATCAGGGTATCCGTTGCAATGCCGTTTGCCCTGGCAGTGTCGAGACAGCGATTGGGCTGGGGGGTTCAATGGTCCACGAGGCCGGACTAAATAAGGTGATGGCAATGGTGCAGGGTTCGGCGTCAGGTGGGCTGGCCAAGCCAGAACAATTAGCATCGGCCATCGCCTTTCTGGCCTCCGATGACTCCAGCAACGTCAATGGGGCAATCCTGGCGGTTGACCATGGCTGGTCTGCTGCATAGATGCTCATCTCTGCTAAAAAGAAAGAAAAGATGTTTTGCGGGGACACCCCAAACCCCGGCAAAGGGCTAGCCGCCCTTTGCAATCCCGCTCAACATCGTTAACTTGACGCCAATGGGGCGTCCAGGGTGTAAATGTGAAAATTGGGTGTCGTAGTTTTTTGACAATTATCACATTTACACAGCAGGTATCTTTGTGAACTATAATATGTCCGTGAGTTTTCTTTCCATGCATAAGTTGTGAGAAGGTAAGCATGACACGGGTCCTGGACCCAGAAGGGTACGAGTGGAGCTTTGGAACGTACAGACCATAATTCTCCTCTCAACAGATTACGCAGTCTATGGTCGTCAAGATCGCCGTTGCTCCTGTTCGCGATCAAGAGTGCATTAGCAGCCGGATTCTCGTGGGCAATCGTCTCTTCTCTGCTCGGAGAAGAGGCAGCAGCGCTTGCCGTGGTATCCGCAGTTATTGTTGTCCAGGTCACCAGTTGGCAAACAGTGCGCAAGAGTATAGAGCGTATCCTTGGCGTGATCATCGGCGTGAGCCTGGCAGTACTTGTAGCGCACTTTCTCGGTCTCAACTTCTGGACGATCACGCTCATAATCTTCTTCGCCCAGATCATCGGCTTGCTTCTTCAGAACCGCGGTCAGTATCTCGCCACGCAGATTCCCATCAGTGCAGCACTCGCACTTGTACTGGGAGCCACCGCAAACAGCTATCCCCTCTTGCGCATGCTGGGAGCTCTCGTTGGCGGCCTCATAGGAACCGTCATTAGCCTGCTCCTCTCCCCACCCATCTACGTCTTCAGAACACGGGATGCTGTAGCAGAGCTGGCGACCCGCGTGGCAAGCGCAATACCAAGGCTCGCCGATGCTCTAGCCCTTCGCCTGAGCGAAGCAGAAAGCCGCGAGGTATACACCTCTATTCGGGAATTAGAGCAGCAGGTGCGAGCGACAGAACAGGCACATTCATTGGCCATTGACAGCACCCGCCTGAATCCGTGGGCACGTCGCGCACGCCGTCTCCTCGTTGACTATCCCGACATGCTCCTGGCACTCGACCGGATCGTGCGACAAATGCGCCGGATCGCCTATACCATCAATGAGCCTGAGCCATCATGGTCAGAGATTGTGCAGAAACAAGATTGGGCACTCGACTATGCTCGCTTGCTAGAAGAGATAGAAAGCATCCTGGTAACGGTTGCGGGATACATCCGTTCACCCGCCACGACCAAAAGCAGCGACCTCCCCAACAGAGAAACCCTTAGTACCTCTCTGGAGCACGCACAACAGCAGCTCCGTATCCAGGAGGCACAACTAACACAAGATGCAAAGCAAATCGAAGCACAAATAGAGAACGCCGATAGCCCGTCTATCAGCGCAGGCAAGCGTATTGCCATTCGTGGAGCAATCCTTACCGACCTGCGCCGTATGCTTAATGAAGTGCATGATATGGTTGAAATGACATCTCATTCTTCTCTGAGTGAGCAAGATGCTATTGCTGCGAGCGATTCAGTGCGCTGAGCACGGCCTTCACCGCGGCATGCTCGATATTCGTATTCGTGGCAGCGCCAAAGAATGTTGCGCCCGAGGCTACCTGGATCTGAATATAGGCTATGGCCTGCGCTTCGGATCCCTGCTCAAGCGCATGCTCTGTAAAGGAGAGCACCTTAAAATCGGCTACATCGCCCTGGTTGAGCGCTTGCACAAAAGCGTCAATGGGACCATTGCCACGACCATGCAGTTCGCGCCGAATACCATCAACAGAAATATGAGCTGTGCATGCTACGACCTTTGTGCCATCTTGCGGCACTATGTCCTCTATATGGAAGGCTTCGAGCGCAAACGGCTCGCTGCGGTGCAGATATTCTTGCTCAAATGCCTGGAAGATCTGCGTGCCCGCTAGTTCCTCACCGCATTCATCGGCAAGATTTTTGATAATCTTGCCCAACTCAACATGCATCGCCTTGGGCAGTTGGTAGCCAAACTCGGTCTCCATCACATAGGCCACGCCGCCCTTACCTGATTGCGAATTAATGCGAATAATCGCTTCATAGGAACGGCCAATATCTTTCGGATTAATGGGCAGATAGGGAACCTGCCACAATGCAGCGGGGGCTGCATCCTGCACCGTCATGCCCTTATTGATCGCATCCTGGTGGGAGCCGGAGAACGCAGTAAAGACCAGTTCACCCGCGTATGGATGACGGATTGGCACCTCAAGTCGCGTGCATTTCTCAGTAACAGCCTGGATCGCACCAATGTCGCTAAAATCCAGGCCCGGATCAACACCCTGGGTATACATATTGAGCGCCACAGTAACTATATCCACGTTGCCCGTACGCTCGCCGTTACCGAAGAGCGTGCCCTCTACGCGATCCGCACCGGCCAGCAAGCCCAATTCAGTGCAAGCGACTCCCGTGCCGCGATCATTGTGCGTGTGCAAGCTGATGATGGCTGTTTCACGATTGCGCAGGTGGCGGCAGAACCATTCGATCTGGTCTGCATGAACATTCGGTGTCGCAACTTCAACGGTGACTGGAAGGTTCAGGATGATCTTATTCTCAGGAGTTGGCTGCCACACGTCAACAACAGCTTCGCAGATCTCAAGGGCGAAATCGACTTCAGTTGACGAAAAGCTTTCGGGGGAATACTGCATGGTGATCTGTGTGCCAGGCAGCGTGGGTACCAGTTCCTTAACAAGCTGCGCGCCGCGTGTGGCGATGTTCACGATATCTGGCTTCTCCAGGCCGAAAACGACCCGGCGCTGGAGTGGCGAAGTCGAATTATAGAGATGGACAATCGCCTTCTTTGCTCCGTGCAGCGACTTAAAGGTGCGCGTAATTAACTCATCGCGGGCTTGCACGAGTACCTGGATTGTGACATCATCGGGAATGCGCTTCTCCTCGATCAGCAAGCGTACAAAGTCAAATTCAATCTGCGAAGATGAAGGGAAGCCGACCTCGATCTCTTTGAACCCGATATCGACCAGGAGCTGGAACATCTCCAATTTTTCCTTTATGCCCATGGGGATAGGCAGCGCCTGGTTGCCGTCGCGCAGATCGACGCTGCACCAGATGGGCGCGGTTGTAATCGTGCGGGATGGCCATTGGCGATCCGGCAAAGCGATGGGTGGAAAGGGTTGATATTTCGTAATGTTTCCCTTTTGCATACCACCCTGTACTCGTGTGCGAGAAATCAATTCTTTCAACATGTAACACCCCTTGTTGCAATGATGATTAGGTATGGCACCAATTGATCGGGTTATATATGCTCTGTGGCAAGTGCCATGATACCTGCGAATGCACAATAAAAAGAGGATCTTCCAGCTAAACGGAAGACCCTCTTCAGGATACCTACATTGGATTGGGTTGCATCGTTGCTCCCGCTTTTCTCTCCCTAAGCTGTGCTTGTGGCTAGCCTCGTCGTAAGCCCTACCAGACCCTGTAGCCCAGTGAGTCTGGCAAGGCCGGTAAGGGTAAGGCTGGTAGAGAGAAGGGCGAGAAGCAACAGCGCATATAAAGAAACCGACGCCTGAGCGCCGATTTCAAACTTCGTGATGCTTGCAACATTTACTATAGTGGCTATACTTACGCATACAACAATGTATGCTACGACAACAGCTACGGAGAAAGGCAGCCGCCACCCTGTCTGGGGGACAGGTAATAGGGGGACGATGAAGGCAACATGCTCCACGCAATCTTGACCAACGCATCTGGCGGTCCGTGTGATATATGGTGTTGCCCGCATGCCTTTTCTCCTCTGCGCCTCTTAAAAAGCGGCGTTCCCACTGTTACAGTGTAACCACGACACGGCCTCGCCAGCTACTTTGCCGGGGCCCTGTATGATCGTTCTTTACTTACTTCTCCGAGAATACATCAACGAGTGAATGTTTGTCAACCTCTATGGGCAAAAGTTCAGGCAATTACAATGCGCCTTCAGGACCATAGAACTGTTGTTATTCCTCTCCAACTCCTCCTGGGAGGAGAAAACGTTGCCGAACTTCTTCCAGAAGCTGAGTTAAGACAGCAAGATTGGCGGTGTAGTACACCCGTTTCCCCAGACGATGCTCTTCCACTAGCTCTGCTCGACGGAGTTCCTTGAGATGATAGGACAGTTTTGAGGGCGCGATATTTCCCAACTTGCGCTGCATATCGAGATAGGGACAGAGCGCCTTCGGAAACTGCGGATGTGGTGGCGATTGGCAGGAAGCATCGTGCCCTTTGACCAACAGATCAAGAATCTGGAGGCGAACAGGGTCACTGAGTGCGGTTGCCTTTCTCGCAAATGTCGTGTCATTGGTTTCCATGCCCAGAGTATACCAGAACCCCTCTTGACATTTCAAGGAAATTTGGTATATTCTCCTATCGTTCCAAGAAAATTTGAAATGAAAGAGGAGAGAGGAGCATGAACTGTAGAATGGAGAAGAATCTTAAATGAGTGAAACAAGCCGTATCCACCGTAGTGGACTCTCACAGGAACGCCTGCGCCGCTTGAGCAGGGTCTTGCAGGGGTATGTCGAGCGCGGCGAGATCGCAGGAGTCGTCACCCTCCTTCACCGGCACGGTGCTCTTGCTCACGTCGATACCCTTGGCTGGCAAGACAAGGCGGCGCAGATCCCCATGCAGCGGGAGACGATCTTTCGTCTTGCCTCGATGACCAAACCGATGATTACCGTTGCCGCTCTGACGCTGGTCGAAGAGGGCAAGATTCGCCTCTTCGACCCGGTGGACCCCTGGCTGCCAGAGTTGGCCCATCGGATGGTAATGCGCGACCCGGATGGCTCGCCCGACGACGTGTATCCTGCTCCGCGTTCGATCACCTTGCACGATCTGCTGACGTATCGTCTCGGCATCGGTTGGGGAAAGTCCAGCCTGCGATCTCGCATCTTTGCCCTGGCTGCTGCGCCGCTTGCCCATGCCCTTCAGATTCCGAACGCGGAACACCTGGCCCCTGATGCCTGGATGGCTCGTCTTGGCGAACTCCCTTTGCTCTATGAGCCAGGGGCGCGCTGGCTCTATCATGTGGCCTCTGACATTCTAGGGGTGCTGATTGCTCGGATCACGCAGCAGCCACTGGGAACGTTTCTGCGCGAGCGCCTCTTCGAACCGCTGGGGATGGTAGATACGAGCTTCGTGGTACCACCAGAAAAACGCAGCAGGCTTGCTGTTCTCTATGCGCCCGCGCCCGAAGGAGAGCTTGCCGTGCTGGATCATCCCGTGGCCTCGGGCTGGGCTGAGCCGCCGCTCTTCCCGTCCGGGGGAGGTGGCCTGGTTTCCACCGCTGACGATTATCTGCGTTTCGGGCGCATGTTGCTGGGTAAGGGAGCACTGGATGGGGTCTGCATCCTCTCGCGCAAGACGGTGGAGGCGATGATGACCGACTATCTCACGCCTGAGCAACACACCCATGCGATTTTTGATCGAACCGACATGTGGGCCAATCGGGGATTTGGCTACGGTGTCGAGGTGAGGACCAGGCAGGTTGGGTTAGGGCCGAGCGTTGGTACCTTTTCCTGGCCGGGTGGATTGGGGACGGCGTGGTACGCGGACCCGCAAGAGGATCTGGTGGCCATCATCCTGCTTCAGTTGCAGAATGCCATCGTGGCCGCAGATTGGCGCAGCAAGATCGGCGAAGATTTTTTGACGCTCACGTATCAGGCGATCACGGATTGAAAAGCGTAGTGGAGCATGCAGCCCTCAGGCCGCATGCTCCACTACACAAAAAAATAATGAGCCGCGCCGCAGGCGTGGCGCGTCACGGCAAAATGGGAATGAGCCCAAATGAACAAAGGCAGTATTAACTAGATGTGCTTGTTCTGCTCTACTATTGAGGGGGAGCTTCACGCGAATGGGAAGGTTGAGGTGGTGGTGGCGGTGGTGAAAAACGTGTCAGGTAAAAGAAATCCCGTTGGGTGCCATAGAGATATTCTGTACCTGTTCCTTGCATAGCAGGATGAAGTTTGGTGATATTCAGGTTGCTGTGGGTGTCACGGTTGTATAGAAAAGCCCGCACCCAGAATGGATTGATATCTGTTTGCATCGCGGTTACTGCTCCAGCGGCACGGAGAGCCAGACCGAGTGTGAGAGCGTTCAACGAGTTACCAGCTGCGTAGATCAGCGTTCCATGGGATGTCAGACCAAGGCCTGAGCGCCAGGTATATGCGCTATTCAAGATCGTGCCGCCCCAGGCAGCACCATCCTGTGTGAGTGGGTTGATAACGCCTTTATTGATAAGAAGCGAAGCGTTTTGACGCCAGGCTACAAGGTCGGGGTTCCCAGTGTTGAGGCGTGGGTCAACACCCCATGCTCCCATAATAATTTGGCCATTCTTCAGAACACCAATTGTCGCGGCTCCACTCTGGGGGGGTACATAGACGACTCCTTTTGTTTTTAAGCCATATTGCCCATCGCTATACTTAAAGCCGCCGTTGAAGGCGGCGAGCAGGACGTTCCCTTTCTGGTCATTAGCGGGAATTACGCCGGGTCCATAGAAGCCTCTAGGCCCGCCTGGTTCAATGGTACCAGCTACCATATGCAGATTGATGAAGCGGGTATCAAACTGTAAAAGGGTGACGATGGCATAAGGATGGCTCGAGTCGGGTCGAATAAAGGTCTTGGCAGCCAGTGGCAAATAATTATATGGAGATGGAGCTGAGCCTTGCGGAAACCAAACCCCTTCACCGGAAAGTCCTGGCGAAACCATTGGTGAAATATGTCCAAGTGGCATCGCTGACAACGTAGACCAGGTCGGAGGGGGAACAGGTGTAGGCGCTATGTTAGCTACTGACCACGGCGCATCTACATGCTGTCCACTCAGGTTATACTGAACCTGATGCGTCGTATCGGAAAGTCCGAGGTACCATGACTCAATTTGTGCGGTGGTAGTGGGACCAAGTACGGCTCGCATGGTATCTGCCATCCATGCTCCTCCTCCACTATTCGCCTGGCTGAGAAAAACTACAACAATGATTGCCAGGATGCTACAAACCACAAACAAGCGCCGCCGGCGCGTCATTGGTCTTTTCAGGCGTTTTTGGCCCTTTAAAAAAGGCAATGACTGCTGGACGTCTTGTGTCGTCAGTGGCATAAAATGCCTTTGTGGTGCTGGAAATGGCTCATGCATTATTGTTTGCGGCTCGGGAGCAGGTTGGACCGGTAATAATACCTGTCCCTGTTGGACAGACTGGGAGCCTGGGCGCATAAATTGCCGCTTAGGTACTTGCAAGGATGGCTGCGGTTCATTTTGAATGATAGGGCGAATAAACTGTCGTTTGGACGTAGAGCCAGCAATCTTACCCACTATGCGTTTCCCCATCTTATCCACCCTGCGTTTCCCCATCTTATCCACCCTGCGTTTCCCCATTTCATTCTGTTGTAGCGCATTGATGACTTTCTAGGTATTTATACCTAATATTCTCTCTCTCTTCTTGATGAACGTATCAGTCTACTTGGGGTAACCTTCTCTATGCGACATGAAAAAAAAATGGTCTATAGTCCTATCCTGGGATAAGGTAAAAGACTCTGGGCATATGACCATCAAAATCAGTAGTCATTGTAGGTTCTATGGTTCTGTCACAACTTCTTCTGTGATAGACTTATATTAAATAGCCCAAGTTTCAAATAGCATAATCGTTTCAGAAGGTCACTACAAAGATTATAATAGAACGTACAAAACTACTATCACCAGAGGAGATATTTCCAAATGTCAAAAGCCATTGCTATAGTGAGCGGCGGTCTAGATAGCATCACACTAGCCTACCTTTTACATGCTGAAGGCTATGAATTACATTTGTTGTCTTTCGACTATGGACAACGTCATAAGAAAGAGTTGGCTTACGCCGAACGTTGCGCGAAGCGACTCAGCGTAGCATTCGACATAGTCGATCTCAGCAGCCTCGGTCGGTTTCTCAAAGGCTCAGCTCTGACAGATACGATTCCTGTTCCAGATGGTCATTACGCAGCTCCCACTATGGCGATCACGGTCGTGCCCAACCGCAATGCCTTGATGCTCTCAGTAGCATACGCGGTTGCGGTCGCTGAGAAAGCTCAGGTGGTCGCCATAGGTGCTCATGCTGGCGACCACTTTATCTATCCGGATTGTCGCCCTGAATTCATTACTTCATTTGATGCCATGCAACGCATCGCTACCGAGGGATTTGGAGATCCACACCTGCGACTTGAAGCCCCTTTTATGCATCTTGGCAAGCATCAAATTGTTCAACTTGGTACTGCCTTGCAGGTACCCTTTGCTGATACCTGGAGTTGCTACAAAGGTGAGGAGCGTCATTGCGGCACTTGCGGTACCTGTTTTGAAAGAAAAGAAGCTTTCGAGCTTGCTGGTATCCCAGATCCGACAGAATATGGGCTAGAAGGCGATTAAGCATATCTATCATCGTAACTATTATGAGGTAAAGCCAGTACTTTAGCACACACATAATTGCTAAGGCGGTGAGGAGAAGGTAAATGAGGTATGGGGTTGTCACTAAAATCTTTCATTTCGAGTCAGCACATCATCTACCAGGACATAGAGGGAAATGCGCTCATCTCCATGGTCATTCATATCGGCTAGAGGTGACCATCCGTGGCCCTATTAAGGATTTGCCAGGCGAATCTGATCACGGAATGGTGATGGATTTTGATGATCTTTCACGTTCCGTGAAAAATTCGGTGATAGAGCGACTGGACCACCGCGACTTAAACGAGGTTACAGGACTACATACGACGGCTGAAAATTTAGTGCATTGGATATGGAGTGAACTAACGAATCATGGTCTTTCTCAGGAGCTACTTTATCGTATTCGGCTCTGGGAAACTGAAAGTGGCTATGTCGAAATTACAAAGGCGGAGCGTGATTAAATGAATGTAATGGAAATCTATCGCTCCGTACAGGGAGAAGGCACTTTGATAGGGGCTCCAACGACATTTGTGCGCTTCTTTGCCTGCAACCTACGCTGCTCCTGGTGCGATACAAAATACTCATGGAGTGTACGCGAAGGTGGCACATGGGAGTCCATTTCGGCACAGGAAATAGCGGAACGAGTTCACGTTCTTGGTGCTCAACATGTTGTATTGACCGGTGGTGAACCAACGTTACAAAAGGATTTAGCCCAACTCGCACGACTTCTTAAAGATCAAGGCAATCATCTAACAGTCGAGACCAACACAACAATCTTTCCCGCGGAGGTAGTCCCTCTGATTAACCTCTGGAGTTTATCGCCAAAGCTCTCTAGTGCAGGCGAGAATTACCTCCGCTATCCAATTATTGAGCGATTTCTCGCAACACTGCGGCCAGATCAGCAGCAATGGAAGTTCGTGATACGAGACGATGAAGATGAGCAGCTTCTCCGTTCGTTGCTCTGTATGTATCCTATTTTTGCAGAGAATAAGCTTCCCATTATCCTTCAACCTGAAGGTGATACTGCAATCACAGATTACCCTGCGGCATTAGAACGCCTTGTAGAGCGAGTACGCGATCCTTTTTGGAATAACTACTATGTACGGGTCTTACCACAGTTACACGTGATTATCTGGGGAAGAAGACGATGGGTATAGAATGTTACTAACTTTCCATGACCACAGCAGCAAAAAACATTACGAACTGCCGCAGGCAGTGAGGATGTAGAAAAAGCATGCACATGGGATTAGTTACGAAATTTCAACCTGAAACGATAAATCTCAACCCTACTGAAGCTACCTTGCGCTCAGCGTTAACCAATTAATCCAACATATACTATATTTACATCTAATGATCCATAAATGTTTTCATCACATATTTTATGATGCCATGTTACAAATTCTCAAGGAAGAGGTGTGTTTCGTGAAAAGCTATTTTCGCTTGCCGAAGATCTCACTGCTCACGGTAGTCATGCTAGCCACCATCGTACCCGCATTGTTAGTTGTTCGTGGGTCTTTAGCCCGTGCAGCAGGTACGAACAACCAGACAACTACAGTCAATCCCACGCTTTCAACCTCGACTTCCACCGTCCGTGTTGGTCAAACGATAGTAGTCCAGGGACAGGGGTTCGCGCCGAACGAAAACATGAACCTGGAACTTGATGCAGCGACCATAACCAACATGGGTTCGATACCTTGCGATAGCACCGGAACTTGTCTAGGGTCAGTGACGCTCAATCTCTATCAACCAATAACACAGGGAACCTATCCACTGGTTGCTACCGGCGACACAAGCGGAGCAAGACAAACTTCAGCGTCCAATCAGGCATCGATCCAGGTTGGTCCTGGCACTGATATTAATGTCTTCGGCTATACTTTTGTAGCTAACGAAACGGTGCACGTTTACCTGGGAACATCCTCCGGTATCCTGGAAGGGACGGCAACGACGGATGCGACAGGCTCATTCTTCTTCTATTTCACGACGCCAACGACGATTATACCTGGCACACATACCGTTACAGTGGCGCGCACCAACCAGCATCCCACGCAACTGGTCGGTTCCTTTGTTATTATCCCTCCACAGATGACCAATACACCGGGCATCCACAGCGGTCAGAATATACGTATCAATCTTAAAGGATTCCAGGTCAGCGAATATGTACAGATCAGTTGGAATGCTAACGGCGGACAACAGATTGGCACTGTCTTTATTGATCCAACCGGCGCGGGGGTCAGTTGCCCAACTAGACACGAGGTAAACTGTTTAGTACCGCCGTCTGCCCCTCCTGGCTCATACACATTGAAAGCGACCGGGTTGGCAAGTGGGCTACAGGCCACAAGCACCCTGAATATCGGACCGGGCATTACGCTGACACCGGCTAGCGCAGGACCTGGCAGTACCATCACCGTCTCAGGAGGCGGCTACACGGCGGGCGAAACGGTGAATGTGTACTTCCAATCACCTAAAAACGGTATTATCCCCACAACCACTGACCAGGCCGGGGCTTTCTCTGTGTCACTGACTGTACCGACAACATATAGTACGAGTGTCAACTACTTTGTGTCTGCTGCCAATACATCTGGCACTGAACATGCGAGGACACAATTTTACTTTGCGCTACCAAACGTCTCATCGGATCAGAATCTAACCTTTGGCTCACTTTTCAATTTCTTCGGCAGCGGTTTCCAGGCAAACGAACAGGTCGCTCTCTACTGGAACTACCAGCAGACCGGACAGTTCAAAGTACAGACAGTAACAGCAGATCAGTTTGGCTCTTTCTTCTTGCCCATCGATACACCAAGTGATCCGCATCTTAGTACCGTGACTATTGCGGGAATTGGCATCACCAGCCACCTGACAGCCACTGCCAGCATTTACGAGCAAGGCGCAGTCGTACTGAACCCGTCTCTCGGCATAGCTGGCACAAAGATAAATATCAGGGGTGGCGGCTTTGGGAGTAAGGAAGCTGTAACTGTCACGGCAGGAGGCGGCGTATTGATAGCCACAGTCACCACAAATGTAGCCGGAGGATTTTCGACGACCTATGTCGTACCTGCTACTTCTCCCCAGGGGCCGATTTTTATACAAGCGGCGGGCGCAACGAGCGGGGTGGTTTTCCAGTCCGAGTTCTATGTGTCCCCCCAATTGAGCATTACCCCTAAAACTGGCCCCGCGGGTACGGTCATCACCGTTAGCGGGCACCAATTTAGCGCCGGTTTTTCGTATGATATCTACTGGTACTATCTCGATTCGCAATCGGCGTCCTATCTCACCACTGTCACCGCGGATAGCAATGGCAATCTCTCCGCGACGATTAACGCACCTGCGGATATCATTGCTGGACATCACTACTACATCCAGGTATACGGCCCTACGAGGCCAATTGCGCAGGCGGCATTTCTCGCACAGTAATCACCAACGCACTGGCTCCCCACCACTTTTGGTGGTTCCCCCTTCATGCGTACTGGGCCGTGCAGTCCAGTACGCATGAAGATATAAGAGGCTCGCTTGCGAGCCGATATGAGCCAGAAGGCGACGTTCGAATGTTATAAAGACAGGCCATACACCTGAACCTCATATTCAGATATATGGCCTGCTCTGCTGCTCCTATCGGCCTTAGAAGTGCGATTGCGTAGCGGCTGTACCGGTGAAATCGGCGGTCAGCGGCCTGAAGTTGGCTGGCTGCGTAGGATCGACCTGGAAGACGACCGAGTCGCGTGTGGGAACGCGCTGGTCGGGTGCTGTCCCATAGGTTACCGGGGGCAAGAGGCCACCCAGGTTGACGCTTTGCAACGAAAGGAAGGCATTGTACAGGCCATCACGCGTCAGGTCGTTATTCGCCATCGCCTTCTTCAGAATGGCATAGGTGATCTCCGACTCGGTATAGCCGAACTCGAAGTAGCCATCAGGTTTCTGGTTGGATGCATACTTAGTGACGTCTTGGAGCATCTGCGCCATACCAGGCTGGCTGGTATCACCCCAGGTAGCTCCCTGGGACATCACCCAGACGCGGGTGAGCAGTGGCTTCAAAGAGGGGACGGCGAGCAGCCCGTTCGCCCAGGCAGGACTCTGGAGAATCCACTGCGGATTGTAGCCCAGCTTGGCCGCTGTACCGACGATGGTGGCCGTGACAAGCGGCAGCGTGGTGAGGAAGACGTACTTCGCCCCTGCCGCTTTCATCTGTGAGACCTGCGCGGTAAAGTCTGTATCGGTCGGCGCGTAACTGGCCTGGGCTACATCGTGCAATTGGTAGCCACTAACAGCCTCTTTGTAGCCGGTCAGTCCATCCTGGCCGTACTCGTCATTCTGGTAGATAATACCTGTGGCGGGACTCTTGACGCCCAGTTTGTTCACAACGTAGTCGAAGGCGTTTTCGACCTGAAGCCGATAGGGAGTCCCGACTAAAATGAGATATTTTTCGCGCGCCAGGGCGGAAGATAGAGTGGCACCCGACACCAGCATATGATCTGCCGCGGCAAGGTCCTTGATGGCGAAAGTGGTGGGCGTTCCCAGGCTGTCAGCTATCATCAGAACCTGGTTATGGATCTGATTGTACAACTGTACCTCAGTTTGGGGGTTGTACTGCGTATCTTTCTCGAGGAATTTCACTTTGTAGCCATTGATCCCACCATTATCATTGACGTGATCAAAGAACACCTCAACGCCGCGCGCCAGAGGGTCCCCAACCGGGGCCGCCACGGGGCCGGAGTAGGGCGAGAGTATTCCCAGGGTGATGGTCTTATTCGCTACATCTACACCGGGACCAGTTTTGAGACTACTCCCACTACTGTTGTTTGAACTGCTGCTGGCGCAGCCAGTGAGCATCAGCACACAGATGACAATGATACCCACGCACGCAAAAAGCGTCTTCCTGGTAAGCATATGTTGCACCTCTTCATTGGGGTATTCGAGACAACGACGGTTGAGTATGGAAAATGCGCTACATCTCTTGCATCCTGCCTGGTTTGACCTGTCGTAAGCAAAAGGCTATGCGCTTCCGCCTCTTGTAAGCGTCGAGTTCCCCGCATCGAGCCGAGACCCGGCTTCTGACGGCAGATCACTTATCTCAGCTGGTTCACCTCCTTCGTCTTTACGCGAATTGAACTTGCGAAGCAACGCCTGGCCCCGGCGTACAAGTCCAAGCACGCCTCCCGGCTCAAAGAGCAGGAAGATAACAATCAGCAGGCCATAAAGAAGGGCGTTCAGATCGCCGCTGCTAATGATGCCAGAACCGCTGGCAACAGGGAGCAGGGAGAAATGATCGATGACCAGTGGCAATCCGAACACGAAAGCTGCGCCAAGGATTGATCCCCAGACGCTGGCGATGCCGCCAATGATGATGGCTGCGATGAACTGGATAGAAAGCGTCAGGCTCCAATAATTGGGGATGATATAGCGACTGTACGAGGCAAACAGCGCGCCAGCGATACCGGCCAGAAACGACGAAAGGATGAATGCGCCCATCTTTGCCTCAAACAGGTTGACACCCATAATCATTGCGCCTGTTTCATTATCGCGTACTGCTCGGAAGGCGCGCCCGGCGCGCGAACGCATGACGTTGTACACAAAGAGAGCCGCCAGCGCTAAAACGATCAGGATCAACAAGAAATACTGCTGGCCGGATGTTAATGCCAGACCAAAGAAGGAGTTTTGCTGGTCGAACGTCGCATCTCCTAGCGCCGGTACGGGAAAAGAGCGTCCTTGCGGACCACCTGTGATACCACGAGCATTCATAAAGATATATTGTCCGATGAAGATCAGCGAAAGTGAGACAATGCCCAGGTAAAAGCCTTTCAGCCGCAAAGCTGTCGGGCCAATCAGCGCACCGACAAGCGCGGCCACGATGCCCGCCGCCGGAAGCCAGATAATAAATGGGAGACCCAGGCCGAGCGGCTCGAGCGGAGAAGATGGCACAGTACCGCCGAGATAGGCAGCAGTGTATGCACCAATAGCCATAAAGAAGGCGATACCCAGCGATACC
>Ga0209647_1001705_pt1 | contig 18316 bp, 14 predicted proteins | sample GraSoi_2013_60cm_FD_185827 | JGI IMG/M metagenome (GOLD analysis project Ga0209647, IMG submission 185827) | Grasslands soil microbial communities from the Angelo Coastal Reserve, California, USA - Sample 9_17_2013_60cm (SPAdes) (version 2) | ecosystem: Environmental > Terrestrial > Soil >...
GGTGATGCCCAGCAGCTCAAGCCGCACCGGCAGGCCTCCCTCCAGGCAGTTTTAGCCAGCTTGGCATGACCTGGCGGGGAAAGCCCCGCCAGGTCACGCTGCGCGCCGGGGCTATACCGGGCTCTTGGTGGCCGGCTTGATCGTCCCGTTCTCGATCTGGGTCTTGATCTGCGCCAACTCGGACTGGAGCGAGGCGGGCACCTTGCCAGCGAAGTCGTGGTACGGAGCCAGCCCCACTCCGCCGTTGGCCAGGGTGCCGATGTAGTTGCCACCGGTGAAGGTGCCATTCGCGGCGGCCAGGACCGCCGTCTTCACAGCGACCGTGATGCCCTTCTCCACGCTGGTGATGAAGTACTTGCAGTACTGCGCCGCGAGGATGCAGCCGTCGGTGTCCACCCACATCGCGTTCACGTTCTGGCCGGACTGGTTGGCGGTCTGGGCGGCCTTGGCGGCGCCGAGCCCGGCTCCGCCGGCGACCGGGAAGATGATGTCGGCGCCCTCGGTGATGAACGTGTTCGAGATCCGCAGGCCGGCGGTGGGGTCGGTGAAGCTGTTGGTGAACTCACCGTTCTGGGTGGCCTCGTTCCAGCCGAGCACCTGGACGTTCTTGCCCTTCTTCTGGTTGTAGTACTTGACGCCGTCGGCGAAGCCGTCCATGTAGATGGTGACGGTGGAGAGCTTCTGTCCGCCGAACGTCGCGACCTTGCCGGTCTTCGTCATCCCGGCCGCGAGGTAGCCGCCGAGGAAGCCGTCCTGCAGCGTGTTGAACAGCAGGGCGTCCACGTTCTTCAGCGCCGGGCTGTAGCCGAAGTCGACGATCGCGAACTTCTGGTTGGGATTGGCGGCCGCCGCCGTCTGGGTGGCGCCGCCCATCAGGAACCCGACCGTGACGATGATCCCGCACTTCCGACCCAGGAACGCCGTGATGTTCGAGGTGTAGTCCGAGGTCGAGGTCGACGGCAGGTACTCGGGCTTGATGCTGCTGTCAGCCGCAGCCGCGGCCAGGACCCCGGCGTACGACGACTGGTTGAACGACTTGTCGTTGATGCCGCCGGTGTCGGTGACCATGCAGGCCAGGAACTTGCCGCCGCCGGCCGCGGCACCAGAACTCGATGACGGTGATGCCGCCGCCGGCGTTGTGCTGCTTGAGCTCGAGGACGACCCGCAGGCCGCTGCGAGCAGGGCTATCACCGCGAATCCCGCCGCCAACTTCATATGTGCTCTCAAGAGATACCTCCTCTGCCCCGGCGCCCTGCAGGTGCCGGGAGGACCGCCGGCTCGATCGCTGGCCCCGGCCGGTTGGGGCAGGGAAGGTCTGTCCAGACCCCCCAGGATGCCCGAAGGTTAGTCCGGTGCAGGCTCGCGCGGAAGTCCGCAGACGCTGTCCTGGCAGCGCTGTTGCAGAATCGAGACCGTTAGAATCGTAGATCGCGGGCAGGTAACGGGAAGATCGCGCCTTGGCCTCATATCTGCCGGTAGTCTCCCTGGCTTCTAGTTCCTCAAATCAGGTGCGCGGAGGGGAGGCGTCCGTGGCGATCGACTGGCCCGCGCTGCGCGGCGTGGCGACGGCCGCGGCAGGTAACGCGTACGCGCCGTACTCGCGCCTGCGCGTCGGAGCGGCCGGCCAGGCGTCGGACGGCAGGATCGTTCTGGGATGCAACGTCGAGAACGCCTCCTACGGGCTGACTCTCTGCGCGGAATGCGGGCTGGTCTCGGCGCTGCACGCCAGCGGCGGCGGCCGCCTGACCGCGGTCAGCGTGGTGGCCGCGGACGGCGCGCCGCTGGTCCCGTGCGGGCGCTGCCGCCAGCTGCTGCTCGAGGCGGGCGGGCCGGGCCTGCTGCTCGACGCCCAGGGCGGGCCGCGCGAGCTCGGGTCGCTGCTGCCGTCGGCCTTTACCGGTACCGACCTCGCCGAGCGGCGGGACGCCGATGCCTGATCCCGTGGTACCAGACACCGTCGAGCTGATCCGGGCCAAGCGGGACGGCCGGACGCTCACCGATGACGAGATCCGCTGGCTCATGGCCGCCTACACCGGCGGCGCGGTCGCCGACGAGCAGATGTCCGCCCTGCTCATGGCCGTCTACTTCCGGGGCCTCGGGCCCGGCGAGCTGCGCGCCTGGACAGCGGCCATGGTCAGTTCCGGCGAGCGGCTTGACCTGGGCGCGGTGCCCGCGCCCACGGTCGACAAGCACTCAACCGGCGGGGTGGGCGACAAGGTCTCGCTGATACTCGCCCCGCTGGTCGCGAGCTGCGGGGCGGCCGTGCCGCAGCTGTCCGGACGCGGCCTCGGCCACACCGGCGGCACCCTGGACAAGCTGGAGTCGATACCCGGCTGGCGGGCCGGGCTGTCAGCTGCCGAGATGATCGATGTGCTCCTCGGGACGGGCTGCGTGATCTGTGCGGCAGGCCCGGGCCTCGCCCCGGCCGACCGCAGGCTCTACGCGCTGCGCGACGTCACGGGAACCGTCGAGTCGATCCCGCTGATCGCCAGCTCGATCATGTCCAAGAAGATCGCCGAGGGAACGGCCGCGCTCGTGCTCGACGTCAAGGTGGGCAGCGGCGCGTTCATGCAGGAAATCGGCGACGCCAGGCTGCTGGCGCAGACCATGGTAGGCCTCGGCGCCGAGGCCGGGGTGCGGACCGCGGCGCTCCTGACGAGCATGGACGCCCCGCTCGGCCGGGCCGTCGGCAATGCCGTCGAGGTCGAGGAGGCGGTGGCGACGCTGCGCGGCGAGGGCCCCCCCGACCTGGTCGAGGTGACGCTGGCGCTGGCCGGGGAGATGCTGGCGCTGGCCGGCATCCGGGCCGATCCGGCCGGTGCGCTCGCCGACGGCCGGGCCCTGGACCGGTACCGCGCCATGATCGCGGCCCAGGGCGGGGACCCAGACGCCCCGCTGCCGCGGGCCCGGCATTCCGAGGAGGTGACCGCCGCCGAGTCCGGCTGGCTCCGAGGGCTTGACGCGCGCGCGGTCGGCGTGGCCGCCTGGCGGCTCGGCGCGGGCCGCGCACGCAAGGAGGACCCGGTGAGCGCCTCAGCCGGGGTGCTCTGCCTGGCCAAGCCCGGCGAGCGGGTCGAGGTCGGCCAGCCGGTCCTGGAGCTGCGCGCCGACGACGAGTTCCGGTTCGCCCGGGCCCGGGAGGCGCTGGCCGGCGCCGTGCAGATCGGCCCCGAGCCGCCCGCCGCCGTGCCGCTCGTGATCGAGCGCATCGGCATGTGACGACGCCGGGCCCAGCGCGGGCGGCTTGGGCATTGCCGGCGCCCCATCGTTATGGATGTTCTGTGACAATGGGCTGGTGGCCGTGACCGTCGATCAGATCCGCAGCGTGCCCAAGGTGCTGTTGCACGATCACCTCGACGGCGGCCTGCGCCCGGAGACGATCGTCGAGCTGGCCGCCGAGACCGGGTACACGGGCCTGCCCACGACCGACGTGGCCGAGCTGGCGCGGTGGATGGCGGGCGCGGCCCAGCGCGGCAGGCTCGAGCTCTACCTGGAGGCCTTCCAGCACACGGTCGGCGTCATGCAGACCAGGGACGCGCTGATCCGGGTGGCCGCCGAGTGCGCCGAGGACCTGGCCGCCGACGGCATCGTGTACGCCGAGGTGAGGTTCGCCCCGGAGCTGCACGTGACCCGGGGGCTCAGCCTGGACCAGGTGGTCGAGGCGGTGCTCGAGGGCTTCCGGCGCGGCAGCCATGGGCGGGACATCACCGTCTACGCGCTGCTCACCGCGATGCGGACCGCCGCGCGGTCGCTGGAGATCGCCGAGCTCGCGGTGCGGCACAGGGACGCGGGCGTGGTCGGGTTCGACATCGCCGGGGCCGAGGCGGGCAGCCCGCCCAGCCGGCACCTGGACGCGTTCCAGTACGTGGCGCGGGAGAACTTCCACATCACGATCCACGCGGGCGAGGGATTCGGGCTCCCGTCTATCTGGGAGGCCCTGCAGTGGTGCGGCGCGGAGCGGCTGGGCCATGGCGTCCGCATCATCGATGACATACGCTCGTCGCCCGGCGGCCCGCCCTCGCTGGGGCGGCTGGCCAGCTACGTCCGGGACCGCAGGATCCCGCTGGAGATGTGCCCGACCTCGAACGTGCAGACCGGCGCGGCCGCGTCGATCAAGGATCATCCGATCGGTCTGCTGCGGGAGCTGCTGTTCCGGGTCACGGTCAACACCGACAACCGGCTGATGAGCGGGGTCAGCCTGTCTTCGGAATTCCACGCGCTCACCGAGGCGTTCGGCTACGGCTGGGGTGACATCGAGTGGCTCACCACCAACGCGATGAAGAGCGCCTTCGCGCCCTTTGACGAGCGGCTGAAGATCATCAACTTGAAGATCAAGCCGGGGTTCGCCGTGGTCAGGACCGCGCCCCCCGCGTTCCGCTAGAAGCATGAGGGGGCTGGATGAGTCAGCTGGCGACCGAGCGGCGGTGGCTGTCGGAGGTGGCAACCTCGGACGCGGCGCTGCGCCAGGTGCTGCACGGGCTGCCCGGCGTCGACCAGGTGGGCACCGAGGCGCGGACCGCCTCCCTGGCCACCAGGTCCGTCAAGCGCGACGCCAAGCTGCGGGCGCTGGACATGGCGGTTAGGATGGTCGACCTGACCACGCTGGAGGGCGCGGACACGCCGGGGAAGGTCCGGGCGATATGCGCCAAGGCCCGGCGGCCAGACCCAGCCGACCCGGCGGTGCCGCCGGTCGCCGCGGTGTGCATCTACCCGGACCTGGTCGGCGTGGCCCGGGCCGAGCTGACCGGGAGCACCGTGGCCGTCGCATCCGTGGCGACCGCGTTCCCGTCGGGCCGGGCGTCGCTGGCGGTGAAGCTCGCCGACGTGCGCGATGCCGTCCAGGCGGGCGCCGACGAGGTGGACATGGTGATCGACCGGGGCGCGTTCCTGGCCGGGCGGTATGGCCAGGTCTACGAGGAGGTGCGGCAGGTGCGCGAGGCCTGCGGCCCCGCGCACCTCAAGGTGATCCTGGAGACCGGCGAGCTGGCCACCCTGGACAACGTGTCCCGGGCGTCGTGGCTGGCCATGCTGGCCGGCGCCGACTTCATCAAGACCTCGACCGGGAAGGTCACGCCGGCCGCGACGCCGCCGGTGACCCTGGTCATGCTCGCCGCCGCGCGCGACTACGCCCAGGCCACCGGGCGCCGTGTGGGGGTGAAGGTGGCCGGCGGCGTGCGCACGGCCAAGGACGCGATCCGCTACCTGGTGCTGGTGCGCGAGACCGCCGGGCCGCAGTGGCTGACCCCGTCACTGTTTCGCATCGGCGCGTCGAGCCTGCTCAACGACCTGCTGATGCAGCGCAGCAAGCAGCTCACCGGCCGCTACGCCGGGCCCGACTACTTCACCATCGACTGACACCTCGCCGGTGACTTGCGGGCCGGGTAAGGGGGATGGTCCTGTCCCGGAGGTTCCTCCGGGGCTGGGTCTGTCGCCGGGTATCAGGTTCGGGCCATGAGGACGGCGATGTCGTCGGCCGGGTGGGGGGCCAGCGCGGCCAGCAGGGTGTCGCAGGCCTGGCTGACTGGCAGGGTGCTGGTGGCCTGGAGGGTGCGGGCCAGGCGTGCCATTCCGGTGTCCAGGTCGGCGGCGGGATTTTCGATGAGCCCGTCGGTGTACAGGACCAGGGTGCTGTGGCGGGGGATGTGGACGCGGGTGGTCTGGTAGTGCCCGCCGCCGGCGAGGTCGGCGCCCAGCGGCAGGCCGGGGGGCAGGTCGAGGAAGGCGGCGGGGTGGCCGGGGCGGGCCAGGGCGGGCTGGGGGTGCCCGGCCCGGGCCAGGTCCCAGTCTCCGGTGGCGGGGTCGTGGACGGCGTAGACGCAGGTGGCGCTGGTCTCGTCGTCGGTCAGGTCGGCGGTGAGCTGATCGAGGCGGGTGAGGGTTTGCGCGGGGGTCAGGTCGAGGGTGGCGAAGGCGTGGGTGGCGGTGCGCAGCTGGCCCATCAAGGCGGCGGCGTGCAGGTCGTGTCCGGTGACGTCGCCGACGGTCAGGGCGGCGCGGCCGCGGGGCAGGGGGATGACATCGAACCAGTCGCCGCCGACCTCGGCGGCGGTCTCGGCCGGCACGTAGCGGCTGGCGAGGTCGAGGCCGGGGACCTCGGGGATCGCGCGGGGCAGCAGGGCGGCCTGCAGTTCGAGCGCGGTGGCCCGCTCGCGGGTGTAGTGCCGGGCGTTATCGATGGAGACCGCGGCGCGGGCGACCAGGTCGCGGGCCAGGGACAGGTCCGCGCTGGTAAACGGCTTCGAGCCGGCGAGGCGGTACAGCACGACCATGCCCATGATCGCGCCCCGGGCGATCAGCGGGAGAGCCATCACCGAGTGGGCCCCCGCCCCGCGCGCGGCCAGCATCCGGTCCAGGCCCGTGCCGGAGTCCATCTCCCCGAGCTGCTCGGGGGTCATGGCCCCGAACGTCGGCAGGTAGACCGGCGAGCCGGCGACCAGGCTCTGGTGGTACTGCCTCGCCGGGTCGAACTCGGCCCACACGCGCCGCAGGTATTCCGGCGGGGCCGGCCGGTCAGCCGGCCACCGCAGCGCGACCCGCTGCATCTTCTGGTCAAGGGCATGCGGTACGTGCTGGTCACCGTCGATGACGGTGGCCAGCAGGTCGACCGCGCCCACGTCGGCCAGCCGCGCGATGGCCACCTCGAGTAGCTCTTCCGCGGTCCGGGTGATGTCCAGCGTGGTCCCGATCCGCGCGCTCGCCTCATCCACCAGCGCGAGCCGGCGCTGGTTGCGGGCCCGCTCGGTGATCTCCATCAGCCCGCAGGCCACCCCGGCGGTCTCGCCGTCCGGTCCGTCGATCCGGAACTGGGTGCAGCTCCAGCACCGCTCACCGCCGGTCTCGTCGCCTCCCCGGCTGCTCACCTCCAGCTCGAACACCGGCTCGCCGGTGGCCAGCACCCGCCGCAGCGACCGCTCGATCAGGCCGGCGTCCATGCCGGGCAGCACCTCGCCCAGCCGGCGCCCGGCCCATCCCGCAGCGGGCGGGCCGCCGATCAGACGCTCCGCCGTCTCGTTGACCCAGGCGATACGCAGCTCAGTGTCGAACACGACGACGCTCACCGGGGCCCGCATCATGCCCATCGGTATCAGCGCGTTCAGGGAGACGTGGTTCAGGGTTCGTTCAGTCCGTTCGGGGTTGTCAATCTGTTACTGAGGGTACACATGCTCATTCCTGTGGCAAGAGGGAGCGTCAGCTGGCGTGGTCACGCGAGGGTATGTTGCATCTATGAACAGGTCGTTGGCCCTGCTCAAGGCCGCGGACGACGATCTTCCGGGGCCCGAGGTACTGCGGCTCGCCCTCCAGGAGGCGGTGGCCGAGGTGGACGGGCTGGGCGGGCTGGTGCACCTTCGCGGGCCGGCGACTCCGAGCCTGTATCTGGCGGCGTCAAGCGGCCTCCCGCTGACCTACACCCGGCGGTGGCAGCACATCTGCGGCGACGCGACGGCAGCTCCGGCGGCGGCCACGCGACTGTGCCGGTCGGTGTGGTTTCCGGCGCCCGAGGGACCGGGTACCGGGATGGCGTCCGTACCGCTGCGAACGGCTCATGGCGAGCCGTTCGGAGCGCTCACCATCGTGACGGCTACGGCGGGTGAGCCGACGGCCCGGCAGCGGGGCGTCCTGCAAGCCATGGCCGGGTGGGCCGCCGACCGGCTGCGGCAGGCCGAGCCGGCCTGCGTGCTGCGCGAGACGCCGCCGGGTGGGCCGGACGCGACGGGTGAGACCAGCCTCCGCCAGGCGTTCGGGGCGAATCAGGTCGGCGCCTGGGTCTGGTACCTCGCCTCTGGGCTGCTCGACCTGGACGAGCCCGCAATGGCGTTGCTGGGCGTCGACCCGCACGCCTATGACGGACATGTCAGAACTTGGCTCGGGCTCGTGCATCCCGACGACATATCCTGGGTGGCCGCCGAGGTGGACAAGGCGGTCAGCACCTTCGGGCCGTACGACGCCGAGTACCGGGTCTGCCACCCGGACGGGACCACCTGCTGGATCCAGTCCCGTGGCCGGGTGGAACCCGGCGCCGACGGGAACCCCTACCGGATGCTGGGCACGATATGGGACACCACGGAGTCGCGCCTCGTCAGTGACGGCGTCCGGAACGCCCTGCGCTACATGAGCGACGGGTTCCTGTCCCTCGACAAGGCCTGGCGGATAACCTTCGCCAACGTCCAGGCGGAGCGTCTGCTGCGCTCGCCGCGGAAGCTGACCGGGCGGGTGCTGTGGGACCTGCTCGTGATCCGCCGGGTGCCCGGCCTGGAGTCCCGCTGCCGGAAGGCTGCCACCGGGACGACACCGGCAGGCTTCGATGCCGAGTGGCCGGACACCGGGCGCTGGTACCACTTCCGATTCGTCCCCGTACCTGATGGCCTGGCCTGGTACTTCACCGACATCACGCAGTCGCGCCAGCGCAAAGCCGAGCAGGCGGCGGCAGAACGGGCAGCGGCAGAACGGGCAGCCCGGATCCAGGAACTGACGGCGGCCCTGGCCGAGGCGGTGACCTCGCAGGACGTGGTCGACGCCATCGCTGAGCGGGTGCTGCCGCCGTTTGGCGCTTCAGGGCTGACCGTGCAGGTCGTCGAGGGCGACCGGCTGCGGGTGATCGGCGTAGTTGGCTACCCCCAGCCGTTCGTGGACCTGATCGGCGGCCCGCTTCGGGATCTCCCCCCGGGCGCTGAAGCATTTCGCGCTCACCGGCCCTGGTTCGTCTCCTCGCCGAAGGAGTATGCGAAGCGCTACCCGGAACTTGCTGAGCAGTCTGTGCGGACCGGAAAGCGGGCCTGGGCGTTCATGCCGCTGGTCGTCTCGGGGCGGGCAGTCGGCCTGTGCGTGGTCTCCTTCGGCCGGCCACGCCGTCTCACCGGCGCAGAACGTGCCCTGCTCATAGCGCTCAGCGGCCTGATCGCCCAGGCTCTCGAGCGGGCCCGGCTGTTCGACGCCGAGCACGCCCAGGCGCAGGCCCTCCAGCGCGCCCTGCTGCCCCAGGTGCTGCCCTCCCTGCCTGCCGTGACCGCGGCCGCCCGATATCTGCCCGCCGGACCGCGGATGGATGTCGGCGGCGACTGGTACGACGTCATCCCGCTCTCCGCCGACCGGGTCGCCCTGGTCATCGGCGACGTCATGGGGCACGGCCTGCCGGAAGCGCTCATCATGGGGCGGCTGCGCACCGCTGTGCAGACCCTCTCCGACCTCGAACTGCCGCCGGACGAAATCCTGGCTCACCTGAACGACATCGTCAACGGCCTCGGCGAAGACTCGTTCGCCACCTGCCTCTACGCGATCTACGACCCCGTCACGCGTATCTGCGCCTTCGCCCAGGCTGGTCATCCCCCGCCCGCCGTCGTCTGGCCAGACGGCACGGTGCGCTTCGCGCAGGCTGCCACCGATCCCCCACTCGGCGTGGCCGATCCGCCCTTTGAGGCCGTGGAGCTGCTGGTTCCCGAGGACGGCCTGCTCGTGCTCTACACCGATGGCCTGATCGAATCGGCCGACTGCGACACCGATACCGGTATGTGCCGCCTCGCCGAGCTCCTGCGGATCCATCACGGCGAGAGCCTGGACCAGCTCTGCGACAGTCTCACCCGGGCTCTGCTGCCTGCCGAGCAGCAGAGCACTGACGACGCCGCCCTGCTCGTCGTGCGGGTCCATGCCACGGCCCCGGACGCCATCGCCACCTGGCCACTGCGCGAGGACCCGCAGGCCGCCGGGGCCGCACGCCAGCACGTGCGCGATCAGCTCACCGCCTGGCACCTGGACGACCTGGCGATGAACACCGAAATGCTCGCCAGCGAGATGGTCGCCAACGTCATCCGGCATGCCCGGGGGCCGGTCCGGCTGCGACTGCTGCGCAGCCGGACCCTGATCTGCGAGGTCTTCGACGGCAGCCTGACCACGCCCCGCATGCGCCGGGCGTCCTGGACCGATGAGGGCGGGCGGGGCCTGCAGCTGATCGCCGCGCTAAGCGACCGCTGGGGGACCCGGTACATGACCACCGGAAAGTGCATCTGGACCGAGCAGGCCCTGCCTTGAACCAGCGCTGGCTCACCAGCCAGCAGGATCACGTAGGTTCTTGCTGTGCCGGAGGACGAGATCTCGGTGGACGACCCGCGAACGCAGGACGTTCGCGAGCTGCTGGGGCGCCACCTCGCGTTCGCCCATGCGAACACCCCTCCCGAGGACATCCACGCCCTGGACGTTGACCGTCTCCTCGATCCGGTCGTCACGTTCTTCAGCTTCCGGCGGGACGGCGAGCTCCTCGGAGTCGGAGCGCTGAAGCAGCTTGACCGGCACCACGCGGAGCTGAAGTCCATGCACACCGCCCAGGCGGCGCGAGGTCGCGGGATCGGTCGGGCGATTCTCGACCACCTCATCGGCGTCGCGCGCGATCGCGGCTGTCGCCGGGTGAGCCTGGAAACCGGGTCCATGGCCGCCTTCGCTCCGGCGCGGTCGCTCTACGCGAGCGCCGGGTTCACGCCGTGCGGGCCGTTCGGCGACTACCGCCCGGCCGGAACCAGCACCTTCATGACACTGTCGCTGGACGGCCCGGACTCCTGAAGGAGCCCGCCCCGGGGCGGCACCAGTTCCGGCTACGCGGGAGCCAGGAACGCCCTGAGCGCCGCGATGAGCATCTCGGAGTCCGCGGCGCCGCAGAGCTCGCGTGCCGAGTGCATGGCCAGCGCCGGGCTGCCCACGTCGACGGTGGGCATGGCCAGTCCCGCGGCGATGATCGGCCCGATCGTCGACCCGCTGCGCACGCCGCTCCGGTTGACGAAATACTGCACCGGCACCCCGGCCTGCTCGGCGGCGAGCAGGAACGCCGCGTGCGTCGGCGCATCGGTGGCGTACGACACGTTCGCGCTCACCTTCACGACCGGGCCGCCGTTGAGCGCGATCTGGTGCTCCGGCTCGTGCCGGTCCGGGTAGTTGGGGTGCGTGGCGTGCGTCATGTCCGCCGAGACTTGCATCGATCCGGCGACCGCGCGCAGGAACTCGTCACGCGTGCCGCCGCGGGCCAGCACCGTGCGTTCCAGCTGCCTTCCCAGCCAGGCGCCGTCCGCACCGGTCGCCGACTGGCTGCCTATCTCCTCGTGGTCGAACAGGACGAGCGCGCTGACGTGCTGCGTCGCCGGCTGACCCGCCACCGCCATCAGCGCCGTCACCCCCGCATGGGCGCACGTCAGGTCGTCCAGCCGGCCCGAGCTCACGAACTCCTCGCTGAGGCCGGCCAGCGTTCCGCCGGCCAGGTCGTAGGTCACCACCTCATGGCTGAGCACGTCGGCTGGTGTGACGCCCAGCTCCGCCGCGAGAAAGTACCTGAACGCACCGTCTTCCGGCGGGCCCAGCGACCAGATGGGAGCCAGGTGCTGCTGCGGGTCGAGTTTAAGCCCGTCGGCGCGGATGTCGCGGTCAAGGTGAATCGCCAGCTGAGGTACCCGCAGCACCGGCCGGTGCACCCGGACCAGCCGGACCAGCGGGCCGTCCGGGCTCCGCACGACCGCGCGCCCGGCTAGCCCGAGGTCCCGGTCGAGCCAGGAATTGAGCAGCGCGCCGCCGTAGACCTCCACGCCGAGCTGGCGCACGCCGACCCGGCCGGTGTCCGGGCGCGGCTTGACCCGGAGCGTCGGGCTGTCGGTATGCGCACCCAGCAGCCGGAACGGCGCATGCGGCGCAGATCCCTCGGGAACCACCCACGCGAACAGGGAGCCGCCGTCGGCCGTCACATAGCGCCCCCCGCCGGACGGCCAGTTCCCGTTCAGTGGGACCTCGGCGAAGCCCGCCGCGGTCAGCCGGCCACGGGCTTCGGCCGCGGCGTGGTAAGGCGACGGTGACGCGTCGAGGAACTTGATCATGTCCAGTGCGGTGTCACGGGCGCTGCTCATCGGACCATCATGGCCGACCCGCCAGCGAGCCCGTCGTCGCCCGCGCCAACGAGCCGGAAACCCGCCTTCTCCGGCACCGGCGGCCAGGCACGTTGCTGGGCGGCGTGCATAGCGCTCCGCTGGGTCACGATACTGCCTGCGCAGCGCGCCCTGACGTGGTTGGCTGGCGGAACTGGCCGGCCGGGGGGCTGGCCGCGATCGGGGGAGCACAATGACCGCCACGGCAGAACTAGCCGACCTGGACCGCCGCATCAGCGATCTGCGGAGCTTTGAGCAGGACTACCGTCAGCGCCTGCGGCTGTTTCACCAGCAGCAGCTCAACGCCCTGGACCCGGAATCGGGTACCGTCACCATCCCGCGCCTGCCCGCTGACCAGCGCACGCTGCTGATCGAATGGCTCGCGACGGAGTTCATCGAGGAACGCGCCTGCGACTGGCCGGCCGGGACGGCCTCGCACCTGCTGGCGCTGTGGGGAAGCGCCGCACTACGCGGCATCGCGGTGGACCGCGCCTTCACCGATTACCTGGATGCCCGGCGGCTCTGCCGCGATGTCGGCGCCGGGCTGGTGTCCTGGCAGCAGATCCTCCCGGACTTGACGTGCACCGATCCCCAGGCCGAGGCTCAGAAGACCACCCGTGACCGGGCGGCGCGGGCGCTGGCTGCGCTGGTGCACGGCGACGCGAGCATGGCCGCCACGTAAGGCATGCCGCGCAGGTGCCCACCGCCCAGGTCAAGGAGCGCGGCAGCCGCGGGGTACCCGCCTGCCTACCTAGCCGTCGCGGCCCCGGCGAGCTCACCTTGATCGCGGTCCCTGCCGAGCGACTTGCGCATGACGAACTGGTCCCGCTGGGTGTAGGCAGGCGACCCCCGATCGGCACCGTAGTGCGTCACCGTGATCGATGTCGTTCCGCCCGGCTCGTGCGGCACGAAGTCGAACGAGGCGAAGCCATACGGGGTCTGCAGGTCCCGGTAAGCCGACCACGGCGCGGGCTCGGTCGTGGTGATCGAGGAATGCTGCGCCTGCGGGCTGCCTGGGCCGACAGCGGTGATCAGGACTCCGTCGTGCGGCACGTCGAAGCCCGACACCGGCGTGGGCGTCGAGTGACCGCCGCCGCCGATGATCATGTGGACGGCGCCCGTCGAGGTGTCCATCAGGTAGGGGTCGGTGCCCTGGGGGGCCGGGGTGAGCAGCGTGCTTCCGGGCAGGACGCCGCGGACCGGGAAGGTTCGCTCGAAGTGGTGCTCGTGCCCGGTGAGCACGAGATCCACGCCGTACTTGTCGAACAGCGGCAGCCATTGCTGACGGATGCCCAGGTCGGCGCCGTTGAAATGAGCCGAGGACATCGATACCTGATGCATGCACACGATGATCCAGTCGATATCCTCCGAGAGCCGCGCCCTGGCCAGCTCCCGCTCCAGGAATTCCCGCTGCTCGCCGGAGCTGTATCCCATGATGTACGGGTTGTCGCCGTTGGAAACATAGGTGGCAATGTGGTCGCGCCGGTAGGCGCTGAACGCGCCATCCTGCAGGCAGACATCATCGTTGTTCAGGGAGATCACCCGGATCGAGCCGACGGTGAAGGCATACCAGTTGCCACGGAAATCTGACGAGTGATTATCCGGCAGCTCGAATCTCGTCTGGTACGACAGATACCCCTGCGGGCCGTTTCCGACCTCATTCTCGTGATTGCCTGCGGCCGGCATCCACGGCCTGTTCGCGGCCGACCGGGCGTTGTTGGTGAAGAACGACGCCCACGTCGCGACCGGGGCGTCGCTGACATTTGCGTAACAAAGGTCGCCGTTGAACAGGTGGAACAGCGGGTCGAGGCTCTCGACGGCCGGCACGATGTAGCCAGCGTTGGGAGTGTTCGGGCCAAGGCCGAGACCGACCGGGGCCGGAATGGCCTGGTCGCCGAAGCTCGTGAACCGGAAACCGCGTGACCGGGCCCGAGGGCCGGTTCGGAACATACCCGCGACGGGCGCGGCGCCGTCATTCACCACCTCGTAGACGTAGTGGGTATCGGGCTCCAGGCCGTGCAGCCTGGCGTGATAGGTCCACACGGTCTCGCCGGTCAGTGCCTCGGTGTATGTCCGCCCCTCAGCGGGAATCTCGTCGCCATGTCCCCGGCCGTCGCGGCCCAGCCGGAGCCGCGGCCGCGAGACGGCCGCCGCAGTCGCCCACGAGGCAGCCACCTGCGACGCCGCGTCGGCGCCGAACTGAACATGAACCTGCTGCGGCCCGGGCGCGCCGACCGCATCTGGCCGCCGGATGAGTGCCGGAGCGCCGTGCAGCTTAACGAGCGGAACCGCCACCGCCGCGAGCCCGGCCGTCGAGAGCACCTGCCTGCGAGAGAGTTCCTGTCGGGCACCATCGCTGTCCATTGCAGCCTCCGTACGTCTTAGGCCGAGACACGGATAACGGCGACGATTCTCGCTTCCGATCTTGCACGCCCGGTTCATGGCGGGTGAACGCGCGCTGGCACGGCCGTAAAGACTGATCACGCCAGGAATCCGAGGGCCCTGACCGCGGTACTCTTCGCCGGTCTGATGGCCGAGCGCCGCCTCGGGTCGCTGCCGCTGCGCGGGGCTTCCTGGGTCACGCGGGAATGAGCGAGCATGGAAAACCCGGCCCACGAGGAGCCGGGTGGTGTATGCGAGCCAGTGTAGCGCGCGGGCGGCCGGCCCGCTTCCCCCGCCCACAGGCGGAGCAAATGCCGTTGCCGGTATGGCAAGCTAAGGTCATGGACGACGATCTGGACAAGGTCCTCACGGCGGTCGGGCCCCGGCTGCGCGCACTGCGTCAGCAAGGCGACGCCACGCTTTCCGACCTGTCCGCGGCCACCGGAATCTCGGTCAGCACATTGTCGCGGCTGGAATCCGGCCAGCGGCGGCCGAACCTCGAACTGCTGTTGCCGCTGGCCAAGGCCCACAGTGTCCCGCTCGACGATCTCGTCGGCGCCCCGCCCACCGGAGACCCGCGCATCCACCTTCGCCCGATCACCCGCCACGGCCGGACGGTCCTGCCGCTGACCCGGCGGGCCGGCGGCATCCAGGCCTACAAGCAGGTCATTCCGGCCAGCCGGCGCCCGCAGGAACCCGACGCTCAGGTACACGAGGGCTACGAATGGCTCTACGTCCTGAATGGAAAACTGCGCCTCGTACTCGGCGACCAGGACCTGGTGCTGTCACCCGGCGAGGCGGCCGAGTTCGACACCCGCGTACCGCACTGGTTCGGCAATGCCGAGGCGGAACCTGTCGAGTTCCTGTGCCTGTTCGGCCGGCAAGGCGAGCGCGCGCACATCCGGGTGCGCCCCAGGGCCACGTAGCATCCTTCAGCCTTCCGAATTGGCACTGATACTATCGACATCAATGTCGATTTACAGAGGCGGGAGGCCGGGATGCCGCAGGGTGCCGGGATGACCGCCGGAACGCGCTGCCGCGCAGGACTGCCGAACGACGAGCCTGACTCGGTCGGCGGCGGCCCGCTGGCCGGGATCCGGGTGCTCGACCTCACGTCGGTGGTGATGGGCCCGCTGGCCACACAGATCCTCGGTGACCTGGGCGCCGACGTGATCACGGTGGAAAGCCGCGGCGGCGACATCAACCGGATCATGGGTCCGGGCCCCCGCCCTGGCCTGTCCGGCGTATCGCTGAACCTGCTGCGCAACAAGCGCAACATCGCCCTCGACATCGGCCACCCGGAGGGCCGGGCCGCGCTGCTGCGGATCGCCGCGGGCTGCGACGTGTTCGTCAGCAACCTGCGGCCGGGATCCCTCGGCCGCCTGCGCCTGGGCTATCCGGACGTCGCCGCGGCCCGCCCCGACGTGATCTACTGCCAGGCGCACGGGTTCCCGTCCGACAGCCCGCAAGCGGACGCGCCAGCGTTCGACGACATCATCCAGGCCGCCTGCGGGGTCCCGGACGTGCTGCGCCGGGCGGGCGGGACGCCGGGCCTGGTGCCGACGCTGCTGGCCGACAAGGTTTGCGGCCTGGTGCTGGCCTACTCGATCATCGCCGCGCTGTTTCACCGGCAGAGAACCGGCGAGGGCCAGCATGTGGAAGTGCCGATGACCGACGCGATGCTGGCGTTCCTGCTGGTCGAGCACGGCGGCGCCGCGATCTGCCGGCCGCCCCGCGGCCCGGCCGGGTACCAGCGCGTCCTCACCCCGCTGCGCGGGGCGCTGCGCACCGCCGACGGCTGGATCGCCGTGCAGCCGCACCGCGACGCACACTGGGTGGCGCTGCTGCGCGCCGCCGGGCTTGATGAGCTGATCGGCGACCCCCGGCTGTCGCGCCGGGGCATCTGGCTCGACCCCGGCTTCGGGTACGCCACGCTCGGCCGCGTGCTGGCCGCCAAGACCACGGCGGAGTGGCTCGCGTTCTGCTCGGCGAACGGGATCCCCGCGGCCGCGGCCGCCGGCCTGGACGAGCTCATCGAGGCGCTGCCCGACGACGAGCACCCCGCCGCCGGAGCGTACAAGCTGATCCCGCCGCCGGCCCGGTTCTCGGCCTCCCCCGCGTCCGTGCGCCGCCGCGCGCCGCTCGCCGGCCAGCACACCCGCGAGGTGCTGGCCGAGGCGGGCCTGGCCGAGTCGGAGATCGCCCGGCTGGCGGCGGTCGGGTTGCTCAGCGCAGGCCCGGGTGCTGAAGGAACGTCAGCACCTGCTGGTTGAACAGGTCCGGCTGGTCGATGTTGCACGCGTGACCAGCGTCGGGGATCACCGCGTGCACGGCCCCGGGGATCTTCGCCGCCATGTACTCGGCCGCGGCCAGGAACGGCTGGTCGCGCGCGCCGACCAGCACCAGGGCCGGGACCGTGATCGACGGCAGCGACCCGATGACGCTTCCGTCCCGCTGGGTGAGCATGCCGCGCGCGGCATGCGCCAGGCCCACCGCCGACCGGTGTCCCGCGTCGCGGGTCTCGGGGCTGCGGCCTAGCGCGGCCAGCCCGTCGCGCTGCAGGCGCCCGGCCTGCGCGACCGCGCGGTCGTTCCACTGCTGCCGCGCCTCGTCGCGGCGGAACCCCGGGCCGGTGTCGCACAGCACCAGCCCGGCCACCCGCTGCGGGCAGGCCAGGCAGAACGCCAGCGACAGGTACCCGCCGAGCGACAGCCCGGCGGCCACGACCCGGGAGATCCCGCACGCGTCGAGCACGGCGGCCATGTCCGCCACGCTGGCCTCCTGCGAGTAGGCCGCCGGGTCGTCCGGGCTGCCGCTGCGGCCGTGCCCGCGCAGGTCCCAGCTGATCACCGGCCGGGCAGCGGCCAGCGCCCCGATGTTGGGCTGCCACATCTGGGACGACGCGGCGAAGCCATGGCTGAGCAGCACCGGCAGGTTCCCGTCCTGGCCGCCGGACATCTGGTAGTAGATCGGCGTGCCGTCGCGGTCGAGGTAGGCCATCACCCGCTCCGGGGAACATCGCGGAACGGCAGGTCCCGGCCGGCATCGGGCTCCTTGGGCAGGCCGAGGATGCGCTCGCCGATGATCGTCCGCTGGATCTCGTCGGTGCCGCCGGCGATCGAGATGGCCGGCACCGACAGGAAGATCTCGGCGATGGTGCCGTCCAGTGGCGAGCCCGCCCCGGTCAGCATCCCCGACGCCCCGGCGATCAGCGAGTGCACCCGCGCGGCCTGCCGGGCGATCGCGCTGCTGGCCAGCTTGCCCAGCGACCCCTCGGGGCCGGGCGGCCGCCCCTGGGCCCGGGCGGCGGCGGCCCGGGCGGCCGTCCACCGCGCCGTCCAGGTCAGCTCGATCAGCCGGGCGATTTCCTGGCGCACCAGCGGGTCGCGCGCCTTGCCTTCGGCCACCGCCCGCGCGATGACCAGGTCGGGGCGGCCGGCCCGCTGCGGATACCACTTGTGCGGCTCGGCCGCGGCAGTTCGCTCGGCTATCGCCTCCCGCCAGGCTCGGCCGGCCGCGCCCGCGGGGGCCGGCCCGGGCCGGGAGGGCGCGAGCCGCCGCTCATGCGCGAGGACTGACAGCGCGACGGTCCAGCCGTCGCCCGGCTCGCCGATCACGTGGCCGGCCGGGACCTGGGCCCGGTCCAGGAACACCTCGTTGAACGACGCGTGCCCGTTCATCTGCCGCAGCGGCCGAACCTCGACGCCGGCCTGACGCATCGGCAGCACGAAGCAGGTGATGCCGCGGTGCTTGGGCACGCCGGCGTCGGTGCGGGCGAGCAGCAGCCCGAAATCCGCGGTGGCCGCCCCGGTCGACCAGACCTTCTGCCCGGTCACCAGCCACCCTTCGCCGTCTGATACCGCCCGCGTGGCCAGCCCGGCCAGGTCCGAGCCCGCGCCAGGCTCGCTGAACAGCTGGCACCAGGTGATCTCGCCGGTGACCGCGGGCAGGATGAACCGGCGCTTGAGATCCTCGCTGCCGTGCGACAGCAGCACCGGTGCCGCGAGGGTCCGGCCGACCCCTTCGGCCGGGCCGGGGACACC
>Ga0209647_1001706_pt1 | contig 18314 bp, 20 predicted proteins | sample GraSoi_2013_60cm_FD_185827 | JGI IMG/M metagenome (GOLD analysis project Ga0209647, IMG submission 185827) | Grasslands soil microbial communities from the Angelo Coastal Reserve, California, USA - Sample 9_17_2013_60cm (SPAdes) (version 2) | ecosystem: Environmental > Terrestrial > Soil >...
CCAAGGCAAAGACGCTGCAGGTTAAGGACAAGGAAAAAGACGACAAGGCAGCGGACGCCCCTGAGAAGGACTCGCCGGACGCGCCGTCGCCGTTGCTCGACCTGTCCGATGCCGCCGTCAAGAAGATGATCAAGCAGGCCAAGAAGCGCGGCTTCGTGACCTTCGATCAGCTCAACGAAGTGCTGCCCTCCGACACCACCTCGCCCGAACAGATCGAAGACATCATGTCGATGCTCTCGGATATGGGCATCAACGTGTCCGAAGCCGAAGAGGCCGATAGCGAGGAAGAAAAGGAAGAGGCCGACGACGACACCGACAACGAGCTTGTCGAGGTCACGCAGAAGGCCGTCACCGAGGTCAAGAAATCCGAGCCCGGCGAGCGCACCGACGATCCCGTCCGCATGTATCTGCGCGAGATGGGCACGGTCGAGCTGCTGTCGCGCGAAGGCGAAATCGCGATTGCCAAGCGCATCGAGGCCGGCCGCGAGGCGATGATCGCAGGCCTCTGCGAAAGCCCGCTGACCTTCCAGGCCATCATCATCTGGCGCGACGAATTGAACGAAGGAAAAATCTTCCTTCGCGACATCATTGATCTCGAAGCCACGTATGCCGGTCCCGACGCCAAGAACAACATGAACCCGGCGCTGATCGCGGCCCCCGTCGGTCCCGACGGCCAGCCGCTGGCGGCCGCCGCAGGTGCCGCGCCCGCGCATGTCGCCCCTCCCGCCGCCCCGCCGTCGCCGACCCCGTTCCGTGCTGCAGCCGCAGCTCCCGCGGCCGGTGGCGAGACCGTGGAAAAGGATCCGGCCGAGTCCGCCGCCGACGGCGACATGGATGACGACGAGTTCGAAAACCAGATGTCGCTGGCGGCTATCGAGGCCGAGCTGAAGCCGAAGGTGGTCGAAACCTTCGACAAGATCGCTTCCGAGTACAAGAAGCTGCGCCGCTTGCAGGAACAGGACATCGCCAACCAGCTGCAGAGCGAGACGCTGTCGCCCTCGCAGGAGCGCAAGTACAAGAAGCTCAAGGACGAAATCATCGTCGAGGTGAAGTCGCTGCGGCTCAACCAGGCCCGTATCGATTCGCTGGTCGAGCAGCTCTACGACATCAACAAGAAGCTGGTCTCGTTCGAGGGCCGCCTGCTGCGCCTCGGCGACAGCCACGGCGTCGCGCGCGAGGATTTCCTGCGCAACTACCAGGGCTCGGAGCTCGATCCGCGCTGGCTCAACCGTGTCTCGAAACTCTCGGCAAAAGGCTGGAAGAATTTCGTCCATCACGAAAAGGACCGCATCAAGGAATTGCGCGGCGAAGTCCAGCAGCTCGCGGCACTGACCGGTCTCGAGATCGGCGAATTCCGCAAGATCGTGCACGGCGTGCAGAAGGGCGAGCGCGAGGCGCGCCAGGCCAAGAAGGAAATGGTCGAGGCCAACCTGCGTCTCGTGATCTCGATCGCCAAGAAGTACACCAACCGCGGCCTGCAGTTCCTCGACCTGATCCAGGAAGGCAACATCGGCCTGATGAAGGCGGTCGATAAGTTCGAATACCGCAGGGGTTACAAGTTCTCGACCTATGCGACGTGGTGGATCCGGCAGGCGATCACGCGCTCGATCGCGGACCAGGCGCGCACCATCCGCATTCCCGTGCACATGATCGAGACCATCAACAAGATCGTGCGCACCTCGCGCCAGATGCTCAACGAGATCGGCCGCGAGCCGACCCCGGAAGAGCTCGCCGAAAAGCTAGGCATGCCGCTGGAGAAAGTTCGAAAAGTTCTCAAGATCGCGAAAGAGCCGCTGTCGCTCGAGACTCCGGTGGGCGACGAGGAAGATTCGCATCTCGGCGATTTCATCGAGGACAAGAACGCGATCCTGCCCATCGACGCCGCGATCCAGAGCAATCTCCGCGAAACCACCACCCGCGTGCTGGCCTCGCTCACGCCGCGCGAAGAACGCGTGCTCCGCATGCGCTTCGGCATCGGCATGAACACCGACCACACGCTGGAAGAAGTCGGCCAGCAGTTCTCGGTGACCAGAGAGCGTATCCGTCAGATCGAAGCCAAGGCGCTGCGGAAACTGAAGCATCCGTCGCGGTCAAGGAAGCTGCGGTCGTTCCTGGATAACTGATTTCCGATCGTCATGCCCGGGCTTGACCCGGGCATCCATCGAGACACAAGCGGCGGGCGAAAGCCCGCCGTTTTCTTTAGGACGAGGGACGCTGGAATCTTTTAGATGTTGCCGTTTAATCCGAAGCGTAGCTTCATATTCATGTCGCCGTAAGTGCCACGCCGCCGTATTGTCGGAGCATCGATCGGCGTTATGCTTCCACTCGCTTCTAGAGCTTGAAGTACTTTTTTGTAGTGAGTTTCCCGAAACGGTGTGTCGTGAACAACGAAACGCTCGATCTCTTCAGGAGTTGTTTCGTTCCCGGAAAATTTGCTCATTATCAGCCGTTTGAGCAACTCACGGTCCGGTTCGGTTGAAAAAAGCAAAGATTGATTCGGATCCGTCGCATCTGAAAACGTGTAAGTTCCGCTTTCGTCGACTCGCCACATGGCCTCCTTGATCTTCCTTAAGCCGAGTTCGTTATTCGTCGCAAAGAAGAGAAAGTAGTCCATTGTGTTGCGTTCGTTACGCATGGAAAACGAGCGTACAAAGCTTGCTCCAGCGGCTTGTGTAAGCTGTCTTTGATAAAGGTCGTGAAGGAATTTCACGCGTTCTCTTGGTGATTTTATTTCGTTTCCTTTTCTCCAATCTGTGCAGCCAAATAGTTCGTCGAAATTGTCCGGCTGTTGCTCTTGCGAAAGGAATCGATTGATCTCTTCGAACATAAAAGTGATCAGTACTTCGCAGCTTTGCGCTCGCAAAACTTTTGTTACGTATGAAAAAGGGATCTTGAAACCAAATGGATCAATGAAAAACGAATGTAGGGGGACGCGAGCGGCCTGGCCTAGGAGCGTACCGATCCCATACTTCTGGAAAGGCATCTTGAAATGCGCGTTCCTCATGTATCTTGTAGGAGATGTTTGAAGGAAGTGTAAGCTGTTCAATCTCCGTTGCTAGATGAGCGGCTCGTTTTTTCTCCAGCTCGATAAAGTGAAAATCCACCTTAGCCTTGATGGGACGTGGTTGATTGACGACGGCCTTTATGGCGATGACCGGTGATCCTTCTTCGCCTTTCGAATAGCGACCAGGTCCAGCAAATCCATCGACAAAAACGAGATGAGGGAAATTCCCTTGGCTCAGGATCGGCGCCCAAGCCTGAATATATCGACGGAGAATCTCGTGCTTTGCCGCGGTGTGTGGCTCCAATTCCCAAATAGTAGTTTTTGGCTGCATCCAAGGCCGCCTAACATAGGTTGTTGACGCGCTACAACGTACAAAACTCAAATCGCGCTAAGATTGCTTTCCTTGTTTGATGAAATCATAGGCTTACGGGTCTGCGCAAGAGGATAGTCGTTCCACTCACGGCCTCGCAGAAGACGTCCGCCAGATTTCGGGCGAACTCCACCCCACTGTTTGAAGAAGAAGGCGACTTTGTCCGATCGGCATTGATCGCGGATTTCGATTGCCCATTCTTCTTCCATAGGACGGGAGCGGGGGCCGCTCTCTCCCCCCACGATTGCCCAGTCGATGCCCTTAAGATCAACCTTGCCGACAGATCCAAGTAGAGGTTCGAAGGAGACGAATTTAACCGATGCTTGTGCGTCTCTCAGATGCTTAAGCCGGACCGCATTTTTTGCATCTTCGATAGATACGCCGAGCCAAATATGTGGGGGCGCTTTGCCGGCACCATATCGGTTGCGAAGATACCGGGCCATAAGCGAACTGCGCTTGGTCAGAACTTGGAACGTGTGCCAGTCAGCCGTCTCCATTGTGTTGAATACGGAATCAATGAAGGGCCGTGGAATCTCTTTATGAAAGAGATCGCTCATTGAATTGACGAAGATACGCCGAGGCTGTCGCCAACTTAGCGGCTGCGTCACCCGTTCCGGTCGTAGCTTCAAGTCAAAGCCGCTTTCAAACGGATGGCCAGGTACGCCGCGAAATCGTTCTGAGAAACGCTCAGCATAGCAAAGGTCACAGCCGCGCGTGATCTTGGTGCAGCCCGTAACTGGGTTCCAAGTTGCGTCCGTCCATTCGATTTGCGTCGTGGAGGCCATAGTCATCACCGTAGAACAAAACAGGAACAAAAGATACTCGAAAATTAAACTACCAGAAGATGGCAATGAGTTAAGTTAACGGACTTTATTCCTTGGGCTAAATCTCTCGGAGCCCCACCCCAACGAGCACTCTCAGATTGTGTCGCTCTACGGCCACCTCACGGAGGGAGATCGACATGGCAGAAGCAACATTGCTCGCCGACACCTGGGCCTATCGCAGCTATCTCAATCGGGCCGATCAGAAGGTGTTAGGTGAAGGCAAGGTTCGCTCAGTGGCCAAGCCTTTATCTCAGTCGTCCCTGCGCAACGGCTTTGCCGTTGTCGGTGGAAGTGCGAGCGGAGCGAGCCTCGAAGGATGAGTGGCCCGACCGGTGGCCGTCGTCCTTCGAGACGGCGCTAACGCGCCTCCTCAGGATGACGGACTAAGATTGCGCAGCTTTATTTCTTCTTCGCGCCGACCCGCTCGAGGCTCTTGATTTCCAGCGCACCGCGGCCGGATTTCTCGGCGATTTCGCGGTCCTGCTCGAGGATATAGCCGCGCGCCGGCTCGTCGCCGTCGAGGCCGCCGAGCAGCTCGGCGGGCACGCGCCGGTTGGAGCGCTGGGAGCCGTCCTCATAGACGACGTTGAAAAAGGCGAATTCGCCTTTGGGATTGGTGCCGGGTTTCTTGGCCATGGCCGGGCTTGTCTCCGATAAGGCGGCCGGTGTCAATTATGGCTTCCGCCATGGCTGGCCTGCGGCCTGAAGGCTCGCGATGGTGTGAAATGCCGGGAATTGATAGGGTCCTGGGAGGCCCACCCGAAGGAAGTCACCATGACCGGCCACCGCCTGGTTGTCTGGTACAACACGCGCTGCCCCGTCTGCGATGCCGGCATCGACTGGCAACGCAGCAAGCTGCTGTCAGCGGTGCGCGCCGGCGACATTTCCTTCCAGGACATCAACCAACAGCCCGACGCGCTCGCTGGCTTCGGCGTCTCGCTCGACGACATCCGTCGCCGCCTGCATGCAACCGACGAGACCGGCCGCCTGATCGTCGGCGCCGACGTCGCGATCGCGATGTGGAAGGTGACGCCGGGCGAAGGCTGGCTGGCGTCACTGTTCGGCAACCGCGTGATGCTGCCTGACACGGTTCGCCTATGATCGGTTCGCGGATGGGCTGTTCGCCTGGAATAGATGGAAGGGGCATTGGTGAGGGCGCGGTAGCTGTTCTCGAACAACGGCGGCAGATATGGTAGAAGCCAATTCTATTGTCCCGCGCCCTCTCAGAAAACGGCTCCCCATGTATTTCCGTTCCGCCTTTGCCTTCTGCGCCTTTGTGCTATCAACGCTTTCGCTTTCCACCCCCTCCTACGCTGCCCGCTGCGGCGGCGATTTCAACACCTTCGTGGCGGCGATGTCGCAGGAGGCGCGGGCTGCCGGAATCTCGCAAGGCGTGATCAGCCAGGCGCTCGGCGGGGTGCAGCAGGACATGGGCGTGCTGGCGTTCGACCGGCGCCAGCGCGGCACCTTCAACAAGACGTTCGAGCAGTATGTCTCGACCCGCGTCGGCGCCGGCCGCATCAATGCCGGCCGCGCGATGCTGCAGAGGCATGCCGCGCTGCTCTCCAGCATCGAGCAGAAGTTCGGCGTGCCCCGGCAGATCCTGGTGGCGATCTGGGGACTGGAGACCGATTTCGGCAAGGGCGATATGGGCAAGCTGCCGGTGTTTCGCGTGCTCTCGACCATGGCGCATGATTGCCGCCGCACCGAACTGTTCCAGGGTGAATTGCTGGCGGCACTTCAGATCGTCCAGCGCGGCGATCTCGGCCTCAACGACATGATCGGCGCCTATGCCGGCGAGATCGGCCAGACGCAATTTCTGCCGTCGTCCTACATCAAGTACGGCGTCGATTTCGACGGCAACGGCCATGTCGATTTGCGCCACAGCGTGCCCGACGTGCTCGCTTCCACCGCCAATTTGCTGCACACCTCGGGCTTCAAGATGGGCGCGCCCTATGGCGAAGGCACCGCGAATTTCGAAGCGATGCGCGAGTGGAACCGGGCCACGATCTATCGCAAGACGATCGGATATTTCGCCGATCAGTTGGGCGGGCGATGATTGTTGTCGATGCGTAGGATGGGTGGAGCGAAGCGATACCCATCACCTTGGTGATAGCGACTGATGGGTATCGCTGCGCTCCACCCATCCTACGGCGCAATGACGAACTCACTTCCCCGCTGGCGCGGTCATTTTCGCCAGCCGCTTCGCCAGCATCGCCCAATAATTCACGGGACGAAATCGTTGCAGCAGATCGATGAAGCGGGCGTCCTTGCCGATCAGGATACGGAGCTTGTTGTTCTCGATGCCTTCGATGATGATGCGTGCCGCCTTGGCCGGCGCGGTCTTGGCCATCGCTTCGAAGCGGTCGATCGTTTCCGCGCGGCACGCATTGTCGGTGCCGCGGCCGGAGGGCGAGTTGCGCGCGATGTTGGTTGCCACGCCGCCGGGATGCACCACCGACAGCCGCACCGGGCTGTTGGCCATCTGCAATTCATGCCGCAGGCTTTCGGAAAAACCGCGCACCGCGAATTTCGCCGCGCAATAGGCGGTCTGGCCGGGCGGGGCGATGAGGCCGAAGATCGAGGAGAGGTTGACGATATGCGCCGCGCGTTGATTGGAAAGATGCGGCAGGAACGCGCGGGTGCCGTGCACCACGCCCCAGAAATTGACGTTGATCAGTCGCTCCATCTGATCCTGCCCGACCTCGGCGAAAGTGCCGAGCAGAGCGACACCCGCGTTGTTGATGAGGATGTTGAGCGAGGGATGCGCGGCGATGGCGGCCGCGGCAAAATCCTGGATCTGGCTGGGCTCGCTGACATCGACGCAGTGCACACTTACCTTGCGCGCGGGATCGCGGCCGATCTCGGCGGCGAGCGATTGCAGCCCGGCTTCGTCACGGTCGGCGAGGGCGAGATCGCAGCCACGCCGGGCCAGTTCCAGCGCCAACTCGCGGCCGATGCCGCTGGCGGCGCCGGTTACGGCAGCGGCACTTCCGGAAATCGCGGTCATTTATGCTCCAAAAGGTCGGAAACGGGCAAAGGAACTCGCGAAAAATTGAGATTTCGGTGATTTGGCAAATTGGAACCGAACCATACAGCGGTTTCGGCGCTTAACCCGAACTGTGCGGGGGTAATACCACAATGGAGCGACCAAATGGGACAATCGAAACCCTTGCGCGCGACCGCACTGATCGTCGAGGACGACCCGATGCAACGGGAAATGATCTGTCTGCTGCTGGAGGAGAGCGACGTCGACGTCATCGAGTGCGAAAGCGCGGAGGCCGCCGAACTGGTGCTGGAAAACGCCGGCGACAACGTCGTGCTGATGCTGACCGACGTTCAACTCGCCGGCAACATGAACGGCGTCGAGCTCGCGCACATCGCCCGGAAGTACAATCCCGGCATCGGCGTGATCGTCACGTCGGGCAGGCCCTTGCCTCAGGAATTGCCCGATGGCGCCAAGTTCTGGTCCAAGCCGTGGGCGCCACTCGATGTGATCCGCGAGGCGGAGCGGATGGCCTATGCCTGGAGCATCGATGAGCTGAGTAGACGGCGCCCGCTTGCGTGATCGCACCGGCGCCAAAGTCTCGGCGCTGCAAGAGCTACCGCCGCCGATGTCGCTGTGGTAACGGTCGCTCATGACGCTGTCCTTTCTCCTGACCTCGCTGATCGTCGTCGCCTCGCCCGGCACCGGCGTGCTCTACACGCTGGCGGTGGCGCTGACACAGGGCGCGCGGCCGAGCATCGCCGCCGCCTTCGGCTGCACGCTCGGCATCGTGCCGCAGATGCTGGCGGCCATGCTGGGCCTGGCTGCGGTGCTGCACACCAGCGCGCTGGCGTTTGCCGCGCTGAAATGGTGCGGCGTGGTCTATCTGCTGTACATGTCGTGGCGGCGCACGGCCCCCGCCGCGGGCCAGCGCTCCAGCCGGCGCGTCATCGTCACGGCGATCCTGATCAACATCCTCAATCCAAAACTGTCGATCTTCTTCCTCGCCTTCCTGCCGCAGTTTATCGCGGCCGACGAGGCCCATCCGCTGGGACGGATGCTGGAATTGAGCGGCGCCTTCATGGCGATGACGTTTGCTGTGTTCGCCGTCTACGGCCTGTTCGCAGCCTCGGTCCGCGACCGCGTCATCTCGCGTCCGAAGGTGATGGCCTGGCTGCGCCGCAGCTTCGCGGCGGGCTTCGCCGCCCTCGGCGCCAAACTGGCATTCGCGGAGCGGTAGGGTTCGCTTTCTCTCCGCTATCGTCCCGGCGAACGCCGGGACCCATACGCCGCGGCCCGTCGTTGGGGCGCGGTGGTAGATATCTTCTGTCATCATAGCGGACGGTGGTTATGGGTCCCTGCGTTCGCAGGGACGACGGATGATAGATCCCCAAAATCAAAAAGGCGGACCCGAGGGCCCGCCATCTTTGGAAAGTTGGATGCCCGGGCGGAGCTGAGCGCTCCACCCGGGCAAAAATTCACTTCTTGGACTTCTTGGCCTTCTTCGCCTTCTTCGCCTTTTTCGCCTTCTTCGCTTTCTTAGCCATAGTATCCTCTCAAGGTTTTAATGGATTGAAACGCGACTCCGAGGCATGCTTGGCGGAGGGCCAGCCTCACAACATCCTCGATGACAATCCCAACAGATTCGCGGCGCGATTCCGCGTGCTGTCATGCAGCGGTCATCGCGTTATCCACAGCTGTTATGCATTTCGGGGCGATTTTTCATCGAAACGCCGCTCGTCGCGCCGTTTTGCGCCGCGCGCGGCATGCTTAACGACGGGGAAACGCGCGCCCTCTTCATCAATTTAAAACCACCATTTGCATTCGAAGGCCACGGTGAGAGTCCGTTAAGCGGCGCCGTTGCACCTTGTTGCCAAGACAGCGGGGATTGTCGTGGGGGGAATGCCCCGGGGGCGCGAGTTTCCGGCGGGACAACAGGGGAGACGGGGCCGCGTAGGCCTTGGGTGTCAGCGATGCTGAGCGTTCCGACGCTATGGACGGTGTTCGTCATCAACTTTCTCGCGCTCGGCCTGATCTGGGGCTACGTGGTGCACAGCTATCCGGCATTCGCGCCGGCGCGGTTCTGGACCGGCTCGTCGTTCGTGGCGGCGGCGGGGGCTGCGGTGGCGATGGTTCGCGTCTTCATGACCGACTTGACCATGCCGCTGATTGTCGGCGGTACCGCGCTGGTCTTGGCGATTTGCCTGGCGGCGATGGGAATCCGGACATTCTTCGATCGGCCGGCGTCGTGGCGCCGTACCTTGCTAATCACCGGCCTCGGCTGTGCCGGCATGTGCTTTTTCACCTACGGCTACGAATTCATACCGGCGCGGCTCGCCGTGTTCACGATCGCGGAGACCTTGCCGTTGGCGCTCAGCCTCAAGCTGCTGCTGACCCCGCATGAGGGCCGCATCAATCCGGGCGCCCGGCTGGCTGGCGTCGTCGCCATGCTCATCATCGCCATCTTCGGTTTCCGGCTGTTTTTTGGACTAAGCGGCATCGGCGGCGGTTTCTCCTACATGAATTTCACGCCGTTGCAGTCGGCGGTCATCCTGGTGCTGGTGTTCCTGTCGATGGCATTGAATTTCGGCTTCCTGCTGATGGCGATGGATCGCCTGCGCAACGAGGTCGCCGATCTGGCGCTGCTCGATGACCTCACCGGCGTCGGCAATCGCCGCCATCTGGTGCAGCGTCTCACCGAGGAATGCGCGCGATCGCAACGTAACGGACAGCCGTTTTCGCTGCTGGTGATCGATCTCGACGGCTTCAAGGGCATCAACGACACCCACGGTCACGCCGCCGGCGACGCCTGCCTGCAGCATTTCACCCTGATGGCGCAAACGCGGCTGCGGCCCGGCGACATGCTGGCGCGCTCCGGTGGCGACGAGTTCTGCATCGTGCTGCCGTCCTCGACCTTGCGCGAGGGCGCCATGATCGCCCGCCGCGTGCTGGAAGTCTGCCGCGCCGATGCCGAGCATTGCGCGGGTGCCGATATCCCGATCTCGGTCTCGATCGGCGTCGCGCAGTGGACCCGGGAGATGGGCGCACAGCCCGATCTGCTGATCGCGGCCGCCGACGAGGCGCTGTACGACGCCAAGAAGGGCGGCCGTAACCGGTTTGCGACCTACGACCCGGCGCCGCCGCTGGTCCCTGAACTGGCAAGCCCCGGCGTTTCGGATATGGCCGCGCGCAAGCGGGCGTGATACGCGCCAGTGGGCCCACTGGACTGAGATCATGAACCTTCGTTTCGCCGCCGCGGCGCTCTATGCGATCGCATTCTCCATCCCGGCTTCCGCCCAAACGCCCGACCTCGCGACCATCGCGCGCGCGTCGGGCACACCCGACATTCCCGGCCTGAAAATGGTCTGGCTGGCGCCATGGGGCGACGTGGCCAAAGCCCATCCCTGGCGCAACATCATCGTGCATCAGACCGAAGGTTCTGCCGGCTCCGCCCGCGGTGGCGCGCAGGAGCAGAACAAAAACCCGACCCGGCGCGGCGTCATGGTCTGGGTCGAGACCGACGGCACGGTGTACTGGGCGGTGGCGGACAATCTGGTACCGACCCACACCGACGGCGCCGACCGCAACGACAACAAATATATCGACAACAGCAAGACCTATCACCAGGTCAACAAGGACACGTCCATTGGCGTCGAATTCGCCGGCAACTATCCCGACGTGACGCGGGGGCCGACCGAGGCGCAGGTCACGGCATGGCGGACCCTGGTGAAGGTGCTGCGGGCGCGCTACGGCATTCCGCTCGACCACGTCTATGCCCACAACTGGATCGACTACAAGGACGCCCGCTATTGCGAAGGCTGCGCGCTGGCGAAACTGGCGCGCGAGTGGGGCGAGTAGGCGAGGGGTCGATTGACCGCCGCCGCGCCTTCCAGCAATCTGATCTGGCGGTGGGCTGAAAGGAATTTCGCAGATGACATCGATTTCGGCGGCGTTGCCGTCAGCGTTCTACACGCGCGGCAAGAAAACGTGGTTCGGCGTAGTGCCGGCGATCGCGCTGTTGCTCGGCGCCACACTGCTCGCCGCACTGGAGGCGCCGAGCAAGCCATTCCTCGACAAGAACAGTTTCTATCTGTCGTCGTCCGGCTTCAAGGTGCAGATCGCCAATGATGCCGCGGGCAGGCAGGCGCTGCACGCGCTGCCGCCGCATCGTTTTGTGGTCCACCGCTACGGCAACGACGTGCGCTATCTCTATGCCGAGCCTATCCACTGCGTCTGCATCTTCATCGGCACGCAGGTGGCCTATGAGAATTACCGCGATGTCCTCGCCAGACCGGTCGATCAGCCCGACAGCGTCGCGCCCGACTACAAGACCCAGGCCAGTGCCTTGTTGTACGGCGATCCCTACGACTGGAGCTCGCTCAACCAGCCCACCAGCATCGCGGATTATTTGCAGACGTATTATTGAGGGGGCAGCGGCGCTGCCGTAGGAAAAACTCGTCATACGCGGGCTTGACCCGCGTATCCATCAAGCTTCGGAAAAGTCTTGCGAAGGAGATGGATGGCCGGGTCAAGCCCGGCCATGACAACTTGGGTTCTTGCCCCCCAAAAAAACAAAAAAGCCGGCGTTGCCGCCGGCTTTCGTTATTCGTTACCTCAACCGCGCGATTAAAGCGCGGCCTCCAGCACGGCGGCTTCCGCCTTCGCGATCGTGCCTTTGACGGCCGACTGCACCTTCTCGAAAGCCCGCACCTCGATCTGCCGCACGCGTTCGCGGCTGACGCCGAATTCGGCGGCCAGGTCTTCCAGCGTCATCGGGTCTTCCGCCAGACGACGCGCCTCGAAGATGCGGCGTTCGCGCGGGTTGAGCACACCGATGGCGCCGTTCAGCGCCTGCCGGCGATGATCGAACTCCTCGTGCTCGGCCATCACGGCTTCCTGGTTGGGCGAGTTATCGACCAGCCAGTCCTGCCATTCGCCGGCTTCGCCGTCGTCGCGGATCGGCGCGTTGAGCGACGCGTCGCCACCGAGGCGGCGGTTCATGTCGATCACGTCCTGGGCCGTGACGCCGAGGCGCTTGGCAATGATCTTGACCTGGTCGGGGCGGAGATCGCCCTCGTCCAGAGCCGAGATCTTGCTCTTCGCCTTGCGCAGGTTGAAGAACAGCTTCTTCTGGTTCGCGGTGGTGCCCATTTTCACGAGCGACCAGGAACGCAGGATGTACTCTTGAATCGACGCCTTGATCCACCACATGGCGTAGGTAGCGAGCCGGAACCCCTTTTCGGGTTCGAACCGCTTGACCGCCTGCATCAGGCCGACATTGCCTTCCGAGACCACCTCGGAAATCGGCAAGCCGTAGCCGCGATAGCCCATGGCGATCTTGGCGACGAGCCGGAGATGGCTGGTAACAAGGTGATGTGCCGCGTCGCGATCGTCATGTTCGCGCCAACGCTTGGCGAACATGTATTCCTGCTGGGGTTCCAGCATCGGAAATTTGCGGATCTCGGCGAGGTAACGGGAAAGACCGTGTTCTCCATTGAGAACCGGTAACGTAGCTGTACGGGCCATTCTAGCGCCCTCCAGTGGTTCAGGCCCCCGATAGCGGCGGGCCCGGCAGACGGCCGCTGTGTTAAAGCCGGCCCGGCTGCGATGTTCCGCGCTGGATATTCAGCGCAGGTGCAACATACACCAAATCGGGGCATTTAGGGAAGGATTGCTGACGTCACGTCCCCGTGTGCCTGCTATAACCTGTTGGCATAGCTTAACTTTTCCAAAAGGCCTGCGTCATAGCGCCGCTTCCAGCGCACCCTGCAAAAGAAGCAAATCCTCCGGCAAAGCCGCTTCCCAGTGCAAAAGTTCTCCGGTCCGGGGGTGTTCCAGGGCCAGCAAATAGGCGTGCAGGGCCTGCCGGTCGAGGGCGGAAAGGGCGGCCTTGGCCTGGGGGCCAAGATGCCCGGCCTTGGTCTTGAAGTGGGAGCCGTAGACGGCGTCGCCCATCAGGGGATGGTCGATGTGGGACAGATGCACCCGGATCTGGTGGGTCCGCCCGGTCTCGAGCTGGCAGGCCAAAAGCGAAGCGACCGGTTTGCCGTCGCGGCCATTATAACTGGCCTGCAGCTCCCAATGGGTCACCGCTTCGCGCCCACCTTCACGCACCGCCATCTTTTCGCGGGCATAGACATGGCGGTCGATCGGGGCATCGACGGTGCCGCGCTGGCGGCCGGGCGCACCCCAGATGAAGGCCATATAGCCGCGCTGCATCGGCCCGGTGCGGCCGTGGTCGGCGAATTGCGCGGTCAGCGATTGATGGGCGTGGTCGTTCTTCGCGACCACCATCAGCCCGGTGGTGTCCTTGTCGAGCCGGTGCACGATGCCGGGGCGGCGGACGCCTCCAATCCCCGAGAGGCTTGCGCCGCAATGGGCGATCAGCGCGTTCACCAGGGTGCCGCTCTCATGGCCGGCGGCCGGATGCACCACCAGCCCCTTGGGCTTGTTGATGACGACGATGTCGTCATCCTCGTAGACGATATCGAGCGCGATATCCTCGCCCTTCGGCTCCGGCGCGACCGCCTCCGGGACGTCGATTATGATCGTATCGCCGGAGTGACATGATAAAGCGGGGTCGCGGACGGGGGTGCCCCTGGCGGTGACGGAGCCGGCCAGGATCAGCGCCTTCAGCCGCGAGCGCGACAGCTCCGGACGGAGCACCGCGAGCACGCGGTCGAGCCGGGGCGAGCCCTCGTCGCCGCCGACGGTGACCTCCAGCCTTTGTCCGCCAGTTGAATCGCCCAAGTCCAAAACCTTATCCTTTAAGAAGAGTCCCGCATGACCGATGCCGTTGCGCCCGAACCGACCCCCGAGCAAGCCGCCTTGTTTGCGCGGGTGCGGCGAATGATGGTGATCGCCGGCCTGACCTCGGCGCTGGCCGTCTGCATCGTCCTGGTCGCTGTCGGTTACCGCCTTTATCGCGGCGAGGGAAGCGCCACGGCGGCAACCTCGGACGTCACTGCGACCTTGCCCAAGGGCGCCCGTATCGTCTCTACCGGCACAGCCGGCGAGCGGCTGGTGGTGACGCTGGATATAGGCGGAGTGACCGAAATCCGTACCTTCGACGCCAAAACGCTGAAACCGGCCGGAAAGCTGAAGTTCGTCAGCGAACCCTGATTCACCGTCTTCACCGTCTTCACCGTCACCTGACACGCCGAAGTCCGCTTGCGGACGAAGGCGGTTGGCCGGGCTTGACCCGGCCATCCACGTCTTTCTTCATTTCGCAGCCAAGACGTGGATACCCGGGACAAGCCCGGGCATGACGAATAGAAGCGTACCGCCTTGCAGCAAGCCGATTTCGAGGCTATTCCCTCCAGCCAACGCTCCCTTCGTCTAGCGGTTAGGACGCGGCCCTCTCAAGGCTGAAACAGGGGTTCAATTCCCCTAGGGAGCGCCAGCAAACTCAGGCACTTAGGTAACCATCAGCCGCGTTCGTTGAATGCGCTTTGCATGCCTTTGTTTCTGCACCCTTCACACCAACGAGATACCGCGCACCGACCCATTGGTACAGGTCGACTACGTGCGCGTCGTAGATTTGGATACTAGGGCGATCAAATCGGACATCTGCGCGATCAGGGTGGTCACCATTTTGATACGCGCCGGCAGACTTGAGCCTGCAACCGCGGTTAGCGTAGAAACAGGTATGGCAAACTTTGGGCTACGGGTCGTCCGGCGACTGATCGCTAAGAACGACACCAAAAGTCAACATCGTTGTGGGGTGAGAGGAAACTGCATCCTTTTACGCAACGACTACGAACCGCCCGGTGCGCCGCCAGAGGATGCAGCTACGCCAACGGTGCCGTAACCCGGGAGCAGACCCACAAGATCGTCGCATCTTCAGGGCCGGCTGATACGCATGCGTGCCCATCGTGCTATCAAAATAGCAACTGTCGCCTTTTTCGAGCCTTAAGGCAGATATTGATCGATGTGAATTTCGACGACGCCGGTCAACACATAGAGAAACTCCTCGCCCTGATGCGACAACAATGCGGGGAATTCCGTAACGTCGTGCGCGCGCAGACGAGTCAGCCGCGGAATGAACTGCTTCTGCGCGATGTCAGCGCATAACATTTCGTAGTCATATTGCGGTGACCTGTGCTGAATCCCTTGGCCTGCGCGGGTATGGCTATCCCGCCGAGTTCGGAAAACTATAGCTCTTGAACTGGTCGCGCAGCGCGGCTTTCAGGATCTTTCCGGTCGCGGTATGGGGAACGCCGTCGACGAAAGTGACGTCATCGGGCATCCACCATTTTGCGATTTTGCCTTCCATGAACTTCAATATGTCCTCGCGCGTTGCGGTCTTTCCCTGTTCGAGCTGTACGATCAAGAGCGGTCGCTCGTCCCATTTGGGATGGTGCACGCCGATGACGGCAGTTTCGGCAAACGGCCGGGTGTGCGACCACAAGGTTTTCCACATCTCGCTAACGCCACTAAATTGCGGTTTAGAGTCGACCGCACAGGTAGCTGCGATCTCGAACATCGAGGTGCCCGCGATGTTGACAGGTCAATAGATTCTGTAGATGCGCCGCAAATCGTTCACGCGACGCTCAAAGCCCAATTCAAATATCGGACTGGTGCCGCAACAAAAATCTGTCGTGACGCTCCCGTTTCAAAAGTTGATGTTGGGAATAATAGGTCCATAGTAGGTACCCCAATGGCCCCAAATATCGGGGCTCCCGGACCCGCGAAATCTGCCACCCAAACCGCTGGCGCGGTTACCGTGACCGCGATAGCCGTCACGGGAAAGATCACGGAAGCCGCGGAGATCTCCGCCGAAATGATTGTCGCTAAAGCCATCGCCGCCGTCGGCAAGTGCGCTGGTAGAAAGCCCGGAACTTCCGAGAGCAAGGAAAATCGCAAGAACAAGTGTGGCGTTGCGCAACATTGGTGACCTCTTTGAGATAGTCCGGGCATCCGCCCCGATTCAAGGACTGTTGTCGATCGGTTGTCTGCGTCGGGGTTTCGGATTGGCGATCAGAATCTAACAACGCCCACTTGTATTCGCTTGCCCGATCTTGCTGCTGTTCACGCATCGTTACCGCCTTACGGTCGAACGAAGATGGAGTCGTCCTGCCGCCTTCCGGCGACGCGGCTTGCTATCTCGATTCCTCGAAATGCCGACTGACCCCGCCCCCGGCACACATCAAGCTTGATCCCGCGCAAGGCTAAATTTCTATTTAATTGAAAACCTCGAGCCCAGGTAGGATTTGTTCGCTAGTCCGGGGGTGCGCAACTACTCAAACAGGCGGTTGTCGACTCCCGGCTAAGCGGCACCCGACCAATCAACGAGGTCACAGTTATGTTGGACAGAACGTCGCTCACGACCCCTACGACCCTTTCGGAAAAGGCGGTTCATGACATTTCGCGGGCGCTGATGCCACTGCTCTGTGACGTGTTCGCGTTGTATCTCAAAACCAAAAACTTCCATTGGCACATGTCCGGCCCGCATTTCCGTGACTATCACTTGATGCTCGACGATCACGGCGACCAACTTTTCGCGATGACGGACGCTATTGCCGAACGAGCACGGAAGCTGGGAGGCGCAACCGTTCGCTCGATCGGGTAGATTTCACGTTTTCAGCGTATCGTCGACAACGATGCCGAACACGTTAAGCCGCTCGACATGATAGCTGAGCTTCGGAATGATAACGCGACGCTGACGAAGAACATGCGTGAGGTGCATTCGCTGTGTGACGGCGCCGACGATGTGGCTACGGCAAGCCTGCTGGAGAACTGGATTGACGAAACCGAGAAGCGCATCTGGTTTCTCTTCGAATGCGGCAGGCATGCCTGAGACCAAGGCTGCGAGACAAGCTTAATAGACTGTTCTAACAGACGTCCTGCAGTTCCAGCCCGTCGATGGATGCTAGGCGCCGTTTGAGCGTGAAATGCGACCTGTTGTCCGAACCCGAGTCCGAATGAGGAGAATCCAATGAATGTGAGGAACGACCGGTTAGTAGACAAGCGTCAAACCAAGGCGCCAGGAAAAGCACGTTCGGCGAAACCGAGAGTGCGAAATATCGATCGGGAACTTGCTGACCAACGGCTCGATGAAGCCCTCAGGCATACGTTCCCGGCCAGTGACGCGCTATCGATTATTCAAGTTGGCGGAGGAAGCTAGTTGAACAGGGTTCGACACAGGAACTTCCATCGACGAAATGTACATCGCAGCCATCCTGGAAATGCGATTAAATTTCGCTGACGAGGACACATCATGAAGGTCGGAATAATTGGGGCAGGTGCGGTTGGTGCCGCATGCGCAATGGCGACCACCATGAGGGGCTGTGCGAGCGAATTGGTTCTCGTGAATCGAGGCCGTGATCGTGCAAAAGGGATGGCTACTGACATGGGCTACGGGGCGCCCCTGTCATCTACCACCAAGGTGACGGATGGGGATTATTCAGATTTGGCTGGAGCGTCGCTCGTCATGGTCACGGTCGGTATCAACGAGAAGTCCGGCGGGGCGACGGACCGCAACGATCCGGCAGGGCGCTTACGCCTTCTCGACAAGAATGCCGAGGTTTATCGCCAGGTTATTCCGCAGGTCAACGCGGCCGCGCCGGGTGCAGTGCTGCTTGTCGTAACCGACCCTCCAGATCCGCTTGCCTTTCTGACCCGCGAACTCGCCGGGCATGATCGTGTTCTTAGCACAGGCACATTACTCGACAGCTTGCGCTTTCGGGTGCATCTGGGACGAAAATTCAAGGTGGCTCCCGCGGATATCGAAGCGCAGGTTCTCGGCGAACACGGAACATCCCAAATCTTTCACTGGTCCGGGGCCCGCGTGGGCGGGGTCTCGATCTCGGATGCGCTTGGGCAATGCGGCCTTCAGCATGACAACGACTTTCGCGCGACGATCGAGAATGAAGTACGTTTTGCAAATATAACAATAATCGAGGGCATTGGCGCCAGCCAATACGGAATTGGAATGGTTTGCGCGCGGGTCGCCGAAATCGTGCTGCGTGACGAGCGCGCCGCGGTTCCGATTGGCGTCTATAATTCAAAACTTGGAGTAACGCTCTCGATGCCTAGCGTCGTCGGTCGGGAGGGGTCCCTCCAGATCCTTGACCCTCCTCTGTCGAACGAAGAACGCGTTGGTCTGAGGAAATGCATCGAGACATTACG
>Ga0209647_1001707_pt1 | contig 18312 bp, 16 predicted proteins | sample GraSoi_2013_60cm_FD_185827 | JGI IMG/M metagenome (GOLD analysis project Ga0209647, IMG submission 185827) | Grasslands soil microbial communities from the Angelo Coastal Reserve, California, USA - Sample 9_17_2013_60cm (SPAdes) (version 2) | ecosystem: Environmental > Terrestrial > Soil >...
CCCCGCCTCATGGAAATAGAAACAATGTTATCTGCTTTGCTATCTTCTGGAGCATTGCGGCGGGAACCTGGAACCATGCTCGAAAATAGGCAGAGTAGCAGGCAGCCGCCAGTTCACGATCGTTCCATCCTTCTTTCCGTTGGATGTTAGGAAAAAAACCCGAGAGATATTGGATATAGTCCGGTTGGAAGCCAAGAGTACGGTAGCCGGTCGGCTGCTCCCGTGCGGTCCGATAAGCCTTCTTTAATTCTTCGTGAAATATCTCGTCCGGCACGCCAGGGTTATGCACACCGGGTGAGACCGTCTCAGGAGTCGTTTCCAATATTTGCTTGGAGTGAATACAAACGAGCAAAAAAGGGAGAAAGAGCTGCGTGTCCTTTTGGAAACCCAATATTTTCGGAAGAAAGAATAGGAATGCGAACGCGGCATCGCCAGCCAGCAATGGTCCGAAACGCATGATCCGTGCCGCTTTGCCAAACGCGCCGGCAACCATAGGCAGCAAAGTAAAACCGAGCGAAAAACCCCAACTCGGTTTCAATAGCAGGACCGCATACGACAACCCGAGTGTTGCAGCCCCAAAAGCGATTGTCGACCCTGTCCGCCGCCATTTCCAGCGCGCAAGAAAAAAAGAGATGAGGCAATAAAGATAAAGCAACTCGAAGAACGCCAACATGCCCTCCGGCCGAATCGAGTTCTCCAGCAGCGCTTGGTCCGAGTTCAGCGTGTAGAGCGCAAGCAGTAATAGCGTCACAACGAGGCACGCCCAACGCCAAGCTGGCTTTTGCAGCGGTAGCAACCGTAACCACGATCGCCAAGCCAACCAAAAAAACAGGATACTAGCGAGCCCAAGAAATCGCTGTACGTATGTGATCGCACAAAAAGCGCCACTGACCTTGAGAATTCCAGCGAGCAGCGCCGGGTAAAGCCAATCTCTTCCGTAGGTTTGTTCAAAGCCGAGACCGCTTAGCCAGTGAAGCGCAGGGCGTAGATATCCCCAAGTATCGCCATCGGCAAACGGAACGACCGGCAATCGGGCCCGGACAAGAAGACCCCCTATTGCGATGCCGATGACAACACAGACCGCGAGAAGATCGAACAGAAAGCCAAACTGGCTGAAGCGTGCGACGCGTTGCATGGTGTGAAACAGACACATCGTCGTAGACTGTGTAATATGTCCCGTCCAGAGCGGTTTCGGACGCCAACGTCGATCGATTGGTCATTTCCTTCTGGTAGAGCTCGCGTTTTGCTTCTTGGCGCGCCGGCCGCCGGCTTAAACTATTGGATGGTGCAGCTTTTCCAACCCCAACTCTAAGGAGTCACACGCATCTTGTCTTCGGCAAAACTCATCGGGATCTCTGTCTCAGCTCCAATCAACCGCGACACCTGCCTTTCCGCACGTTCAACCTGTTGCCGAGGTGGTCGGTTCTTTGACCGTCGCAGATCGCGAAGTCCGCAGACTCCGGCTCACGGCTAATATACCGAGCTACCGCGTCGCGGCCTGGGGAGGGCTGTTTCGTGCGGTGCTTCTCGACAAAGTATTTCATCGTGCGAAACAAGACGGAATCGAGATCGTGCTCGGATCTCCAGCCAACAAGCTTGCGGGCTTTTGTCACATCGGGGATGCGGCGATCGCAGTCCTCATATCCCTTGCCGTAAAACTCCTCGCCCGATACGGAGACGATCTCAGGGTAGGGATCGGCGGGCTGACGAAAATATTTATCGAAGGTCGCGCACATCTTGTTGGCAAGCTCCTTAATCGTCACTTCATTCTCAGGCGTCCCGATATTGAAGATCTGCCGGTCGCAAACGCCACCGCGGTTGTCGATGATGCGCACGATGCAATCCACTGCGTCATCAATGTAGGTGTAGGCACGGTAGTTAACTCCACCATCCACAAGCTTGATGGGCGTGCCGTAGAGAAGCGCATTCATAAAATGGCTGAAGACACGAGGATTGCCCGTCTGCTCGCTCGGAAGATAATCAATGCGAGGCCCAATGAAATTAAAGGGCCGGATAATCGTGTAGTTCAATCCTTCTTCGAGACCATAGGCGTGCAGAACACGCTCGAGAAGTTGCTTTGCGCAGGCGTAGATCCAACGGTGACTCTTCACCGGTCCCATGATGAGGGGGGTATCATCCTCGGCAAACGGCACGGGATGCTTCGAAGAATCCTTGCCGAAGGCCCGGGCGGCGGTAACGCCGTACACCTCGCATGTGGAAAACTGGATGATGCGCTTTCTGTGCTTCACGCAAAATTCGGCGATCTTCAGGTTCTCTGTGAAGTTCAGCTTGAACACATCAATCGGATTGCTCACATATAAGCTGGGATTGGCCATCGCCACCAGATCGATGATCGCGTCGTGGTCAGCCGTCAGACGTTCCAGCTTTTTCTCGTTTGCACGTATATCGAAATGGATGAAACGGATCTCGCCGTTCTTCACGGTTTCATCAAGCTTCACGCGCTCGATATCGAGCGCCGTGATTTCGTGTTGCCCATCCTTGACGAGGCGCTCGGTAAGATTCGCGCCAATAAACCCACCCGCACCTAGGAGAAGGATTTTCATGAGAAACTCCCCATCCAGGATTGTAGGACCTTTGGCGTCAATCGATTTCCTCTAGGCAACGGCGTTGCCTCCCTTCCCCTTCGCGACAACCTCTCGATAGTGGCCGCCCAGATGCCGAGCAATCATTTTAAGAACGTTGATCCCATAAGGAATGGGGTCGAGGCTTGAAACCTCGTCGTCGTACCGAGTTGGAATGGGAATCTGAGCGCATTCAATTCCAAGCAAGTGCGCGAGAAGGATCATTTCGGCATCGAAGTTATAGTTGTTCTGGAGTTGCTCAAACGGTGCGCGTTCAAGCAGCCGGCGTGAGTATAGCATGTAACCGCTGTGAAACTCGGCCATTCGCGTTCCGAACACGATATTCTCTAGAAATGTGAGGATGCGGTTCGGCATGTAACGAACGTACGGCATGCCGCCACGAAGTGCCCCGCCGCCAATCATGCGGGAGCCTTGGACGATTTGCGCTTTGCCCTCAATGATCGGTTGCATGAGATCGAGCACGACCTCCGGAGCGTACTGCCCGTCGGCATGGACGATGGCGAATGCGCTCGCGCCGAGATCGAGCCCTCGCTTGAGACCTGTCTTTTGCGCCCCGCCGTAGCCTTGATTGACTTCATGGTGAACGACATCCAGCCCCGGCCATCGACTCTTGAGCTTCTCCGCCACCTCGCCGGTGTTATCGGGACTTTTGTCATTGACAATGATGGCGACTCCATCGTCCCAGAAAGCCGCGGGTATGCGCGGAAGCACCGACGGCAACGTCTTCTCGGCGCGGTAGGAGGGAATCACAATGGCCTTCTTCATCGGGGTCGCTCCATCAAATCGAGGTTGCGCCTTCGGGTCAAGGCAAACAATCCCTCCCCGCTCAACGCGAAATTTTGAAGTGCGGGAAAACCTGCTCGGCGCTTCGTCGGCTTGGGTTGGTCCGGTGCGCATTTTCCAAATGTCGATTAACAGCCGCCGTGCCACCGCCACTGCCGCTTTTTTCTTGACCACTTTATTACTGCCCTGGAGTGCTTGGCGCCACTGCACCACGGGCGGATAGTTGGGCTGGAAAGCACCACTCGCCAAACCATCTCGATGATCAGAGTCCGGATCCGGGGCGACCCCACTTTGGTGATCGAACCCCAAGCGTTGGTTCTTTCCGGTGGAATGCTCCGGGGAACAAAACCCCCAAAGCCTCATCGCGTCCGCTCAGCGAGCCTTGCTCGATAGGAGTCGACAATGACGGCGAGGATGATAACGCCACCGGTAATCATCTGCCGCACAAAGTCTCCAACACCCATCAGGATTAACCCATCTGCGAGCACGCCAATCAGACAGGCTCCCAAAAAGGTGCCGATGAGCGATCCGCGACCGCCGTTAAGGCTGGTACCGCCAATGATCACGGCAGCGATCGCGTTTAGTTCAAAGCCACTGCCCAGGATCGGGCTGGCGATGGTGAGTCGGGCCATATAGACGATCGCGCCGATTCCGACAGTAAGACCGGAAATGACAAATACGGCGACCTTATAGAAGAACGTATTGTGTCCGGAAAGGCGGACTGCTTCCTCATTGTTGCCGATGGCATAGATGAGACGACCAAAGACGGTTCGAGTCAATACTGCCCAACCAATCACAACGAGCGTCAGGGCGACCAAGAAAATGGCGGGCGCGCCCAGGAACGTTGCAGTACCAAAAGCGTTGAACTCGTTTGGAAACTCAAACAGCGTACGGGCGTTCGTCACCTCTAGTGCTGCTCCGCGAGCGACATTTAGCATGCCGAGGGTCACGATAAAGGAAGGAACACTCCAGAAGCTCACAATGAAACCATTCACCAGGCCGCATACCATACCGACGGTGATGCTCGTCAACACCGCGAGCGTGATCGCCGCCGGGACCGGTAATGCCTCGCTTTTGAGCACAAGCCCAGCCACCATCGCGGCAAACGCCAATATTGAGCCGACTGACAGATCGATACCGCCGATCAGAATCACAAAGGTCATCCCCGTTGCCATGATGAGATTGATCGTCACCTGGGTCAGTATGTTAGTAATATTTGATTCATCCGTGAAATGTGGCGCAAGGCTGGCAAAGACGAAGATCATCAGAAGAAGGGCAATGCCGATTCCAGCCTCTCGTAGCACGCGCCGCACAAACGTAAATCTAGCCGCCTGAGACTCGGGGGCGCCCACGGCGTCCGACCGAGCCTCAACCGGTTGGGTTTTATTTGGGCGATCTCCCCTAAGCATGTGAGCGCCCTTCGTCGATATTGCGAAACGGAGCACCGGCACCTGCGATGGATTCGCCGCATGCGAGTGATAGGATCCGCTCTTCGGTAGCCTCGTGGTGTTGGACTTCGCCGGCAAGCTGTCCCCGCCAAAGCACAAGGATGCGGTCACAAAGCGCCACCAGTTCGGGCACCTCCGAAGACACGACCAGTATAGACTTGCCGGCAGCCGCTAGACGGCGCAGCAGATCTTGAATCTCGGCCTTTGCACCGACATCAATGCCACGGGTTGGTTCGTCCAGCATCAACACCGCGGCATCGCGAAAAAGCCACTTGGCCATGACCAGCTTCTGTTGATTTCCGCCAGATAAGTTGATCGCCGCCTGCTCAAGAGAGGCGATCCGCATATCGAGTTCGGCAACCCAATTCTGCGCGATTGTCTTCTCGGTTCGGGCATTGAGTAGTCCGCCTTGCGAAATCCGCGAGAGGTCCGTCAGCGTAACATTGACGCGCACCGACATGGGAAGGACAAGTCCCTCTTCTTTGCGGTTCTCGGTCAAGAGGCAAACTCCGTGCTTGACCGCGTCTCCGGGATTATCAAAGCGGACTCGCTGTTCGTGCCGGTAAATTTCTCCACCGTCACGGAAGTCCGCGCCAAAAATTGCGCGGAGCGTTTCAGTGCGTCCCGATCCTACTAAACCGGCCAAGCCCACGATTTCACCGTAACGCAAGGTGAACGATATCCCATGCGGGTTGCCCCTGAAGCGCAAGTCTTTGACCCGGATTGCCGCGGGCCCAGGAGGAGGTTCGGCGGCCGTCCGATGAGTTGCGAGCGCCGCCTCCAACTCGCGGCCAACCATCAGATGGACGATCTCTGGTGGGCTCGTCGCCGCAACCGGCAGCGAAACCATCCGCCGCCCGTTACGCAAGACCGTAACCGCATCGCACAGATCAAAGATCTCGTTAAGATGATGGGAAACGTAAATGACCGTCACACCCGAGGCGCGCAGGTCACGGATGATTCCGAACAGCCGCCCAATTTCACGCGGTGTGAGCGTCGCCGTCGGCTCATCGAGGATCAGCAATCGACTGGAAAACGACAACGCTTTGCCGATTTCAAGCAGCTGACATTGGGCGATACCGAGATGTTCAACCGGCGTCTGAGGATCGACATCGAGGCCGACGCGTTCGAGCAGCGCCCTGGCTCGCTCGTGAAGTTTCCGGTAGTCGACCAATAGACCGTAGCGCCGCGGTAGGCTGTCAAAGAGCAGGTTCTCGGCAACCGAAAGATACGGGAGAAGACTGAATTCTTGGTAGACTACCCGAATGCCTGCTTTGAGAGCGTCGAGCGGCGATTCCGGACGGTACGGTGCACCATCAAACTGCATCTCGCCCGCATCTGGAAGATAGCTTCCGCAAAGCAGCTTGATAAGTGTCGATTTGCCGGCGCCGTTCTCGCCGACCAGGGCGTGGATCTCACCTGGCGCTAAGGAAAGATCGACCGCATTGAGAGCAATGACGCCGGGAAAGCGTTTCGTCAGCCCCTTTAGTTCGAGAAGCGGCCCGTCGGGCTTGGAATCGAGCGGCATGGTGGAGCGGTAGGGACGCGGCTCTGCTTGTCCGTTCAGGCGGACCAACAGGCGCCGTCGTCCCATCCCGGTCGCGTTACGGGACTATGGCGCCCCTTAGTTTGAGTAAGAGCATTAATATTAAGTGCGGTCGCGACGAAGCGTTGCGCGCAGTCGGGAGCTGATCCCTACCAGAATCCGCAAGCTGCGTTCAGCCAGCAGGTAAAGCTGCTGGCGGCTTAGTATCCACTCGCGGTCACGAGCTTGATGGGAGTCTTAATCCAGCCCTCGAGTTTCTCACCCTTTAAGGCCTTCATTGCATAGTCGATACCATTAGCTGCCATCTGGCTACCGAACTGGTCAACCGTAGCTATCAACTTGCCATCCTTGAGCAGCGGCTGGACGGCGGCAATGTTATCGAACCCCACCACTTTAATCTTGCCGGATTTTCCGGCAGCGTCGATAGCCTTCACAACGCCAAGTGCCATCGAGTCGTTGGCCGCCATAACGCCCTGAACGTCGGGATGGGCGGTCAGTATGTTGCTGAAGACAGAGTTTGCTTCCTCCGTTTCCCAATGCGCAGTGCGGGAGTCAACCAAGTCGAGTTTGCCTTCTTTGACTGAGTCATCGAAACCGCGTTTCCGTTGCTGGGCATTGTCAGCGCCAGGATTCCCTTCGATGATCACAACTTTCCCTCCTGGTCCAAGCGCCTTGGCAAGTACATCGCCTGACATTTTGGCTCCCGCCCGGTTGTCAGGACCCACGAAGGCAAGATCGACACCCGCCTGTTTCTTTGCTGCCTCATCAAGCGCGACGTCGATATTGATAACGATGATACCGGCCTTAATCGCCCGCGCAAGGGGAGGAACCAGGGCACGCGAGTCGGCTGGGGCGACTACGATCGCGTCTACCTTCTGAGTAATAAAGTTCTCAATGGCGCTGATCTGGGTATCGATGTCCGTCTCAGAGTGCATCCCTACCGGGACGAGGGTGAGGTCCCCACGCTCCTGGACATGCTTGATCGCTCCTTCCTCCATGTCCTTAAAGAACTCATTGGCCAACGATTTCATTACTAGTCCGATTACCGGCTTTTTTGCCTGCTGCGCCTGCCCCGTATCGGCGCCACCCAGGATCAGAATCGCGCTGAGCAGACAGACCGCGATTTCTCTAACTGCGTATTTCATGGTTAATTACTCCGATGGTTAGTACCCGCAAGCCCGCCGTGCCTCGCCAACAGGTCAGCTTGCAAGTGTGGGGAATAGCTAAATGAATAGCTAAATGATTGTGCGAACAACTGTCTGATTTCGGCACGACAATGGGTAGTCTGTCAATTGGAATCGTCGAGGGAACGCCGCATCGCCGACAGCCCTTATCGCGTTTTTCTGGATAGCCAGAGTCGCGCCAGCCATTGGTCGCGTAGGTGCGAGAGGAGGATGGCAAAAATCATCGTAGCGCCCCAGATCGCCGAGGTAAGATGCTGGCTGAAGCCGAGCAGATTAAAGCCGGTCGAGATTACCTGAAGGAGAATCAACGAGAGAAAAAGGCCCAGAACGCGGCCAAAGCCTCCAAAGGGATCGACACCACCAAGCACTGCCGCGAGTATGGTAATCAGGAGATATGATTCTGCATAACCCGCGCTAGCCGAATTAAATCGAGCCATCATCACCAGTGCGCCCACCCAGCACAACAAACTAGAGAACACGTACACACCGACCAGCATCCATTCAGTCGCTACGCCAGAGTAGCGAGTGGCCCGTTCGTTCGAACCGATCAGGCGAACCGAGACTCCAAACGGGGCGTGGGTCAAAAGCACAGCAACGACACTCGCGCAAAGGAGGAAAAGGATCATTGATACTGGTATTCCAAGCAGCGTACCGTTCCCAAGGAACAAGATTGCGGGAGGAAACCCGCCGATTACCGTACCGCTCGTTGTCAGGACGGAGATGCCTTTAACGAGCGTCATCGTACCAAGGGTAACGAGGATCGGATGAACGCCAAAGAAGGCGACGATGATTCCGGTCAAAAACCCAATCACCAGTGTGGTCATCATGCCGGCGAGAAGGGCAAGCACAAACACTTCGGCGACGACCGAGGGCGGACTCGAGGGTTGGATCAGGTGCGTCAAGATCGCTGCCATTGCCAGCGCAGACAGATTTGCGGTTGCGATAATCGCGAGATTAAGTCCGCCACTCATCAGCGGCACCATCATCGCAAGTGACAGAATGCCGAGTTCCGGCATTTGGAAAGCCATCGCGCGCACGGTATCGCCCGAGAGAAAACGACTGGGGGCGAGCAGACTAAAGATCATCACAGCGGCCGCGATAAGTGGCACCAGCAGCGTAATCGTGGGATCGCGCGGCAATAAGCTGGCGAGCTGAGGCTTCGAGACCGCCGCAGATTCGGCTGCGGTTTCAGATGGCATGGCGAACGTCCCCTTTTTGTTGGCGCTTGGCCGCGTAAGCGGTAGCACTGACACTCACCAGAATCACCAAGCCAGTGACAAGTCCGAACGAATAGGATGAGACGCCGATGAGAGTGAGCCCGTTCTGAAGCATGGCCAAGAGGACAATACCCAGGATCGTACCGCTGACCGTCCCAACACCACCCGAAAGGCTTGCTCCACCCAGCACAACAGCAGCTAACACATCGAGTTCTCGTCCCATCAACGCATTGGGTACGACCTCCTCGACCCGGTGTGCTTGGACGATACCGGCGACGGCGCCCATCAACCCCGAATACCCGTACACGAAGCACTGCAGCCCCGCGACATAACAGCCCATGCGTTTCGCCGCCTCGGGATTCCCGCCCAGGCCATAGATTAGCCGACCGATCGTCAACCGGCTCAAAAGCAACAGAGTCGCTAGCAAAACAATCGCGGCGACCATGACCGGAAAAGGGATCGATAGAACCGAGAGATTGCTAGTGAACCAGTCTGGCAGGTTAAAGATCGACCGCCCCTGGGTCACAAACATCAGCATAGAAAAATAAAAGGTCATCGTCGAAATCGTTACGATCACCGAAATCGCGCGTAGATAATGGACCAGCAGCGCATTCACCACTCCCAGCATCGCACCGAACAACCCGGCCAGCGCGAATGCGGTAAACCAATTGCCGCCGTAATTCACCAGGATCGTTGCCGTCACAAATTGGCTGACACCGGCTATTGCAGCGAACGATATGTCAATTCCGCCGGAGATGAGCACAACTAACAAACCCGAAGCCATGATCGCGCTGACCGAATAACTCTCCAGCAGGTCCATGACGTTGCCCAAGGTCAGAAATCCCGGAGATCGGGCGGAGAAAAAAATCGCCATCATCAAAATAATGACGCCGAGCTGGATATCGTGACGACGAAGGATTCGGGCGAAGTAGTTACGCATTAATTGCCTCCCGAAGCTCCTGTTCGCTTACCTGCCTCGGATCAACCGTCGCGGTGATCCGCCCAGATAACATCACCAGAACGCGATGGCTTTCGTGCAAAACTTCTTCTTCCTCATCAGAGATGAGAATGATGGCGATTCCGCGGGCGGCCAGACCATCAACAATTTGGAAAATGCCTTCCTTAGCTCCGACATCGACGCCGACCGTCGGGGAGTCAAGGATCAGTATCCGCGGGTCGGTCGCAAGCCATTTGGCGAGTACGACCCGTTGTTGATTGCCACCCGACAACTCCTGGACAGGCCGATCGAGGGCCTTGGTTTTCACATGTAACTCCTCGATCCAACGATTGATTGTCTTGCGCCGTCGCCCGCCGTCAATCAGGCCGAACACCCCGGTCAGCCTGCGCAAGACGGAAACGATGATGTTGTCGGCAATCGATTGCGGCATCACGAGTCCGAGCGAGAGTCTGTCCTCGGGAACATATCCGATCCCGCGGCGGATCGCCGCCCGATTCGTCGGCAGGCGAACAGGTTTCCCAGCGATCCGGATTTTGCCGGCATCGGGAGGGTTCATACCAAATAGGGAGAGTGCGAGCTCTGTCCGCCCGGAACCTAGCCGGCCGGTGATTCCAAGAATTTCGCCGGGATGCAAAACAAGATCGATCTCTTCATAATGGCCGCGCCTGGTCAACCCGCTGACCTCCAGAATGGGGGCTGCTCCGCTCGAGAAGGCCGGTTTGCGGGATGCCATGAAAAACTTTCGGCCGGTCATCAGCTCCGCCAATCGGTAACGGTCAACCTCGCCCGCTGGGTAAGTTCCGACTCTATTGCCGTCTCGCAGCACGGTGACGCGCTCCGCGATACTCATAACCTCTTCCAGCTTGTGACTAACGAAAATCGTAGCGATCCTGTGCGCCTTGAGCCCGTGCACCGTCTCCAGCAGAGCGTCGATCTCGTGATGGGTGAGCGATGCCGTCGGTTCGTCCATCACCACTAGACGAGCTTCCGCCGCCAGCGCACGACAGATCGCAACGAGTTGGCGGACAGCGATTGGCAATTGGCCAACTATTTCTTCCAGTGGCAGATCGACCCCGAGCCGCACCATCACTTCTCCGGCTTGTCTGATTATCTCGAGTCGCCGAACTAGTTTGGCCGGCTTCTCGACGTGATGCCGGAACACAATGTTTTCGGCCACGGAAAGATTCGGAAATAGCGAAAGATCCTGATAGATAATCTGTACGCCCGCGCGCTGGGACGCAGCGGGCGACAGGTGCGAATGCGTTTGCCGGTCGATAACGATTTTCCCTTCGTCCGGGGCATAAACGCCGGCAAGAATCTTGATCAGCGTACTTTTGCCGCACCCGTTCTCACCGGCAAGGCAGTGAATTTCCGCGGGACGAACCGTGAAGTCGACGTTGTTCAGAGCACGGACCCCTCCGAAACGCTTACCTATACCGAGCATCTCGATGAATGCGGGAGTCGCCTCAGACGGGTCGTGCTCGGCAAGCTCGCGTGGCTCAATCATTGCGGCTCACGGGATTTATACCCTAGAGGCCCAGCGCAACAAGTTGGTCGACCGTGTCCTTGTTAACCGGCTGATACTTGATCACTCGGATCACGTGCGTCGTCTCATCGACCGTCGCCTTGCCCAGCCCTTTAATCTCAACGCCATCTGCGATGGATGTTCCGTCAACTAACATTTTCGCTAGATTTACGATGGCTTCACCGGCTTGCTCCGGGTTCCAAATGTAGCCGTCGAGGATTACACCTTCCTTGATAAGTTTCTGCCCCTGCGAAGGCACACATGCCCCGACCAGGGCGATCTTTCCGACTTTGCTCTTTTCCTTAAGAGCACGGCCCGCACCGATGGGGCCGAGACTGCCGAACGTGAGGATCCCTTTCAGATTGGGATGCGCAAGCATCATATCGACGGCGGTCTTGTAGCTGTCGTCTACGCTTTCCGCGACCCCGAAACGATCAGCAACAAGCTTCATTTTGGGATAGTGCTCTTTTTGGTAGGCAATCGCGGCATCAGCCCACAAATTGTGGAGCGGCACAGTAAGCGAGCCCACGTAGACAATATATTCGCCTTCCTCTCCCATCGCTTTCGCAAGGCTCTTCATGTGGAGTTCGCCGAACTCTTTGTTGTCGATCATTTCGATATCCCACAAGGCTCCTTTTTGGCCGGGTGACTCGTGAGTAATGACCTGGATGCCGGCTTCCTTGGCGCGATCGAAAACCGGCTCGAGCGCTTTCGCGTCATTGGGCACTACCGCGATCACCTTCACTTTTTTAGCGATCAAATCCTCCACCGCGCGCACCTGTTGGGCGGGATCAGCACTCGTCGGACCGATCATATAAGCGTTAAGACCATCTTCCTTTCCAGCCTTCTGGATACCTTTTTCCATAGCATTGAACCACGGAATGCCGCCGATTTTGACCACGACCGCGACCTCCTCATTCGCGGCGCGAACCTGGCCATTAAAGGCCGAACAGAGAACAACGAGCGCAGCTATTGCTGTGCGATTAATTGCGATACGCATTTTTCCAGGGGGTTTTTCGTTTTTGAAAGCTCTGTGAAAAGCTTTACTTAATCCTTTACAAAGGGGCAGCCGACAAAGCAACCCCTCTAAAATGCGGAATGAGGAATGGCAGGTTGGGGAAGCCTCCTATCATTTCGCATTCCGCAATCCGCATTCCGCCTTTTCCGCTACGCCATCCAGTTGCCTCCATCGACGCCGTAGGTTTGGGCAACCACGTAATCGGCTTCACTGGACGCAAGAAACAGGGCACAGGCTGCTACCTCTGCTGCGCGGCCCATGCGACCAATCGGTATGGCCAAACTAACGCGTCGCTTTTTTTCGCCGATCGGCAGCTGCTCAATCCGAGAGAACTCTCGATCAACCACATCCCACATCGGCGTATCGATGATGCCAGGAGCGATAGCGTTTACATTGATACCGTGTTGGATCAATGCAAGCCCGGCGGATTGCGTGAAGCTGATCACGGCTGCTTTCGAAGCACAGTAAGCGGCGCCAAGGGGTTCGCCGCGCCGTCCAGCCTGACTCGCCAAATTGATGATCTTGCCGCCGCGCCTTTGTTTGATCATCTCCCGAGCCACAGCTTGCATCGTGAAAAAACTGCCATGGACGTTAACCGCGAAAATCCCAGCCCATTGTTCGGGAGAGACCTCGGTAATCGGCGTAAGCGCATAGATTGCGGCACAATTGACCAGGATATCGATGGATCCCGCCGTTTCGACCGTAGTTCTCACCAGGTTATCAATCGACTTCTGATCCGTTACGTCGCAAGGAACGCTAAACGCGTCCCGACTGAGTTCTTTGGCCAATGCGGCGGCTGCGCCGGTATCGCGATCGGCGATGGCCACTCGAGCCCCTTCTATAAAAAAACGCTGCACGATCGCTTTTCCGATTCCGCTGCCACCTCCAGTTACAATGGCAACTTTGTTTGCTGGTCTCATTTTGGAAAACTACGGTAGCAGAATGGCCTCTGTTCTTCTGCCAAAAGGTGATATTGATCGGAGGGCGCGTCCGGCCGCTGCTCATACCCGTCAACTTAAGGAGGCGAGGCGACACGGGGAAAGGGCGAAGGGGATCTGTTGGCATGATCTTGCCCACTAGGGTAGGGCGAAAACCTCGGCGCGCTTAGTAGGTACGCCCTTTCGTTATGCTTCGCGACGCGCCGGGTTTGAGCCATACGTTGCCCGCCGATTAGAGTGACTTCGGTTTGTGACTAAACCGCTGTACGCAGGTCTTCAGACTGCCCGCATGATACGACTCTGCATCCCAGGCTAAAGCAAGGAAGCCACATTCTGATCCCCCTCCAACCCGTGTTGGACGCCTATACCGATGTTTGTGTAATTACCTAATCGAGCCGTACACCGATACAGTGTTTATCAGCGGGTAACGAATGGCTCAAACCCGGCGCAGGGGGAGCCTAACCAAAGGGTGGACCGACCAAAAGCGCCGAGGTTTTCGCCCTACCCTAGTGGGTAAGATCATGCCGACAGATCCCTTCGCCCCTTTGCCCCGCCTCCTTAAGTTGACGCGCATGTGGCGGCTGCCGGACCGCTACCGGCGAAACCGATTTCAGAAGAGCAGCGGTAACGGACCTAAAAATCACCCCGCAGTAATCTCGTTATGCCGGCGAAGCCGAGAGGACATCGCTCGCAGAACCGCGAACGCAAAAAAAGGCGTCTCTTCAACCATAAACAGAAAATGCCGCTCGTTGATCGGGATCAACGTACAATCCGTTTTTGCGATCGCAGTGCCACTGCGTGAAACATGATCAACGAGTGCAACTTCGCCAAAAAAACCATCAACACCTACGGTCTCGACCAGGTGATCGTGAATATAAATATCAACTTCACCCGATTTAACGACGAACATCGAATCCCCCTGTTCCCCCTCCGCGAAAATGACGCTTCCCGCAGAGAACGATTGGGGAATTACCTCTTTCTCAAAAATGTTAGGCAGCTTCATGGTAGGTTCAATTGCTACGGCTCGCGGACTGAGCGAAAGCCTTTCCCTCCGACGCGAATCCATTCGGCGGGCCGTTGCGCCCAATCTGGGTGCAACAGGTAGACCCACCAACACAAGAAATGTAAAGGAAAAACGAATCTCGGTAGCGGTCCGGCGGCTGGCTATCTGCTCTAACCTAAGGCTAGTAGTGTGGGGATAGGCCTCGGACCCAGCCTTTGTGCGCTCCTGCTAACAACCTCTTATGTTGACGCGAATGGGCTTGCCACCGAAAACGCCGCTGACTTCTAACCAAGTCTCGATTAATCTCTGTGATTCTGCGTCCCTCTGGGGCGCTTAAACGGAAAAAAGGCACAGGTCAGCAGTCCAACCGATTTTGGAGAGTTACCGCTCATGACTATTACCATTGAGCCCGAAGATCCCCGATCGCCCGAAGCCCAGGGGCTCTTGTCCGCATTTATAGAAGAGGTTCGAAAACGCTACGATGAGCCTCCAGCCGACGTCGGCTATTTCGACCCTAATTTAGTATCAGTTCCCAGAAGCACCTTTCTGGTGGTGAGATTGGAAGGGAAAGCGGTCGGGTGCGGCGCATTGGTTCCAATCGAGGATGAAGTAGCAGAGATAAAGAGGATGTTTGTTGTTCCAGGTGAACGCGGTCGCGGAATCGCCAGGAAAATCTTGGAAGAACTCGCGCGGTTTGCCCGGGATTTTGAGTATGACGCCATCCGATTGGAAACTGGTGTAAAGCAGCCGGAATCGATCGCGCTCTACGGCAAATCCGGGTTTTATCGTGTACCAAACTTTCCTCCGTTCGAAAACGATGCCACTGCAGTCTGTTTCGAAAAAAGGGTTTAGGGAACATCCACAATCGTCCTCGTCGAATACCCCTTGGCTATCGGCTATCGCTCCTCCCGTGAGACCTGACGAACTCGAAAGAAAAAGAACGGTTGAGGCGGGCGGTTCCGTTATCGTCAACGTCAGAAAAACCAAAGGCCGCCGCGCGGACGAAGATCTGATCAAGTGGGCCGAAGAGTCCGGTCGCTTTGTTTACGTTGGCGACGCGGTGCGTCACACCCCTTACCAGCGCTCACCCTGGTTTAATCCGGCCAAGGGCCGAAAGACCAATCATGACCGGGCAGTCAACGAGTATCGGAGCTACATTTCAAAACGGCCGGACTTGCTGGCGAAGTTATCTGAACTGCGCGGCAAAGTACTGGGCTGCTGGTGTTATCCCAAGGCGTGCCACGGTAACATTTTGATCGAGCTGTGTTACGCGAAGAAATGATTTTTCACAGGCCGTGCCGCGCTGAGTGATGCTTTAGCGCGGCGCGCCGGACCAGACACAAATCTTCGCGGAAAAACAAGATTTCTAGCCAGTGTAGTTCAAACACTGGAAGGATACTTGGTCTCCTGTTTCTCTTTACTGTAGCCGATAAATCTTACGCATTATCGTGACGATTTTGCGTTGCAAGCAGGCCGGCAATTTCTTGGACTGAGCAGTCGCTAAGCGGTTCGAATCGAAGTGCGGCGATGTTCTCTTCCACCTGTTTCACTGTGCGAAAACCCGGAATAGGGATCGTCTGCGGGCTTCGATTCCTTCTTTAGCCATAAGTCACTGTACGTAAGTGACTTGTATTATCATTTACTCCCAGAAATCGGGGAGTCAGAACCAAAAGTCAGAACTCGCGCAAAAGTAACTTGGTCCGAGGAAGTTCCACCAAGGGAGTCTAGTCGGAACGCGCTCAAGATTGTTTATTGTTGTTTCGTTTGCGCCGAGAAGAAAGGTGGCTAGCGCGATTCGTTTGCCGTAAAAGAGAGATGGCCTGGCCGTTTTCGAAACCGTAACTTTGTAAGCGAAATGCCTGCGACAATTCCAGCAATGGTAAATCCACGCCTGCTCGTCTGGGCGCGCGAGGAGGCTGGCTTTAATCGCGAGGAGGCGGCGCAACGGGCAAAGCGCCCCGTCGCCGTCCTTCGCGCATGGGAAGAGGGCGAGACGCAGCCGACGCTTCGCCAAGCCGAGGCTCTGGCGAAGCTTTATGACTTTTCATTCAGCATCTTTTCACTGCCGGCGCCTCCCCAGCTACCACCCCTAGCCGCCGAATATCGCCGTTTGCCTGGGATTCGGGCTGGTACGGAGTCCCCAGAACTTCGGGCTGCGATACGCCGACTCGTTCAGCGCCGGCGCATTGCCCTTCATCTTTACGCCGAGTTAGGCGACGAACCGATCGATTTTCCGTTGCGGGCGCATTTGCGCGAAGATCCCCAGGATGTCGGGGAGGCCATGCGTGCGGCCCTCGGCGTCCCCGTATCGGCTCAACTTGACTGGGTGAGCGAGTTTGTAGCGTATCGCGCTTGGCGGGAAGCCGTTGAGCGGCTTGCGGTTCTCGTCTGCCAGTTTCCCGGAAAGGGTCTCGGCGAAGTGCGTGGCACTTCAATCCTACGCTTTCCCGTGCCAGTGATCGGAATCAGTTCCAAGGAACTTCCGCTCTCAAAGCCCTTCACGCTGCTGCATGAGCTAGTCCACGTTGCGCTCGCCGCTAGCCGCGAGGAAAGTCCCGCACTTACTCAAGTAGGACCGGAGACGCACTGGTTGGAAATAGAGCGATTCTGTGAAACGGTTGCTGGTGCGGTGCTAATGCCCAGGAATGACTTTGCTCGGGATTCCGACGTCTTGCAGCAAACGCGCACAGGAAATTGGAGGGTTGAAGCAATACGTCGAACGGCCCGGCGATTTCGGGTCACTCCTACCGCAGCAGCAACTCGTGCGCTGATTCTAGGACTCATGAGTCCGCGAATGTACAACACGTGGAAAGGCGCGTGGGAGGCCCACCACGCCGCGCATCCGGACCGATCTGGGTTTGGAATTGCTACCCCAGCAGAAAAAGCTGTTGGCCGTAATGGTCCATTGCTGACTTCGCTGGTCCTGAGCGCGCTGAGCAATGAGCAAATCAGTTCCACTGATGCCGCAAATTTCCTAGATGTCGGCTACGGACACGTTGAAACACTTCGGAAAGGGTGGATGGAACGTCCTACGGCATTTGTCGGCGAGTAGGCATGTATTCAATTGACACCAACATTTATCTCGATTGGTGGGTTCGCCGATATCCAGAGGACATTTTCCCGACTTATCGGCTTCAGGTCGAGGGATTGATCGCAGACGGGAAGTGGCAGGCTGTTGAGCTAGTGCAACACGAGATCAACCATGTAGGTACGCCTGCTCTCAAAACATGGGCTAAGTTCTCAACGTAGCCAATTTATTGCACATGATAGCTCATTGATGCTGGAAGCTAACAAAATCACCACATCCTATCCGGGACTAATTGACCCTTACGCAGCGCATGACGAGGCAGATCGCTACGTTATTGCGTTGGCAAAACTCAAAGGCTGGACGGTCGTCACTCATGAGACTCCGGCACGTTCGAAGAAGTACGCATTGAGGACTCACTTTATACCGGATGTGTGTCAGGCAATCGGTGTTCAGTGCATAGATCTTCTAGAATTAATGCGTCGCGAGAAATGGAGTTTCAGATGAGCCGGCCGAATTTTCTTTTTGGGCCTCGAATTCTAGCTCAAGACTGCACACAGCGATCTTAAGATTCTCCTAGTACGAGACACGCGTTACACCCTCGGGCTACGAACTAGATAGCTGAAGTCTGGGGCACCCCGGCTTCCGGCATCAGGGTGTGTCAGTATGAGCGCCCGGTGCCGCCTTCTTATTCTCTCCCATTCCAAGCTCGCAAGGCTTCCTGGTATCCCTCCCGCTTCGGCCCGGTTGCTCCACACTTCGGGCAGGTGCCCTGGAACGAAGCAGCACCTAGTTTCCGAATCTTGCCTCGCGCCTTTCGGCAGAACGGACAGAGCCGAGCGTACCGAACTTGCTGAAGAGGCTTGGTGATTTTGTATGGTGCGGGTTCGACCGGCCTGATTCCGTCGCCCTGAGCTAACCGCTTATCCTCGGCATCAAAAATGCCCGGAGCCGTGCCACTGATTCGGCGCTCGGACGTTGTTTCCCGGCAAACCAAGCACAGATCGTCGTCTGCGACACGCCGATGCAAGCGGCGATCTTTCTTTCCGATTCGTGGCTACTAG
>Ga0209647_1001709_pt1 | contig 18298 bp, 16 predicted proteins | sample GraSoi_2013_60cm_FD_185827 | JGI IMG/M metagenome (GOLD analysis project Ga0209647, IMG submission 185827) | Grasslands soil microbial communities from the Angelo Coastal Reserve, California, USA - Sample 9_17_2013_60cm (SPAdes) (version 2) | ecosystem: Environmental > Terrestrial > Soil >...
CCCCGGCTTGAGCCGTGGGGAGTCGTCACTAGGACTGCGCGGCCTCCGCGGCCTCCGCTGGCATGGCCCAGCCGCGCTGCCGCCAAATCTCGTACAGCACGACCGAGCCGGCCACGGCGGCATTCAAAGAGGCGATGTGCCCGCGCATGGGCACACTCACCAGCAGGTCGCAGTGCTCGCGCACGAGCCGCGCGATGCCCTTTTCTTCACTGCCGACCACCAGCGCGATCGGCCCGGTGAGATTCGCGGTGTCGAAGCGCGTCTCGGCAGTGCCTTCCAGCCCGATGCACCAAACGCCCTTTTTCTTCAGCTCATCCAGCGTACGGGTAAGGTTGGTCACACGCGCCACGGGCAGAAACTCCACCGCGCCCGCCGACGTCTTGTCGACAGCCGGGGTGAGGCCAGCGGCACGGTGCTCCGGGATGATGATGCCATGCGCGCCCACGGCCTCCGCGGTGCGAATGAGCGCGCCGAGATTGTGCACGTCCTGGATCGTGTCCAGCACGATGATCAGGGGGTCCTCGCTGCGTTCCTGCGCACGCGCCAGAATGTCGTCCACCTCGGCATACTGCCGCGGCGCGGTGACGGCCAGCACTCCCTGATGATTCGCGCCTTTGGTCAGATCGTCCAGGTGGCGGCGCGAGGTCGTCTCGACGGGCACGCCGATGCGCCGGGCCTGGTCAAGCAGCTGTGTCATGCCCTCGTCCCGTGGCCCCTGTGCGACGAGCAGTCGATGTACGCGCCGTCGCGAGCGCATCGCTTCGAGCACCGGGTAGCGGCCCCAGATATAGTCTGCCATTGCGTAGATCACCGACTTTCCCGCGCTAGTCGCGTACGGTCCAGGTGGCGCCTTGCGGCGTGTCCTTGATGACGACGTGATACGTTTCGTCCAGCTCGCGACGGATGCGGTCGGCTTCGGTCCAGTTCCGAGCGCCCCGCGCGACCTCCCGCTGTGCCACCAGCGCTTCGATCGCTGCCCGAGTCGCGGCTGGGAGCGCCGTGGCATCGGCTGTATCTACTAGGGCGATACCGAGCACGTCTGACAGCTCACGTAGCACACGCTGGGCCTCGCGCAGCGCGGCCAGCGTCGTGCTGGTGGGCGGCGTGTCGCCGAGTCCGTGTGCGTAGTCGTTGGCACGGTGCACCAGCTCGTCTATGGCGGCCAGCGCCGGCGAGGTGTTGAGCTCGTCGTCCATCGCCGCCACAAAGGCCGCGCGCGCGGCGCGCGCCTGCTCGCCGAGCGCGCGCTCTCGCTCTCCCGGCTCCGCCGCCGGCGCGTCCGCGCCCAGCTGATCTTCGGCCCAGGTAATCAGCCGTGTCAAGGTGGCATCGGTGTCTGCCCAGCGACGCCAGCGCACCACCGAGGCGGCAATCTGCTCCTCGGAGAACGTCAGCGGCGAGCGGTAGTGCTGGCCGAGCAGATACATGCGCAGTGCGGGCCCCGGCACGCCCGACGTCAACACCGAGCTGACAGTCACGAAGCGGCCCGAGTGAGCCATCTTCTCGCCTGAGGGCAGCGTCAGCATGCCGGTGTGCACCCAGTAGCGCACGAACGGCCGCTTGCCCGTCAGGCTTTCGCTCTGCGCGATCTCATTCTCGTGATGCGGGAAGATCAGATCGGTCCCGCCGCCGTGAATGTCGACCTGCTCACCGAGCGTATCCATCGCCATCGTCGAGCATTCGATGTGCCAGCCTGGCCGGCCCTTGCCCCACGGGCTCTCCCACCATGGCTCATCCGGCTTGGCCGACTTCCATAGCGCGAAATCGCGCGGATCGCGCTTGCGCTCGTCCGGCTCGATGCGGGCGCCGGCCTGCATCGCCTCGTCGTTCCTGCCCGAGAGCCGCCCGTAGTCCGGATAGCTCGGCACCGAGAAGTACACGTCGCCGTCCAGCACATAGGCATGCCCGCTGTCGATCAGCGCCTGCACAAAGGCGATGATCTGCGGGATGTAGCGCGTCACATAGGTGTAGGTATCGGCCGGCCGCACGTTGAGGCGCTCCATGTCGCGGAAGTAGGCGGCGGTGTAGCGCTGGGCGGCATCCGCGGCGGGAATCCCCTCGCGTAGACCGGCGGCGATAATCTTATCGTCGATGTCGGTGAAGTTCTGCACGTAGGTGACGGGGAAGCCGCGATACTCCAGGTAGCGGCGCACGGTATCGTTGACGACGAAGAGACGCGCGTGGCCGACGTGCGGCTCGTTCTTCGGCGTCATACCGCAGACATACATCCTGACGGGTAGCTCGCCCGGCTCGAACGGCTCTTTGCGCCCGGTTTCCGTGTTATATAACTGCATGCGTCATCTCTCTTGCTCGCAGCGAGGCCGCCATCGTCTGCGTGTCGTGACACAGCCGGCACTCATGCCGTGTCGTGGCGCCTCGCGGTACATTTGTCTTGACGGGGGCTGGGACACGCCCGCCACCGCGCACCCGGCACATGTGGTAATGTGGTGCCGGCTAGCAGCGGGCGCTGATACAGGAGCAACAGAGACGCGGCAAGCCGCGGGCGCCGCGAGAAGACGCGCGCCTGGCGAGCAGTGGTGACCTAGAAACCAGCAGACGTACCATGTAATTGGTTGCTCCATCGTTGGGCGCGCATCCTGCGAGCGCCGCTCGCGTGTATTATCGCCCCGCGCGAACACGCTTGTCAATCGGCGGCCCGTCGCGCGCTGCTGCTTGCCGGAGCCGACGATCTGCAGCGTGACGGCATGTACACGTGACGAGGGCGAGCGCATCAGTCTGACGTAAGGAGCGAGTGCATGGCAGTGGCCCCGCGGACCCCAGCGTCCGCGCGCACGAAGCATGACCGGGACTACGTGTTCTACGAGCTGACGCGCAGTATCTGCCCGGAGTGCCGCATGGTGATCGACGCCCACATCGTGCTGCGTGACAACAAAGTCTTCATGCGCAAGCGCTGCCCGGAGCACGGCCAGTTCGAGGCGCTCGTCTACGGCGACGCGCAGGCGTACACATCCGCCGCGAAGTTCAACAAGCCAGGCACCTTGCCCCTGGAATTCTCGACGGCGATCCGCCACGGCTGCCCGCACGACTGCGGACTATGTCCCGACCACCAGCAACACACGTGCCTCGGCATCATCGAGGTCAACAGCGCCTGCAACATGGACTGCCCCCTGTGCTTCGCCAATGCGGGCGCGGGCTTCAATCTCACTCTGGCCGAGGTCGAAGGTATCCTAGACCATCTCGTCGCGACCGAGGGCGCCCCGGAAATCGTGCAGTTCTCCGGCGGCGAGCCTTCGATCCATCCGCAGATCATCGCCATGATGCGGGCAGCTAAGGCGCGCGCCATCCGCCACGTCATGCTCAACACCAACGGCAAGCGCATCGCCGATGACGACGCGTTCCTGGCCGAGCTGGCGGAGGTGCGGCCCACCATCTACTTCCAGTTCGACGGCTTCGCGCGCGAGACCTATCGCATCATCCGCGGCGAGCCGGACATTCTGGCGCAGAAGGTGCGCGCGCTGGACCGGCTGGCCGCCGTCGGCATAGGCGTGGTGCTGGTCCCCGCCGTCGAGCGCGACGTCAACCTGCATGAGGTGGGCGAGATCGTCAAGTTCGGCATCGCGCACCCCGCCGTGCGCGGCATCAACTTTCAGCCGGCGTTTCATGCCGGCCGCCACCTCACGTTCGATCCGCTACAACGCCTGACGATTCCTGATATTCTGCGCGAGCTCGAGCGACAGACCGCGGGCATGTTCCTCGTGCAGGACTTCGTGCCGGTGCCGTGCTGCTTCCCCACCTGCAACTCGGTGACCTATGCGCTCGTGGATGAGAACGGCGTGCTGCCGCTACCACGGGTCCTCGATGTGGACGACTATCTGGACTACATCACCAATCGCGCCACTCCGGACCTCAGCGGCGACGTGAAGGCGGCGCTCGAGGGGCTATGGTCGTCGTCGGCGGTGCCGGGATCAGATACAAACGCGCGGCAATTCGCGCTGTCGTGCGCCGCGTGCGGGCTGCCCGATGGACTCGACGTGGCGGCGCTCGCCGATAGGATTTTCATGGTCATGCTGCAGGATTTCATGGATCCCTGGACCTTCAATCAGAAAAATCTGATGAAGTGCTGTAAGGAGTTTCTGCTGCCCGACGGCAAGCAGATTCCGTTCTGTGCCTACAATTCACTTGGATACAGGGAGCAGGCGCGTGCGCAGCTGGAGGCGCGCGAGCGGGCGCGTCATCGCGCACCGCGCGCCGGCAGCGAGTATCTTCCGGCCCCACTCACTTTCACCTTCGACCAGCCTTATCCGCATGTGGTGACGAAACAGCCCGGCGGCCACCGCATTGGTATGGGCGAGCGGGCAGCGAGCATGCGCCAGGAGCCCGTGAATGGAGGCTAGGATGGCTGCACCGGAGACCGCCAGCGCACTCGCGCCAGAGGTCCTCAAATCATGCTGCGCGGACGCGTACAGCGGTGAGTGGGCGCGTCTGCTGCTGGGCGACGCGTTTCATCCAGGCGGCGCGGCCCTCACCGAGCACTTGGGGCGGGTGCTCGGCCTCGCGCCGGGTATGCGCGTGCTGGATGTCGCGGCTGGCAAGGGCACCAGCGCGCTCTTCCTCGCGCGGACGTTTGGCTGTGCGGTCGTCGGTGTGGACTACGCGGAGGCGAGCGTGCGTGAGGCGGCGGCCGGCGCGGAGGCTGCGGGACTAGCGCATCTCGTCCGCTTCGAGCGAGGCGACGCCGAGCGCCTGGATTTCCCGGACGGCGCATTCGACGCGGCGATCTGTGAGTGCGCGTTCTGCACCTTTCCCGACAAGCGCGCCGCGGCCCAGGAGCTTGCACGTGTGCTGAGTCCAGACGGCGCGCTCGGTCTGAGTGATCTGACGCGCACGGGGGCGGTGCCAGCGGAGCTAGAGGGGCTGCTGGCCTGGATCGCCTGCATCGCCGACGCGCTGCCGCTCGCGGAGTACGTGCGCATCCTGGCGGACGCCGGCCTGGCGGTGACGCTGACGGAGCTGCACGATGAGGCGCTTGCGCAGCTGGTGCGGGACGTGCGCGCGAAGCTGATGGGCGCCGAGCTGCTGGTGCGGCTCAAGCAGATCGAGCTGCCCGGGGACTTCGAGCAGGCGCGCGCCCTGGCCCGCGCCGCGGCGCGCGCCATCGACGCCGGCACGTTCGGGTACGCCCTCCTCGCCGCTTCCAAGCCGGCGTAAGGTGTGCCCCCAGCCCTAACCCCTCCCCATAGGGAGAGGGAGCCAGAGGAGCGGTGACACTCCCCATGGCTAAAGCCAGGGGCTTCTCGGCTGAACGACATGATGCCGAGCGACTTGCCGGGTGTCCGCCGGAACGAGCTGGCGTCCGGATGGATGGCCAGCATACTTGCGAATGGAGTGTACCGCGCCTGTTTTACCCGCTGGCGGCTTGCCCAGCGGAACGCCCCGAACACGCGACAGGGTGTGCAAAGTGCACTGGCCCGAAGGCCACCCCACACGGGGTCATCGCCCGTGCGCATACAGGCAGTATAGCACGGGTGTTCGAGCAGAGGAAGAGGAGAGGGCCATTCACCCCCATGCCTGAAGGCAGGGGCCCTCTGGCCCCAAAATGGTAGTGTGCCACGCCGGCGACTGTCTGGCTCCCCTCTCCGCGCCGGAGAGGGGCTGGAGGTGAGGTTCCCAGGCTCTCACTCCACGCCGATGTCCCAGGCCTGCTCGAGGTCCTCACGCGAGTAGGCTTTGAACGCCATCATGGTCTGCGTGCGCTGGATCGCCTCCAGCGCGAGCATGCGCTCCGTGACCACCTCGGCCAGGTCTTCGTAGCGCGCCAGGTGCAGCACGGCCAAGAGATCGTACTCGCCCGTCACCGAATACACCTCGGCCACGCCGGGGATCGCCAGCAACGCCTGCGCCGTGCTGTTGATCGCGTCGCGGCGCACATTCATCATGACCAGCGCCGATATCATTTTGCGCTCCTTTTGCGCTCCTTTTGCGCTCCTTCACTCACCGCATCGAACGAGGCTCGGAGTAGCGCGCCGGTGCGGCCCAGCCGCTCCCCGATGTCGTCTCAACACGAGGGAAGCGACTGACCTGCACACCACACCTACGACACGCTTGCCAGCGCCTGCTCGCGCAGCTCGCGCCGCAGCACCTTACCCGTGTTGTTCTTGGGTAGCTCGTCGCGGAACACGACCCGGCGCGGCGCCTTGAACGTCGCGATCGCGCTGCGGCAGTAGTCGATGATCTCCTGCTCCGTGGCCGTCGCGTCTTTCTTCAGCACGACGAACGCCAATACTGATTCGCCCTGATATGGGTCCGGGAACTGCACCACCGCAGCGTCCGCCACGGCGGGGTGGCGGAAGAGCACCTCCTCGACTTCGCGCGGGTAGACATTGAAGCCCGAGACGACGATCATGTCCTTCTTGCGGTCGACAATGGAGATATACCCGTCGTCGTCGCGTGTGGCGATGTCCCCAGTATGCAGCCAGCCGTCGCGCAGCGTCTCGGCGGTGGCCTCGGGCTGGTGCCAGTAGCCCAGCATGATGTTCGCGCCGCGGCAAATGAGCTCTCCCGGCTCGCCGTTGGGCACGTCATTGCCGGCGTCGTCTACCAAGCGCACCTCGACGCCGGGCAGCGGCCGCCCTACAGTGCCTGGCTTCACCACCGGCCCCGCCGCGTTCGACGTGACCACCGGCGAGGCCTCCGAGAGGCCATAGCCCTCGCTGATCGGCACGTGCGCCAGCGACTCGAAGCCTTCCAGCACCTTGACGGGCAGCGCCGCTGCCCCCGAAGCGACATAGCGCAGGGTGGTGAGGTCGTAGTTGCTGAAGGTAGGCATCTGCGCCCAGGCAACGAACATGGGCGGCGCGCCATACATCACGGTCGCGCGGTACTTCTGGAGCGCTTCGACGCTGGACTGCGGCTCGAAGCGCTCGATCAGCAGCATGGTGGCTCCATTGAAGACCGAGAGGTTCATGCCGACATTCATCGCGTAGATGTGGAACAGCGGCAAGGCGATCCACACGACGTCGTCGGGGCGTGTGGCGATCTGCGGCAGCGCCATGCATTGCTGGCAGTTGCCGAGCAGATTGCGGTGGCTGAGCATGGCCCCCTTCGGCCGCCCCGTCGTGCCGGACGTGTAGCAGATGACGGCGACGTTTTCCGGATTGACGGCAACGTTGGGCGGCGCCTCCGACGCCTCGGCGACGACCTCGCGCCACGACACACCGCCGGGCACGTCCTGTGGGGCAGCCACCACGACGCTGCGCAGATCCGGGCAATTCGCGGCGGCGGCCAGCGCGACCTGCGCGAACGGTCCGAAGCTAAGCACCGCCTTGGCGCCGCTGTCGTTCAGGATGTACTCGACCTCGCCCGCTTTGTAGAGCACGTTCAGCGGTACGACCGAGGCGCCAGCCTTCAAAATGCCGTAGTAGGCCTCCATGAAGAGCGGCAGATTGTGCATGAGCAAGCCGACACGGTCCCCTGGCTGCACGCCGAGCCCGATGAGCCCGTTGGCCACCTGATTCGCCCGCCGATTCAGCTCGCTGTAGCTCGTGCGTGAATCGCGGAAGATGACCGCCGTCTTATACGGGTTGGTCGCGGCCGCCTGCGTCAGCATCTGTCCCAGATCCATTGCGTACCTCGCTTCGTACCGAACGTCCCCCTCATGACGGGAGACTCCACAGCACCGCGCTGGCACGTTCGGCAGCGCGTGGCGAACCTGCTCCGCAACGATACCTACATGAGAATACCCGCCGGTCCACCGGCAATGTAGATCACCTGCCCGCTGACGTAGCTGGCGTCTTCGGAGGCCAGGAACGCGATCACGTTCGCGACCTCTTCGGGCTGCCCAATGCGGCGCAGCGCGATGCGCTGGGAAACCGCCGTCTGGAACTGGTCTGTCGTGATGCCCATGCGCTCTGCGGTGGCGCGTGTCATGTCCGTATCGATAAATCCGGGCGCGACGGCGTTGGCAGTGATACCGAACTGGCCGAGCTCGATGGCCAGCGTGCGGGTGAGACCCTGTATGCCTGCCTTCGCCGCGGCATAGTTTGCTTGGCCGCGATTGCCGAGTGCGGAGGTGGACGACACCGAGACGATGCGGCCGTACCGCTGCTCCACCATCGCCGCCTGGGCGGCGCGCGCGCAGAGGAACGCGCCGCGCAGATGCACGTTCAGCACGCGATCCCAGTCGTCGTCCGTCATCTTGAAGAGCAGGTTGTCACGCAGGATGCCTGCGTTATTCACCAGAATATCCAGCTTGCCAAAGCGCTCCAGGCCACGCTCCACCGTGCGCCGGACCGCGGCGTCATCCGCGACGTCGCACCCCAACGCGAGTGTCTGTGCGCCGCCGCGCGCGATCTCCGCCGCCGTGCGCTCACAGCTTTCCTCGTTCAGGTCCGCCAGGATGACCCGGGCGCCCTCTTGTGCCAATCGCCGCGCAGTTGCCGCGCCAATACCGCGCGCCGCGCCCGTCACCAACGCGACACGGCCATCCAGACCTCTCAAAGCAGTCACCTCTCTGTGTTGATTCGACCGGCGGCGGGCCGCATCCCAACAGTGGGTACGTCGCCACGGTGCGCCATGTCTGCGCACGCCTGCCGCGGTGAGCAAAGCATAGGATGCGACCGAGCAACTGTCAAGGATGAGCGGCGTACGCGGCGATTGCCGCGTGCGCCTGCCCGCGACACTCCTTCTGCCGACACCCGGCTGCCGCTGGCGCTACATGCGCCAGCGTGGCTATTGACGGCGCGCAGGTATGTGCGTATACTGGTGCCACGCACGCGGCCAGCAGCTTGCGCCGCGCACGCACCGCGAGGAACTGATTTTCGCTATGCGGCTTCACGCCCACCACGCCTATTACTATTACGTGCCGGCCCTCCGCGAGGGTTCGGCCGATAGCGCGTGAGCGTCTAGGCCGCGAACCATGCACCGGACCCGCTGCGGCGGAGGGCAGAGCAGAGGCAAACGCCTCTGCTCTTTTCTTTTGTCACCTAGCTGGAGAGGAGTCTGCCTTGGTCGCCTGTCGAGGCATCCGCGGCGCCACGACTGTCAGCGCCAACACCCGCGATGAGATTCTGCGTGCCACGCGCGAGCTGTTGCGTCGTATCGTCGATCGCAACGCGGTGGCGGTGGAAGACATCGCCAGTATCTTTTTCACGGTCAGCGATGACCTGGACGCCGAGTATCCGGCCCTCGCCGCCCGCCAGCTCGGCTGGACCGATTCCGCCTTGCTCTGCGCCCGCGAGATTCCCGTGCCGGGCCAGCGCGTGCAGCGGTGCATCCGCGTGCTGCTGCTCGCCAACACAGAGCGCACCGCGTCGGAGCTGCGCCATGTGTACCTGCACGAGGCGGCGGTGCTGCGTCCGTCGCGCGCCGACATGCCAGAGCCAGGGGAAGACGAACATGCCGATGGGTAGCGCCGCGTGGCGGGGAGACATCACCGGCGCTCCGGTGATCCGCTACGACATCCGCGAGGTTTTCTCGGATAGTTTTCTCGGGTTTCGACGCCTCGGCGTGAAGCCGCTGCCATAAGGAGATCTTCTATGATCGTTGTCATGCGCCGCGATGCCAGCGCGGCCGATATCGAAGGCGTGCTGGCGCGACTGCGCGAGCGCGCGCTGACCCCGCATATCTCCGCGGGCGCCGAGCGCACCATCATCGGCATCCTTGGTCCGGTTGGCGCATCCGGCGTCGCCAGCGCGCTAGGCAGCATCACGCCGGAGCTTGGCGCCATGCTCGAAGGCCTGGACGGTGTCGAGCAGGTGTTGGAGGTCTCCAAGCCCTACAAGCTGGCCAGCCGCGAGTTCCATCCCGAGGCGACACTGGTGCACGTGCCGTCTCCCGGTGGCGAGGTGGTGATCGGGGCCAGCGAGGTCGTCATGATGGCGGGACCCTGTACCGTCGAGAGCGAAGAGCAGCTGATGGCGGCGGCGCACGCAGCGCGGGCCGGTGGGGCGACCGTACTGCGCGGGGGAGCCTATAAGCCGTCCACCTCGCCGTATGGCTTTCGTGGCCTTGGCGCAGCGGGACTCAAGCTGCTCGCGCTCGCCCGCCAGCAGACGGGGCTGGCCGTCGTTACCGAAGTGATGACGCCGGCTGAAGTTGAGCTCGTGGCCGAATACGCCGACATCTTGCAGATCGGCGCGCGTAACATGCAGAACTATTACTTGCTGGATGAAGTCGGCCGGTCCGGCAAACCGGTGCTCCTCAAGCGCGGCTTCTCGGCGACAATTGAAGAGTGGCTGCTCGCCGCCGAATACATCCTGGCGCAGGGCAACCCCAACGTGATCCTGTGCGAGCGCGGCATCCGCACCTTCGAGCGCATGACCCGCAACACCGTCGACATCAACGCCGTGCCGCTGGTGAAGCAGCTTTCGCACCTGCCGGTGGTGGTGGACCCGAGCCAGGGCACCGGCAAGCGGTCGCTCGTCGCGAGTGTGGCGCTGGCGGCGGTGGCAGCCGGCGCGGACGGGCTGATCGTGGAGATCCATCCGCACCCCGACGCCGCCGTCAAAGATGGCGCCCAGTCGCTACACCTCGCGCAGTACGCGGAGCTCATGCCCAGGATGCGCGCTGTGGCGGCGGCGGTCGGCCGCGAGTGACGCTGCTTGCTGGTCGGCCCCAAAGGGAGAGGAGAGCGCAGAAAATCTCACTACAGAGGACACAGCGACCACAGAGTTCGGACAGAGCTTGACCACTCCCCATGCCTGAAGGCAGGGGATTCCTGGGCCGAACACGGCGAACCGGACAGGGGTACCCTGCCGTGACCGTCTGACACGTTCGTGGGCGCCGTGGGTAGCGGCTCCGCTCCACAGGCGTAGCTTTCCGCAGGCCCTCCGGTAGGCAGGCAGTCTCCCACACGGCGCGCCGGGGCGCCAGTCATCCCCAGCCCGCAAGGGCGGGGTCTTCTGGCGGAGAATAATAATTGGAGTGAGGAAACGCCCGCGGGGGCGGGCACCAAACGTGCCACTCACACCGGCTCCAGTCATCTGTCCTCTCCGCTCTCTCTGGTCTCTGTGTGCTCTGTGGTGAAGATTCTACTCGCATCCGGCTCCTCTCTCCTCGCAGGAGCGGGGTCGGGAGTGAGGGTCCCTAACTCATGTGAGGAGAGACATCTGTGCGGCAGGAACACGCGCTGGCAGTCGTGTGGTCGGCGGCCTATCGGCCCGCCTGGGATGCCACGCCCGAGGCCTATGTTGAGGGGGGCGTTGTGGGCTGGAGCCGCAGCCGGCGCCTCGCGCGCGCTGAAGACGCTTCCATTGGCTTCAAGGCGTACGTGGGCGTCCAGCATTACGATCCGTCGCGCTGGCACGTCGCGGGCGCGCCGCGTGCCGTATTCTTCGTATCGTTCTTCCAGGGCGGCCACACGCTTGCCTTGCGCACGTTTCCTACGATGGATGTCGCGCTGGCGGAGCTGCGCCGCGTGCACGCCGGGCTCGCCGTCCCGCTCGCCGGTCCGGCCGCCCCTGACTGAGTGCGCCTCGCGCGGTGCCCATGCTGGCACGGCGCGGAACAGGGCCGCGTGCTACAATTCATGGTACGAGCGCGCAAAATCGCATGAACTGGCAACTGGCACACGCAGAGGAAGGGGCGAGGGGACGCATGGGCGACTCACGTCCATCCGCGAACGGACGCTACAGCGCCAACGGGCCGCGGCGGCTGCGTGTGGCGCTGGCACAGATCAACGTCACCGTCGGCGACCTTGAAGGCAACCTGGCGCTCATCGAGCGCGACATGCGGCGGGCGGCCAAAGCGGGTGCACGGCTCGTCGCCTTCCCGGAGCTGGCTTTGACAGGCTACCCTCCCGAAGATCTGCTGCTCAAGCCCGGCTTCATCCGTGACAACCTGCGTGCGCTGGAGGCGCTGGCGGAAAGCAGTCGTACGTACCCGGAGCTGACCGTCGTCGTCGGCTTTGCCGACCGCGACGTAGACCTCTTCAACGCGGCGGCCATCATCCGCAATGGGCAGCGTGTCGACACCTACCACAAGCAATTCTTGCCCAACTATGGCGTCTTCGACGAAGACCGCTATTTTTCGGCCGGCACACGCGCGCCCATCTACGATCTTGGCGGCGTCCTCGTCGGCGTCAACATCTGCGAAGACATTTGGTATCCCGGCGGCCCGCCGACCGAGCAGGCGTACGCCGGCGCGGAGGTGCTGCTCAATATCAGCTCTTCGCCGTTCCATGTGGGCAAGCAGGGCGCACGCGAGCGCATGCTGGCGACGCGCGCCGCCGACACTGGCTCCATCGTCGCCTACGTCAATCTGGTAGGCGGGCAGGACGAGCTCATGTTCGACGGCTCCAGCACCGTCTTCGACAGTCAGGGCGACTTGGTGGCCCGCGCGAAGTCGTTCGAGGAAGATCTACTGGTGGTGGATCTTGACGTGGACGAGGTGTTTCGCACGCGACTGCACGATCCCCGTGGCCGCAAGGAGAAGCGCGCCTTCGCGGCGAGCGCCGAGCCGCCGATTGTCATCGCCACGGCGCCGGCGGCGCTGGTGGCCCATCCCGCGGCCAAGGCGGTGCGCAGTCGCATCGAGCCGCTCCCCGCGCCGGTGGAAGAGGCGTATCGTGCGCTGGTGCTGGGCACGCGCGACTACGTGCGCAAGAACGGCTTCCGCGAGGCCGTCGTGGCCTTGTCCGGTGGCATTGACTCGGCGCTCACCGCGACCATTGCAGTGGATGCGCTCGGCGCGGATCATGTGTGGGGCGTCTCGATGCCCTCACGGTACTCGTCCGCGGGCAGCACAGACGACGCGCGCGAGCTCGCGGAGTATCTGGGCATCCGCTACACGACGCTGCCCATCGAGAGCATGTTCGCCGCAGCCTTAGACACCCTGCGGGAGACCTTCGCCAGTGGCGCGCCTGCGGCCTCGTCGCTGGCGGAGGAAAACGTGCAGGCGCGCATCCGCGGCATGCTGCTCATGGCGCTCTCGAACCGCTTCGGCGCCATCGTGCTGACCACCGGCAATAAGTCCGAGATGGCGGTCGGCTATGCCACACTGTACGGCGACATGGCCGGCGGGTTCGCGGTGCTGAAGGACGTCTTCAAGACGCTGGTGTACGACCTCGCCCGTTGGCGCAATGCCCAGGCGGGCCGCGCACTGATTCCCGAGAACACGATCACCAAGCCGCCGTCCGCCGAGCTGCGGCCGGGCCAGCAGGACACCGATAGCCTGCCACCGTACGAGATTCTGGACCCGATCCTGCATGCGTATGTGGAAGACGACTGGGACTTCGAGGCCATCGTGGCGCAGGGCTACGACGCCGAGACGGTTCGACGAGTCATGACCCTGGTGGACAAGAGTGAGTACAAGCGGCGCCAGGCCCCTCCGGGCATCAAGATCACCGGCCGGGCGTTCGGACGCGATCGGCGGCTGCCGCTCACGAGCGCCTATCGCGGCCAGCCAACCCCGTTCTCGACGGCGCGCGAAGCCGAGGAGCGCGGGCACGAGCGGCGCCCGGCGCGGAGCAAGCGCTAGGGAGCGCAGAGACCACAGACATATGAGTGACGCTGATTCCGCACAGCGGGCCGCCGGGAGGCTGCGACATGTCAGCAACCGCCGACTTCGGACACCAAAGCCAACACACCGCGATCGAGGCGCTGAACGACGCCGTGCTTGAGGTAACTGATCTCATGTCGCCGCCCTGCCTGATGGCCGGCTCCGCGAATCCCGCGCTGGCGGTGAAGGTCGCCCATCGCGTCAATGTCGAGAGGCTGGAGCGCAGCATCGAGCGTTTCCCGGATGGGGAGACGTACGTGCGCTTGGGCAGCAGCGTGCGCGGACGCGACGCCTATATCATCCAGCCGACCTGCGCGCCCGTGAACGATAACCTCTTCGAGCTCCTGCTGTTGATCGATACCCTGAAGCGAGCCTCGGCAGGCCGGGTGACAGCCATCGTCCCGTACTACGGCTACGCGCGTCAGGACCGCAAATTCACCGGACGTGAGCCGATTACCGCCAAGCTTGTCGCCAACCTGATTACGGCCGCCGGCGCGACGCGCATCGTCGCGGTGGACCTGCACAGCCCCGCGATCCAGGGCTTTTTCGACATCGGCATGGACCACCTGACGGCAATCCCGCTGCTGGCTGACTACTTGCGCGGCAGCATTCCCCGCGAGAGCGTTATCGTGTCGCCCGACACCGGCGGCGTCAAGCGCGCGGACCTCTACGCACGTCTGCTCGATCTGCCGATCGCGATTCTGCATAAGCGGCGCGCCAATGCGCGCGAAGTTGAAGTGGCCGCCGTGGTCGGCGATATTCGCGGCAAAGTGCCGGTGATCGTTGACGACATCATCGCGACCGGCGGCACGATCCGGCAGGCGGTCGACACCCTCGTGCAGGCCGGCGCACTGCCGGAGGTGCGCGTCGCGGCGACGCACGGCGTGCTGGCCGACGACGCCGTCACCCACCTGCAACACCCAGCCATTCGTGAGATCCTCGTCACCGATACGATCCCCATCGCAGACGAAGTGCGCGCAGCGCTGCCGTCGCTGCATGTCGTGACCATCGCCGATCTGCTCGCGGTTGCGTTGCGGCGATTGCACAGCGGCCAGTCGCTGAGCGAGCTCTTTTCCCGCGAGGGCGCGCCCCCCGTGTAGCGCGGCTCGGCATGCTGAGCGCCTACGATGTGAGCGTCACGTGGACGTTGCCAAAGCGGTCTATGCTCGCTGTGTCGCCGGGCGGGATGAGTACAGTGGTGTAGGCGCCGGCCAGGATGGCAGGGCCGGCAATGCGCTGGTCGCGCGCGAGCGCATCCAGGGCGTACACCCCGGTTGGGTGTGCCTGGCCCCCGAACCAGGCCGCGGTCGTTTGCATCGGCAGCGCTGCCGCAAGGCGCGGTAGCTCTGGCAGCGGCACCCCCCGATTGACGGCACGCACTGCCACATGCGCGTTGACCACCTCCACCGCGCGGGCGGGATCGGCATAGCCGAAGCGGCGCTCGTGCTCGCGATGAAAGGCGGCTGCGGTCGCATCCAACGACCCTTGCCACGCAACCATCAGCTCGTACGACTGGCCGCGATAGCGCAGCTCCAAAGCAGGCTCGGTTACGAGCGTCTCATCGCCGTGCCCATCCCCGTCCGCGGCCATTTCTGCCAGGCAGACTTGGCGGAGCCGTTCCAGGTGCTCGTCCACCGCCGCTGATGAGAGCGCATTCGCATCGCGCAGCACGCTCTCGTGGGCAGTCGTGAGGGTATCCGCCAGTACCATGCCAAGCGCACTCAGCACGCCCGCCAGGCGTGGCACGAGCACCCCACGCATGCCGAGCGCACGGGCAAGCGCCACCGCGTGCAGCCCTCCCGCGCCGCCAAAGCAGAAGAGCGTGAACTGCTCGGGATCGAACCCGCGGCGCGCGCTCACCGTGCGCACGGCGCGCTCCATCGCGGCATCCGCGACGGCAAGCACTCCCGCCGCGATACTGCGCGCATCCGCCAAACTATCCGCGGAGACCATTGCCGCCGCCCGCGCGGCCGCGGCGCGGTCCAGGCGCATGCGGCCGCCCAGGAACTGCTCGGGCAGCAGGTGGCCGAGCAGCACGTGCGCGTCGGTCACAGTGAGGCCGGTGCCCCCGCGGCCGTAACTGGCGGGGCCAGGATCGGCCCCGGCGGACTCCGGCCCCACCACCAGCGCGCCGCCGCGATCTAGCCGCGCCAGCGACCCGCCGCCGGCACCGATGGTGAAGATATCGAGCATGGGGGTTCGCAGCGGCAGCCCTTCCACGACCGATTCGCGCGTGAGCAGCGGCTCCCCAGGAATCAAGGCGACATCGGTGCTGGTGCCGCCCATGTCCAGGGTAATGACGTCCTCGAGCCCGGCGGCGCGCGCAACGGCGCGCGCGGCAATCACCCCGCCTGCAGGGCCAGAAAGGATCATGGCCGCTGGGCGGCCCAGCGCCGCGCTGGTCTGGCGCCCTCCGTGCGAGCCGATCAGGCGCAGCGGCCCACGCACGTGCGCGCGGAGCGTTTCCACATAGCGCGCGACGAGCGGCGCGACATAGGCGTTCAGCACGGTCGTGCTCGCGCGCTCGTACTCGCGGTAGGCGGGATCGACGTCGCTGGAGAGATAGACGAACTCCGTGATGCCGCGCAGAGCCGCGCCGGTGCGCTGTTCGTGCGTGGCATTGGCGGCTGCTGCTCTGCCACGACGCGCGCAATGCGCGCGACCTCCGCGTCCTCTAGCGCCAGCAGGGGCGTGCCATCGGCATCCAGCCGCTCGCTGGCCTCTATGCACCGCTCCGCCGGCACTAGCGGAGCTGGCTTGACGGCGCGCGGGTCGTAGATACCGATGCGGTTCTGCCGGCCGATCTCCAGTACATCGGCAAAGCCCGCCGTCGTGACAAGCGTCACCCTGGCGCCCTTGCGCTCGAGCAGCGCGTTGGTGGCCACCGTCGAGCCGTGTACGACGAGCACATCGGCGCGATTCGCCGCCAGCTCCTCGATGCCAGCGAGCAGCGCCTCCTCCGGTCGGGCCGGCGTCGTCGAGACTTTGTGCGTGACGAGCTCTGTGCCCGTCCACCAGACGATGTCGGTGAAGGTGCCACCGATATCGGCGCCGAGCAGCATGGCGTGTTCTCCCACTCTACAGAGATCGATGAGGCGCACAGGCAGCTGGCGCGAGAGCGAGCACGACGGCGACTAGCTGCTCGTGGCTGTGGCCGGCTCGCGGCGCCACGCCAGCGCCTGTGAGGGCGCGATCCAGGCGATTTGCTTCTTCACCGTCAGCGTGCCGTTGGTATAGTCTATCGTGATCGTGCCGAACTGATCCCAGACATCAGAACCGAGTAAGCCTTGCAGCTGCGGCCCGGAGGGCGTGTTGAACAGCGCGGCGCTCGCGATGGTTGCCGGCGGCAGCTTGAGACTGTCGACACTCCATTGTGGCACCCGCACGGGAACGGCCAGCTCGCGGCTGCCAATGCCGGCGATAGGCTGGGCGGGGCCAACCTCTTTCAGACCGAGGTCGGTGGCCAGCGTCTTGTCGACGAGCGAGGTGCTGGCGCCGGTATCCAGCGCGAAGTTGTACGGCCCCTTGTTCTGGATTTTCACTGGCATCATGAGCAGCGTGGCGCCATCCTGGCCATGCACCACCTGAACGTGTACCGTGACGCCGGGACCCGTCGAAGGCTTTTCGTAGGTGCCAAGCTGAGTCGTGCATCCGGCGAGTGCGAAAAGACACGCGACTGCGGCTCCGAGCAGGGAGAGTGCGCAGAGCGGGCGCACCGGCCGCACGCGTGAATGGCCGGAAGACAGCTGCATGAGGTACACTCCTCGCGAGTCCGAGCAAACGGACGAGTTTTCGGCCACCTATCCGCCGATTTCGTGCCAGGTATACGGCGAGAACAGAGTATAGCTCGACTGGCGCGAGAGTTGCGAATACTCCAGGTCCAAGACGCCAGCCACTCCAGGACGGAGGAGTCCGCACCATGCCCGAACGCACCTCGCGCCCACGTACCCTGTTAGGGAGCACGCTCTCCGACCCCAATTGGGCGCGGCGGCGCGACATCGCGCTGGCGATCATTGGCTGGCTGGTCATTCTGGCATTCATGGTGTGGCTAGCCGCGCACATCGCCGGCGCACTGCTCACGCTGGTGTTCGCCGCGCTGCTGGCGTACGCAATATACCCTGTCATCCGGCAGCTCAGCCGCTGGATTCCACGCCCACTCGCCATTGCCATCGCCTATCTCGTCGCCATCGCCGTGCTGTTCGCGGTGCTCTATCTTGTGGTGAATACGGCGATCTTGCAGCTGTCCGGCTTGATTCAGGCCATTCACGGTCTCCTCAGTAAGGGAGTGCGTGGCGACTCGCCGATCATGCAGGCGCTCGGACAGTTGGGCATCACGCCACAACAGGTCACGTCGTTCACTGACCAGTTAGGGACGTACGGGCAGCAAGTGGCAGCTGGCGTCGCAACTGGCGCGGTGCCATTGATCGCCGGGGTGTTCGGCGGATTACTCGAGTTCATTTTGGTTATCGTGCTCAGCATTTATCTCGCGGTCGACGGATATCGTTCGGTCACATGGCTGCGAACCCACGCACCGATCCATGCGCGCCCACGCATCAATTTTCTGTTCACGACACTGGAGCGCGTCGTCGGCGGCTACATTCGTGGGCAGATCACGCTCTCCGCGCTCATCGGTCTGCTGGTGGGCGTGAGCATGGCCGTCTTGCAGGTGCCCTATGCGCTGCTGCTGGGCGTGCTGGCCTTTTTCCTAGAATTCATCCCCACCATCGGGGTGTTCATTTCGGGCGCTGCATGCGTGCTGCTGGCGCTGACAAAAGGGCCACTTCTGGCGGTCATCGTGCTGGCAGTCTTCATCATCGTACACATCATCGAGGGTGACGTCGTC
>Ga0209647_1001710_pt1 | contig 18292 bp, 15 predicted proteins | sample GraSoi_2013_60cm_FD_185827 | JGI IMG/M metagenome (GOLD analysis project Ga0209647, IMG submission 185827) | Grasslands soil microbial communities from the Angelo Coastal Reserve, California, USA - Sample 9_17_2013_60cm (SPAdes) (version 2) | ecosystem: Environmental > Terrestrial > Soil >...
CCCGCCGGGATCAGGGGAGAGTCCGGCGGCGCGAACGGCGGAGCGGTAGCCGCCGGGGAAGTGCGGGATCAGCCTGCCGTAATGGATGCCGGTGAGGCGCATGAACTCGGCGCGTGTGGGTGCACGCTTGAGTTTGCGGGCGGCGGAGCGGAGGGCGCGGAGGATTTGAGAGCGGGTAAGCATAGGCAAGAGAAAACCAAAGTTTAACACGAATAAATAGCGAAAGCAAGAAGTTTCCGAGGATACAGCTAAGCTTCGTGCTCACACGCTCAATTACCAAGCTAGCGGAATGGTCGGGGGTTCCTGCCCCGTAAAATCGCGGCTTCCGCCGCAAAATTGCGCCCAATTTACAAAAGCAATAATTATTTCAGGTCGTTTCCTGAAATGACCTCAGAGTATGGCATACAGGACAGGTATTTTTGCATCTGCCGGGAAAACCTTTTCGAAGTCGAATTGAAAAGATAGGGTGTCTAGAGCTTTCTTATATTTTTCTTTTCGTAACTTGGCAAGCTAACTGGTGTCAATTATTTTTACGGCGCAAATATCTTTTCGGGACATAGTTTCGGAATTAAGGGCCCCGCAATTAAGAACTTAACAAGGAGAGAAACCGATGTTGAAGATGTCCTTTAATTGGACGCGGTTTGCACTGGCGATCACGATAATCACGTCGCTAACCTGGGGACGTGGTTTCGGATTGCAACAGCAACAGGATGCGATTGCTCGCCAACGTGCGCAAGACGATAGAGAATTCCAGACCGCAGCAAACGGATGGATGAAAATACCCATTGATGTGCGCAGTCAAACTGATCCGGTGTCCTCCGGGGACAGACAGGCCCGTGACGCTTACTGGGACAATCTGATTGGAGCATCTGCGTCACTGTCCGATCCGAATGCCCAGGGCCATCCGATGCCCATCGGAGACGCAATTGCAAGCGCGCCGGAACTTGGTGATTTAGGTGAGGGTGTTCTCGTCGTTGGCAAGTTTGAATCCTATCGTACTGTTTTATCTAAAAGCAGGCGCTCAATTTACACAGAAATTCAGTTGAGGGTGCAACACGTCTTTGGCCACCCCAATGCGCCTATTCGAGAAGGTGAGTTGATCGATGTTGATCGGCCTGGTGGGACGATTATCGCGCCATGGGGCAGCACCCTGTCATATGGATTACGTCCGGAGCAGATGGGTCTTCAGCCCCAGCATGTGTACCTTATCCGTCTTGGATATGACCCATCTGGTAACTATTATCGTGGAGGCTATAGGACCGGCGAATTATGGGACTTGACTGATGGCACGGTGAAGCCTGGGAATGCTCTGCAAAAGCATCGCGCTGAGCATGGAATGTCTGAGATCAATGGATTAAGCATTGATGCCTTGATTCATCTCATAGACAACAAGTACGAAGAATACTATGCGCGGAGGCGATAAAGATGACTAGGGCTAGATCAGTTATCTTAACGTGCGCAATGGTGATGTTCTATTTAGGCTTTCCTGTACTAAGTGCAACGGCACAAACCGGCTGCCCATCGATAGGTCAGATTAACGGACTCAACGGTCAACCTAATGCTGGCTTGCTAAACGGCGCTCATGTCACAATCGATGTGGTTGGATCCTCTCTGCAAGCTGGAGATACGAAGGTTCAAAATGCGGCGAATGAATGGGCCAGCATCCCGGGAGCCACATATACATTCTCCGTCCAAAACGTCGATTCAGTACCGAGCGGGAGTGCAAGCGCCAGCAATCCTGTCGTTATCTTCCAGGTCGGTCCTGCTAGTGACTTTGCACCGGGATCAGGGTGCGCAGGCGCGTTCATGTGCACACAGCCTGCGTCGCTTGATTCCGCAGGACACGTAGTCATAGTGCAGATGGAACTGAATCCTGCAAATACCACGGACAATCTTTTCTTTCAGGAAGGCATTGATCACGAACTTGGACACGGTGCATTCGGCCTTGAGGACTGCGCCGGTTGTAGTAACACGCAAACTATAATGGCCAGCCCAATGAGTGATTCTACCGACCACGGCCCAACAACGTGTGACCAGCAAGCTGTATATAGGAACAGCGGTGGGGCATACGGCACATCGAGCGGTAGCGACGGGGGAGTGCCTAGGCAGCGCTGCGCGCCTGGCGTTCAGCCCAACGTCGATAACCAATGCTTCTCGCCCATCATCATAGATGTCGATGGCTCAGGTTTCCATCTAACGTCCGCAGACGACGGGGTTATATTTGACATTGTGGGGGATGGCAATCCGATTCAGATTGCCTGGACGGATTCCCGCTACCACAATGCCTTCTTGGGCCTTCCTGGACCTGACGGTCTGATCCACAACGGTAAGGAATTATTTGGCAACTTCACCCCGCAGCCGTCTTCCGACAATCCCAATGGCTTCCTCGCGCTTGCGCAATACGATAAACCTGAAAACGGGGGCAATGGGGATGGCATGATTGACGACAGGGACACTATATTTTCACGCCTGCGATTGTGGATCGACGACAATCATGATGGCATTTGTCAAGCCAATGAACTCCACACTTTGTCGGAATTAGGTATCTATTCGCTCGCGTTGGACTTCATCGCATTGCGCCGGACGGACGAGTTTGGCAATGAGTTCCGTTACAGGGGGAAGGTGAACCCTGGTGGGGCCGTGGATTTCCGGGACGAACGGCAACATGGGGCAGAAGTGGGTCGCTGGGCTTATGACGTATTTTTTGTGACGAAGTAGTCTTTAATGACGCAGAATGGGTGCGCTGGAAAAACATTCAGCGCACGTTTTTCGTTGCTGATACTCGGCTCAAACGTCTTTTCTCTCGATTACGCGGTTTGTCAGATACTCAGATATAAAGTGGACAAACTGCAAAGGAGCCGAATTCTGGAGGGCACGCAATGAGATCGCATCCCCAATTCCTAAAGGGACTTTGGATTCCTTTATTCACCGTGTGCGCTGCTGCTAGCGCGGTCTTGATTTGGAATTCTACGCACATGCTGTACCCGACGCCGGAAACCGAAAGCGCCTTTCTGCAACACTATACCCCTGAACGGGTTATTTCATCCTTCAAGTCGAATGAATCCTCGGCTTCCTTTAGCCATGGCAGCAGTACAGCAGGCCGGAAATATGTTAGCCACAAGGCCGGGTTTGAATCGCTTTTTGTGATGCCTCAGGAGAGATGGATGCCGCTGATGAACGCCCTCAAAGAGGACGCTTCCAAGCAGCTTATTGCGAATGGCGCGCACATTCTAGCCCAGAGTGGTGATCCACGAAATGGGTTTCGCTTCGACTATAAAGCTGGACATGTAATCGGCTCGGTGACCATTCTGCCCCTGGCCGTCAGTTCTCCTTCCACTGTACAGCGTGCCGTACCGTTGCCAGCAGCCTTAGTCGATGTCACCGCTCGAATCGAGCAAACGGAAGTCTGGTTCCCCAAAGAGAACGCGGCCCAGGAAAAATGAAGGTGCGTTCTGGCGCATGGGGGGGCGGTTTTTGTTCGGTAAAATGCGGCTTTGGCCACTAAACGGGGCCTAATTTACGAAAGCAATAATTATTTCAACCTGTTTTCCGAATTGGCCTCAGATTGTGGCATACAGGGTAGGCATTTTGGGGGCCTTGCGGGACTGAACTTCGCTTAGAATCCGTGCCAAAGCCGCTACTGCGGCCTGGAGAGGCACGTGAAAGCGAAGATCATGCTGGGATTCTTGTTGGTGGCGCTGGGAACGGCGTTCGGAGTTGCAGGGCAATTGGGCGGCGAACCTGACCCGATCTGCCTTCCCGGCAAGCCCTGTTCGGCTGGAAAATAACTGCGGTCCCGGCGCTTCAGGGCCGCAGAAAGGAAGCGGCTTCTGTCAGCGCTATGAAAAACTACCTAAGTAACGCAGATCTGGCGATATGGATAGCACTCTTCGCCGGCCAGGTGGTTTTATGTCTGTGCATCTTGAAGAAGCGCTTTTTGCGCAGGCTGCGCTGGTTTTCAGTGTTTATTTTTGTTGCCACCGCGAAGGACCTGCTGCTGTTTACACTCGCCTTTTGGGCCAGTTATGCGGCTTACTATTACGCCTTCTATATAAGCGGTTACATCGAATCAGCTCTGGCGTTTCTGACGCTCATCGAATGCGGGCGACAGGTGCTGCCGGGACTCAATCTCCCACAAAAGGAAAAGGCCGTCGCCTGGATGACGGTGGGTCTTGGCGCTGTGGTCGTGTTCACCATCGTATGGCCATTACGTTCTCTTAACCATGAAAAGAGGATTGAGGTTGGCGCCTGCTTCGCAATTGCCTTAGTCTTCATCTTCATCGCTGCATATTCGCGCTACCTGGGACTGTACTGGTCGCGGCTGATAGCGGGAATATCTGCAAGTCTTGGTCTGTTGTATCTGGTAGATGGAGCGGCCAAAGCGATGATTGGCCATTATCCTTCTGACTGGGTACTGCTGGTGCGTCAGCTTCGTCAGTTCGCCAACATTCTCGCGGTGGTGGCATGGATCGTGGTCATTCTTTCGCCCTGGGGAGAACGGGAGATGACCGAGCAGGACCTGAAGAAAATAGAAGCGGCTTTCGCCAGGATAGAAGCCAGCCTCGGCGTGGGAACGGGGCTGAGATTATGACAGCACTAACCATCGCCCGCCGCGAGATGCCGCTGGATGATCTGGTAGTAAGGGTCTATCACCTGGAACTGTCAGAATGCCGGGATTGGGCAGAGTTCAAGGAGGGCATCCGGCTCCTGCTGCGCAACGTGGATGAGGTCCTGGATACGCTTGGCTGTTATCAGCCGGTGGAGCGGAAAATCCGCCGGGCCGTGGACCGCGTAAAACAGAGGGCCGTAGCTTTGAAAAATCTTTGCGCGGCCATTCCCGAATGTCTTGATGACCCGGAAGGATGGCCCGCAACCGCGGCCCGCATCATCGCAAATTATGAGCAATTCCGGATTGAGGCAGGTTTGCTGTACCAGATTGCCGTGCCTGGGGCCAGCTTTGGAGTGCTACGAGCGGCCTTGTGAGAGAAGGATGGTCGAAGAAAGACGGAAAAAGCCAAAGGGTTCTTATAAAAGCGAAACGGCTTCCTTAGCCTCAAGTGTAGGCGTGGTGCTGCTGGAACTCCACAATGCTTTGGGGACAGCCGAGCGCTGCCGGGTGGCGTTGCGGCACCTGGGCTATTCACAGAAGCGATGGCAGGAAATTGTGAAGGAAGTTGATCCTGGACTCAGGTTCGTTCTGCGTCCGCAGGCGCTGGACGCAATCATTACTCATTTGCAAAGCGCCGGCGAACCGATAAACAGAACAGCGCTGGCGAACATCCTTGATTCGCAAGGAGCTGGACCGCTGCAGCACATAAAACGGGCGATAACCGTCAACCTGCGCAACGGGAATCTAAAGCTCCTTGCTGAAAACAAGATCGGGTTGCCAACATGGACCAACAAAGAAAAGTGAGGTTGAGCGCACCGGAATTAAATCCGTGCTCGAACGGTACTCTCACTACTCCAGAATCCGCCAGCGTGCTCAACGCCCGCTGATCGACTCAACTCCCACGCTTTGGGCGACGTTCTAGGTCCAAACGGCGACCAAGGTGGCCTGGAGGCTCATTTCTTTACTGTCTGAAAGGCACCTTTGGCGGCGCACCCGCATCTAAGGTCTTAGCCCTACGTGGATAAGGTCTTCCACTGCTGGCGAGAAAAATACTAACTATTTAGTTCACATTGGGTTCCGGGCGCTGTAAAATACCTTAGAGATAGGGTTTTTTCCGGTTAGTAACGCTGTAAAATTGCCGGTAAACGGCCACTCGTCAAAGGGTTAAAGACCTCAGGAAGCGGTAGTAGGTCAGTTTGTAACCGAGATTCATCGCTCGAGCGATGAACGTCTGCTACCCAGGAAGTGCCAGTGACAGCCGTACCGCCGTTCAAGGAATCATCCCGGGACCTGATCGCAGAAGTAGCGCGAGCTCTGGAACCCTATTTTCCAGACATTACCAACAAGTGGCGTGAGCAGCTCACCACGGAGTTCGGCTTTGACGGGCGCACGCTGGCAGCCGTGGAGCGCCTCACCTTAGCCGCCGGATGTTCCTATTTCTGTCACAACGATTACCCCGGATTCCAGGAGAATCTCAACTATTTTGGCACGCGTCTTTCCAAGCTGCAGGTGGATACGCGCGCGGTGGCGCGAGCTCTGGAACTTTACCAGTCGTGCTGCGAGCCCTACATTGCCGGGCTGTTTCCGGAGCGCGAAGCTGAAGCTAAAGCAGCGCTGGAAATGCTCTCATCAGTGTCATTCGTCATCATCTCGGGAGCGTACTTTGACGCCAAGACGCTCGAATCCTCAGCTCTGCTTTCCGTTCTGGATGCGGAGCTGGCGGCTGACGACCTGAGCGTGCTGCTCAAGAAGGTGCTGGACATCACCACTCAGACATTTGAGGCTTCGCTGGGAATCATTCTGCTGCGCGATGCGGAGAGCGGCACTTTGAAAGTTGCTTCTTCCGTCGGACAAGGCATGAATTTGCCCGACGATTTCAAGATCGAGATGGGCAGCGGCTTCTCAGGAAAAATTGCTGTCACTGGCGAGCCGGGAATGATCCTGGACATCAACGCGGAGACCGGATCGCTTCGTCCCATGCTGCGGGTGCAAGCCAAATCTTTGTGGGGCGTGCCTCTGAAGGCTGACGGCCAGACCATCGGCGTGATGGTGATTGGTTTTCCCAAACCTTATGAATGGCTGCCCACGGAACGAGAGTTGATGCGCGCCATCGGCGACCGCACGGCCCTGGCCATTGAACGCGCGCGTATGAACGATGCCCTGCGCGAACGCGAGCAGCGGATCGCAGAACTCTCAGGCCATCTTCTGCGCGTGCAGGAAGAAGAGCGCAAGCGCATCAGCCGCGAACTGCATGACGAAACCGGCCAGGCCCTGATGGTGATTCGCCTTTACCTGGGCATGATGGAATCAGGCATTACGGGGCGCAACGTGCGTGGAAAAATCCGCGAGACCGTCGACGTGGTGGATCGCACCATTGAAGGGATCAGGAGAATTATTGGCAAGCTTTCCCCGCTGGTGCTGCAAGAACTGGGATTGGTGGCCGCGATCCGCAAAGAAGCCAAGGATTTCGCCAAAAACACCGGCGTGAAAGCGCGGGTGATAATTGCGGACGATGTAGGCCGCCTGGCGCCGGGCACCGAGCAGGCCATCTATCGCGTGGTGCAGGAGGCGCTGCACAACGTGGCCAAGCATGCACACGCCAAGAGCGTGACCGTGCAGGTGGCGCGCGATAACCAGATGGTGCAAGTCGCCGTGGAAGACGATGGAATTGGGATTCAGACGCGGGCCAGCGCGCGCGATCAGTCGTTTGGGCTGGCCGGAATCAAGGAACGGATTGCAATGTTGGGCGGGGTTTCGCGCGTGATCTCGACCAAAGGCAAAGGAACGCGCATCGAAATAAATGTGCCTGCGGGTGAGCCGGCGCAGATCGTGGAACGCACGCTGGCGCAGGCGGCAAATGCCGCTCACAGGCCGAATTAAAGAAAAGGACTCCCCCATGCCGAAGATCAAATGTTTGCTCGTAGATGACCACACGCTGTTTCGCCAGGGCGTACGCCGCCTGTTGGAAAGTGAAAGCGATTTTGAAGTTATCGGCGAAGCGGCCGACGGCGGTGAAGCCGTCGAAAAGGCGCGCGAACTGCGCCCGGACATCGTGCTGATGGATATCGGCATGCCCGGGTTGTCGTCGTTTGAGTCGGCGCGCCAGATCAAAAAGAACCGCATGGAAACCAAGATCCTCTTCCTTACCATGTATGAGGACGAAGATTATCTGGTCCAGTGCCTGGAGGTGGGCGCGTCAGGCTACGTGCTGAAAGATACCCCGGCGCCGCAGCTGCTCACGGCCGTGAAAGACGTTTACAAGGGCGGAAAATACCTGAGCTCGCAGGTGCTGGGCAAGCTGGTGGAGGATTTCCGCTCGCGCGTCCGCGATACCCGCATGCGCCCGCGCATCTCCACGCTTACTCCGCGTGAACGCGAGATCCTGAAGCTGCTGGCGGAAGGGAACTCGGTGAAAGAGATTGCCGTGATCCTGGGGCTGAGCGTCAAGACCGTGGAAGCGCACAAGTTCAACCTGATGCGCAAGCTCGATATCCACAACAAAGCTCAGTTAGTAACATACGCGATTCAGAAAAAGATCATCAAGATTCCCGTAAACCAATAAGCTGTTACCCTCCCCGCAAAGAGAACGGCGTCCGTAAAGGGCGCCGTTTTCGTTTGATCATTGCGGGATGACCGGCGCTATTTCGGCGGCTTCTCCTCCGCCGGCACTTCCTTCACACCCGGCAGGATCGTCACCGTGGAACTGAATTTCCTGTAGTTGGAAAACGTGTCTTCCTGCTCGATGGCTTCATTCTTGAACAGCGCGATCCTCGCTCCGCCATTGATATAGAACCGTCGCATCAGCCACACCTCATTGTTCAGGTGCAATTGCTGGAAGTTGAAGCGCGATCCCGGATGAATACGGAACAGAAAAAGGCCGAAGGAAATCGTGTCTGTGGCCTCGGCCTCCACGCGCACCCAGTTGTACTCTTTCTTGTCGATCCACAACTTCCCTTTGATCTTCTTCAGGATGTCGGCATGCGGCTGAGTGGGCTTGAAATCCTGGCGCGGCGTGGCTTCGATCACCCAGGTGTCCACGCCTTCCAGTTCCACTTCGCTCACAATCCGGAAGTCATAGGCGTTCACTACGTCGCGCCGGTATGAGCGCGCCTCTTGCCGCTCTTTCTTTTCCTTGTCGTGGCGTTTTTGCCGGTCTTCTTCGCTCTCCTTCCGATACTTGGCCAGAAACTTTTCCAGTTTCTCGTCTTCTTTCTTTTGCTCCTTCTCGCTGAGCGGCTTGTCGTCAACCATGATCAACTTGGAATAGTCTTCGCCGTAATAGAAGTTGATGTCGTAGGTCTTGATTTCCGTGGACTTCACGTTCCCATGCTTATCCAGGTGCTTCACCACCTGGCGATGCTGGCAGGTATAGGTGCGCGCCAGCTCCAGCGTGCGCCGGTCGATCTCGATCGCCCTGCGCATGATCTCTTTGGCATCATTCGTAGGCGGTAATTGCAGCGCCTGACTCTGAGGTAAAGCTTCCTGCACCGGGGACGCAGTTTGCTCTGCGGCCGGCGCTGGCGAACTCTGGGCCGCGGGTGCGGGAGCACCCGTCGCGGGTGCTTGTTGCAAGGCGTGTGCCGTCGGGCAAAAGCTCGCTAACAGGGCCACGCAGGCTATCTCTGCAAACCGCTTCATCATTTAGTGCAACTCGATTTCTGTTCACCAGTGTAGGCTGATTTCGCCACGGCGAACAAGAGCACTGGGCCGCCTAAAGGGCCAGCGTAGCTGCTATACTCAATCCAGCCGGTACGCCCGCCTTAAGCAAGCCCCCTTCTTGAAGGAGCAGTATGCCGACCTTTCGCTTTCGCGTGCTTTTTGTCGATGACGAACCGGCGGTTAGGATGACCAGCGCCGCTGTGCTGGAAGCTTCAGGCTATGAGGTGCTCACGGCCGCGGACGGACTGGAAGCCCTGAACACCCTTGACGAGGCCCTGCCCGATCTCATCATCTCCGATTTGCGCATGCCCAACATGTCAGGTTTTGAGTTTCTGGCCGTGGTTCGCAACCGCTTTCCGCAAATTCCCACCATCGCCGTGAGCGGCGAGTACATTACCGACAACGTCCCCGATGGCCTTCTGGCGGACACTTTCTTCCAGAAGGGCGACTACTCTGTCCTCCAACTGCTGGACAAAGTGAAAGAGCTGGTGCGCAAGGCCCCAGAACGCCCGGTGCAGGGAAAGCGCAACGTCTCTCCCATCTGGATCGCGCTCAATGGCTCCGGCCAGATCATCGTCACCTGCCCCAAGTGTCTGCGCTCGTTTGATGTTGATCCCCGCCAGGTCAACCAGGGGATGCAACAAACCTCCTGCCCGACTTGCACCAATGAGTTCACTTTTAATATCGATCATTACAGCATTCCTCAATTTTTCCAGACGTCGTAAGTCTTCTCTGCACGGGCAAAAAGAGGCGCGCGGTAGGCGCCGCTTCGCCACGGGCCAGCACCTGCTTTAGCTATTTAGGAATTTACTGGCGCTTTCTGGCGTTGCGTCTGAACCAGCACTTCCCTGATTTTGCGTCGCAAAGAGGCCGCGGTAAAGGGTTTTTGCAATACTTTATCCTGCAAGTCGGTCATTCCCTTGGCATCAATCACCTCAGCCGTGTAGCCCGTCATGTACAGGACTTTTAGCCCCGGTCGCATCGCGGTCAGGCTGGCGGCCAGGTCTAAACCATTCATTCCTCCCGACATCAAAATGTCGGTGAGCAGAAGATCAATACGTCCCTTGTGGTTCTGCGCCAGCTCCAATGCCTCCCTTCCGCTGTGCGCCTCCAGCACCCTGTATCCCGCGCTTTCCAGTTGCAAGCGGACGATTTCGCAGAGCAATGGCTCGTCTTCCGCCAGCAGAATCGTTTCTCCGCCGCCATCAGCCGCGCCCACCTCGGGTTCTGCAACCGCCGTTTCGGGCTTGCCCTCTGCTCGCGGTAGATAGATCTTGAATGTAGTACCTCTGCCGGGCTGGCTTTCCGCAACAATATAACCACCACTTTGCTTGACAATGCCGTAGACCATAGCCAGGCCCAGCCCTGTTCCTTGTCCCTGTTTCTTCGTGGTGAAAAAGGGTTCGAAGATATGGCTGAGAGTTTCCGCTTCGATCCCGCAACCATTGTCAGTGACAGAAAGCATTACGTACGGGCCAGCCATCATTGAAAAATTTTCCGCCGGCGGGCCATCGAGGATCACATTTTCAGTCGTAATCACTATCCGGCCTCCATGCGGCATCGCGTCGCGAGCGTTGACCACCAGGTTTATCACCACCTGCCCGATCTGCCCGGGGTCGGCTTTCACGTAACCCAGCCCGTTGCCCGGATGGATCACCAGCTCAACGTCGTCGCCAATAAGACGGCCCATCATGGAGCTTAACTCGGCCACGGCGACATTGAGGTCCAACACTCTGGGCAATAGGATTTGTTGGCGGCTGAAGGCCAGAAGCTGGCGGGTAAGCTCCGCAGAACGTGTAGAGGCTGTCTTGATCTGTTGCACGCTTTGCCACTCGGGATTTCCAACCGGAAGCCTCTCTAGCAGGCTCTGGCAGTGTCCCAGGATCACGCCCAGCATGTTGTTGAAGTCATGGGCAACGCCGCCGGCCAGCCTGCCCACAGCTTCCATTCTCTGCGACCGCCGGACTTGCTCTTCCAGCGAACGCCGCTCCGTGATGTCTTCCACGATCGCCATGCCGAACCAGGGCGACATTTCCGCGCCCCGCGTCAGTGAAACCGTGTTCCTTACCCAGATCAGCTTGCCATCCTTGCGGCGGTACCGTTTCTCATGCTGAAACTGCTGTAGCTCGCCACTCCACAATTGCTTGCCTAGTTCCAGATTGGCGGTGCGGTCCTCATCGTACGTTAAATCAAGGTAGGTCATTGAGCGCAGTTCTTCGCCTGTGTACCCCACCAGTTCCTGATAAGCGCGATTGGTGAGCGTGAAGAACGCGTTCTCGTCTGCCAGTGCTATTCCCACGGGTGAATCATCGAAGATGGCGCGCCAGCGCTGTTCGCTGGCCCGCAGCGTCTCTTCAGCCTGTTTGCGTTCAGTAACGTCCATCACCATTCCGGTGATCTGGACGGCTTTCCCATTCTCATGCTGGGTCACCTGGCCGCGATCGTGGATTCTGCGGACTGCGCCGTCAGGCCGGACAATCCGGTACTCCATCTCCACGATTCCGTGACTCGCCAGTGCCTTGATTTGCATGGCTCTCAGTTTTTCTCGGTCTTCAGGATGCACCAGCGCGAAAAATGCCGCGGCATTCCCGCCGAAGGCCTCCCGCATGATTCCAAAAATGCGAAGAGTTTCATCGTCCCACTCCAGGCGATCATGGAGAATGTCATATTCCCAGCTGCCCATGCCGGCAATCTGCGCCGCGCTGGATAACATGGCTTGGAAGCGCCGTTGCTGGCCTTCCGCCCGCTCACGTCCGATTTGAATCACTTGCCGGGTGCGGGCACTGTTCTCAATCAGCCATGAGATCGTTCCCATAATGAACCCTGCGACAAGAAGTCTGATCAGGCCGCTGCGGCCGATAGCAAAGCCATTGGGGGAAATGAAGTAATGATCGACAATCGCCAGTGCCGCGGCCGTTGACAACAGTCCCGCCCTTAAGCCGCCAAACCACGCTGCCACACTGGTTGAAAGATAGAAAGAGAAAAATGGGACTTGTGAACCAAGCTCAGGGATGAGAAAGTCGAAGGCGGCGGCGAGTCCGGTGAGTAACAACGCAACCCCGTATCGCACGGACGGAGGGCGAGGAAACTCGCGAGCTTGCTCTAGCTTTGTATTTTTCGCTTCCATGGCCGCTCAGGTGGAGCCTGGATCATCACAGATTCCTGGGAAGTTGCCTAAAGCCTAGCATGCGCTTTAAGAACGTTATTAGAACAATCTCTCAGATTAGGGATTTCTTAGGATTTATCGCTTACGGATGGCTCAAGTATCATCTTTTCAGTGCTCGACCTTTCTACAGAAGTCAAATTCGTCAAGGGCGTAGGCCCGCGCATCGCCGAATGGTTGGGACAGAAGAACATCTCCACCGTCGAGGACCTGCTCTACTACCTGCCCTTTCGCTATGAAGACCGCCTCAACCCGCGCGGCATTGGCGAACTGCGCGCGGGTGAAATGGCCACGGTCATCGCTGAGGTGCGCAACTCGGCCGTCTTTCGCACCCGCAACGGCATGCCTATCTTTGAACTTGTGGCCGGCCAGGGCCGCTCCACCCTCAAGTGCATCTGGTTCCACGGCGAATACCTGCGTGACCGCTTCAAGCCCGGCCAGCTCGTCGCGCTCTATGGCAAGGTGGAAGAAGGATGGAAAGGCCGCGGCCTGCAAATCAACCAACCACAATTTGAAGTTTTGGACGGCGCCGGCGAAGGCGAGCTCGACCTGGAAAGCGCCAAAGACATTGAGTCGCTCGAAGTCGGCCGCATCGTGCCTATCTATGAATCCGCGGCCAATACCAGGCTGACCTCGCGCTGGTTTCGTCGCATCATTTATGGCGCGTTGCAAAACCTGGCCCCGCAGATTCCTGATGGCGTCCCGCCCGCGCTCTGCCGCCGGCTCGATCTGCTGGACCGCCGCACCGCCTTTGAGCGCGCCCACTTTCCGCCGGAAGGAGAAGCGTTCGCCGCGCTGCAAAATTTCTCCACTCCCGCGCACCGGAGGCTGATCTTTGAGGAGCTATTTTTTCTCGAGGTCGGACTGGAACTCAAGCGCCGCAAGATGCGCTCCCGTCCGGGCATCGCTTTCGCGCTGACCGAAAGTGTTCGCCAGGCGGTTAAAAAAGTCCTACCCTTCCATCCCACGGCCGCGCAAAAGCGCGTGCTGAAAGAAATTGCGGAAGACATGCAGCGTCCTTCGCCCATGCGCCGGCTGCTTCAGGGCGACGTCGGCTCGGGCAAGACAATCGTCGCGCTCCAGGCCGCCGTCATTGCCATTGAAAACGGCTACCAGGTGGCCTTCATGGCGCCTACAGAGATCCTGGCCACGCAGCATTATTTTTCCGCGCGGCGCATTCTGGAAGACGTGGCGGGCTATCGCATCCTGCTGCTGACCGGCTCGCTTGATGAAGACATGAAACGCAGCGCCCGCCGTCATATTGCGCAGGGTAACGTGCACCTGGTCATCGGCACGCACGCGCTGATCCAGGAAAAAGTTGAGTTTCACGATCTCGGCCTGGTCATCGTGGACGAGCAGCACCGCTTCGGCGTGATGCAGCGCTTCAAGCTGATGAAAAAAGGCGAGGCCGAGCCGGATACCCTGGTCATGACCGCCACGCCCATACCACGCACGTTGGCGCTCACGCTCTATGGCGATCTCGATACCAGCGTGCTCGACGAGCTCCCACCCGGACGCACGCCCATCACCACGCGCAAAATTTCTGACCAGCGCGCCGCCGAGGTTTGGGACTTCGTGAAAAAGCAGGTCAAGCTTGGACGCCAGGCGTACGTTGTCTATCCCGTGATTGAAGGCGCTCCGGCGGAGCAGCAGGAGATGGAATTTGCCGCCGAACCCGCGGGTTCACGATCAAAGACCGGGCTCAAGGCTGCCATGCACATGTATGACGAGCTGCGAAAGAAAATCTTTCCTGATCTCCGCGTCGGCTTGCTGCACGGCCGCCTGAGCCCGGAAGAAAAAGAAGAGACCATGCGCCGCTTCAAAGCCGGAGAAATTGACGTTCTGGTTGCGACCACCGTGATCGAGGTCGGCGTGGACGTGCCCAACGCCACCGTAATGGTGGTGGAGCACGCTGAGCGCTTCGGGCTTTCACAGCTCCACCAGCTTCGCGGACGCATCGGCCGCGGCGCCGCCAAATCCTATTGCGTGCTCATGACCGGCGGCAAGGTCTCCCAGGAAGCCGAGCGCCGCCTCAATGAGATGGTGCGCACCCAGGATGGCTTTGAGATCGCTGAACTCGATCTCCAACTGCGCGGCCCCGGCGAATTCTTCGGTACCAAGCAGGCGGGCATGCCCGGCCTGCGCGTTGCCAACATTCTTCGCGATCGCCAGCTGCTGGAGTTGGCCAAAGCCGAGGCAGAAAAGCTGGTGCAGGAATCCGATCCCGAAATCAGCGTTGACGACCGCCATCGCGTGATGCAGCATCTCCGCCAGCACTGGCAAAGAAGGTACGGGCTGGTGGAGGTGGGGTAGGACTTTTTCTGGAACCCGAAGCGCAGCTCTTTCTGAAATCCCGAGCGGAGCGAGGGATCCCTATCAGCCTAAAAGTCGCACAGCCTGTTGATTTGCGTTGGATTCGTGTTCATTCGCGTGCATTCGCGGCGCCTAATCTTTGTTGCGATAGGGATCTCTCGCTACGCTCGAGATGTTAGAAAAGAGCTCGATCGTGAAATAATATTGCTTCCGATGACCACCGCCTCCAAATCCGATCTCTATCGCCTTCTCCCTTCAGTGGACGAACTGCTGAAGACCGCGGACCTTGCCGAACTCCTGGCCGACGAAGGCCAGCCGGCAGTCACCGAATCCGTCCGCGCCGTGCTGGCGAGCCTGCGAGAAGAGATCAACGCCGGAACTCTGGCAGCGCGCGAGTCGGTCGAGCTTGCGGTGGCGAACCTGCCCCAAGCTATTGCCCGCCACCTGAGCAGCGCGATGCAATTCTCTCTCAAGCCCGTCATTAACGCCACGGGAGTAATTCTGCACACGAATCTCGGCCGCGCACCTCTGGCCGAAGCCGCGATCAAGCGCATCAGTGAAGTCGCAGGCCGCTACTCCAATCTGGAGTTTGATGTGACTGCCGGCGAGCGCGGCAAGCGCGACGTCCACGTGGAGCGCCTTTTTTCCCGCCTGCTCAACCAGGAGAACGTAAGCGGCATTCGCACCGTGGTGGTGAACAATTGCGCCGCGGCCGTGATGCTGGCGCTGAACACGCTGGCCGAGGGCGGTGAGGTGATCGTCTCTCGCGGCGAACTGGTGGAGATTGGCGGCTCTTTCCGCGTGCCTGACGTGATGGCCAAGTCCGGCGCGGTGCTGCGCGAGGTCGGCACCACCAACCGCACGCGCCTGGCCGACTACGAGCGCGCCATCAACGACAAAACTCGCTTGCTGCTGCGCGTGCATCGCTCCAACTTCGCCATCATCGGCTTTACTGAGCAGCCGTCACTCGACGACCTGGCCGGCCTCGGTCGCAAGCACAACATCCCGGTCATGGAAGATCTGGGTGGCGGCGCCATGGTTCCGCTGCGTGGCCTGGGCGTGAATGAAAGCGGCGTGATGGACAGCCTGCGCGCCGGCGTTGATCTGGTGACTTACAGCGGTGACAAGATGCTGGGCGGCCCGCAAGCCGGCCTGCTCAGCGGACGTGAAGCGCTCATCGGCCGCGTGCGCGCCAATCCTCTCTTCCGTGCTTTGCGCGTGGACAAGCTGACCTACGCCGCGCTGGAAGCCACGCTGATGGAGTACATCCGCCAGAACCACGATGCGATCCCATTTCTGCGCATGTTGCGGATGCCCGCCGAAGAAGTCCGCACGCGCGCGCAAGCCGTCCAGCAAAAGCTGACGGCTTCGGCCCATCTCAAGACTGAAATCGTTGCCGGCGAATCGCTGGTCGGCGGCGGCTCCGCCCCGACTTCTACCGTGCCCACGTTCTTATTGGCCATCACCGCTGGCGCTCTCAGCGCCGACGAGCTGGCTGCCCGCTTGCGCCGTCATGATCCGCCATTAATTGCGCGGGTGGAAGAGGGCCGCGTGCTTCTCGACTTCCGCACCGTTCTGGGGCTGGCTGAAGACGCCGAGATCGCGCGCGCTCTGCTCGAGATCGTAGCGTGATCCACAGCACAAGCAGTTTTTCCGCACTCAAGCACGCATATAATTCCTTCGATGGCTTCCTACATCGACTGGATACGCGCCTTTTGTCTCTCCTTGCCGCACGCCACGGAAGACGTACAGTGGGAGCATGACCTGTTGTTCCGGATTTCCGGCAAGATGTTTTGCGTCGCCAACATGGAGCCAGAGCTGGTCCCGACCAAGATTGCCTTCAAGTGCACGCCGGAAAAGTTTGCCGAGCTGGTGGAATTGGAAGGCATCATTCCCGCGCCCTATATGGCGCGCAATCACTGGGTGGCCATTTTGGAGTTGGACACGCTGCGCCAGCCCGAGCTCAAGGAGTTGATCGGCAACTCATATCAACTTGTACTGGAAAAGCTGCCCAAGAAGACCCAGTCCGCACTGAGCGCCAAGCCTGCCGCCAGGGCCGCCAAAACTAAACCACCACCGGCTGCGAAGCGCCGGAAGTAATCTGCTCCACGGCCTGCCGCGCCGACTTGATACAATCTGGCACGCCGATGCCGTGAAACGAATTGCCGATGATGTGGAAGCCAGGCATCTCCGCGATGATCTTCTCCATTGCAGCCGCCCGTTCCAGATGTCCCGTTTCATACTGCGCCATGGCGCGGTCCCAGCGAAACGTGCGTGCAAATGTCGGACGGGCATCCAGGCCCAGAATGTCCTTGAGTTCCTGCTGCGCCATCGCCACAAAATCCCCATCGCTGTAGCTGAGCAGATCCGGCATGCGCGAACTGGAAAAGAAGCAGCGTAGCAGCCCGGCTCCTTCAGGCGCGCGATGGGAAAACTTTTTGTGTACAAACGTGCAGGCCATCATCTTACGGTTTTCCGATCGTGGCACCAGGAAGCCGTGACCGGGAGGCAGCTCAGCACTGTCATAAGCGAGGGCGACTGCTACTGACGACGTGTACTCGATTCGCGCCAGCCCTTCAATCAATGACGGGTGAAACTGGCGTAACATGGCTGCCGCTGCGGGTGCCGGAACAGCCAGAAGCACCACCTGAAATTGTTCCTTGATATCACCGGCCTCGACCTGCCAATCCTCATTCATTGGCCGCAGCAGCAGATTCTGCTGCTGCAGACGCACAGACGATTTCGGCAGCGCGGCTACCAGCGCTTCCACCATCTGCTGCATGCCGTTTTTCAGCGAGGTAAACAGCGGCTGCGGTTTTGCTCCCGGTTTGGCCGCGGCCTTGGCTTTGAGTGTCGCGCGCACCAGACTGCCGCTTTCGCGCTCCATTTCCGCAAAGCGCGGCAACACCGCGCGGGCGCTCAGCCGCTCCGCGCTGCCGCCGTAAACACCGGCCAGCAGGGGTTCGGCCACGCGGTCCACCATCTCCGGGCCGAAATGGCGGCGCACAAAGTCGCCGACAGATTCGTCCTCGCCGTCTCTGCGTCGGGCAGTCGAAAAAACCTCCGCCGCCATCCGCAATTTTGTTTTGAAAGAGAACAACGGAGTGGCAACCATGGGCCAGATGCGCGTCGGCACCATAAACTCCAGCCCTTGCGGGATGGGCATAAGCCGGCCTTTCACCAGGATGTAAGTCTTGCGTTCGCTGTCGTTCGAGCTGATGAGTTGATCGGCAAGCCCCAGGTCAGTACAGAGCCGAGCTGCATCCGGCTTGATGGTCAGGAAAGAATCGGGTCCAGCTTCAAGAACGAAGCCATCCCGGCGCTCCGTCTGGATGACGCCGCCCAGGCGGTCAGATTTTTCAAACAGCGTCCATTGCAGTTGCGCGCCGCTCTGTCGCGCTTTTTCCAGGTAATAAGCCGCGGTAAGCCCGGCGATGCCGCTGCCGATGATCGCTACGCGCTTCATACCAGGGAGATGATTCCCGAGGCCCGGGCCAGCTCGGTTGAAGCCAGCCTGGCCAGCGCCGCGATAAACGTGGCCGAATCGT
>Ga0209647_1001712_pt1 | contig 18265 bp, 15 predicted proteins | sample GraSoi_2013_60cm_FD_185827 | JGI IMG/M metagenome (GOLD analysis project Ga0209647, IMG submission 185827) | Grasslands soil microbial communities from the Angelo Coastal Reserve, California, USA - Sample 9_17_2013_60cm (SPAdes) (version 2) | ecosystem: Environmental > Terrestrial > Soil >...
GTCCGGGCTGCTCGCCTGGATGGCGCGGATCACCGGCGCGAAGTCGACCGTGCCCGGCGGATAGCTCTGGGCATAGACGACTTTGAGCCCCTGCTTCTCGGCGTTCTCGCGCGCGCCCGCCATGGCGATGCGGCCGAACTCGGCATCGGCGCCGACGATCGCCACCGTCCGCGGCGGCGGGTTCATGCCCATGGCGAGGTCGAGATAGCCGCGCGAGAACTCGCGCTCCGGATCGTCGCCGCTGGGCACGATCTGGAAATAGCGGTCGTAATGGAACTGCGTGTTGACGGCGAGCCCGAACAGGCTCATCAGCACCATGCCATGCTGCATGGCGATCGGCACCGCCGGCGCCACCATGTTGGTGGCGTAGCCGGAGACGATCAGGTCGACCTTGTCGATATCGAGCAGCTTGGTGTAGATGCCCGGCACCGTGGCGCCGCTGCTCTGGTCGTCGTAATAGACGAGCTCGACGGGACGGCCGAGCAGCCCGCCGGCGGCGTTGACGTCCTCGGCCCACATCTGCGTCGCAAGCAAGGCGGCCTTGCCGGTGCCGGCGAGGCCGCCGGTGAGCGCCATGCCGAAGCCGATGCGGATCGGCTCAGCCGCCTGCGCGGCGGCGAGCCACAGAACACCCAGAAGCGAGGCAAGGAGCAGACGTTGCCGGAGCCGCGCCATGGGCGCTTGTCGTCGCCGCTCAGGCGGCCGCCGTCCGCTCCTCGACGGCGTAGTCGGAGCGGCGTTCGAGCCAGCCCACCATCTCGGCATCGCTGGGATCGCGCACGTCGAGGGCATCCCCCGGCTCGAGCGCGCTGATCATCGCCAGGGCGGTGTCGATCGCGTCGACGCGGCTCGAGGCGCGGACGACGGCGAGCGGATGATCCGCTTTGGTCACGGTGTAGATACGCATACCCTCCTCCGGCCTCCGGGTCATTTTTGTGCATTGTAGCGCAAACACCGCCCGTCCGCGTCAAGCTCATTCTGCGACATTCGCCCCACCGAGCCCGGTAGCAGCGCTGCCGCGCCGGTGGTCCGTTCGTGGTCCGCCAATGATGCGCCGCATCATCCGCTGCTGTAGCGAATCCCCGGCCGGAATGGTCCGGTCGGACGCGCATGTATAGGTTTCACGTGATACAGGCGCCCGCGCGGGGACGCGGTTTCCCTGGATTTCCGCGGGCTTCGCGCGAAGCGGCCGCTTCCGGCAGGGGATATCGCGCCCGCCGCGCGCCGCGCCGACCTGTCGCAACCTGTAGCACTTGCTGCTGTGACTCGCCGGGCCGGCGCGTGCTCGATCGGCGCGTCGAGCACGGGGATACCCCGGCCGGTGGCGCCGATGATCGCGGCTCAGCCCGCCCGGTCGGTGAAGAAGGCGCGGAGCTCGGCCGCGGTCTCGGCCGGGCATTCCTCGCTGAGATAGTGGCCGCAGGGCAGCGCCACGCCGCGGCGAATGTCGCTGGCATAGCGCGGCCACACCTCCATCGGCTTGTGGTGCCGGCCGACCCCGCCGGTGGCGCCCCACAGCAACAGGAGCGGGCAGTCGACCTTGCGCCCGGCCGCCACATCCGCGGTGTCCATGTCGAGATCGACCCCGACCGTGGCGCGGTAGTCCTCGCACATGGCGTGGATCGTGGCGGGGTTCTTGATGCAGCGGATGTACTCGGCGAGCGCCGCGGGCTTGAAGAAGCTCAAGCCCGCCGGCGTCTTGGCGAGTTTGCGGCGGACGAAATACTCGGGGTCGGCGCCCATCAGCCGCTCCGGCAAGTCGTAAGGCTGCACCATGAAGAACCAGTGATAGGAGAACACGGCGAAGCCGAGATTGAGGTGATTGAGGAGGTGGTGCTGCGGCAGGATGTCGAGAAAGGCCGCGCGCTCGACACGCTCCGGGTGGTCGAGGCACATGCGGTGCAGCACCCGGGCGCCGCGGTCGTGGCCGGCGGCGGCAAAGCGCGCGAAGCCCAGCGTCTCCATCACCTCGACCTGGTCCTGCGCCATGGCGCGGAAGGAGTAGTTGCTGTGGTTGTCGCCGTCCGGCGGCTTCGACGAGTCGCCATAGCCGCGCAGATCGGTGCAGACCACGGTGAAGTCGCGCGCCAGCACCGGCGCCACCGAATGCCAGGACAGGTGGGTGAAGGGGTTGCCGTGCAGCAGCAGCAGCGGCGGGCCCTTGCCGCCCTGGACGGTGACGATGGTGGCGCCGCGGGTGCGGATTTCGCGGCGGGTGAAGCCCTCGAGCATGCGTCTCGCCTATGGCGCGGTGCCGCCGCGGCCGAGGGTCGGCAGGCGGTTGGCGATGGCGACGGTGACGAAGGTGATGACCAGGAGGCTGATGCCGAGCACGGAAATCGCGCCGAGATCGCCGCTCTCGTTGAGGTCATAGATGATGACCGAGACGAGCTTGGTATTGGCGGTGGTAAGCATGATCGTCGCCGAGAGCTCGCGGATGGCGCCGATGAAGATGAAGCACCAGGTGGCGACGACGCTTGAGCGCAGCAGCGGCGCGGTGATGTGGCGCAGCGCCGTCAGCCGCGATGCGCCGAGGATGCGGCTCGCCTCCTCGAGCTCGGGATGGAGGCCGGCAAGTGCGGCCTGGAGCTGCTGATAAGCTGCGGGCAGCTCGATGGTGACGAAGGCGAGCAGGAGGATCATCAGCGTGCCGTAGAGCACGAAGGGCGGTCGCGTATAGGCGATGAACAGAGCGACGCCGAGTACGATGCCGGGAATCGCCGCCGGCGCCGTGGCGAGGAAGCCGAGCAGCCGCGCCCCGGGCACCAGCCGCCGCGCGGTAAGAAACGCCGCGACGAGAGCGAGCGCCGTTCCCACCGTTGCCGAGGCGATGCCGAGGATGAAGGTGTTGGTGAGCGCGAGCCGCGTCGCCGAGAACTCGAGGAACACAAAGCGGAAATTGCGCAAGGTGAGCGCGCTCCAAGTCACCGGCTCGGAGACCGTACGGACCAGCGCCGCCTTGAGCAGCGCCGCGTAAGGCAGCAGCACCGGCGACGCGACGATGGCGAGCGCGAAGAGGAGCGCCGGCCAGCGCCAGGCGCCGAGGGCGATGCGCCGCGGCGGGCCGCTCTTGCCGGCGATCACGGTGTAGCCGCGACCTTGCAACAGCCAGCTCTGCCCCCGCAGCAACAGCACGCTGACCGCAAGCAGCGGCAGCGCGGCGGCCGAGGCGAGATTGTATTGCGGCGGGAACTGGAACAGGCTCCAGATCTTGGTGGTGATGACGTGGAACCCCGCCGGCAGCGCCAGGATCGCCGGCGCGCCGAACTGCGTCATCGCCTGCAGGAAGGCGATGAGCGCGCCGGCCAGCAGCGACGGCAGCACGATCGGCAGGCTGACGCGGCGGAAGGTGTGCCAGCGCCCGCCGCCAAGGATGGCGGAAGCGTCCTCGAGCTCGGTCGGGATGCGCTCGAGCGCGTTCGCCACCAGCACGAAGACATAGGGGAAGGCGTAGCAGGCCATGACGAAGGTGAGGCCTTCCACGGTGTAGATATCGAAGACATGCGCGTAGGGATCGAGGCCGAGGAGGGCGCGATACCACTGGTTCAGGAGGCCGCTGTTGGGGGCCGCGAGGATCTCCCAGGCGATCGCGCCGAGGAAGGGCGGCGTCACGAACGAGGCCATGACGAGGAGGCGCACGAAGCGATGGCAGGGCATGTCGGTCCGCGCCACCAGCCAGGCGAGCGGCGTGGCGACGAGGCAGGAGAGCGCCGCAACGCCGAGCGCGATGGCAATGGTCGAGAGGAACGGGCCGACGAAGCTGCGGTCGGTGGCGAGGCGCGCGAAATTCACCAGGGTCGGCGCGCCCGTCTTGTCGGTGAAGCCGTACCACAGCAGCCAACCCAGCGGCAGCAGCACGAGCACGCAGAGCACGAGCGCCAGCACGCTGAGCACCGGCAGCGACGCGTCGAGCCGTGCGCGGCGCAGCGCGGCGGCGACGGTCATAAATTGCCGCTCGGGCGCGCCCCCTCACCTTCCCGGGCTTTGGCCGGGTCCCTCCCTCTTCCCACCGGGGAGAGGGTTGGGGTGAGGGGGCCGCTCAAGATATTGCAAACAGCATCGCTCACGTGCCGAAATACTCGGCGTAGCGGCGCTTGATCTCCTCGACCGCCTTCTCCTGCTCGGCGGGATCGGCGGTCAGCACCTTGATGCTCGACAGCGGGACACGGTCCGCGGGCTCCTTGACGTCGGGGTGGAAGGAGCGCAGCTGGCCCATATCGACGAGCAGCTGCTGGCCCTCGCGCGAGAACAGGAAGCTGATGAACAGCCGCCCGGCATTGGGATGCGGCGCGTCCTTCATCACCCCGGCGCTGCCGCTCACCAGCGGCGTGCCCTCGCTGGGATAGACGATCGCCACCGGCGCGCCGCGCGCCTTGACGAGGAGCGCGTTGTACTCGTTGCCGTCGAACATCAGCGGGCGCTCGCCCAGCGCCAGCTTCTTCGGCGGCTCGGTCGAGGACTGCACCTGCATGATCTGCTGCTGGCCGAGCTTCTTGAAATAGTCCCAGCCGAGCGCGCGGCTCAGCTCGAAGGTCGCGGTCATGATGTTGCCGCTGTAGCCGGGATGCGCCTTGACGATCTTGCCCTTCCACTTCGGGTCGAGCAGGTCGGCATAGCTCTTGGGCGCCTCCTGCGGCGTCACCAGCTTGGTGTTGTAACCGACCACCGACAGCGTGGCGCGGTTGGCCGCGTAGTAGCCATCGCCATCGCGTGCACCTTGCGGCCAGCGCGCGACATCCTCGGGCTCGTATTGCGCGAGCATCCCTTGGCTCTTCCAGTAGAGCAGATGCGCCACGTCCGAGGAATCGATCGCGTCCACCGCATGGATGCTACTGGCGTATTCCTGGGCGACGCGCTGAAAGATGCGCTCGGCGCCGGAGCGCTCGACCTGGGCTCTGACGCCCGCGTATTTCGCCTCGAAGGCGGCGCCGAGCTTTGCCCCCACCTCGACGTCCATGGCGGTGTAGAAGACGACGGCGCCCTCCTTCTTCGCGGCTTCGATCAGCTCCGGCGTCACCGGGCTCGGCGCCGGCGCCGCCCAAGCGGCAGCGGCAAGGACGGCGCCGAGCGCCGCCAGCGCGATCGCGCGCGCGGCCGAGCGCAGTGTCATGGTCATGGTCTTCCTCTCCATCTTCCGGCTCTTCACGATGGCAGCGCGCGGCAGCGCGCGGGCGGCAGGCGGACGCGGACGGCGCTGCCCTCGGCGATATCGACGGAGAGCGGCGTCACCACGCGCAGCTGCTGGCCGTCCTTGAGGGTGACGAGGTAGTCGCGCTGCGCGCCGAGATAGACCCGGCGCGCGACGGTGCCGCTCGCCTCATCGCCGCTGCCGTATTCGCCCTCGCCGCAGCGCAGCACCACCCCGCCGCAATCGGCGAGCCCGTCGCCGAGCCGCCGGCCGCGCAGGATATTGGTGCCGCCCAAGAAGCGCGCTACGAATTCCGAGCGAGGCCGCCGATACACCTCCTCAGGCGAGCCGACCTGCTCGATGCGCCCCTGGTTCATCACGACGATGAGGTCGGCCGTGGTCATCGCTTCGGCTTGATCATGAGTGACGTAGAGCGTGGTGTAGCGGTAGGCGTCGTGCAGCCGACGGATCTCGAAGCGCATCTCCTCGCGCAAATTGGCGTCGAGGTTGGACAAGGGCTCGTCGAGCAGCAGGATCTCGGGTTCGACCACAAGCGCGCGGGCGAGGGCCACGCGCTGCTGCTGGCCGCCAGAGATGTCGGCAGGATAACGCTCGGCCAGCGCCGTCAGACGCGTCACCGCCAGGATGCTGTTGACCCGCCGCTCGATCTCCGCCCGCGGCAGCCGCCGCAGCTTGAGGCCATAGGCGACGTTCTCGGCGATGCTCATATGCGGCCAGAGCGCGTAGCTCTGGAAGATCATGGACATGTTGCGCCGCTCGGGCGGCACTATGCTGGCGGTGGAGGAGAGCATGCGGTCGCCGACGCGGATCGCGCCGCCATCGGGCGCCAGGAACCCGGCGACCAGGCGCAGCGCCGTGGTCTTGCCGCAGCCGGACGGGCCGAGCAGGCAGGTGAAGACGCCGTGCTCGACCTTGAGGGTGAGATCGTCGACGGCGGCGAGCGCGCCGAATCGCTTCGTCAGGTGGTCGAGCTCGACCGCGGCCATGCTTCCTCCCGGCGGTCGCCTCGGGCCGTTCTTCTCGCGGCGGCGATCCGCCCTCGTGCACGCGCGCTCATGTTAACAGCGGCAACCGTCCGGGCAACCAATCGTTGCCGTGGTTGCGCAGCCGCGCACGCTCAAAATCGGTAGCGGATGCCGAGCGACAGGTTGTGGCTGGTGAATTCGGAATTGAAGCTGTTGCCGGCGGCGTCCTTGAAGGTCGGGTCGAGGGTGGTGAAATAGCGGTACTCGAGCGCCAGGGTCAGCGATTTCGTCACCTCGTAGCCGATGCCGAGCCCGAGCTGGTAGGCAAAGACGGTGTCGAACGCGTTGACCACCGGCACGCCGCCGGCCGCGACGTTTTTCATCGACAAGCGGGCGGCGCCGATGCCGGCGTCGATATAGGGCCGCCAGGCGCTGCCGGTGTCGTAGTCGTAATAGGCGTTGAGCATCGCGCTGATCGCCGTCGTGTGGCCGCTGGCGCTTACCGAGCCGCTGAGCGGCGCCCTGCCGGCCGCGGCGCCCTGCCCGCCATCGTTGTTCACCGACAGCTTGTCGAGGCCCGCGCGGCGGTAGCCGATCTCGCCTTCGACGCGGACCTGCGGCGCGCGGTAGACGCCGACCGCGGCGCGAGAGTTGTAGCCCGTCTTCGCGCTCACATACCAGTCGCCCTCGGCGGCCCGCACCGCCGGCGGCGCGGCGGCGATGGCCGCAACCATGATCGTGCCGATACCGAGTGCGGTACGCGCCTTTCCCATCGAGATCCTCTCCCTTTGGCCGGCCGCCCGAGCGAGCATTTGAGCGGCGCGCGTCAGTGCCCTAGCATAAAGCCACGGCAGGCGGAAGGAGGAAGGCATGTCGCTGATGCAGCAGCGCGCACGGGCGGTCGAGCAGACCTTAGCCCAGGTCCGCCGCATCGCGGCGGAGATGGGCGTGACGCGCGCGACCCTCGACGCCATCAAGCCGGTGCTGATCGCGCTCGCCGCCCGCACCGAGCTCTTCCCGCCCGAGCATTTCCCGGTGACCCAAGGCGGCCACGGCAAGGTCTATCGCCTGGCCGAGGATTCCGACCGGCGCTTCGCCCTCTATGCCTCGGCCGGTGTGCCCGGCAAGGCGCAGCCGCCGCACAACCACACCACCTGGGCGGTGATCGCCGGCGTCTTCGGCGACGAGCACAACGTCTTCTACGAGCGCATCGACAACCGCGAGCGGCCCGGCTTCGGCCGCATCCGCAAGACCGGCGATCTCACGGTACGGAAAGGCAATGCCTGCGCCTTCCTGCCCGACGATTTCCATACTATCGAGGTGACCGGCGGCAAGCCGTCGCTGCATCTGCACCTATACGGCATGAGCCTCGAGAACCTGCCGGAGCGCGTCTATTTCTCCGCTGTCGACGGCGGCTCCTGCGCGGTGTTCGGGGCGCCGCCCAACATCGCCTGCCCGCTGGTGCCGGCCGCCGAGCTCAAGGCGATGCTGAGCGACGGCGAGGAGCTGGCGCTGCTCGACGTCCGCGAGGAGGGGGTGTTCGCCCAAGGTCACCTGCTGTTCGCCGTGTCGCTGCCGCTGAGCCGGCTCGAGCTCAGGCTCGACGCGCTGGTGCCGCGGCGCGCGACGCGCCTCGTGCTGTGCGACGACGGCGACGGGCTCGCCCATCGTGCCGCGGCCGAGCTGATGCGCTTCGGCTACTGCAACCTCGCCGTGCTCGCGGGCGGCGTTCGTGCCTGGACCGAGGCCGGCTATGAGCTCTTCAGCGGCGTGCATGTGCCGAGCAAGGCCTTCGGCGAGTTCATCGAGCATGCCGCCGGCACGCCGCACCTGACTGCGCGCGAAGTCAAGGCGCTGCAGGACCGGCGCACCGACATGGTCGTGCTCGACAGCCGCCCGCTCGACGAGTACCGAAAGATGAGCATCCCCGGCGGCATCGCTTGCCCGGGTGCGGAGCTGGTCTACCGCTTCCACGACACGGTGCGCTCGCCCGAGACGCTGGTCGTGGTCACCTGTGCCGGCCGCACGCGCAGCATCATCGGCACGCAGTCGCTCATCGATGCCGGTGTCCCCAACCGCGTCGTCGCGCTCGAGAATGGCACCATGGGGTGGCACCTCGCCGGCTTCGCCTTGGCGGAGGGCGAGACGCACCATGCCGCGGCGCCGACGCCGGACGGCGCCGCCCGGGCGCGCGAAGCCGCGGCGCGCGTCGCCCAGCGTTGCGGCGTCGAGGTCATCGGCCGCGCGCGTCTCGAAGAATTTCGCCGCGAGCGGGAGCAGCGCACGCTCTATCTCTTCGACGTACGCACGCCCGAGGAATACGCCGCGGGCCATCTGCCCGGCGCGCGCTCGGCGCCGGGCGGCCAGCTCGTGCAGGCGACCGATGCTTATGTCGGCACGCGCAATGCGCGGATCGTCCTCGTCGACGGCGACGGCGTGCGCGCGCACATGACGGCGTGGTGGCTCGTACAAATGGGCCTGTCGGACGTCTACGTGCTCGAGGGCGCCAATGGCGCGGTCGAGACCGGGCCCGAGAAAGTTCACGTGCTCGGACGCGATGCCGCCGATGTGTTGACGGTCACCGTCGCCGACCTCGCGACGCTTCTCGCGCGCGGCGAGGGCGTGGTGATCGATCTCGATACCAGCCTCGCCTATCGCGAGCGCCATATCCCCGGCGCGTGGTTCGCCATCCGCTCGCGCCTCGCGCAGGCGTTGTCCAAGCTGCCGGGCACGGGCACGCTGGTGCTGACCTCGCGCGACGGCGTGCTTGCCGCGCTGGCGGCGCCGGAGCTTGCCGCGTTGATGGACCGGCCGGTGCAGGCGCTAGCCGGCGGCACCGATGCATGGCGCGCGGCGGGTCAGCCGCTGGCCGTCGGCGAGGAGCACATGACCGATGCGCCGATCGATGCCTGGTACCGGCCCTATGATCGCAAGACCGGCGCCGAGGCGGCGATGAACGCCTATCTCAGCTGGGAGAGGGGGCTAATGGAACAGATCGCGCGCGACGGTGATGCGCGGTTCCGATATTTGGGACGCGGCTAGTCGCGAGGGTTATACAAAAGCGACGGGCGGGAACCGTTTTGGCTCCCGCCCGCTGCCGCTATGGCGCAATCAGACGTTCTCGTAATCGCGCTCGAACTCGGCGACCTGCTTCTCCGCCTCGTCCTTGGCGATGCCGTAGCGCTCCTGGATCCTGCCCACGAGCTGATCGCGCCTGCCTTCGATGACCGTCCAGTCGTCGTCGGTCAGCTTGCCCCATTTCTCCTTGGCCTTGCCGGTGAATTGCTTCCAGTTACCCTTGATCCGATCCCAGTTCATCCGCGTCTCTCCGCGATCTATCCGCGTACTCTCCAGGAGAACATCGACGCGGACGCACGGGTTCCTAGCTCACCACACACGCACCGGGCCGACATCGACATGGATGAAGTGATCGCGCGGGTAGGCGCCGACGCCGCCGGCCTTGAGCGACACGGCGGCACGGTGCAGATGCCGCAGCGACACGCGGTCCATGCAGATATCCGCGGCCTTGCCGAAGAGATGCTCGCTGTGCGCCGCCGGTGCCCAGCCTTCGCGCTGCAGCAGCTGGTTGGTGGCGGCGGTGCGATAGCCGGACAGGATGCGGAACGGCCGCCGCGTCTCGAGCCGCTGGCCGATGCGATGCAGCAGCTGCAGCAGATCGACATCGATCGGCGCCACCGCGTCGCGGTGGAAATCGCGCATCAGCCAATTGATGTGCTTGAGCGAGTCCGGGACGTAGCTGCCGTCGCACCAGAAGACGTCCTCGAAGCGCTCGTCGGTATGCGGGTTGTAGAGCAACAGGCGCCGCTCGCCGCGCGGCAGCGCAAGCGCGGCGCGGTCGAACCCAGCGAGAAAAACCAAGCTTGCCGCGACGCCGAGAACGGTGCGCCGGCCAAGGCGACGTGTGCCGGCGCGTCCGTGCTCCGTCTCCACGGCGGTTCGGTCGACCGGCATGGATGCGTCCCGTGTTCAACTTAAGTCTCTTATCGGGACAACTGCGGCAATTTCGCACGCGTTCCGCTCTAGCGCGCGACGCGCTTATCTGAGGCATTCTATGTGCGCGTCGGTCAATCGGCGGTGCGCAGCAGGCCAAAAGGCGAGCTGGCGGCTGTCCTCGTCGGGCACCAGCCGCTTTCCAGATCGAGGTCGAAGACACGCGCCAGCTTCAAGAGCAGCACCGTCGAGACCGGGCGCTGATTGTGCTCGATGAGGTTGAGATGGCTCGGGCTGATCTCGAGCTGCATCTGGCTCAGCCAAGCTCGCCGTGACGGTAGCTATAATTCACAAGCCTAGTTCGTGATTCGTGCGACAAGGCCGATTGGCGCTTGTATTAAGCGCATCAGCGTTCTTATGTTATGGCTTCGAGCTTAGGAGACCTGCCCATGGCCGCAATCGCCGAGCGCACCGCGCCATCGTCCGCCCGTATCGCCGTCCGCCCGACCGGAGCGGGCGTCGGCGCGGAGATCGCCGCCATCGACCTGCGGACCATCGACGATGGTGACTTCGCCGCGATCCGCCGCGCCTTTGTCGAGCATTCGGTGCTGCTGTTCCGCGGCCAGCGCCTTTCCGACGAGGACCTCATCGCCTTCAGCCGCCGCTTCGGCGCGCTCGACCAGGCGCCGGTGCAGGAGAACGGGCGGCGCTTCGTCGAGGGCAGGCCCGAGATCTATGTCGTGTCGAACGTGATCGAGAACGGCATCGCCATTGGCAGCCTCGGCGCGGGCGAGGCGGTGTGGCACACCGACATGTCCTATCTCGCGGATCCGCCGATGGCGAGCATGCTCTACGCGCTGGAGATCCCGCCCCAAGGCGGCAACACCGGCTTCTGCAACATGTACGGCGGCTACGCGGCGCTGCCGGACGCGCTGAAGCGCCGCATAGCCGGCCTCAAGATCAAGCACGACGGCACCTACAACAGCGGCGGATATCTCCGCGCCGGCGTCACTGCGAGCGACGATCCGCGGACATCGCCCGGGGCCGTCCACCCGCTGGTCTGCACCCATCCGGAATCCGGCCGCCGCTGCCTCTATCTCGGCCGCCGCCGCAACGCCTACATCGTCGACCTGCCGCTGGATGAGTCCGAGGCGCTGCTCGACGAACTCTGGGCCTATGCGACGCGCGACGAATACACCTGGTACAACACTTGGCGCGTCGGCGACCTCGTGCTGTGGGACAATCGCTGCACCATGCACCGGCGCGATCCCTTCGATCCCGCCGCGCGACGCATCATGCACCGCACGCAGATCAAGGGCGCGCCGCGCCCGGCCGCCTGAACTCCAACGAACATCGCGCTGAGGCAAGCCATGGCGGGTCCGGCCACGAGCGACTGGCGGCAGCTGTTCCGGCCGACCGTCTCCAACCGGGTGCTGTGGCTGCTCTGCCTCATGTATCTGCTGCTCTACGTCGACCGCGTGAACATCTCGACCGCGGCGCCGCTGATCAAGAAGGAACTCGGCTTCGACAATGCCACGCTCGGCCTCGTCTTCGCCGCCTTTGCCTATCCCTATGCCGCGCTGCAGCTCATCGGCGGCTGGCTCGGCGACGTGCTCGGCGCGCGCCGCACGCTCGGCATCTTCGGCTTGATCGCCTGCGCCGCGACGGCGCTCACCGGCGCGGTCAACGGCTTCCTCTCGCTCTATCTCGCGCGCTTCGCGCTCGGAATCGGCGAGGGCGCCGCCTTCCCGACGGCGACGCGCGCCATGGCGCGCTGGCTGCCCGAGGGACAATGGGGCTGGGCCCAGGGCATCACCCATTCCTTCGCCCGCATCGGCAACGCGCTGACGCCGCCGCTGATCGCGCTGCTCATCGGCTCCCTCTCCTGGCGTGGCTCCTTCGTCGTGCTCGGCCTCGTGAGCCTCGTCTGGGTCGCGGCCTGGGTGTGGTTCTTCCGCGACGAGCCGCGCCAGCACCCGCTCCTCGGCGCCGACGAGCTGGCCACGCTGCCGGCGGCGCGCCGCTCCGAGACGCCGCGCGCGTGGCGGCAGCGCCTGCGCGAATGGCCGGCGCTGGCGCGGCGCATCCTGCCGGTCACTGCGGTCGATTTCTGCTACGGCTGGACGCTGTGGCTGTTCCTGAGCTGGATCCCGTCCTTCTTCTACGAGAGCTTTCACCTGCCGCTCAAGGATTCGGCGCTGTTCTCCTCGGGCGTGTTCCTTGCCGGCGTGGTCGGCGACACACTGGGCGGGCTCATCAGCGACCGCATCCTGCAGCGGACCGGCGATGTGCGCCGCGCGCGCTGCAGCGTCATCGCCGCCGGCCTTTTCGGCGCGTTTCTGTTCCTCATCCCGGTGGTTTTCGTCCACGACCTCGCGCTCACCGCGCTGTGCCTGTCGCTCGCGTTCTTCTCGGCGGAGCTGGTGGTGGCGCCGATCTGGTCGGTGCCGATGGACATCGCACCCAACCATGCCGGCACCGCCAGCGGCATGATGAATTTCGGCTTCGGCCTCGCCGGCATGATCTCGCCGTGGTTCTTCGGCAAGATGATCGACGTCACCGGGAGCTGGACCTATCCCTTCCTCGGCTCGATCGCACTCCTGCTGTTCGGCGCGGTGATGGCGCTCCGGCTGCGTCCCGATCTACGCTTCGAGGCGCGCGCGCCGGTGACCGCCGCCTAACCCGCGATCCCGTTGACGCGAAAGTGAATAATTCCTGTTAAGCTTTTCGCCTTACGGTAGGGTGCGCACCAACGCATCCGGGATGAGGCGACTTTGCGGCGTGTCCTGACCATCGACGGCGGCGGCATCAAGGGCGTCTTCCCGGCCGCGTTCCTGGCGGAGATCGAGGATCGCATCGGCGAGCCGATCTACGACTATTTCGACCTGATCGCCGGCACATCGACGGGCGGCATCCTCGCCATCGGGCTCGGGCTCGGCCTCACCGCCGGTGAGCTGCTGCAGCTCTACAAGGAGTTCGGCGCGCGCATCTTCCAGCCGCGCCCCGTCACCGGCGGCCTTCGCCGATTGTTGCGCGCCAAATACAGCCTGGAGCCACTGCGCGAGGCGGTGAGCAAGGCGTATGGCGACCGCCGCCTTGGCCACAGCCGCAAGCGCCTGCTCGTGCCCGCGCTCAACCTCGCCGCCGAGCGCGTCTACATCTACAAGACCGCGCATCACCCGCGCCTCGTCCACGACTACAAGATGCCGGCGACCGAGGTGGTGCTCGCCACCGTCGCAGCCCCGACATATTTCCCGATCCACCGCTTCGAGGACGGTGCCTTTGTCGATGGCAGCCTGTGGGCGAGGAACCCGCTGGCGCTCGCCGTGGTCGAGGCTATCGGCGTGCTCGGCTGGCCACGCGACGACGTGCGCGTCTTGAGCCTCGGCTGCACTTCGGAGCATCTCGACGTCGCCTGGAAGCGGCGCGTCTCCTTTGGCACGTCCTATTGGAGCGCGCGCATCTCCGATGTCTTCATGAAGGCGCAATCCTCGTCGGCCATTGCCACGGCGCATACGCTCATTGGCGCCGAGAACGTCTTCCGCGTGAGCCCGGACACCACGCAGCGGCGCTTCACCCTCGACGGCGTGCAGCGCATGCCCGAGCTCGAGGCATTGGGGCGCGAGGAAGCGGTGCGCCTGCTCGAGGAGCTCGCCGCGGTGTTCTTCCGCGCACCGGCCGAGCGCTTCATCCCCTATCACGTGCTCGTGGACGACCGCCAGCCGCCGCTGCCCTTCCCGCGCCGCGGGCATGGCCGCGGCGTGATAGCCGGTTGACTCGCGAAGCGGCGCGAAGAACCCTCAGACCCGACAAACGGCGATCCGGGCGGCCATGGCCGCGCAAGGCATCGCCGGCGCGAGGGAAACGCAAATGCAAAAGGCGCTGTGCGCGGCGGCACTGGCGGTGGTGGTGATGGCGGCGCCGGCGAGCGCCAAGACCTTTCGCTGGGCCAACGACGCCGATGTCGACTCGCTCGACCCCTATGTCCGCCAGGAAGTGTTCCTGCTGTCCTTCGACAGCAACATCTACGAGCCGCTGGTGCGCCGCGATCGGAATCTGCGCCTTGAGCCGGCACTCGCGACGCAATGGTCGCAGCCCGCTCCCGATGTGTGGCGCTTCACGCTGCGCCCGGGCGCCGCCTTCCAGGACGGGACGCCGTTCCGCGCCGACGATGTGCTCTTCTCCTATGATCGGGCGACCGGCCCGGGATCGCGCATCGCCGGCGCCGTCGCCACCGTCAAGGAAGTGCGGAAGATCGACGACCACACCGTCGAATTCGTCACCAAGGGGCCCGACCCGCTGCTGCCGGCGGAGATCGCGGTCTGGGACATGATGAGCAAAGCGTGGTGCGAGAAGAACGACGCGGCGCATGCGGCCGACATCGCCAAGGGCGAGGAGAACTACGCCACCGACCACGCCAACGGCACCGGGCCGTTCATGCTCAAGAATCGCCGGCGCGATGCGCAGACGGTGCTGGCGAAAAATCCTGCCTGGTGGGACCGGCCCGAGCACAATCTCGACGAGGTCGTGTTCCGCCCCATCGCCGAGCCCGAGGCGCGCGCCGCCGCGCTCCTCGCCGGCGACATCGACATGGTCTACGGGGTGCCGGCGCAGGAGATCGATGCCATCGCCAAGGCGCCGCATCTGCGCATCATCCAGGGTCCGGAGCTGCGGACTATTTATCTGGGACTGGCCGTCGGGCGCAGCGAGCTGCAGATGAGCAGCGTCAAGGGCAAGAACCCCTTCCAGGATATCCGCGTGCGCAAGGCCTTCTACCAGGCGATCGATGAGGACGCGATCAAGGCCAGGGTGATGCGCGGCTTCGCCGTGCCAACGGCGCTGATGGTCGGCCCGGGCGTCAACGGCTTCGATCCTGCGCTCAACAAGCGCCTCCTGCCCTATGACCCGGAGGCGGCGAAGAAACTGCTGGCGCAGGCGGGATATCCCGACGGGTTCGAGGTCGGCATGGATTGCCCCAACGACCGCTACGTCAACGACGAGGGCATCTGCCAGGCGGTGGTCGCCATGCTCGCCAAGATCGGCGTCAAGGTCGACGCGCTCATCCAGACGCGCGCCAAGTATTTTGCCAAGGTGCTGGGCGGCTACAACACGGATTTCTTCCTGCTGGGCTGGGCGCCGGCGGCCACCGAGGACGCGCAGGACATGCTCACCAACGTGCTGGCGACGCGCAGCGGCAAGGGGCGCGGCGATTTCAACGCCGGCGGCTATTCGAACCCCGCGCTCGACACGCTCATCGACAAGATCCAGGTCGAGACCGACAAGGAGAAGCGCCAAGCCATGCTGCGCGAGGCGCTCAAACTCGCCAAGGAGGACGTCCCCACCATCCCGCTGCATCAGCAAGTTCTGGTGTGGGCGGCGCGCGACGATGTCGATTTCGTCCAGCCCGCCGACAATTTCTTCCCGCTGCGCTATGTGCGGATGAAGTGACGGATCGCGGCGCGCCTCCCCGACAAGTCCTGCGCCTCCGGCAGGAACAGGTCCTTCCACGATTCGGGCTCGCGCCTGATCCCGACGACGATCTTCGGCCGCGGGCGGGTCCGGAGGCAACCGCATTCTGTCCTGTGCTAATATCCGCCCGGACCCTCAGGGCCGAGGAGCATTGCCGATGACGACCAAGACCGCTCCGCTCCATGACGCGCGGGTGAAGCCGCTGCGCTCGCGGGTGAGCGACAAGGAATGGCAGGCGCGCATCGACCTCGCGGCGTGCTATCGCCTGGCCGATCTCTACGGCATGTCGGACATGATCTACACCCACATATCCGTGCGGGTGCCCGACGAGCCGCGCCATTTCCTCATCAACCCGCATGGCCTGCTGTTCGACGAGGTCACCGCTTCCTCTTTGCTCAAGGTCGATCTCGACGGCAACGTGCTGTACCAGCAACAGGCCGAATACGGCTTGCATCGCGCCGGCTTCGTCATTCACAGCGCGCTCTACCTGGCGCGGCCCGACATCAACGCGGCGATGCACACGCACACCATCGCGGGCATGGCGGTGTCCGCGCTCAAATGTGGCCTGCTGCCGCTGACGCAGACGGCGACGCGGTTCTGCAGCCGGCTCGCCTATCATGATTTCAACGGGCCGGAGCGCGACCCGGCCGAGCGCGAGTCGCTGGCGTGCGACCTCGGGGAGCACGATTACATGATCCTGCGCAATCACGGCCTGCTCACCGTCGGCGCCACGATTGCCGAGGCATTCACCGCGATGTACGGGCTCGAGCGCTCCTGCCAGGCGCAGGTGGCGGCGATGGCCTGCAACACCGCGCTCAACGAGATGCCCGCGGAGACCGTGCGCAAGTCGATCGGCATGTACGACTCCGGCGTCATCCGCCGCTACGGCCTGCTCGAATGGCCCGGCTTGCTGCGCAAGCTCGACAAGCGCGATCCTTCGTTCCGCGACTGAGGCTAAGCCGCCGCCCGCGTCGCCATCGGCGCGGTGCAGAGGCCGGTGACGTCGCTGACGAGGTGGTCGAGGAGCACGGCCACCGTGCCGCCCGGCGCCGCCTCGCCGCCGCCGGAGAGCGTGGCGCGCAGCCGGGCGAGCGGCTCGTCGAAGGCCGGGCGCGGCGCGGGCCGGCGCCCGTCGGGCACCGCCTGCGCGACATCCTCGAGCGCCTCCGCCATCAGTCGCTGCAACGCGTCGAGCGCCGGCTCGGGTGCCGCGACCGCGCCGAGATGCGCCGCGAGCGCAATCGTGTGCCGGCACAGGCGATGGATGTAGACCAGCAGGGTGAAGCCCGTGTCGACGCGCGCGCGGCGATGCGCGGGCTCGCCGAGCATGCGCTGGAACGCGGCGTCGGCGTTGCCGACGGCGATCTCCGCCTGCCGCCGCAGATCGGCGAGCGCGGCATCGGGCGGGTCGGCCTTGCCCAGTGCCGCAAGCGCGGCGGCGAGATAGTCGCGGTCGGCCCGGATCGCGCGGGCGAGACGGTCGCTCAGGCGCTCGCGCTCCCATTGCGGCCAGAGGCCGTAGCCGGCGGCGAGGGCCAGCGCCGCACCGACTACCGTGTAAGCGATGCGGTCGGCGAGATCGAGCCAGGGATCGGTGCTGCCGGCGCCGATCAGCAGCATGATGATCGGCGTCAGGAAGGTGATGGCATAGCCGTAGCGCCGGCGGATGAGCGCGAAGGTGGCGAAGAGCAGCGTCGCGATGGCGGCGTCGAACGTGGCGGTGCCGTGCGCCGTCGCGAGCAGGACGCCTGCCACGACGGCGCCGGCGATGGTGCCGAGCGTGCGCTGCAAGGCGCGTGTGATGGTGCCGCCATATTCGGGCTGCAGGATCACCAGCGAGGTGAGCGGCAGCCAGATCCCGTGCGACAGCTCGTAGCGGGTGATGACCGCCGTGCCGAGGGCGGTGACCACGGCGACGCGCAGCGCGTGGCGGAAGATGGCGGAGCTCGGCGTCAGATGCGCGCGCACCGCCGCTGCTGCAGCGCCGCTGGGGCGACTTAAGACGATCGGCAGGCGCAGGAAATCGGCCAGCCGCCGGCGCTGGCCGAACAGCCGCTGGAACGCCTCGTCGGCATTCTCCAGATGCCGCATCGCCTGCGCGAAGGCGAGAAGATCGGCGCGGCGGTCCTGCTCGCCGCCCGCTCCCAGGTCGCGCACGCGCTGGCGCATCGCCGCCAGCGCCACCTCGCCCTCGCCGCGCAGCAGGATGCGCGCGACGTCGCGGCACAAGCGCTCGAGTTCGGCGATCGCGGCGCGGCGCTGCTCGGTCTCCGGCGTCGCGACTTCCCCCAGCGTCACCGCCGCGGCGGCGATGCGCACGGCGGCGTTGAGGAGGACGGTGAGCTGCGCCAGCACCGTGCCGCCCTGCCCGCCGACGGTGCCGGCGCGCATCTCGCCGAGCGCCTCGCGCGCCCGCTCCACCGCATCGCGCGCGGCGCGGTGGCGCGCGGCGAGGCGCTGCTCGCGCCGCCGTCGCGCGACGACGGTCGCCCCCGGTATCGCTGCCTGCGCCGCGGAAACCAGCTCGGCCACCGCCTCCCAGGCGCCGGCAACCTCCTGCTCGAGGCGCCGGTAGGGGCGCAGCTGCCAGAAGGCGAGCGCGACCAGGATGGTCCACAGCGCGCCGCCGCCGAAGCCCAGCGCCCACAGCAGGTGGGGGCCGCCGGCCGCGCCGACGGAAAGGCCGACCAGGAACGAGACCGCCGTATTGATGCCGAAGCTGGTGCTGCCG
>Ga0209647_1001715_pt1 | contig 18218 bp, 17 predicted proteins | sample GraSoi_2013_60cm_FD_185827 | JGI IMG/M metagenome (GOLD analysis project Ga0209647, IMG submission 185827) | Grasslands soil microbial communities from the Angelo Coastal Reserve, California, USA - Sample 9_17_2013_60cm (SPAdes) (version 2) | ecosystem: Environmental > Terrestrial > Soil >...
TGACATCCACTCATAAAAGGGGGTGCAGGGGGCGAAGTCCCCTGCCGGAGCGCGAGGTGTCCTCGCACGTTTCTCTCTTCTCAAAGCGGGCCGCAGGCCCGCCAGAGGAATTATGAGTGGATCCCAGGGATTGGAGAGGCGCAACTGTAGTGGCACCCCTTGCGGGCAAGAAAGTCCGGGGGACTTCCACCAGGCTGCTGGGTGCTAGTAAGCGGGGGTTCTTACAGGAGATTATCTTATGGCTACAGCCGCACCAAATAGTGGGTTTACAACCCTGCTGAAGAAGAAGAACTTTTTGCGCTTGTGGCTGGCCCAACTGATCTCCCAGACTATCCTTATGGCCTCCAACTACGCGATACTCGTACTGATAGAAGAAGACACCGGGTCGACGACGCTGGTAGGACTTGCAATCATCTGTTTTAGCCTGCCCGCCTTGATTATCGGCGCGCCGGCGGGCGTTTTTGTAGATCACCGCAATAAACGGCGTGTACTCTGGTACAGCAACTGCCTGCGAGCCATCGCGACGTTCGGCTTCGTGATCGCTTTACTGATCGATCGCAAAGAACTCATCATCATCTACCTGCTCACATTCCTGATCGCCAGCATTGGTCAGTTCTTCACCCCGGCAGAAGGAGCATCCATCCCATTGCTGGTCGACGAGAAAGAGTTAACACCCGCGCTTTCGCTTTTCAACATTACCTTCATGCTCTCACAGGCGCTTGGCTTCATCATCCTGGCGCCTGCGATTCTGAGCTTCGTGCCCACTTTCCACATCTCCAATATCCCGATCTACCCGGTCGAAACGTTGTATTTTATCATCGGCATACTCTATCTCGTGTGCGCGCTGCTGATCGCGCTCATTCCGCATGAAAGCTTCATGGATGGGAGGGTCGGCAGCGACACGCGTATAGGCACTCAATCGCTGGGTGCTATGCAGAATGTGTGGAACGAGGTACGTGAAGGCTGGCTTTTTATCCGGAACAAGAGTAAACTCTTTTTAGCCGTAATTCAGCTCTCAATCGCAGGTGTACTCCTGCTGGTGATCGGTGAGCTTGCGACACCGCTGGTGACGAAGCTGTTTAAGCTCCCGGCCAGTTCCATGGCCATTGTCTTTGCTCCCGCTGGCATTGGCCTGGTGCTTGGCTCAATCTTCATGCCCCGCATCCTCAATCAACTGGGCAAATCACGCGCAATCTTCATCGGTAGTATAGCTTTTGCCAGCGCAGTCGCCCTGTTACCATTATCCACTCTACTGGCCAATTTCATACAACAACATGGCGTGAGCTCTCAACTGATTTATCTCGGGGTCGACCCACTCTTGATGTTCCTCGCGGGAGTCGCGATTGACTTCATTAACATACCGGCGCAAACTGCCATCCAGGAATATACGCCCGAACGATTAAAGGGCCGTGTGCTGGCTCTGCAGCTCATGCTTTACAATGCTTTATCCATTCCAATTATCCTGTTCATTGGTGCGATTGCCGATACGCTTGGACTTCCGACCGTGATCTACCTGGTTGCCGCCTGTATCGTTGCCTTTGGATTATGGGGCAAATACTACGAAAGCAAGCAAAGACAGCACATCAATGGGGATCTCTATGAAGAGGAAGCAGAATTAACCGAACCCGAAAGAGTCAGTAGCTAGCCGTTAATCTAGTATCAGGACAATGGCCCTTGACGGGACCGCTTGTCCCGTCTACACTTACTATGAATAAGATGACTGAGACCTGCCTGAAGGAATGAGATGAGTGCTACCCAAGCAGCACAAATAAACCAGTACCTGCCCTGGCTTACGATTGCCGGGGTTTTTGTGCTGTTCATGGTGCTGCGTTTGACCCGCAAAGCGCTGAGGCGGCGCGTTGACGAGATAGGCTACCGGTTATGTGGAGAAAAAGGCCTGCTGATCTGGTTCTGGCTAAATGCGCCAGGGGTGATGCTTCACGAACTGAGTCACGCGTTTGTAGTACTGCTTTTCTATCCGTTTGGTTTTCGTGTCACCAGCATCACACTGTTTCGCGTCAAACCAAAGCAGCAGTACGCCCGTGCCAGCCGCAGCATGAAAAGTGCAGGCAAGCAATCGCTCCAGCTTGGCGAAGTACAATACGTCCGGCCACAAGGTCGCCTGGTAAGCTACATCGGCGATGGCTTCAGCGGCATCGCGCCTCTCTTTGGGGGCATCGCAGCGTTCATCCTGCTCTACTGGATAGGCACAGGCTACAATCTCTGGGACTATACGAACATGAACAACCACCTGCAAATTTTGCGTCCGGGCTGGCCCTGGTGGACATTAATTTTTGCATCCTACCTTATTTTGACGGTCACCTCTGAGCTCTGGCCGAGTCACCTGGACTGGTACGGAGCGCGCTGGCTCGTCGGCGGCCTGTTGATCCTGGCTGTTGTAGTGATTGTGCTGCTCTGGTACACCCATAACCTTGTCTTTAACAACGCCTTACTGCACAACATCTCGTCAGTCACCACCTACATCGATTTTGCCCTGCTGGTACTGGTCGGCCTGGATCTTATATTCCTGGCAATAGCCGAATCACTGGTACACCTCTTGCGCAGGTAAGTAAACGGAGCAAATTGAGGGTGCAGAAAGAATAATTCTTTTGAGGAGGGTCTCACTCCATGGTTCCTCCAGAATTTATTAACTTTTTCAGTGTATGTGCCGCTGTCGGCACTCAGTAGCTTGAACCTGGCATGGAGATTATTGAAGGAGCGCCAGCGTCTACTCGCTGTCGTGCGCAAACTCTCTCTGCTTGTGGCAGCTCTTGTTATCTATGGATACGAATTCTATGCCGGGCTGCGACTCACGATGGCGCCTTCCCAATCAGACCCCCTTTATCTCCTGACAGGGGTGATGATTGGAGCCTATGCCTTTGGGCTTCTGCGTGCCTGGGAGTTGCTGGGGGCACGCCGCTTTGGACTAACCAATTGGCTTATTAGTCCCTTACGCTCAACGAATGAAAAAGCGCCGCTCAGGACTACCGAGCAACCTGAGACAACGAGTAAGATACCGCGTGATGGAAATTGACTATCAAGCGCGGCAACGTCCATCACCAATCAAACTTGTCAATCAAGAACGTCCTGCTATAGTGCAACAGAATCGGGCTACCGTGCGGGCAGACGGCCGGTGCCGATGTGCTGGCAAGCGCTGAAATTAACGAGCGTTGTTCGTCCATGCCGAGCTCGCGTCCACGGCGCAGGGCCGAACGACATGCCAGGCCAATCAATAAGCGGTCCTGCCAATCGCTGCTATCTTCCGCCGCTATGTGAGCCAGTTCGGATAGGTGCCCTACTAGTTGTTCCTGCCCGACGCCGTTCGGTACCGAGCGTATCAGGAAACTGCGCCCGCCGAAACGTTCGCATTCCAGGCCCAGGCCGCGTAAAATGGGCAAACGCTGCTCAAATAGTTCAGCCTCGTGCCGTTTTAACTCGACCATTACAGGCTCCAGCAAGAGGTGAGAGTCGGTCCACTGCTCCTCTTGCTCGTCCCGCTCTACACTTGCGCCGGCGTAGATACGGCGCAGGTGTTCATAAATGACTCGCTCGTGCGCCCGGTGCTGGTCGATTAAGTAGAGACTGCCGTCGGGCGCTTCGGAGAGGATGACGGCCTGTTGTAATTGCGCGAGCGGGCGTAATGTTGCCAGTACTTCAGCTGCACCAGGACTTGCTTGCCCAGCCTGGTATTCATGCGCCTGCTCGGCTACCCGCAGGCCCCTGCGGTAGGGGACATGCAGACGTCGTTGATAAACAAGTGCAGGACCCGGAAATTGCGTGTCCTCGGGTAAAGCAGGGCTGCGTTCCAGGACCGCGCGTATCATCTTTGTCACCGCTGTACATATCTCGGCTTCGCGTGCCAATTTGACCTCGGTTTTGGCCGGGTGGACGTTGGCATCCACCTCTTCAGCGGGAAGGTCGATGTGTAGAACCAGCAAGGGATGTTTTCCCTTCGGCAAAAGTCCGGCATAGCCCGCCTCCAGCGCATTTTGCAACGGACGCGATTGCACCCAGCGCCCATTGATGAAGAGCGTTATATGCTGCCGGTTACCCTGGGCCAGGGCCCTGTTACCGATATAGCCATTCAAATCAAAAGCATGCAGGTTATTTTCCCCGGAGGAGTGAAAGGAAAGCGGGTTGAGCATTTCTGCCAGGGGCAGGTGATAGAGTTCAGCCAGAGTCGTCGCCAGGTTGCCTGTACCGCTCGTTTGTAAGACCAGGCGTTCCTCGATTGTGAGATGAAAGCGTATCCCGGGATAGCCGACAGCAAAACGTCGCACCAATTGCGTGATATGCCCGGCCTCGGTGCGTGGATCGCGCATGAACTTGAGGCGAGCAGGAACATTGTAAAACAGGTCGCGCACCGTGATAGTCGTGCCGTGTAAACGCGCCCTGTGCGCACGTTGAGTGATCTCGCCACTGCGGAAGGTTACTAAGCTCGCCGCGTGTTCCTCGCCTAGATCTTCGGTTTCGATGGCCCGACTGAGCAGTGTCAACTCTGATACGGTAGCAATACTGGCTAGGGCTTCCCCGCGAAAACCCAACGTATGCAGGCGGCTGAGGTCCTCGACGCTGCTGATTTTGCTGGTGCTGTGGCGTGCACAGGCCCGTTCCAGCTCATCTTCAGGAATACCATAGCCATCATCGGTGATTCGCATGAGGCGTAGCCCACCGCCGCGTATTTCAACACGTATCTCATGGGCATCCGCATCAATAGCGTTCTCCACGAGTTCTTTGACGGCCGAGACGGGACGTTCAATGACTTCACCCGCGGCGATACGTTCCGCTACATCTGGCGCGAGTCTAAGAATGGGGCTACGCGCAGCCTGCGTTGTCGGCATTAAGCTTTGTCTCCGTTAGCTAGCGGCAGGTGTGACCTTTTTTTCTTTTGCATCAAAAACAACAGATTCAGCGCATCGAGCGGCGTTATAGCAGATACATCAACATCGTCCAAATCTGCTTGTGGTCCCTTAGCCTGTTCCAATCTTTGTACAGCCAAACGTGCCTCTTCACTTTGCCATTCATAATTCTGATAGCTCTCCTTTCCACCTGCAACCAGCGATCCATTAGCGCGCATCTGCTCGTATCTATTCTGCGCAAGCAGAACACTCACGCCCTCTTTCGTGGTTTCCAGCTGCTTAAGGACCTCCCCGGCCCGCCGGACGATACTCAATGGCATGCCGGCCAATTTTGCTACGTGCACGCCGTAGCTTCGCCCGAGACTACCTGGTGTCACACGATGCAGGAAGACGATCTCGCCCTGCTCATCTTCGCTAATAGCCATTGTATATACGCGCAGGTGTGGCAGTTCTTCTGCCATAGTCGCCAGTTCATGATAATGGGTGGCGAAGAGTGTGCGGGCTGCCGTAACATTGTGCAGGTGTTCGACAACTGCCCGCGCAATAGCCAGGCCATCGTAGGTGCTCGTGCCCCTGCCGATTTCATCCAGGATAATGAGGCTATGCCGCGTGGCATGGTACAGGATGGTAGCGGTTTCCTCCATCTCCACCATGAACGTGCTTTTGCCGGACGCAATGTCATCTTCAGCGCCAACGCGCGTAAAAATGCGATCTACCACCCCAATGCGCGCACTCCGGGCCGGCACAAAGCTGCCGATTTGCGCTAAAAGCGTGATAAGCGCCACCTGGCGCAGGTAAGTTGACTTTCCCGCCATATTCGGCCCGGTCAACAGAAGGATGCGTGCCCCGTCCTCACTATCCGCTTCGAGCTGCGTATCATTGGGGATGAAGACATCTCCATCCAGCGTATATTCAACAACCGGGTGCCGCCCACCTCTGATCTCCATGCTGTCCTCTAGTTGCAGCACTGGACGCACATAACCTTGATGCGCCGCCACCTCCGCGAAACTTAAGAGCACATCGGCCTGGGCGATAGCCGCAGCAGTTGCCATCAACTGGGGATAATAAACGCTCAGTTGGCGTAATACATCGGCGTAGATACTGCGCTCCATCTCCTCGATACGCTCTTCCGCGCTCAGGATACGCGCCTCGTGCTCTTTGAGTTCAGGGGTGATAAAACGCTCCGCGTTAACAAGCGTCTGTTTGCGTATGTAATCAGCCGGAATCTGTTCCAGTTTGCTGTTGCTGACCTCGATGTAGTAGCCAAAGACCTTGTTAAAGCCCACCTTAAGCAACTTACCGATACCAGTCCGTTCACGCTCATGAGGCTCTAATGAGACGATCCAGCGGCGCGAATCGCGAATCGAAGCGATAAGCTCATCAAGTTCGGCCCGAAAGCCTGCGCGAATCAAGTGCCCATCATCTTCCTGCTCATCCTCATCGCCTGTCCGGGTCAACGCTCGATCTATCAGGTCTGTTACCTGCGGGCAAGCGTCAAGCTGGTCTGCGAGTTCCAGCAGCAAGGGAGAGTTACAGCCGCGCAGCAGTTCGTATAATTGTGGGATTACCAGCAGGTACCCACGCAAAGCCAGCATCTCACGCGGGACAGCGGTTCCCTGGCGCATGCGGCCGGCGATACGCTCCAGGTCACCCAGCCTCTGCAAGCATATAGTGAAACGGCTGCGCATAGCCGGACTCTCGTATAGTTCCTCCACGCTCTGCAAACGAGCTTCAAGTTGAGCGAGATCAAGCAGCGGTTGGGTGATGGCTCGCCGCAGTTGGCGCGCACCCATAGGGGTGATTGTACGATCCATAACGCCCAGCACACTGCCCTGTATCGAGCCGCTGCGCGCTCCCTGCAACAGGTCGAGGTTGCGTTGTGTATGCGCGTCCAGCACCATAAAACTCGTCGTGCGATATGAACGCAGCCCTGTCAAAAGTGAGAGGAGCTTGCCATTCATTTTTTCAAGATATGCCACGATTGCTCCTGCCGCCGCAATCGCTTGAGGCACCTGCGAGCAGCCATAGGCGTCCAGTGATTGTACTCCAAAGAGCCGGCACAGCCTTGCTCGCGCAGCCTCTAGCTCAAAGAAATACGGGGGACACTGGGTGATCGTCATCGCCTCAGCGGGGAAATGGTAGGTGTCCTGTCGACTCCCCTCCACCAGCAGGCATTCTGAAGGCACAAGTCGCTGTAATTCCGCTTCCAAAGCGGCGGGTAACTCTTCGGGCGTAAACCAGGTAACATTAAATTCGCCCGTGCTGACATCCACCGCCGCCAGCGCGGTCTGCGTGCGTCCCGCTGCTATCGCCGCCAGGTAATTGTTCTCTCGAATCGGCAGCAAATTTGGCTCTGAAAGCGTGCCCGCAGTGAGTATACGCGTTACCGCTCGTTCAACAGGCTGGTGGCCCTTGCCGACTTCGCCCACCTGGTCACAGATCGCCACCTTGTAACCACGCCGGATCAACTTGCCCACATAATTTTCCAGTGCATGCAACGGTATGCCTGCCAGGGGAGTCCTCTCATCCTGACCATAGGAGCGACTCGTCAGCACAATCTGCAGCTCACGAGAGGCAATATAAGCATCTTCATCGAAGGTTTCATAGAAATCCCCGACCTGGTAAAAAAGGATGGCGTCAGGATACTGGCTCTTTATCTGCAAATATTGCTTACGGGCGGGCGTCGTCATCTTACGTGCGGTGCAAAAATCTCTTGATTCTATACCTTGGAAAGAAGCACCGCTCCTCCTTTCTGATAGCTGAAGCCGTCACAATGATGTATGAGAGTGCAATGTCGATAGTTGATGCTTTGCACTGTTCACATGGCTGTTGTGATATTGAATGATCCGATAGCACGCACTGCCACTCGACCTAGACATGCACCCGCCTTCTTGCCTTGAGAGACGACCGCTCGCACCATATCTCCTGTTCTAAACCCTTGTGCTGTACGAGTAATCTTCGGCCCTGTCCTGGGGAACCCATAGCGGTCCATACTACACATCTGGCGCCTGTCCTGTACTTTACTCTATTCTTATAACGTTGTCAAAAAGCGGTACCTAATACTCGGTAATGTAACGTGATAACGTAATTACCTGAGAGCCACGCTTGTTATGCGGAAGACAGAATGTCTCTAAGCAGACAAGCTCAGGATCTTCTTTCTTGTGTCATCTGAAACGTTTAATCATCAGACAACGAGCGAGAAGCACCAAGGCTGTCCACCCACGCAGCAAACCGGGCCTCCGCCTCATTGACTGCTGGCAATAAGGATGTGTCCCAGTGCTCTTGACCACTGGAGGACGACGCTCCCGCTTGCCCAAGAAGCTGCCAGAGAAACTCTTCCTGCTCCTCAGGGGATTCCTTGTTCGTTTCATAGAGTCTGCTCGTCGAAAGACGGAGACGGAGAGCCTCGGGTGGTTCTCCAAAGACAGAGGCTGGGAGCGTTGCCATCCCCCATGTTTCGAGCAAATACGACGCAAGCTCTTGACTCGTCTTGATTCCTTGCGCGAGCAGTTTGGAACGCCAGGGGGAGAAATCAGGATAGAGGTAGAAAGCTCCTGCTGGACGCGGGCAAGGAACCCCAAGCTTTTTCAGGGTGCGATAGAGCCTGGTGGTCACGTATTCATGAAGGCGTGCGGCATGTTGAACATAGCCAGTAACTTCTGTGCCTGGCGTGAATGCAACCAGAGCCGCCTCCTGGATGGGTGTTGCGACAGCAGACCAGACCTCGCTGGCAAAAGCACGCAGAGCAGCGAGAAGCTGGCTTCCTTCTTCACTCTGAGGAATGGCAACATATCCAAGTCGCCAACCACCTGCTGAGAATGCCTTAGAAAGCCCTCCTGTGACAATACATCCTTCAGGATAGAAGCGAGCCGGTGAGACGTGCTCACACCATCCATGCGCAAGCTCCGCATAAATTTCGTCGCTGATGAGCGTCACCTGAGCCTCTCGCGCCCACGCCGCCAGTGCTTCCATATCACCTCGATCGAGCATTCCTCCGGTTGGATTGTTCGGACTATTGACGAGCAACAGGCGAGGAGTAGCTCCGTCTCTTTGGGCTCTAGCCAACGCCTCCGAAAGCATATGGGGAATCAGGCGATGGTGATCGTGAGGATCGGTGGGAACGGCAATGATGCGTTTGCCAGCCAGGCGTGCTTGTGGAGCATAGCTGACCCAGGAAGGGACTGGGAGGAGCAGATCTCCTTCAAGCACCTGAAGGAGAGCATATAAGAGCGCTTTGCTGCCAGGGCCAACAACAATATGATCGGAAGAGGCAGTGATCCCCCGTGTCTTTACCAAATACTGAGCAATAGCCTGGCGCAGGGCAGGCAGGCCCAGGACGGGTGCGTACCTTGTCCGGGATGCTGCTTCTCTCAACGCAGCCTTAAGGAAAGGATGAAGAGGAAAGGATGCCTCTCCAAATCCAAGATCCAGGATGGCTTCCCCAGCCAGAGACTTTTGTGCAACCCGTTCGTTCATCAACAAAGTGGCTGACGGGGTGAGCGATTGAGGACCAGAAGACACGCGCAGAAGGGGGGAGATATCTACGGATCGTTGCACATCTCCCGCCTCTTTTGAAAGGTGAAACATACTCATCAATCTTCTTTCATGGCTCTTAACTATTTCCTTGCCATAGGCATCGTACGAAAAAGTATAGCAAGAAATGTATAATACAGAGAAATTGTAAGACATTTTAGCGCAAGAAAAAAGAACTGATTAAAATAATTCCACTGAGATCCACTCATAATTCTTCTGGCGGGCCTCCGGCCCGCCATGGGGGGGAGAAACGTGCGAGGACACCTCGCGCTCCGGCAGGGGACTTCGCCCCTGCACCCCCATTTATGAGTGGATGCCAGAATTCCACTGTTGACATTACCCCGCTACTCCCCTATGCTAACAACCATCGACACGCGTTTCTATACATTTGAGTACGAAAGCGAGGCAACTCATAAATGGCAGAACCACGCAATGCTATGGACATCAGACCTGGATACCGCGGAAGAGCCTTTACTTCTGACCTGAGCGGCCAGGAGTTCTGGCTCGTAATCGATAAAGGCTTCCAGCCGATGGGCCTGGTCATAGGCAACTGTATCTATTCAATGGGCGCGGTGCGCAACTGGTTAGTAGGCATCAAGAGCAATTTCCAGGGCGAACTGAAGGAATATTCGGAGTTAATGTACCAGGCACGCGAACTCGCGTTGAGCCGCATGCAGTTCGAGGCAGATCAACTCGGTGCAGACGGAGTAATCGGCGTTGATATCAAGGTGGAGTTTTTGCACAACTCTGAATGGATGGAGGTTACAGCCATCGGCACGGCCATCCGTTGGGTAGGTAGCGGACCTCATTTGCCGCCAACGGGACAGGGTCGCGTGATGATTCCTGCGGGTTAGATAAATTCCGCGGTTACGCAAGTTTGCGCGCCCTACAACTGTTCAATATAATACACATAGAACGCCTACCAAACTTGATGCGCACGCGTCCACTTCCTTCACGACTTACAAAGGTTTTGACTGTCAGTTTGTAATTTGGCGAGAGCGGCAGGCAAGGGAACCTGGGGCTTTCAGCTTTCATAGGTCAGGTCAGTGACCATGCTTGTCTCCTACCCTGCCTTCCTCTCCCACCTTCAGAATTGAGGAGAAAGAAAAATGTACAAAGGTCAATCTGGTATGCTGGCCTGGCTGTTCCACCGCATCACGGGACTGGGTGTATTGCTTTTCCTGCTCATCCATATCGTAGATATTTCTCTACTGGGATTTGGTCCCAAGGTCTATAACGAAGGCATCGCGCTGTTCGGTACCCCCATCGTGCGCATCCTTTCGCTGGCATTGATCGGGGCTGTATTCTATCATGCTTTTAACGGCATACGTATCATGCTCATTGACTTTGTGCCGCATGTCGCGCGTTATCAGAAAAGTATGTTTTGGACTGTGATGGTTCTCACCATTGTGTGCTTCATTCCGATCGCTGTTTTTGTGATTGGCCCCATCTTCGGTCTGAATACAGGTAACACCGCTTCTGGCATGTAGCAGCCGCGCGGGTTTCTTTTGGGGAAATCTGTAAAAAGGAGAAATGTTATGCGGATTTCGACAGGATATGGCCCTCGCCCGGCAGGCGGCGGATTTGAAACCTTTTCCTGGTATTTCATGCGTATCACCGCTATCGGGCTGATCTTCCTCGTCATCATTCACCTGTTTATTAATCACGTGACCACCGACGTTGCCTGTACCAGTTACCAGTTGGTCGCGTTGCGCTACACCAACCCGTACTGGCGCGTCTACGATTGGCTGCTGCTCACTCTCGCGCTTTTACACGGCATGAATGGCCTGCGCGTGGTTGTTGATGATTATGTGCAAACCCGTGCCTGGCGGGTCCGTCTAGAATCGCTGCTGGCATTGATAGCGCTGGCCCTTTTTATGGTGGGCACCGTCACACTGATCACGTTCCAGCCCGTCTCCGGGTTTCTCGGCCCCCACTGCCTCCCGTAGGGACGGAGGCGGGGCTGTGCCGGGCGGGACCCTTGTGGCAAGAAAGTCTGGGAGACTTTCCGTCCTCCCCGGGTCGCCCCGCCCTGCGGGAGGGCGACCCGGGTGATCGCCCTCCCCAGGCGCCACTTCCATCATCCGACCAAAGGCCGATCGCTAGCCTTGCTGGTGCTCGTCACAGCCTGGTCTGCGGGCAGCCTTGAGAGCGAGCTGGGGGCGTTCAAATTTGCTCCTGCGTCTACACCCACACCCAGCCGCATGGTCAGTTCGCCTCCGAGCCAGCCGGTTGCTCCAAGCAGGGCCGCACCCAGGAAGGAAAGTACATAGGCGATGATGGATGGACTGCCCTGCGCAGGCAAGCGGATGAACCAGCTTATAATGAACAGTGCGAGGATTACAATATTGCCCCCACCATGCCACAAACCCACCCCTTTGGCGCGCGTGCCCGCCGGTATTGCCAACCAATCGATGATGCCAACAGCTGCCGCGATTAGCCCACCGATCAAGCCAGCAGCAATCATCCAGAAAGCAATTTCCGACCAGTATCCGTTGCCTGTAATTAAATGCACGATATCGAAGATCGCCGCCGTCACCAGCAGCCCAAGCGGGAAATTGACGAGCATGGGGTGCATAGGATGCCCCATTGACTTAACCTTGCTCTCCATCTTAGTCCTCCTTGCTTAGCTTGTCTCTAATACACTTAGTACCTCAGCCGGGGCACGCGATGCAGGTAGGTATCGTCAACCACCTGCTTGAGCAGGAAGTCAGCGACATCAGCCCGTGAGATCTTCGCGTTCAGACCTATTGACAGCGGTACACCAGCTTTATAGTTTCCCGTCTTCGGACCGTCGGTCAGGGTTGCCGGGCGAACGATAATCCAATCAAGGTCACTCTGCCGGACCTCCCGCTCCTGGATCACTTTGTCCGCAAACATGCTTTTTACTTTCGGAAAGAGCTTCAGGCTGAGCGGTAAAATCCAGGAAACCTCTCGCCGCTCACCGTCCAGTGCAGCTACGACGAATGCCGACTGGCAGATGAAGCGCTTCACCCCTACTTTCTGCATTGCCGCGATAATGTTTTCCGTCCCTTTAGAGCATACCGGTATCGTTACACCTGGCCTCACGCCAAGCACGCAGAGCACGGCATCTTGTCCGGCAATCGCTGCCACGATCTGGTCGGCATTGAATATGTCGCCCTGCACGATGGAGAGCTTGGGATTCTGTATAGTCATCAACGCCTGCGTCTGGCGATCGAACCCGGTTACCTCGTAGCCTTTCTCAAGTGCTTGCTCAACTAGCACACGACCGGTGCTGCCGGCAGCGCCAAAAATCACGATTTTCATAGTTCCCGTCCCCTTTCTGGGATACCTTACTCATTCCTAAGCCATACCCGCAGGCTTTGTCTCATACATCTCGCTTTCGACTAACTGCTGAGTCCCATCTGGAGACACAGCCTTGGGAGAGAAACTTCCTTCAGGTACCGCTGGTGCTTCCACCTCGCTCGCAGGCAGGGTCTCAGATGCGCTCACCGGCTCAGATTCAGGTGTTGACACGCTTTTGCTCGTGCCTTCAGCTTCTGCCAGCACTATCAGGATGTAGAGCGCCCCACCGAAGATCGTAAACAGGCCACTCGCTTCGCCCCAACTGCCGGCGTAATCCGGCACAATCATCGTAATCACGCCGAGGAAGAGGTAGACCTCACCGGTGATAAAGCCCAGGATCTTCCAGCCGGGCCGCTTTGTGGAGGCCATCAGTCCAGCCACGATCAGCAGTACCATTAGCAGTGCCGAGCCAATCCAGTGTAATTCCAAGGCATGCGCATCGTTATTTCCCATTCCAATGATCTGATAGTACACTTCCCTATTGATTACAGGATCAAGAAACACTGCAAACACTACGGTCAGCAGCAGCAGCGCTATGCTGATGCGGCCTTTGAGTTTGAAACTCAGTAGAGCGCGGCGATCAGGATAGGCTAACGCAAACACACCTGCCAGGAGCAAAAACGCAAACCCTGCGGTGTTTAAAGGCAAGGTGCCCAGACCTAAGACGGGGATATAGATGTTAATACCTAAGACGAGGGCATCGATGTCAAATGGTATGAAGCCAATGGCCAGGATGATTAGACTCAGCAGGAAGAACTGCGCCAGCAGTAGCTTTTCCTGTGGCCGCCGTATCAATGCCAGCATCACACCCCCCAACAAGAGCGCCGCTAGTGCTGACAGCTCTGCAATATGCCAGAGATGGATACCATCAGCCGCGTCTCTGAGGATCCAGGCAGGGATGAATTCAAACGTACCTGCAATCAGCAAGAAGGCCGAGAAGCCCACGGCGAGAAGCGTGAACCTTTTTTTCTTATCAATTTGAGGTCTTTTAATAGTAAACATACGTTTGTTCCTTCTAGTACGGGCACCGTTGTGCCCTTGATCATTCTCAATGTTTCTATCTAGTCATCATTGTACTGTTACAACGTCCTCTAATCGTTACAAAAAACGTTACGAGATGACAGGCATCGTTGCGAAATAGAACAAAGATGCGGGTAGAACGTCATTCCATAACTCCCAGTGCGTCATGAGCCTTCTTCTACCCCGTCATCATCGATCATTTTGAGTATACGTTCCCGAGCGTTTCTAAACCGTTTCTTAGAACGTTCCTGAAGCGTTAATTTGCTCAATTGCAATTTCAGTCTTGGCCCGACTATACTGAGTAATAGAAAAGCGCAAGCGTACAAAAAGGAGCTACAATCGGATGCAAAGCAATGCCAGCAAGAAAGCGATCATCATTGGTGGAGGCATCGGAGGCGTTACCGCTGCCATCGCCTTGCAGCAAGCAGGCTTCGATGTCACTGTATTCGAGCGCGCCGATGAATTGCGCGAGGTTGGATCGGGTTTACCTTTGTGGACAAACGCATTGAGAGCCCTCCAAAAAATAGGGCTAAACGACGTGCTGGAAATATTAGGTGCGCCGGTCACGCTGGCGAGCGTTAGTACGTGGCGAGGCGACATCCTGGCTGACCTGAGAACTGAAGAACTGCTCGAGCAAGTGGGCACAATCAACAGGGTTGTTCACCGGGCAGAACTGCTTGCCCTGCTGCTCGAAGCACTCGGTGCAGACAAGGTACAGTTGGGAGCGACCTGCGTTGGCTTCACACAGGATGCTTCAGGAGTATGTGCCAGTTTTGCCGATGGACGGGAAGCACGTGGTGATGTCTTGATTGGCGCTGATGGCCTGCACTCAGTCATCCGAGCGCAATTGTTCGGCCCATCGCAGCCCAGATACGCCGGGTACACTTGCTATCGAGGATTGGCTCACATCAGCCGGACGGGACTGGCAACATGGGCATGGGGAAAAGGCTACCAGGTCGGCATCACCCCCATGAGTAAAGAGCGGCTCTACTGGTTCGCTCAGTTCTACGCTCCCGAGGGAGCGCCGGATAAGGCTAGCGGGAGAAAGCGCGAGCTGCTCGAGCTCTTTCACGATTGGCATGATCCAATCCCGGAAGTGATCGAGGCAACAGCGGAGTCAGATATCCTGCGCAACGACATCTACGAGAGTAAGCCGCTTCGCCATTGGAGCCTCGGGCGTGTCACGCTGCTGGGAGACGCACCTCACACAATGACGCCGAATCTAGGCCAGGGAGCATGTCAAGCCATAGAGGACGCCGTTGAATTAGGCGCGTGCCTCAAAGCCGAGCCAGATATCGTTACAGCCCTCAAGCTCTATGAAAAGCGGCGCGTCAGGCGCACGAACATGGTTGCACAACTGGCAAGGCTCGTTGGAAAGGTCGCGCAATGGGAGCATCCCACCGTGTGCGGGGCGCGTAACACCATCATAAAGCGCATCCCCGTGAGCCTAGAATTGAAAATTATGATGTGGATAATAGACTATAAACCATGATAGATATCGGCAAAACCCTTTTCCATGTACCGCTCAGGATTCTGCGGCTCCGTAAAGCCAGTCTTGCGGTACAGCCCGTGTGCATCCCTGGTCAGCAAAACCCACCTGCGCAAGCCCTGAAGTTCAGGATAGTCAGCTATCACTTCCATCAACCACTTGCTCAGCCCCTGACCACGGTAATCTTCCAGGATGAACACATCACCAATGTAGGCAAAGGTAGCAAAATCGGTGATAACCCGGGCGAAGCCGACCTGCTTACCTTCCTTATACACACCAAAAGCTAAAGAATGCTCTATGGATTTTTTCACGATTTCGATGGGAATACCTGCTGCCCAATACGATTTAGTCAGGAAATCGTGTATTACTGTGAGATCCAAGCGACTTTTGTCAGCGCTGATGAAATACTCTCCTCGACGCCATTCTTGAGTCATGGGTTCATATGCCTCCGGTCACGAAATTAAGATTGCGGCTTAATCAATCTTGACCCGAAAATAGCGTGAATACAACAGCCATTGGGCCGCAGGCGCAAGAGCCATTATGACACCGACCGCTGTTTTCCCATCTGGTTAAACCTTAGGCAAACGGGGATAATAATTCGGGTTCTGTGTGAAATCGAAGACCTCGTAGAAATCGCCAAGCTGTGCCAGATTATCGCGTGGAGGCGCGGGAGGGCCGTATGTTTTGCCCCGCGCTGCATCGTTGTTCTCCGCTGGTGTCGAAGTATCGAAGAGGTGGTTCATACTAGCCAGGGACGGCAGATCAAAGCGGCGCTCGATGAACTTCATGAGCGAGTTATGCTCGTACAATTGCCCTGATACGTAGCCGCGCTTGACCCAGGGGGATATGACAAGCGTCGGCACACGCATTCCCGGTCCATAGGCATCTATTTGAGGCGGCGGCACGTGGTCGAAAAAGCCCCCTCCCTCGTCATAGGTAAGGAAGAATACCGAACTCGTCCACGAGCTGGATTGGATAAGAGCATTAATCACCTTTGCCATCTTCTTCTCGCCAGAGACGATATTCAAGGGTGGATGTTCACTTGTAAACGCATCTGAAATCAAGTAGCTTACTTGTGGCAAGCTTCCCTCGTTGAGATCATGATAATAATCTGCCTCCCGGAAGTACAACCTACGATCCTGAAACCAGCGTTTGAAAAAGGGTAGTGCATTGATAAACTCTACTTCTGGTGTGCTGCCCATACCCGTTCCAAGGTTGTAACACTTCCAACTGATGTGGTGATCATCCAGCAGGTCAACAATGGTCGGCCAGGTCAGGATGCCACGTGGGAGTTTATGATTCCTGGTGAAGCCGCCAGTAGTGCCAGTCCACAGCGCAATACGGTTCGGTAAGGTCGGGCCCAGTTGATAACAGAAGTAGTTGCCACACAAGGTAAAGGAGTCTGCCAGCGCATAGTAGTAGGGGATATCGGAGCCGTCGTAATAGCCGAGGGCACTCCTACCGTTAGCAGTAAAAAAGCCATCCATTTTACCATTATCCCATTCACGATGAATGGTCTGCCAGTCATGAGCGACGTCTTTGGTATCATGCAGGCGAAAGTGAAAGGGTGTAACCATGCCTCCCTTACCATCAGGTTGTGAGAAGTTGGCTGGGATACCGAAGTTTCCGGCCTTCGGGTAGTGGCCGAAATAGTTATCGAAGGTGCGATTTTCCTGGCAGGCAAACACGATATGTTGGATAGAATCAATACTACCAGAGCCTGGCAACGCTGGTACATGTTTTGTCGTAACGGAAGGGCCTGTACCTGTGCTGCATGCACTCAGCGCAAGGCTGCCAGCCGCAAGTGTACCAAGCTGCCGTAAAACGGTGCGCCGCGATTGAGGAGTAGTGAAATACTGTTCCAAGTCCATGATATTCTCCCTCTTCTGATAGCAAAGCCGGTAAGCAAACAAGCTCTCCTCTGGCGATCACATACCTTCTGAAAGGTTCCCCGTCGGACCTGACAGTGGACATCACTTTCTGCAGGCCGTAGAGACGGTTGTAGTTACTTAAGTCTGGCCCAAATTAATGATAACATGTGCGGGTGCTAAATGTAGATTACCAAAATAATCCAATCATCGTTACAATCAGTATTGCAAGTAAACACCGGCAGGCCTGGCCTAACAGAGGACGCTGAAAATGCATGAAGTGAGACAAAACGAGTGTACATGACACAAGCTGAACAGGGGTCTGGCAGGATCAGGGAAAACCAACTAACTCCGCTAAGATGGCAGAGAAAACATGTGGTGTTGCTCTTTGTCAGCATGGTAGCCACCTACATGCTACTCGCATGGATACACTATATCACGCTTCCGTCTAACGAGAACCAGCATTTTATTTATCTCGCCGATGGATGGCTGCATGGGCACCTGTATCTACACGATGTACCACCCGATACAGCAGACTATACGCTGCACAATGGTCATTGGTATGTGGCCTTTCCACCCCTACCTGCCATGCTATTGCTGCCACTCGTGGCAATCTTTCACCTCTCAAACCAGGACATCATCAGCCTTGTCTTCTCAGTAGGCATGGGTATACTCAATATCTGGTTGATGCTGGAGGTGTTGAAGCGCCTCTCTCAGCGGCAGTCTGCAGGGCTAACATTTGAAGCCGCTGCGTGGTTTGTGGCCCTGTTCGCGCTTGGCACGGAACACCTGTATGCAACGATGCAAGGCAATGTGTGGTTCACCGCCCATATCGTTGCAACGACGTTCTTGCTGCTCTATATTGGTGAGACATTGAAGAAGCGACGCCCGTTAGTTGCAGGATTCTACCTGGGTCTCGCGGCACTCTCACGCAGCACAACGCTCCTCACTTTCCCGTTTTTTGTACTGTTGACGATTTCAGCATTCTTCGCCAGTCGGCAAGAAGGCGTACAAAGAAAGCAGTTCTTGCCGTGGAAAGAGCTTTTTTCCTTTTTTGCAGTATTGGGGGCATTCATCGCAGGAATGCTGATCTATAACCTGGCTCGCTTTGGTTCCCTGTTC
>Ga0209647_1001716_pt1 | contig 18215 bp, 11 predicted proteins | sample GraSoi_2013_60cm_FD_185827 | JGI IMG/M metagenome (GOLD analysis project Ga0209647, IMG submission 185827) | Grasslands soil microbial communities from the Angelo Coastal Reserve, California, USA - Sample 9_17_2013_60cm (SPAdes) (version 2) | ecosystem: Environmental > Terrestrial > Soil >...
GGGTTTGCGTGGGCCTTCCCCTCACCCGTTTGATGGCGAGCCTGTTGTTCGGTATTGGACCCACCGATTTCGTGACATTCACCGCAGTTGCTGGGCTGCTTGGCTTCGTTTCACTACTGGCCAGCTATATACCGGCGCGTCGGGCGATGCGCGTCGATCCCATGGTCGCTTTGAGGTACGACTAAAGGAGGGCCGGAGAATGCGATCGGAGCATTGGCTGTTCACGATTCCCCTGCGGCTACGGTCGTTGCTTGGCCGGACGCAGGCGAACCAGGCATTGGACGACGAGCTACGCGATCACCTCGAAAGAAAAACCGAGGAATACGTCGCGCGAGGGATGACGCAAGAAGAGGCGCACCGCCGCGCGCGACTCGACCTAGGCGGTATGGAGCAAACCAAAGAGAAATGCCGCGACGCCCGCCGCGTGAACTGGATTCAGGACCTGATCCAGGACCTTCGCTACGGTCTCCGTACACTGCGGAAGTCACCCGGTTTCACCGCAGTTGCGGTCCTCACCCTCGCTCTAGGTATCGGCACCAATACCATCATCTTCAGCATTGTTCATGCCGTCCTTCTCACGCCCCTGCCTTATCGTGATTCGGGCCGCCTGGTTGTAATTTACGACCGTGAAACGCGAGCGACCGGCCTATCGAAGTTGATGGATCTCTATCACGATTTTAAGGAGTATCGAGAGCATAGCCGAAGCTTCGACCGTGTTGCTGGCATGACGTGGGTCCGTGGAAACCCTACTTTGACTGGCTTCGGCGCTTCCAAGGAAGTTCGTCAGGCTCAAGTTACACTCGACTTCTTTTCCCTCTTGGGGGTTCCACCGGCGCTCGGTCGAACATTCTCAAAGGAAGACATGGCGCGGGCATGCACGGTAGTTCTCGCTTATCCGTTCTGGAGGGACGTTCTCGGCGGACAGGAGGAGCACACCATCGGAGGCACGATTCGGCTTGATGACCAGGCTTGCGACGTCATAGGCGTCATGCCCCAAACGTTTACCTTCTTTCCGGCTGACACCGAACTGTGGACACTCATAAACTCGAACACCAAGTTTGAGCGGGATCCACTTCATCATGACCTCGCCATCTATGCGCACCTGAAACCCAGTGTCTCCAATTCCGCTGCGCTAGCGGAACTCACCTTGCTTCATGCTCATGGGAACGAGCACCGCCACGCCGTGGAAACGCAACCCGTTGTCCTTCCATTACAGCAAGAACTAACCTGGCTCGCGGGCGCCAACCTGCGTTTGAGCCTTATTGTATTGTTCAGCGCGGTGAGCGCACTTCTGCTTATTGCCTGTGTCAACGTCGCAAATCTTTTGCTCACGAGATCGTTGTCCAGGCAAAGAGAGCTAGCCATTCGCGCCGCGCTTGGATCAGGAACGCCACGGCTGATCAGGCAGCTTTTGACCGAGGGGCTTCTGCTCTCGCTGTCTGCGGCGGCACTGGGTACATTCCTGGCTATGGCCGTGATTCATTTCTTCAACATCGCGAAACCAATACCTTTACCGCTGGGCGCGACTGTTCGCATCAACGCGCCTGTTTTGTTATTCACGGCAGGCTTGTCTGTGCTCACGACTGCCTTTTTCGGATTCGTCCCGGCCTGGAAAGTCTCGAGAATTGACGTGATGGAAGTCCTCAAGACCAACAGTCAAAGCGCGACGCAGGGAGCCGGACACCGGACGGTCGGAAGGATGTTGATTGTGGCCCAGGTCACCTTGTCCCTAGTGCTGCTTACCGTCGCCGGTCTTCTCATCGGAAGTGTCGTGCACTTCGCATCGATTCCGGTCGGATTCGCACCCGACCGCGTGACGACAATGACCATTAGCCTCCCACCCAGAACGTATGCTGAAGATCTGGATCGCGGAAGAGTCTATGAGCGGATTTTCAGTCGATTGGACGGGCTACCCGGGGTGCAAGCAATAGCGCTGTCTTCAGCGGTCCCCTTCCGGCCGATCTACGGATTCGATGCGCTTGAGGTCGAAGGGCAGCCGCCACGCACACCAGAAACGGCTCATCACGATTCTGGCCTAATATCAATTTCACCGCAGTATTTCGCCGCGCTCGGAATCTCCTTACGGGCGGGACGAGCCTTCAATGCGGACGATCAGCTGCAAACCGAGCCCGTAGCCATAGTGAATGAGGCTCTCGTGAAAAAGTACTTCGACGGCGAGGACCCCGTCGGACGCGACCTTCATTCTTTTGGTGCTCTACCTGAACACAACCCTTGGCGGAGGATTGTCGGTGTAGTGGCGGATGAAAAAACCGGCAATCCTTTTCAGGAGATGAGCTGGCTCCACACTCCCTGTGTATTCCTGCCCGTCGCGCAGGTGCCGCCGGCTAGAGGCACTCTTCTGATACGAAGCAGCGCCGATTTAAGGAGCTTGGGCAATATTGTGCAGAGTCAAATATCACGGCTCGACCCCCGCATTCCCATAAGCAACCTCCAGAACCTTGAACAGCTCCTTGTGAAAGAACATTTTGCCTATCCCCGCTTTCGAGCACTGGTCGTAGGGTGTTTCGCCGCATTCGCCTTGCTGCTGGCAGTGATCGGATTGTACGGCGTTCTCTCTCAGACGGTAGCGCAGCGCACGCATGAAATAGGGGTTCGTAGGTCTCTGGGAGCGGAAGCTCGCCGTATTTTGTGGATGGTAGTGAAAGAGGGAATGTCGCTGGTCGCTTTGGGCGTAGGACTAGGAACTGCCACGGCGTGGTTTCTTGCCCGATTTATTGGCAGCTTGCTGTACGGCGTTAACTCCAATGACCCGACGACTCTTGCCGTCGTCTCAGTCTTCCTGCTATTTGCGGCCCTCGCGGCAATTCTTGTCCCGGCGCGGCGCGCGATGCGTGTCGATCCGCTCGAAGCGTTGCGTCACGAGTAGTTCTTAGTTTTGGATCAGCCTGCGGTGCAATAGCCTTTATCCCAATTTATCCCAATAACCTGCCAACCGTGCCCAAACCGTCCAGGGTCAGCCGAACGGCGTCTTTAGTTTTCAGCAACTTACCAGCGAGCCAGACGCAATCACCCGTTTTGCTAAACCGTTGTACTGGTGAAAACTACAGTGAGGTCAGCTCGAATGCACCGCAAGATGTGGGACTGCACAGCAGCAAGGAGACGAAGAAAACAGGCAAAAAGGGCAGGGTAGAAGCGGTCGGCCGTGACAGTGTGGGATTCTAACCAACGACAGGGCAGCGTTCTAACCAACTGAACTACGTCCCCAGCCGTGGAATCAACGACTTAGCGTAAAACCTTGCAAATAAGGGCTTTGCAAGATTCGCATATAGCGCACTGTTCGCTTGCGGTGCATACGGTAGCAGCTGTCCCTGCCAAAACCGCCCATAAACCGCCCATAAAAATCAGTGCGCTCATGCGAGATTCATCCTAACACAGACAACGGCGAGAGGCGAACCAGTAATTCCGATGCGGGGCCGACCGGATGGAAGCGGCGAATTCGCAATCGAAATTCCGGACTATGAACGGACAAAAAAATAGAATCTGCCGCGGACCGCCGGAAGCCGATGAATGGAAAAGAGTGACTTTGGATTGCAAGCTTTCGGACATGGGTTCGATCAATACAAGCGCGTTTGGACTGATCGTGGTCTGCTTCGGTCGGTTTTGGGTCCGTGATCTCTCGTTCCCAAATGCGAGGCATCTGGGGCACCCATTTCAGTGGAAGAACACACTTCCATGGCACCTAGGCCCCGCCGCCAAAGTCAGAATCCTCCGCTTCAAAGATGTTTCGCCGTTCCGGCATTACCGTGGCCTTCAAAACCACGTTTGAGGTATTCACCAGGGTTGGCCCCGACAACTCGCTTGAACGCCTTACTGAACGCAGCGTCGGACTCGTAACCGACCGACCGAGCGACGTCTATGAGCTTCTTGTCACGCTGTTGTAGTAACTGCATCGCCTTCTGCATCCTCCACTCGGTTACATATTCCAGTGGCGTTTGTCCGAGCAGCTCCTTAAAACGTGCTGCGAATGCGGAGCGAGACATGCCCGCCGCTTCGGCCAGGGATTCGACCGTCCAGCGTGTATTCACTCTGTCGTGAATGGCACTCAGGGCAGTGCCCATTTGAGGATCGAAAACAGCACGAAGCCATCCTTTGTTGCGTTCCGGTCCCGACGCGATATGCGCCCGGAGTACCTGGATAAACAGAACCTCGGCCAGACGAGTCGCGACTACTTCAGATCCCGGCGCCTGTTCTGCCATTTCTGACGCCAGCGCTTGCATTGTGTTGTGAAGAGCAAGCGTGCGTGCCTGCTCGGCCTTAATCAGAATGAAGCTCGGCAATAACTGAGTGATCGGCTTCAGGCTGGCGCGATCGAAACTCAGGGACCCACAGACGATTGTCGTCGGTGCGCCACCACCTCCATAATGAGCGACATTACCGTTGGCTTTGGCCCCGATCTCGCGGAAACTCCACCTCGGACGTGTTCGCGGGCTGTCGCGCAAAACAATCGAAGTCCCCCGGGCCAGCAAAAAGCAATCACCACCGGTGAGGGGAATCGGCTCCGGAATCCCTTCCACACTCAGCCAGCAGTTGCCGCGCGAAAGCATGGCGAAGTGCGCCAAATCTGTGGGTGAAATCTTTTTGCCGGAAGGCGTGACTTTTTCTTCGGTCTGTTTCTCCTGTTTTACGCCCCACGGGGCTGTGGCTTCGAGCCTGTGCAGACCGAAAGCGGTTACGTGCATCGTTCTGAAGATGTCTGTTATCGGGTCCAACTTAGCCTCCCTCTTTTGGACGAATAGACAAAAGATTAGGACTCCCGAGCAGTTCTCGTCCACTGCCAGAGACATCTACTCCCCTGTACGGAATGCTAACACAGCTACCGAAGGGAGTAATTACGGGAAAGCTTGAAGGTAAGGTTGCAGTCATCACGGGTGGATCGAGCGGCCTGGCGCTGGAGAGTGCCAAGCGGTTCGTTGAAGAAGGCGCCTACGTTTTCATCACGGGTAGGAGGCAGGAGCAGCTCGATGAGGCCGTCAAGTTGATTGGCCGGAACGTGACCGGCGTGCGCGGTGACGCGGCCAATCTCGACGACCTCGACCGCCTGTTCGATACGGTCAAGAGGGAAAAGGGCAAGATCGACGTCCTGTTCGCGAGCGCTGGCAAGGGCGAGGCCGTACCACTGGGCGAGATTACCGAGCAGCACTTCGATGCGGCCTTCGGCCTGAATGCGCGCGGAACGCTGTTTACGGTCCAGAAGGCGTTGCCGCTGTTCAAAGATGGTGGATCGATCATCTTGACCGGATCAGTTGCTTCGGTGAAGGGTTTTCCTGGTTTCGGCGTGTATGCGGCGAGCAAGGCAGCATTGCGCTCCTTCGCGCGCACGTGGCTAAACGAACTGAAGGGCAGGAAGATCCGGGTGAACGTGCTGGGCCCGGGGCCGATCGCCACACCGATGCAGGAAGAAGTTCTCACCAAGGAGGCGAAGGAGATGTTCGAGTCCCTAATCCCGCGGGGAAAGATGGGTCAACCTGAGGAAATCGCGACGGTCGCGCTGTTTCTTGCTTCAGACGATTCGAGCTTCGTGAATGGGGTGGAGTTGTTCGTCGACGGCGGCTTCTCGGCCATCTGAAATCGGCCGATCTCGGTGAGTGCATGATCGCCAAGGCACTCACCGAGATCCGATAGGTAACCAAGTCGGCTTCTAGGAAGTGATCTCCACTCTTGACGGAACGGGCAACCTGGAACCAACAATCATGCCATGACGTAACCATGAGTGAGGTCGTCAGCAGTATAATCGTCTCCACACTACTATGCATATAGCACCATAAAAGCCCCTGATAAGGGAGGAGGCTGATGGCACGGTGCAGGCAGTGTGCTACGCTAATTTGGTTATGAGTACCACCCTTCCCATTCCGCTGAGCGCATCGCTAACGGCGGAGCGGCGCGAGCTGCTCTTTCCGACGCTGAGCCCGGCGCAGATCGAGCGCATCGCAGCCCATGGCAAACGAAGGCGCGTTTCAGCGGGCGAGATCCTGGTCGAGCAGGGCGATCAAAACCTTCCGTTTTTTGTCGTGATCAGCGGCGCACTCGAAATCCTGCGTCCAAATGGCAACGAGGAAGAGCTAATTACGGTGCACACCGCCGGGCAGTTTATGGGCGATGTAGGAATGCTTTCGGGCCGGCGCAGCTTGGTGCGCGCGCGGATGCGCGAGGGCGGGGAAGTAGTGGAGGTCAATCGCGGGTGCTTGCAGAACCTGGTGCAGAGCGATGCCGACCTCAGCGAAATCTTAATGCGCGCTTTTATTTTCCGCCGAGTCGAACTTATCGCGCGCGGCTTAGGCGATGTAGTGCTTCTCGGGTCGGGCAATTCCGCTGGGACATTGCGGATCAGAGAGTTTCTTTCCCGCAATGGACACCCATACTCGTATGTCGATCTCGACAACGATACGGGCGTTCAGGAAGTATTGGACAGGTTCCAAGTCACGGCGGCAGAGGTTCCCGTGGTCATCTGCCGGGGCAAAACTGTTCTTCGCAATCCGACGAACCGGCAAGTAGCGGACTGCCTGGGGTTCAACGAAGGAATCGACCAGCAAGAAATGCGCGACGTGATCATCGTGGGCGCAGGGCCGTCCGGGCTCTCGTCGGCGGTATACGCCGCGTCCGAGGGGCTCCGAGCGCTCGTGGTCGAAACGAACGCACCTGGCGGTCAGGCCGGTTCCAGTTCGAAAATCGAGAATTATTTGGGATTTCCGACAGGTATATCCGGACAGGAGCTTGCGGGCCGCGCCTACACGCAGGCGCAAAAATTCGGCGCGGAAATGATGATCGCGCGGCGAGCCGTGAAGCTAAGCTGCGAACGCAAGCCCTATGCGATTGAAATTGATGGCGGCGCACGGCTTCCTGCGCGCACGATTATCATTGCGAGTGGGGCTGAGTACCGCACGCTGCCTTTGCAAAATTTGTCGAGTTTTGAGGGAGCGGGCGTCTACTATGGCGCGACGTTTATCGAGGCGCAGTTGTGCGGCAGCGAGGAAGTGATTGTCGTAGGTGGCGGCAACTCAGCGGGTCAAGCCGCGGTTTTCTTGTCACAGACCGCCAAGCATGTGCATGTGTTGATCCGGTCTGGCGCGCTTGCTGACACCATGTCTCGGTACTTGATCCGCCGTATTGAAGAAAATCCGGCAATCACCCTTCACAAGCGCACAGAAATTGCCGCCTTGGAAGGAAATGGACGGCTCGAGCGCGTGCAATGGCGGAACAATCAGACCGGGGCGTTAGAGACTCACAACATCCGGCACGTTTTCATGATGACCGGAGCTAGCCCGAACACGCGATGGCTCGAAGGATGTGTTGTTCAGGATAAGCAGGGCTTCATCAAGACTGGACCAAATTTGACGCCGGAAGATCTCGCCAGCGCACGCTGGCCGCTGGGGCGCACTCCGTATATTTTCGAGACCAGTTTGCCGGGCGTGTTTGCGGTTGGCGATGTGCGCTCGGGCAACATGAAGCGCGTGGCGTCGGCAGTCGGCGAAGGATCGACGGCGATTAGCTTGGTGCATCAGACGTTGCACGAATGACGCGGCGGCCAGCTTAGGCGGAAAACACGGGCAAGGGTTGCCGAGACGGGGCCTAGTCCTGACAGACGTCAGGACAGTTCGTTGAGCAATCCTTCCATTTCCGATCGGGCGTGCTGGTCGCCTGATTTTTCCGCGGCGGCAATTCCGATGGAGAGCTGTGCCTCGCCAAAACTCGGGTAGTACTGAGCTTCACTCCTGTAACAATGTTACAGGCCTCTGCGCAAGCTGTTGATTTCAAAGTCGGTCGTTATTTTGGCGAGGGACAGCACCGATACTCAGTAACGCCAGTTGCTTGCGGACGTGTTTGCCCTTTACCTGAAGACAAAGAACTTCCACTGGCACGTGCCCGGGCGACACTTCCGTGAGCACCACCTTCTTCTGCGCGGGGCCCACGGAAAAGTAAACCGACCTGTCTGGCACCCGACTAATGTGGCAAAAACAGCCTTCGAACAAGTCGAATGCGGCTTCATGTTCGGTCCGAGGGCACCCTCAGGCCCGGAAACACATAATAATGTTAAGGATAAGACTGAAACGGGCCGTGACAGTGTGGGACTCTAACCGGCGACGGGGCAGCGTTCTAACCCAACTGAACTACGTCCCCAACCGTGGAATCAACAACTTAGCGTAAATCCTTGCAAACAATGGCGTTGCAAGTTTCGCATACAGCGCACCCTTCGCCTGGATTGCATGCGGTGGCATCTGTCCCTGCCAAAACCGCCCATAAACCGCCCATAAAAATCAGCGCGCTCATGCGAGTTTCATACTAACACAGACAAGGGCGAGAGGCGAACGAGTATTCCGAAGCAGACAAACGAATCGAAGCAGGCGATTCGTGATCGAAAATTGCGGTGTATGCGGAGTATCAATGGATCAAAAAAGTGGGCTCCGCCGCAGAATCTAGAAGCTGAAAAACAGTGAGTTTGGATTGCAAGCTTCCCAAGCTTCCTCTAGTAAGCCGTAACACGCTGAACTGGCGGCACTTAACTAAAACAGGGTCCCTGGCAATTGGAAAGTAATGGAAAATGCGGTTGGATTTCTTGAGAAGGACCGCACGTACCCAATAACCTTTGTTTTGTGCTCGTGAAACAAACTGAGTTTTTTCTGAAACTTTGGCTGGTCGGACAGCATCAGACGGGTGGAAGAAGTGCATGCTTTCGTAAGCTGTAGTCACTTGTAGTCTATGAAGCTTATTGCTTATTTTCGAATGCTGCTCGCTGTCCTCATGTTGGGAGGGCCGATCATGGCGTGCGCCATTCCGGACGCACAGCTAACGGCTGCCGAGAAGGAGTGTTGCAAAGACATGGGCGGGAATTGCGGACAGGATGCGTCAGGCATGCCGATGTCTCACTCCTGCTGCAAGACATCGGTTCAACCGCCTCATGATTTCCAGCCTTCTTCAACCTTTTCGTCCTCTGCTCCTTATTTGGTGGTCAGCGCCGTAGAGTTTCTTCCTATCCCATCTTTCGCCGAACAGCCCGGCCAATTAACTTCCTGGCTGTCGCAAACACTCTCGCCTCCACTTGCGACACTCGACGCTTCCGCTCCCTTGAGAATCTAGCGCTTCTCTCCATTCCTTCGGAACTACGCATTGGTGTCTCTGATTGTAGTGCTCCTCATGGGAGGAGAGCTGTGGGATTTCCACCACAGATTTGACACCGTTCGCCGTTTTCCGGTCTACGGCGCGCACGGATTCTTGCGTGAGTCTTGGGAGAAGCAACGATGATCGACCGCATTATTGAGCTTTCGCTGCGAAACAAGTTTCTGGTTGTGATGCTTTGGATTGGAATTGCGGGCTGGGGTCTGTGGGCGATGCTCCGTGCTCCAATTGATGCGATTCCGGATTTGAGCGACAACCAGGTGATTGTCTTTACGGATTGGTCCGGGCGGAGTCCTCAGGAAGTAGAAGATCAGATCACGTACCCACTTACCGTCAACTTGCAAGGGTTGCCCGGAGTCAAGGTTGTACGCTCTTCATCGGCATTCGGCTTCTCCATGATTTTCGTGATCTTCGAAGATGACGTGGACCTGTATTTTGCCCGGACGCGTGTGCTGGAGCGCCTCAACCTTGTCAGCAAGCAACTTCCGGCGGGGGTCGTGCCAACTCTTGGCCCGGATGCGACCGGTGTCGGTCACGTGTTTTGGTACACGGTGGAAGGCGGCGGGCTCAGCCTGCGCGACCTGCGTTCGCTGCAGGATTGGTATGTGCGCTACCAATTGAACTCAGTTCCCGGTGTAGCGGAGGTGGCGAGCGTCGGCGGCACGGTGCAGCAGTACCAGATTGATGTCGACCCGAACCGGCTGCGCTCTTACGGCGTTCCTCTGAGCATGGTGATGCGCGCGGTGATAGCTAGCAACTCGAATGTGGGCGGCAATGTCATCGCTGAGAACGGCTCCTGGTCTATCGTGCGTGGGCTCGGCTTGATCGAAAATCTCGATGATATCCGCAATATCGTGGTCGGTGAGCATAACGGCACGCCCGTCTTCCTGAGGGATCTGGGCACCGTCAAAATCGGTGATGCATTTCGTACAGCGGCCCTGGTCAAGAACAGCTCCGAAGCGGTTGGCGGAGTGATCGTGGCGCGAACAGGCGAGAACACAAAGGAAGTCATTGACCGGGTGAAGCAAAAAATCAAGCAGATCGAACCCGGGTTGCCGCCCGGCGTGCATATTGTTCCTTTCTACGACCGTTCGCAGTTGATCGAGGCCACGGTCGATACCCTTCGTCATGCATTGCTCGAAGAGATCATCCTGGTCACCCTCGCGCACGTCGTTTTCCTGATGCACTTCCGCAGCATCCTGGTGGTCACGCTGCCGTTGCCGCTTGCCGTGCTCTGCTCCTTCCTGCTGATGCACTACGCCCATGTGACCTCGAATGTGATGTCGCTTGCGGGGATTGCCATCGCTATTGGAGTGCTAGTCGACGCGGGGATAGTCGTTACCGAAAATGCCTTTAGACATCTGGAAGGCGTCGATACCAGCAATCGAGGACGCGTCTTCGAGACGGTCTTGCGTGCCACGAAACGGGTCGGACGTCCGACATTCTTCTCGATGGCGATTATCATTCTCGCGTTTGTGCCGGTGTTTGCGCTGACAGGGCAGGAGGGAAAGCTCTTTCACCCACTCGCTTTTGCCAAGACATTTGCGATGGTTAGCGCAACGGCCATTGCCCTGACGCTGGTGCCCATTCTATGCGTGCTCCTGCTCCGCGGTAAGTTCCATTCGGAAGACCAGAACCCGGTCATGCGTTTTTTACGGCGGGTCTATCGTCCGGCCTTGTCCTGGGCGCTGGATCACCGTGCCATCACACTCGGCGTTGCTGTCGTGTTTCTCGTCGGCGCGGTGCTTCTGGCTTCCGGCATAGGCAGCGAGTTCATGCCGCCGCTCAATGAGGGCGACATCATGTTCATGCCCATCGCGGATGCGAGCATCTCTCTGCCACAGAACACCGCGTATGCGAAGCGGCAAGATAAAGTGCTGGAGAGTTTTCCCGAAGTCGCCTATGTCGCGGCAAAGATAGCGCGTGCGGAGACCTCGACCGATCCGGCAGGGTTGAACATGACGGAGACCATCGTGCATCTCAAGCCGCGGGATCAGTGGCGACCGGGCATGACCCTTCCGAAGCTCAAGAGCGCGATGGACCGCGCTGTTTCCTTGCCTGGCGTGGCGAATATCTGGACACAACCGATCATCAACCGCATCGATATGCTCACGACCGGTATTCGGTCGGAGATTGGCGTCAAGCTCTTCGGTTCTGATCTGGCAGAACTTGAATCGAAGGCCCGTGAGGTTGCTGACGCTGTGCGGACTGTGAAAGGCGCGAGCGATATCTATCCAGAGCAAGTGACAGGCGGGCTGTATCTCGACATCAAGCCGAACCGGGAGGCGGCTGCGCGCTACGGCATCGATGTCGGCGAGGTGCAGAGTGTCATCGAGACGGCCATTGGCGAAAACAATCTAACCACCACCATCGAAGGCCGGCGGCGATTCCCCGTGCGGGTTCGGTACGCACCGGAGTTCCGACGCGATCCGGGAGATCTTGCGAACGTGCTCGTGACGGGAGCGAAGGGAGCACAGATCCCCCTCGGACAGGTTGCGGATATTCGTCAGGTAGCCGGGCCAGCGCAGATCAACAGCGAAAATGGCCTGCTGGAGGTTTCCGTTCTAATGAATGCGCGTGGCCGCGACGCTGGCAGCGTCATCGCCGACGCTGACAAAGCCATTCGCGCAAAAGTGAAAATGCCCCCCGGTTATTACTACAACTGGAGCGGGCAATTTGAGAGCGAAATTCGTGCCAAAAAAAGGCTTCAGATTGTCGTCCCGATTGCCATCGGGATCATCTACATCCTGCTTTATCTGACGTACCGCTCCTTCCTGGAGGCCGCGCACGTTTTGCTTGCTGTGCCGTTTGCCCTCACCGGAGGGCTCTATCTGCTCTGGCTGCTTCACTATAACTTCTCGGTCGCCGTCTGGGTCGGATTCATTGCGCTCTTCGGCACGGCGGTGCAAACCACGGTGGTGATGGTCATCTATCTCGAGGAAGCCGTGGAACGAAAACGGCACGAACGAGGGACGCTGACCTTCACGGGCCTACGCGAAGCCGTCATGGAGGGGGCGCTACTCCGCCTTCGGCCGAAGCTCATGACCGTCTCGACCATCGTGGCGGGATTGTTACCGATTTTCTGGAGCAACCGTGTGGGATCGGAGGTGATACGACCTCTAGCCACGCCAGTCCTTGGCGGCATGCTCAGTTCCCTGGCACACGTGCTGATCGTCACACCCATCATTTTCATATGGCTGCGCGAGCGCGAGCTGCGCCGCAACCAGGCGGCGGTTGCAGCTTTGCAACCAGCACCAAACATACAAGCGTTTCCAACCTCACTCTAAGGAGAACTTTTGTGAAGACTTTCAATGCGATCGTGTTGACGTTCATCTTTGCTGTGGCTGGCTGCAGGGGAGACAAAGTCAATCTCTCCGACCTGAAACCAGCAGCTAGCAAGTCTGTCGGAAAGCTCACCATCGTCCTGCTGAACAAGAGCGGCGAACTGATGCAAGGGCAGAACGAGTTTGTCGTCCAGTTCAAGGACGACCAGGGCCAGCCCGCCGATGTCGGCGATGTGCAGATCGGCTCCAGTATGTCCATGCCCAGCATGGCTCCCATGTCGGGGGATTCCGAACTCACACCCGCCGGCCAAACCGGAATTTACAAAGTGACTTCCAACTTCGCGATGAGCGGCGCATGGCACTTTACGCTTTCCTGGAATGGGCCATATGGGCAAGGCCACACAACCTTCAACAGCAACGTCCGGTAGGGGATTATGAAACGAATGCTCTGTAATTATCGATTGTGGCTTTTGATGACGGTCGCATTGGTAGGTTCTCTGTCCCTTTCAGCGCAGGAGGCCCACCCGCGGGCCGCGAGTGATTTCCTCGATCTACAGGGAGGAGTGACGGAGACCGAACTCGTCACGCGGGCCTTGGCTTCCAATCCTAGCTTGCTGGCGCAACGGCAGCAGATCGCTATGGCGAAAGGAGATGTGACGCAGGCGCGCCTCCGGCAAAACCCGTCGCTGACTCTTGGTGGACTGAAAGAAGTGAATGGAGGGGACAACGCGATTAACGTAAGGGGATCGCTCCCCCTGGAGCTCTTCGGGCGCCGCGCGCGTCGCACGGAGGTCGCCGAAACCAAGGAAGAAGCCACGCAGCAGAGCGTGGCGGATCACGAGCGCTTGCTCACCGGAGAAGTTCGGATGCGCTTCGGTCAAGCTCTCGCTGCGGTACGCGATCTGACGTTTGTCGAACAGCTTCTCCACGTGAATCGAGATTTCCTTCGATTGATGGAGGATCGTGCACGCGAAGGAGCGGTGCCTTCACTCGATGCGGATGAAATTCGTGTCGAGGCGAACCGCGTCGAAACGCTGCGAATTGATTATCAGGCCAAGGCAGAGGTTGCCTTGCTTGCTCTCAAGGAAACAGTGGGCATCGACCCTGAGGAGACTATCCGGTTGAAGGGCGCGCTTGAACTTCCTCCCCAGGACTATGACCGGAAAGAGCTTCTACAGTTGGCGATGGATCATCGACCCGACCTGGCTCTTCAGCGGGCGAACGAAGGGCTAGCCCATGCAGAACTTCGTTCCGATCGGGCAAAGGGAAAACCAGACGCCAGTGTCTTCGGCGGTTACGAGCGTCCGGACTTTGGCTTTTCGCAACGAGCCTTCGATTCAGCGGGAAATCTTGCACCGATTCGCCAGACTTTCAACCACGTTGTTTTTGGCCTCGATATCAACTTACCGGTGTTCAATCGTAATCAAGGTGCGGCCATCGCGGACACGGCGGCCATCCAGGCGGCACGCAGTCAGATTGCAGCGGTTGATCTGAACCTTCGGCACGAGGTCGCACAAAACCTCATCCGGTTCAACGGAGCACAGGCGCGGGTTACGGCCTACCGAAGCGGTGTGCGCGACCAGGCCGCTCACAACTTGGATGTCGTTCGCCAGACTTACAGTTACGGCCGCACCACGTTGTTGGATGTCATCGCGGAACAGCGCCGTTACATCGATATCGAAACTGGGTACACGGAGATCCTGCTGGACGCGTATGCGGCCCGCATTGCTCTCGAACAGGCAGTCGGTACTAACCTGCCATGAAGGGTGAAGCCATGCAAAAAACAGATATGAAGGAAACGCCCCCTGCCCCACGTCGTCGAGGGATGTGGATCGGCTTCGGTGCAGTCACACTCCTCGCTATTTCGGTCGGGCTTTGGTTTGCTACACAACACGGTAGCCATCCCAAGCCACGTCAACACGCCCCCATGTCAAGCATGGCCGATATGTCAACTGCCGCGAACGAAGATTCAACGGACTCAACCGCAGCCAACACAGACTTACAGGTCGAGCTTGGCCCCGACGATCTGAAGAAGGCGCAGGTTCAAACCGTCCATGTGGACGTGAAGAAGACCTCCAGCACACTTCGCGTTCCCGGAATCGTCAACCCAGACGAATATCGCGAGGTGCATGTCACCTCGCTTGTTGGCGGTGTCATCAGGCAGGTTCCCGTCGTGCTTGGCGACCACGTCAAACGCGGGCAGCCCTTGGCCGTCGTCTTCAGCAGCGAACTCGCGGAGGCGGAAACCCAGTACCTTTCTCACTTGGCCGAGTTGGAAGCCGACCACAAAAAGCTTGTGCGCACGCAAAACCTGGTCAAGCTCGGAGCCGCCAGCCAGCAAGAAGAGGAAGACGTGGAGGCGATGCATGCCGGTCATGAATCGTATGTACGTGCGGCCCTCGAAAAGCTGAAGTTGCTGGGTGCCAGCGACCAACAAATCGCCTCGCTCAAGCAGGCCGAACAGATTGATCCGAACTTTGTCGTGCCTGCGCCGATCAACGGAGTAGTGCTTACCCGCGCCGCAAATCTTGGATTGGTTGTGAGTACGGCGCAGGAACTCTTTACCGTTGCCGACCTGTCCACGGTCTGGATCATGGCCAGCATCAACGAAAAGGACTTCGCATCCGTGCGCGTCGGCACCGCCGCATCCGTCACTGCTCCAGCATATCCGGGACGTCTGTGGAAAGGGCGCGTCATCTACATCCAACCTCAAGTAGACCAGAATACGCGGACGGCCCAGGCTAGGATCGAGGTTGCCAATCCCCGTGAGGATTTACGCATCGACATGTACACCGATGTCGACTTCACATCTCCTGGCGCTCCTGGTCCAGTCGTGCCAGAAGCGGCGGTGCAATCGATCGGCGAACGGCGGTTCGTGTTTCTTCCGGTCAAGGACAATGACGGCAGTTTCGCGTTGCGCGAGGTGCGGCTTGGTTCTGCCGCGGGCGGGTATTACTCGGTATTGGAAGGGTTGAAGGTGCAAGACGAGGTTGTCACGGATGGAAGCTTCATCCTGAAAGCCGAGGCCCTCCGCCAGCACCCCGAGTTGCACTGAACCCGAATTGCGGTTCGCTAACTCGCATGAACGTCATCTACCTGGCTTGGAACATCGGTGGAGTATGAACGAGCGGGATTGGAAACAGCCAGACGATAAATCGAACCTATTGGCGTCCTCGTCTTCGAAGCCCGCAGTCAATCAGGCGAGAAACGTATCCACAGGGACGACCGTCAGGATCAAGTACAAGCATTCATTGGCGATCCGCTGGATGCATTGGATCAATTTCCCATTGCTTGTCGTGATGATCTACTCGGGTCTCCTCATTTATTGGGCCGATTCGCAGTACGAGGGGCTGAATGTACACCGGGTCTATCGCGTCGGGTTCGGTAGCTGGACACTCTTCCGGCTCTTTCCTACGTGGTTCTACAACACTCTCCACCTCAAATTCCAGCTTGCGAAAGGTCTGGGCTACCACTTTTTCTTCATGTGGTTCTTCGCACTGAACGGAGTCGCCTATGTCCTTTACACCTTTTTCTCTGGTGAGTGGCGGGAACTCGTTCCAACGCGGCGTTCGTTTAGGGAAGCAATCGAGGTGACGTTGCACGATCTGCGGTTAAGCAAGCACCATCCACCGCATCGGAAATTCAATGGAGCACAACAGGTGGCCTACACAGGTGTCATTCTCATGGGGGCGGGTTCGTTGCTCACAGGGCTTGCTATCTACAAACCAACTCAGCTGCATGTGCTTACGGCTTTGCTCGGCGGCTACGAAATGGCACGGTGGTTCCATTTTTGGCTGACGATGGGCTATGTTGGCTTTTTCTTAGTACACGTTGCGCAGGTTATCCGCGCGGGCTGGAACAACTTCCGCGCCATGATCATTGGGTACCAGATTTTACCTGGCGAGCTGGGGAAGGACGACAAGGTTCCCAATGAACAAAACATCTCAGCGAGCTGAGCGCGAAACGCTTGCGGGGCTCCAGCGTCGCTCGCGCCGTGGCTTCCTAGCCGCCGCTGTTGCCTCCGTTGCCGGCGCCGGCATATGGAAATGGCTGAATGATCGACCCGAAGTTGGCGGACTCGCTTCGCCCTTCCGCAAGGCGATGGAACTCAACGCCGGAATTGCTCGCCGAATCTTTCGCGAACGAGCGCTGGCGCCCGAATTCGAAAGATCAAAAGCGGTGAGTTCCTTCCGTCGTAACGGCGATATCGGACTCTCCGAGATTCGGCCCGAGGACTGGCGCCTGCAACTCGTCGGCGTCTTGAACCCTGCGTCCTACGCACAGTACAGCAGAGACGTGTCCTCTTGGACCTACGGAATGAATCCGTCGGACAAAGAAGGTCCTAACCCAAATGTCGATTCGCCTCCGAAGAAACCTACCATGCACGAGTACGATGCCAAGGGTGCTGCTGTAAGGATGAAGCCGATGGAGATGCCCGAACACACGCATGCGGACGTTCCCGGGTTGCTACTCACCATGGCGGATGTGAAGAACCTCTCGCATGTAGAGATGGTCACGGAGTTCAAGTGTATTGAAGGTTGGAGCGAAGTAGTTTATTGGGGTGGCGCACGCCTGCGCGACTTCCTCGCCGCCTACCCGCCACTCAACGGGTGCCGCAATCAGTCTGATTCCAAGGAGCTGTCGAGTGGCATCCCGAAGTACGTCGGCTTCGAGACGCCGGACGGCCAGTATTATGTCGGCATCGAGCGCGAAGTGGCGTTACATCCGCAAACGCTGCTGGCCTATGAGCTTAACGGCCAGCCTCTGACACCGGACCATGGCGCCCCTCTGCGTCTGGTCACCCCGCTCAAGTACGGTATCAAGCAGCTCAAACAGATTGGCCGAATCGTCTACACCAACGCGCGCCCGCATGACTATTGGCACGAGCAGGGATACGACTACTACGCGGATTTATGACATGGAGCAATGGAATTGAGCGCCGAACACCAACAAAAGCGAAGACCATCGGACTCCAACACGGACTACATGACACACAAAGATAACGGAAAAGAGTCCGACCCACAGGCTGCTCACAAAATGTCAGACATCCAAGCGACCCACGACCGTCACGCCGGACACTCCGTGGCGATGTTTCGCGACAAATTTTGGCTGAGTTTCGCACTCACAATTCCGGTCGTATTTTGGTCAACCGACGTTCAACACTGGCTAGGGTACACAGCACCCACGTTCCCCGGCTCAAATTTCATTCCGCCCATCCTCGGAACAGTTGTTTTTGTTTATGGAGGCCTCGTTTTCATCCGCGGGGCATGGGGCGAACTTGCCGATCGCAAGCCAGGCATGATGACGCTTATCAGCTTGGGAATCATAGCTGCATTTGGCACTTCTCTCGCTGCGACATTCGGCTTTCTCGACATTGACGTTTGGTGGGAACTCACATCACTGATCACGATCATGCTCCTAGGTCACTGGCTCGAAATGCGAGCCATTTCCCAGGCTCGCGGTGCTCTCAATGCGCTCGCCGCCCTTCTCCCGGACACGGCTGAACGCGTAAGCGGCACAGACACTGAATCTGTTCCGCTCTCTGAGTTGCGCGTTGGCAACATCGTTCTCGTGCGGCCCGGAGCCCGCGTTCCCGCAGATGGCACAGTTGTTGAGGGCACGGCCGACGTTGACGAGTCCATGATCACCGGCGAGTCCAAAACGGTGCCGAAGGGATCAGGGGCCAAGGTTATTGCGGGAACAGTTGCCAGCCGCGGAAGTCTTCGCGTCAAGATTACCGCGGTCGGAGACCAGACCGCTCTCTCCGGAATCATGCGGCTTGTCGCCACCGCACAGGCT
>Ga0209647_1001717_pt1 | contig 18213 bp, 24 predicted proteins | sample GraSoi_2013_60cm_FD_185827 | JGI IMG/M metagenome (GOLD analysis project Ga0209647, IMG submission 185827) | Grasslands soil microbial communities from the Angelo Coastal Reserve, California, USA - Sample 9_17_2013_60cm (SPAdes) (version 2) | ecosystem: Environmental > Terrestrial > Soil >...
CCATAATCTTGCGCGGGCCAAACCGCTGGATCAATCCCGCTGCGAATGGCCCAATCAAGCCGTATAGCACCAGATTTATTGAGATTACCGTAGAAATTGAGACGGGTGTCCAATGAAATTCGTTTTCAAAAGGGATGATCAGTACGCTCGGTGTCGCCCGAATCGCTGCGGTGAGCAGAAGGGTGACAAATGTGATCGCAGCGACGACCCACGCATAATGGAAGGGGCCAGGACGCGTCCGCTGAGAGGGGCTAGTTTTCACATTAATCCGTTCAGAAGGTCGAAACCTGTCTCAGACAAAGAATAATGACACCTCGCCGATCTCAACCGGCGGAGCATAAGATGGCCCGCCAGCAGCGATTCCCCTCGTGAGGCGCAAAACGCGGTGGTCCGTTGCGCAAACGGTTGTTTTTGCAACTCCGATTAGATTCGGTGCGTGAGCGGAGTGCTGCTGGTAAAAGAACGGCGCAGATAAATCAGGAGCCTGCCGCCACCCAGATGGCATCCAGGTATTGCTGTGTCTTGAGCGACGAGGCGGCAAACGCAGCCCTTCGAGCGGCGTTACCGAAAGCCGCCACTTCGGCAAAGGTCTGAATCATCGCGAGCTCTGCTGCGGTATTCGACGGCGTTGGAACGAACGTCACGTCCTTGCGCGTCGCCATCCCGGTCCGGTGGAAATAGCCGATCTTGATGTCCGGATTCTTGAACGCGAAGCTGTCGGTCGAATCCAGGACGAAATCGTCCATCCCGATGACGCCACTGGTTCCAAGGAGCTGCAGATCCATGATTACCGTACCTGCGGTATAGCCTACGTCGAAGGTTGAGACCTCGCCGCCGTCAAAGGCGATCAGACCCGAAGCGCGCACCACGCTGGTAGTCTCGGGGTCGCGTTCGGCAACAGTCACGACTTTCGTGATTTGCCCTTGGGGATGGAGATACTCGACCACCGCCCGCATGGAATACCACGCCAGGTCTCCGAGTGCGCCCATCGGTTCAACCTCCACATTGTAGCGGATATTGGTGCGATCTGAAAACGGGAAGTAAAATTTCGTATTGAGGGATCGGGGCGAGCCGATCTTCTCCACGCCCGCCGCCTGGATGGCTGTGGTGCGGGGGTGGTGGACGAAATGAGTCGCATCCATGAACGTCACACCCTTAGCTGCGGCGGCATTGGTCATTCGCAAGACTGAACCGTGGCTGACGAACGGTTTGTCGACCAGGACATGTTTGCCCGCCGCTATCGCCGCGAGCGCAGTTTCTTCCTTGGGGGCCGTAGGGATACCGATGTAGACGGCGTCGACGTCTGCACGGGCCAGCAAGTCATCGAGGCCTTGAACCGCCGCGACCCCTTGGCGTTTGGCCACGAAGCTTTGTGCGGTGTCAATCTGGCGACCCGACACGGCGATCAGTTTGGCATTCGTCGATTTGTCTATCGCATCCGCAATGAAGCCGGCGATCATTCCAGTTCCAACGATGCCGAACCTAAGTTGAGAGTTTTGCATAGATTTTTCCTTTTAAGCTGTCCTCCGTTCACCACAATTTTGGTTGCGTCCTTCGTTTTCTTTGTCCTCTGAGCAATTTGTGCATAGTTGAGAGTTAGTAAGGAAGTGTAAATACACCTAATGCAAGAAGAAGTTCATAAAAGATTGCTTGCGCCCGAGCTTGGTCCCTGCGCCTGTTCTCAGGTTCGCAGATTAGCGAGAAACTTTCCTCCCAGTATGACACCCTTTTGTCTCCCGAGAACCTCACCATCACGCAGTATTCGTTACTCGCGAACATTGAGCTCGCCGGACAAGCAGGGTTACCGCTTAGCATCAATGAAGAGTCTCCAGGTTGCCGTGATTACAGGTGCAGCTCGAGGTATTGGATCTGCAATTGCGCCGGCGATGACGCCTTTGCGTCGGCTCGGGGAACCGGAGGATATCGCTGCCGCTGCAGTACTTTTCTGCTCCGAGGATGCTGGTTGGATCACTGGAGAGTGTATGCGTGTCTCAGGGGGGCTGGTATAGCTCGGCAGGCGTAAGAAGACGAGCAATGTTGAAGGTTTAAGGTTTAGGTTTAAATGGCCCGCCCTTGCATCCTCCGAACCACTCGCCTGCTGTCTCCGTCAATTACGGTAAAGCTCACGGTTTGCTTCCCTCCCGGATTAGCTCCAGAGCCCACTGGGACTCCTCGATCGGGATTCCAGTAGCTCGCTTAACAAGGTCGTGTAACAGCGCTGCGTCTTGAGCGTTAATCACGACCGGTCCACGGATCATTGTCCATCCGTTAGGTGGCTCGATCGTGTGATCGAGCTTCCATTCGTTGCCTCTTCCTGGTTTCATTTATTTGCCTTGCTTGGTTTGGTGGTTTTTATCTTCCGAACACTTGGTCCATCCTGCTTGCGGCCATCGCCTTGCGCCAACCGGACACGTCCTCGCTCACTCCGTTCTTCCACAGCGTGAACAACTGCCTTGGTGTAGCGAAGCCGGACTTCAGTCGATGGAACAGAAGGTCTACCACCGCTCCTGCCTGTCCGGCGGTTAACTCGTCAGACGGTTTGATTGCTGTGATCCGCTGTAAAAGCGTTCGTGACGGCTGATTCGGCCGAGGTAAGAAGCGCTCTGAGTTCCTGCAAGGATTCAGTACCGAACTGAGAAAGAAATTGACGTTGTGCTTCCTCCCACAATGGCAAACTGCGAACCAGCTTCCGCCTTCCTGCTACTGTTAGTTGAAGTAAGTGTTGCCGTCGATCCTTACCACTCCCGGCAACAACCCATTTGGCCCTCGTCAGCGAACGTAGATTGCGCGTCAATGTGGTGCGGTCCATGCCGACCTTCTCGGCTAGCACGGAGTGGCTCAGTTGGCCCGTGCGCTCAATGTCCGCGAGTAACGAATACTGCGTGATGGTGAGGTCCTCGGGAGACAAAAGGGTGTCGTAAAGGGAGGAAAGCTTCCTCGCTAATCTGCGAACCTGAGAACAGGCGCAGGGACCAAGCTCGGGCGCATGCAATCTTTTATGAATTTCTTCTTGCATCAGGTGTAATTACACTTAATGACTAATTCTCAAGTAAGCACAGATTGGTCAGAGAACAACTAAAACGAAAGAGCCACCAAAATTGTGGTGAATGGAGAATTACAGAGAACAGCAATGGATAATTTAGAGATATCTTGGGTATTTGAGCTCGCCATTAATCCCGGTCGATTTGAGGATTTGAAGACTCTAATGGCGGATATGGTTGAAGCGACCCAGAAAAATGAGGTCGGTACCCTGAATTACGAGTAGGCTATCAGTGATGATCAACAGGTCTGCCACGTCTACGAACGCTACCGGGACTCCGCCGCCGTCATGACCCATCTGAAGTCGTTCGGCGCGAACTTTGCCGTGCGATTAATGGAAGCGGTGACGCCCGCACACCTGGTTGTCTATGGCACACCAAGCGCACAGGTGAAGGATGGCCTCGCCGGATTGGGCCCCGTCTACATGGCGCCCTTAGGGGGCTTTAGACGATAACGAATTCGATTCGGACAATTATGATTTATTTGGAGATGGCACGGTGAAAATGATTTTCACCCGGGCCACGCTCCCGGACATCAGTCTTTCCTGGCAGGGCTTTAGAACACAGCAACCAGTCCTCACGGGAAAAACACTAACCAACAAGTAAACTCAACTAAGTAGCAAATAAACGAAATCTGAGGCGTTCCAAGGATTATCCAACGAAAGAAAACGCTCCAGAATTGGCTGCATGCAACTTTTACGAATTTCTCCTTGCCTTAGGTGTAATTACACTGTCCTTGTGAGTGGGGCACAGATTGGTCAAAGGAAAACTAAAATCAAAGAGCAAACCAAAATTGTGATGTACACAGGACAGAGTTCGACTGATGCCACGGCCTTCCCGCTGATCCACCGCCGGTTTCATTGCCTTTGGCGTCAGACTGGCAACGTGGGTGGTTCAAGCAAGTTTTCCTTATGCTCTTTCGTTAACGCACAATAGAAGAAAATATATATGAACACTGGAGATTACATCAGCGAGAGGACGGGACTCCTTCTCGTCGATCCGTACAACGACTTCCTATCTGAGAAGGGTAAGTTTTGGCCCAAAACCAAAGAAGTCGCAGAGAAAGTGAAGCTTCTCACGAACCTGAAATCTATTGTGGACGCGGCCCGTCAGTCAGGTATCCGAGTCTTCATCGTTCCCCATCGTCGCTGGGAACCGGGTGACTATGCTCATTGGAAGCACGCGACTGCCAGGCAGCTGGCGACAGCTGAGGGCCAGATCTTCGCGAAGGGCGCTTGGGGCGGTGAGTGGCATCCTGACTTTGTCCCGCAGGAGGGAGACGTCATTATTAAGGAGCACTGGGGGCAAAGCGGCTTTGCTAACACCGACCTCGATCAGCAGCTTAAACAGCACGGAATCGAAAAGATCATCCTCATCGGCATGCTGGCGAACACCTGCATCGAGTCCACCGGCCGTTTCGGGATGGAACTCGGCTACCACGTCACCTTAGTTAAAGATGCGACGGCGGCTGAAAGTTGGGAAGCGATGCACGCTTCCGAGCTCAACGCGCCTACATTCGCGCACGCCTTCCTAAGCACGCAGGAGTTGCTTGCCGCACTGACCCCAGAGGCCAGCAGTTCCAAACGCTAGAAGGCAACCAGAAGAGAGGCGAAAGATGACGTCAAAAACCATGAAAGCAGCCGTATTTGTTGAACGCGATCGTATCGAACTGCGTGAAAAGCCGATTCCGGAGATCGGCCCTGACGACGCTTTGGTTCGGGTAACCACTACCACGATATGTGGAAGCGACATTCATATCCGCAAAGGTGAGTATGCGGTGGCACCTGGCCTTACCATCGGGCACGAGCCGGTCGGCATTATAGAAAAACTCGACTCTGCAGTGAAAGGTTATAAGGAAGGTGACCGAGTGCTCTGTAGTGCCGTCACGCCCGGGGGCTATAGTAGCGCCTGCCTGTGCGGAATGCATTCGTATGATGGCGGAGACAATCAGCACGGCTGGCAGATTGCCGGCGGCTGGAGGTTGGGTAATACCATCGATGGGGCCCAAGCCGAATTCTTTGTCGTTCCCCATGCCCAAGCCAATCTCGCAATAGTGCCGAATCAATTGACTGATGAAGAGGTGTTGATGGTGCCGGACATGATGTCAACGGGATTTTCCGGGGCTGAAAGTGGTAAGGTCGGCATTGGAGACATTGTGGCGATCTTCGCCCAGGGACCCGTTGGCCTTTGCGCTACCGCTGGCGCAAGGCTTTCAGGCGCGGCGAAAGTTATTGCGGTGGACGGATTGCCAAATCGCCTGGCAACGGCAAAGCTCATGGGTGCGGATCATGTAGTCGATTTCACCAAGGTGGATCCAGTCGAGGAAATCATGAAGATCACCTCCGGTCGGGGAGTGGATGTCTCGGTTGAGGCGATGGGCTCTCAGGCGACATTCGAAAATGGGCTTAAAGTCCTGCGTCCGGCGGGTACTCTATCGAGCGTTGGTATTTACCCGCAGGATAAGGATCTTACGATTCCCATTAAGACCTTCGGACAAGGAGTGGGCGGGTTTAAAATAGTCAGTACTACTTGCCCCGGTGGCAAAGAAAGGATGCGGCAACTCATGGAGGTAATCGCAGCAGGGCGCGTCGACCTGAAACCGCTCGTTACGCATCGGTTCAAGCTTGATGACATCGAAGAAGCCTATGATCTCTTCGCCAGCCAAAGGGATGGTGTGATGAAAGTCGCGATCACAGTCTGAGCAAGGTTGCCCATACGCACAAGGTCAGGGATGGGGCAGAAATGTGATCCCCCGGCCGATCACTACAAGCTCACCAAATTGAAAGCCGACGTTCTGCCGTAGCCGGCGTCGCGGCAGTCGGTTTTCCGCCGATCCGATACTCACCTAAACGGAACTGTACCAATTATGATCACCAACCTCAAAAGACCGAGTTCCCAGCATAGTCCGGCCGAAGAATCAGCCAACACCCGTCGCACGGTGGAGGGGATTTTGGATGATATTAAGAAAGGGGGGGAGGCTGCGGTCCGCGTCTGGTCGCAAGAACTTGATCACCGGAATCCAGCCTCCTTTCAACTTTCTGAACAAGAAATCGAACATTGCCTGTCGAGTCTGCCGAAACAGACATTGGAAGACATACGATTCGCGCAGCAGCAGATCCGCCATTTCGCAGAGGCGCAACGAGCTTCAATCAGAGACATTGAAATCGAAACGCTGCCGGGGGTCCGGCTTGGACATCGAAATATCCCGGTGCAGAGCGTAGGCTGTTATGTTCCGGGTGGTCGTTATCCAATGGTCGCTTCCGCCCATATGAGCATCGTCACAGCGCGGGTCGCCGGAGTGAAGCGAATCATCGGATGCACTCCGCCGCAAAACGGCAAACCGCACGCAGCGACGATCGCAGCGATGAAGTTAGGTGGGGCCGACGATATCTACTTGTTAGGTGGAGTGCAGGCGATCGGCGCGATGACTTACGGTACCGAGACGATTCGGCCCGTTGACATGGTGGTCGGACCTGGCAATGCGTATGTTGCTGAAGCAAAACGCCAGGTGTTCGGTCAGGTTGGAATTGATCTCCTGGCTGGGCCGACAGAAATTTTAGTCGTTGCCGATGATTCTGCTGATGGTGAAATGGCAGCAACCGACCTTTTGGGGCAAGCGGAGCATGGTCCAACTTCTCGGGCGATTCTGTTAACCAATTCGCGCCGGGTTGCCGAAGAAATGTTGAAGGAAGTCGGGCGACAACTCGGCGTGCTCAAAACAGCAGCGGTCGCCGGGAAAGCGTGGGAGGATCACGGCGAAGTAATCCTCGTCGATTCTTTGGAAGAGATGATCGCCGAGGCTAATCGTATCGCCTGTGAACACGTAGAGGTACTCACCAGGAATCCCCGCTACTTTTTGGAACGCCTGACAAACTATGGTTCTTTGTTCTTGGGCAAGGAGACCAATGTCGCTTTTGGCGATAAGGTTATCGGAACAAATCATACACTACCGACTCGAACCGGAGCCAGGTACACCGGTGGGCTGTGGGTGGGTAAATTCCTGAAAACAGTTACCTACCAGGAGATCACCGAATCAGCCAGCGTACTGGTAGGCGAATATTGCTCGCGTCTGTGTGAGATCGAAAATTTCTGGGGCCACAAAGAGCAAGCGGATCTTCGGATCAGACGCTTCAAAGAATCAACGGTAGGAGGTACTGTTTTGTGACAGCTTTCTCCGAGATGCTTGAGCCTCGCTGGAACCTGCCTACTGTTATGGTCGGAGAAACGATTGCTGGCCATGACGCCGGTACTTTTCCTCCATCAGATTGCTCCGAAGCATTAGTTCAATATTGCCTGACGACGCTGCCGGCGTTCAATCGACTTAAACGATTGCTCGGTCAAGCAGGTGGCATACTCCTGTTAAGGGAGTTGGCCATATCGAGCGATGGAGTCGGCGGCGATTTGCTTAGGCTGGCCGTCGACCGTTTCCGAGACGCTCGCGATGCGCTTTTGAGTCGGACGGTACCGCCCTTCGCCGCGGCTCACGCGGCAAAACTAAAGGAAGCCCTTGCGCTAATCGGAAGCATACTCCAATCGCTGGAAGACAATGTCGGTCGGAGTGAAGCCCTTTTAATCCAGCTTAGACTAGCCCGAAAATGTTTGATTGACGCTTCGGACAATCGATTCGGCATGACCTTGCTAGACTTTCGTCAGGGCTGTTGCGGCCACACATCTATAAAACACATACCTACCTAACCAAAGAGCCAACTCACCCTGGCTGCGCTCGATTATGGCTAACTATTCTATCTGGGTCCTGGAATACGCTTACGTTCCAAACTACCACGTCAGTGGGATCATTTACGGATATCACAATCAAGGATATCGGAAGTTGCCTTATTGCTACGTTTTGATTAAGGGCAAGCATCATGCTGCCATGGTTGACGTCGGCTACAACCACAAAGAATTCGGCGGCTATCTTGGCGACAAATTCGGGGTTATTAACTGGCATTCACCGTCCGAGGTATTGAAAGAATGCAGCCTGCGTCCAGAGGACATAGACACGGTATTTGTAACCCATGCGCATTTCGATCATTTTGGAAACGTCGACGACTTCCCGAAAGCGAAGTTTTACATTCAGGAACGGGAGATTGCGAAATGGGTCTGGGCGATGTCTCTGCCGGAGCGAACGCAATGGATGATGGTAGCCATCGATCCTGGCGACGTGTTGCGTGGAGTCGAGCTTGCTAAGAATAAGCGATTGGTAACTGTCAATGGCGATCTAGTGAACGTGCTTCCGGGCATTGATCTGCACCCAGCTTACGATAGCCACACATTTGGGTCGATGTGGGTTGAAGTCAGGAACGACGGCAAGTCGACTTCCCAGGATACATGGGTTCTCGCCGGCGATCTGATCTACGTTTACGAAAACCTCTCCGGCAGCGGCGATCTGGTGGGAGTAGAAAAAATCTATAACCCAGAGAGAGAAAGGAAGATATCTGTCCCCTCAAAAGTGGCAGTAAAAATTCGTCTCGCGGTGGTACAAAAATTTACCGCTTGGTACCACCCGAAGGGGACACTGAAAAAACCCACCATCGCGCTGATGCAGGAACCGGATAGCGACACTTATGTTAGCAACAGTGGCCTAAATCCATCCTGCGCATTGCGGCAAATCGACTTTCTACCATCTCACTTTCTGTTCTTGTCCTTGTTCCCCTCTTTTCCGGCGTGAAACGGGTTAAGGGAAATCGGACGTCTGCCCGCGTCCAACAAGCCGGTCATCCGGAACATGCCGCCTATGGCCAAGGCCCAGAACACGGCGCAGAGGATGCCGGTGATCACGCGCGAAATCATGGGCATGTCCACCAGCAACAGGAGCATGGTGGGAATAAGAGCCACCAACGTCCAGAGCGAAAAGTGCAGGATGTTTCGCAGGAGGGCCGCCTCTTGCCGAACGTCGTTGGCCAGCCGCTCGTCGGCCGAAAAGGGCGGTTTTGGTTTTTCGGGTTCCATGGGTTTTTTCTCCGTTTGGGTGTACCTTTTTTATTGCATTCGTCGCTCGAGGATGACGTTCTTCGTTGTCGGGCTCGTGTCCGCTCGGTGATCAGTTCTCGCTCCATTCTATTCCATAGGAGATGGCGTCAGGCATCGATGTCGGTCGAGAGCGCGATGTCTTTCTGGGAGTCGAGTGTGGCGAGCCGCTCGACCAAGGCCGCACGGATCGAGGTGTACGTGCCGCTGCCCAGCGCGAGTCGCTTGGGCGCAGGAACGCGGTCCACGGAATCGATCATCGCCTGAGCCATCTTGATCGGATCGCCCTTCACATTGAACGTACCGGCCACGAAGGCACGGCGCATCTCGCCGGCCGGCGTATTTTTGTAGACGTCCATCGGCGGCGGACTCACCAGACCACCACCAAAGCTTGTTTTGGCGGGCCCGGGCTCAGCGATCGTGAACTCAACGTTGAACGGCGCGACTTCCTGGGCGACTGCCTCGATGAAGCCTTCGATCCCCCACTTGGTAGCATGGTACAGGCTGAAATTGGGATAGGCGATCTGGCCGCCTTCTGATGACACCTGCAGGACTCGACCGCCGCCTTGCACTCGCAGATGCGGTAGGGCAGCGCGGATGACTTGGATCGACCCGATAAGGTTGGTGTCGATCTGATGCCGGATCTGGTCGTCGCTCACCTCTTCCGCGGCGCCAAAGAGGCCGTAGGCGGCGTTGTTGACGACAACATCGATGCGACCCAAGGTCGCGAACGCGCGATCGACTACCCGGCGCACCGCCTCCGCATCGGTCACGTCCAGTAACGCGACCCAGAGGTCGTCGCCATATTGTGCTTTCAGGTCGTCGAGGACGTTCACCTTGCGCAGGGTCGCCGCCACGCGATCGCCGCGGGCCAGAAGCTTCTCGGCCAACGTCCGTCCGAAGCCGGAGGAAGTGCCGGTTATGAACCAGGTCTTTGGAGGTGTGTTCGTTTTCATAACGCTGCCAACTTACCGCAATTCCGTCCCGATGCCGCAGGCTGTGCGGCAAAATCTGCTCGGTGCACACCTTGCTCTCCATTGAAATTCGCGTCGACTTTTATGAAATTTTCGCGGTATTCAATGTGGCGGCAGACGTGAGCACCAAGAACTTGTAGCAACTACAATCGCTGGTGACAATTTCATTTGGGATTGTTGAATTGTGGACTGGACCGCGCCCCAAACGCAGCGACACCTGAACTACGGTTTTGAAGGCTGGGGATGGCGACCAACGCATTTACGTCGGCCTGGAGTCCAATTACGGGCGCTCTTGCAGCGAATTTAGCCGTCAAACGACGAAAGGTTTAATTTCCATATTCGTCACATCGGGGCTTACAATTAGAATCGGCAGCTTCTTTCTCTAGCTGCCGATTGATGAGCTGCAACGTTGCTATCTAGTGTTGTGTTGTCGTGGCAGTATCTGTTAGCGCTGCTATCAATCGAGAGCGGCTAAACCTCAATGCTGAGTCGGGGTGAGCGCGGAGAACCGCGAGAAAACCGGAGTCGCCGGAGGTGATGAGGTGGATGTAGACATCGAACTCGACACCGAACCACGCGAGGTGACCGTACCAGCTGATTTCGCTAAAGCCCCGTTTAGCGCAGCTTTCAAGTCCGACAGGCTGCTAGGCCCATCACGTGGCCTGATATGCGATCAGAATACTCAATTATCGCCATCGGGTAACCAGGATGAGAATCCGCCAGAAAGGTTCTCTATGAGATTATTTCACGGTTTCTTTTCCGGTCTGGTTCTGGCCGGTATTCTGGCGATTGGGCCCACCGCCGCAATCGCTCACGGCGGAGGAGGCGGAGGCTTTGGAGGCGGCCATGGTGGAGGCGGCGGTGGCCATTTCGGTGGCGGCGGTGGCCATTTCGGCGGTGGCGGTGGCCATTTCGGCGGTGGCGGTGGCCATTTCGGCGGTGGCGGTGGCCATTTCGGTGGGTTTGGTGGGCGTAGTTTTGGTGGCCATAGCTTTGCGGAACACCGAGGAGGGCATTTCGAGCACGGAGATCATTTCCGGCACGGAGATCGTTTCCGGCACGATCGCGATTTCTTTTTTGGAGGTCCCTTTTTGTATGATTACCCCTACTACGGGTATGATTACCCCTACTACGGGTACGATTATCCGTACTACGGGTATTATTATCCGTACCGGTACTACCGATATCCGCACTACGGGTATGCGTACTTCGGCTTTCGCCGATAGCTGGTTCCAATATGGTCGACGAGCTCTCCCGCCGCTGGCCAGGTCGATGATCCGACATTGAAGGCATTGCAAGGCGGCTTCACATTATTAACAGCCGGCCTGTATTCCAGGGTGGGTAGCTGTCTGGCTGCGGCGAGAGAGGCTCTCGATGGTTAGAGGAGAATCAGAGCGCTCAAATACCGTCGTGCCCCGCACAGTGCGAGCGTTCCCGCGACTTCAATTGATGTGGGAGATTCTCATGGCAAACTTAGGCCGCCGTCTGCGGAAAAGGCCTTTCATAGAACAGTGCCGAGAAGTGGTGGGCCGAGCACCTGGCAACCTTGGTCTATCCCATCCAATAATTCCAGGGTCAATGCCAAAGCTGGAGCTTCGAGCCTGGTTCTTTCCAGGTATTTCTGACGAGAGGCGAAGGGGCAGGACCCAGTCAGGAAGCTGGATAATGGTTATGTCTTTGCTGACCTTCCTGTGAATGAGTTTTCGAAAAAAGGATTCTGTATTTGACGGAGTGTCCTCATTCCAAGAACGGCTTCACATCTCATCTGGGATTTCAGCCTCGACGAGTTCCGCCAGCAGCGTCAGCGATTCCTGCCAGCCGAGATAGCACGCCTCGACGGGAATGGCGGCGGGCACTCCTTCCTGCGTGATGTCCAATTCCGTGCCGCAGAACACCTGATTCAACGTGATTGTGGTCTGCATTTCGCCGGGCAGACCTGGGGCGTCGAATTTGTCCGTGTAGCGGATGCGTTCGTGGGGCTTCAATTCGAGATAGGTTCCACCAAAGGAGTGGCTTTTGCCGGTGGTGAAATTGGTGAACGACATCTGGTAAGTGCCGCCGACTTTCGCGTCCAGGTGATGAACCTTGCCAGTGAATCCATTCGGCGGAAGCCACTTTGTCATTGCGTCCGAGTCCAAGACCGCCCGGTAAATTTTCTCCGGTGTCGCCCGGAGCACCCGATGGAGACGGATCGTGTTTGCGGTGTTTGTTGACATAATTTACTTATCCTTTGGTTTTTCATTACCACGACGAACAGGGCGGGTAGTTCAGGACACTTATCGAAATATCTTTTGCGTGCGAAAGCCGGGCCCGAATCCATTCACAGGAAGGTCGCAAAACAGCGCAAGCTAAAAGGGCGGTAAGCGCAGAGCTTTTCATAACGAGTGGCTCTGGCGCACCAGTGTGTCGTCCTATTTCTTAGCCAGCCGGTATTCCAGGGTGAATACCCAGGCTGAAGCTTTGAGCTTGGTTTCTCCAGGCTATATCAAGTGACTTCACGAAGGGCAGAGGGGCAGGATCCAGTCTGGAAGATGGATAATGGAATTCCCGAAGTCAATTTAGAGGCCTGCCCGGGCTATTGGCCCTTTGGGGAAATAAGGCCTCCTATAAAGATTGTTTTCAAAATTCTGCTTTGGCTTCTTTGTTGGCCGGTACCAATTTCTTAAACCTAAGCAAAAAAATCATCGAACATGGCGATCGAACATAGGCGGTTAGGTAAACACGGGGTCCTGGTGAGCAACATCTGCCTGGGCACCATGAATTTCGGCTGGCATACCACCGAAGAAGAGAGTTTCAGGATTATGGATCGAGCTGTGGAGCTTGGAATCAACTTCTTCGACACCGCGGACATCTATGGTTGGGGCGGCGAGCAAGGCGACACCGAGGAGATTTTGGGGCGCTGGTTTGCACAGGGAGGCGGCCGCCGGGACGCGGTGGTCCTGGCCACCAAGGTATTCAATCCCGTTAAACGCAAGGCCAACCTGGCCGAGCCCAATACAGACAGGCGCGCCCTTTCGGCGTACAAGATCCGCAAGCACTGCGAAGGCAGCCTGAAACGGCTCCAGACCGACCACATTGACCTTTACCAGATGCACCATGTGGACCGAGACTGCCCCTGGAGCGAGACTTGGCAGGCCTTTGAGCAACTGGGAAACCAGGGCAAGGTGGTCTACGTGGGATCCAGCAACTTCGCAGGATGGGACATCGCCACCGCCTGCCAGGAGGCATCTAAACGCAGTTTGACGGGTCTATCCAGCGAACAAAGCATCTACCACCTGAACAACCGCATGGTGGAATTGGAGGTCATCCCTGCCTGCAGGTACTACGGCTTAGGACTGATCCCCTGGAGTCCCCTGGGCGGTGGCCTCTTGGGCGGAGCCCTGGAGAAGCTGGAAAGCGGTCGGCGCGCCAGCGAGGAGTCCCTGAAGGAAATCGACGCAAATCGGCCCAAGCTGGAGCAGTACGAGGGCCGATGATAGGTGCAGTCACGATCGGGTTGTGCAAAAGCCAGGCCAACGCCACGGCGGCGAAGCGCCGGAGGCCTACGCTTGGTAACCTCCGACAGTTAAACTTACAAAGCCCCAGCGGCGCCGGGACCTGGGAAAATCTCATCGAGCTTTTCTAAGGTTGCTTTATCCAGCCTGATTTCCGTTGCGTGCAGGGTGGACTCTAGTTGCTCGATGGTTCGGGGCTCTGTGCAAACAATTGGGCAAACCTCCTGCCGTTGAGGTGCAGGAAGCCGGCAGCGTTAGCAAAGGGATCTGATGGCCGACCCGGTGGTCGAATTTGGGACTGCACCTAGTGGAGGTTCGGGTGGGGGACCTGATCCAAAGTCCTGTTCGCTGGGGCGTCGACGAATTACCGACCCTACGCTTCACCACATTGCTATGGCATTGCGGGCCGCACGACCTGGCCGTCAATAAGAAACTCATAACGTGCCCAGACCATCGCGATGTCGTTATCAATTCGGATCAAAGGATCATAGATGCGTTCCGCAATCCTTCGGGTGCCGGCAGGCAGTCGATCGACCAACCCCCGAAGGCTGAACTGAAGAACCTTGCCGTTCATGACGACTGTCGTACCACCATCAGGCAAAAGAACGTCAAGCATGGCTTCCTTATCACGCTTGGCGACACTATCGACGAGTGCTTGAATGGGAGCCAGGACCGCCTGTTCCTCTAGCGCAGCGGCAGCATCGACCGAGTCCAAAGTCTGCTTTGAATGATTACTCATTTCGATAGTTAGTAAGTCTTAATTTAAAAAGTGGAGTTGTCTTTTTGCAAACTATGATAGTAGAAGTAGACACCGGGATTTCCGTGACCGAGCGTTTTCTGTCCCAACTGCCGTAGTGGGTGTCCGTACTGGATAGATCGGTACGATATCGGTAGTTTGGTTCCGAAGATGCCAAAGAATTTGATCGAGACGACCTAGTCCGATTACTGCGCCGCGTGAATGATCAATAGCTGAAGCGCACAAAACTAGCCGCTGCGCATTTCCTTGTTAACGTTTTGAAAGGTCAGCCCCTGCAGTTGCGAGAGGAAGGGATGTAACGCATTAGCGAAGTACAGCCGAACCGATGCCGCGGAGGACAAGAACCGATGAGGAAATTGCCGCGATCATCTTCCACGCCAAAGGCTGTGAGCACCCACAGATTGCTGGAATCCTCTCGCGTCCGATAAAATGGTGGCCTTCTCAGGCTCCCTTGGCGTCGGAATTGAGCGCGAATGGGTGATCAGCGTGTTTGGAAAGGCAAGCGTGTAATATCACCACTGTTCGCCCCAACCGCTGGGGATGCGATCGATCTGTTGACGCGGACGCCGCCGTCGCGAATCAAGCTTTGTGCGGACCGACCTGCCGAGGCCTGTTCGTCGACTGTATCTGCGACATCGGAACTGCCTCTTCGCACAATCAGCGGGGCACTGAAAGTGACTGTAGCCATCTTCGTAACATACGGTTTTCATTACTTAGCGGGCCAGAGGCGTTACGGGATGAAGTGTGCGCGGTATCAACGAGTCTTTGCGAGGCGCTCGCTACCGCGCGGCCAGACTTATCTTGTAGCACATAATCAAATGAGAGTCGGGCTGGCGTACGATTTCGAACAACTCTCACCGATGAAGCTCCTACGGACGAGCGACGGCCAGCTAGATCGATGTTGGTGAATCGCAGGGTAAGCATATCGCCGGGAAACCGACTTTTCATCACCGGTTCGAGCGTTTGGGTAACTTGCTGGGTGAACACCGACGTTGAATATCGGACGTCGCGACCGTGAACGCTAAAGTCCGTGAAATTTTCTGGATTAACATACTGAACCGTCACGACGGTGCCGGCAGCGGCACCCCGACCGCCAACGCCCTGGGTGGTGCAGCCGATATTGATAACCATCATTCCTATCGCACAGATTGCGCAAAGTGCTAGTTTCATAAAAGTCGGCCATCTTTTCTATTAAATATTATGGCGTTTTCTCTTGCTTAAACGAGAGATTCACGACTTCCGACCGCCCGATCAGACTAACACGCAGACTATGCCACCAAGCACCAGATTTTGTAGTTTCACGGAGGAGGGGGAACCCGCAAACTAAAAGAATATTACAAGGTCTTTTCAGCGAAGCAAGAAATTGCTGACTAAGGTTCATGACCGAAACTGATTGTGCTAACAGACGAGAAACTCCGTTGCCGGAAAAACGAAATTACCTGCTTTTGTTACGAAAAGGCTATGGCTGGAATTTCACAATAGATGGGGTTCGTGAATGAATGACTCGGTTTGATACGGCAGTAGTTGGCATACGATACCTACCTGGGTTACGAATCGGGATCTTTAGGGCTTGGATTTGGGATGGTTCTCCTTAGAGCCTTTTGCTTTAGTTTTTGAGAAGATCCGCCAGGCGAAGATCACAAGCAGTGAGCCGAGGAAAACAAGTCATGTGGGACTTAGGTCCTATTGTGAGACCAACCGCGGCTGGGATAGCATGCTCGAAACTTAGCGGCAAATGAATCGCATCAATAACACCGACGGAGGCGTGGCTCGCCGCGCCCGGCTCACCAACGAGCTCGTAAATGATGAACACAAGTGGCTGCTCCCCAGCGGCCGCGGAGTGCAGAGGAAAATCAAGCGACGAATCAACCCTCTTGCTAGTTGGGTCGCAACCGGTGCTTTGCTTTTCAGCCCGTGCGTTCCCGTTCACGCAGGATTGCTAAAAGCTGATGATGAATCCAGTGCTTTCGGATACGAGCTGTCTCCCTCCGCCTGACTGGTATCCCGGCTGGAGAACGACGCTGCCGCTACTGCTCCTTTGTCTTCCAAGTGTTCTCTCCGAATACCCGCTCGATTACGTCGGCGGCTACGTCTAGTCCACGAGTCTCGGCCAGGACCTTTTGGAACCAACGTGCTTTATCGCGATAGTTCGGATTTGCTGTTACTTTTACAATCAACTCCGATAGGCGTCGCGCGGTTAAGTTACCTATTTCCATGAATTCACCGACCCTGTGATGGGCAATCCTGGCAGCGACGCCGGGTTGATCATATCCTATCGGGATCGCCACCATCGGCACTCCCTGTGCCAATGCCTCCAGAGTTGTATTTAGTCCCGCGTGGGTTAGGCAAAGCGCCGCCCGCTTCAGCAGTTCGATTTGCGGTGCGGTGCGGACGACGATTGTATTCGATGGGATTGACCCTAGATCGTGCGGGCTGACGTTCCTGCCTACCGAGAGCACCACCTGCATCTCCGGAAATTCGCCGACCGCTTCGAGAATGGTGCTGTAAATGTTATTCAGGGCGTTTACCAGTGTTCCCATGGAAGCATAGATCAAGGGCTTACCGGTTAACTTCTCCCAGGGAAAGGGAACAGGCTCTCGTCCTGCATTATCGTGAAAGGGACCCGCGTAATGAAATTGCGGAGGCAGATGAGGGATAGGGAAATCAAACTCTTTTGGTGTCTGTGTGATCACTGCCAGCTTGGAAGCAGTGGCGGCCGGGTTGCTCCAATCAATTTCGAGTCCGTTCCGCTCGGCATAGGACTGAGCGATCGGCACTATACGCTCGCGCATCTCGCTTAATATCTGGAGTCCGTCGACATTCCTGGCGAGAGCTTCCGAGCTCATTTCATGAGGCCAACTGTAAAGAGCGAGTGGGGTCGATCCGGAAGAGTCGAAGTGGAGCACATTCCAAATCTGAACATAAGGCAGACGTAGATGCATCGGAACAATCTCAAGCAGCCGGTATACCGTATCGAGTATCAACGCGCTCACACCGGTTTCTGCGATCTTTGCTGGCAAATGCTCCAATGCCGCCTTAACCAGGCCAGGCGTCAATTCCCGGGCCGTGTATCGTATCACATCCAGACCATGCAGCTTCGCAACGCCGCCCCATCTCTTGGCCATAGAACCAGGTGGGTATTCATTTTCGCAAAACGGTACGAAGTCCAGATCGGCTGCGCGAATAACAGGTTCCATATCCGGAACTCCAATAAACACAACTTCGTGTCCTCGCGACTGCAGCTTGCGAGCAAGTGCAGTCATCGGATTCAGATGCCCCGTCAGCGGCATACTCAGAAAGCCAATTTTCATAATCGCTCCATCATTCATTCCATTGACCTCTATCGAGCCACAAAGCATTCTTTTATACGCAGTAATCAGCTGCAGGATTTCAGGACCGGCCAATACTGTTCCAGTCTGCCGCGATCCTTGTTCGAACTCTTCAGCGGCCCGGTGGGCGAGGGCACGTTAGGCGGCCAGCCTTGTTGAGAAGAAGTTCTAACTTTGTTTCAACAGGTAGCTGAGGGCTTGTGACCGGCTGGCTATAGCAGTCGGTCTGTTTCAGATGGGTCAGCGACTCGTTGACTTCTGTCGAATGGCCGCCACGTCTAGTGAAAGGACCATGGTTTTGTGATAATCCAGCCGGAATTGCGCCCTCGCGAGGTCTGTCGGTCAAAGCTAACCTAGCCAGGCCGGATTTCTGATAGTGCCGTCAAAGTGGGTGCTAGTTTTGTATAGCTCGAAAGCTCCTTTGGTTGCAGCTGTCCGGGTGCGGTCGAGCATCGCAGTTAGTTGAGATTCGTCCAGCTTCTTGTAGGTGCGGACCGCCTCAAGCGCCTGATCCAGGATTTCTGGCTTGTCGATACCGGTGATGACTACTGATGTCGGCAAACTCATGACATAATGCAGAGCTTCAATGGGCGTTACGGTATTGCTGCGGAGAATGAAGTTGTCTCCAAATGTCTTCATTGCCAGTACGCCAAT
>Ga0209647_1001719_pt1 | contig 18207 bp, 16 predicted proteins | sample GraSoi_2013_60cm_FD_185827 | JGI IMG/M metagenome (GOLD analysis project Ga0209647, IMG submission 185827) | Grasslands soil microbial communities from the Angelo Coastal Reserve, California, USA - Sample 9_17_2013_60cm (SPAdes) (version 2) | ecosystem: Environmental > Terrestrial > Soil >...
CAAACAAGTGGTTGCGAGTTCCGTGGGGCCGATCCAGGAGGCGGCGTGGTTGCTGGCTGGTGGGATGGCGGTTTACCTCTGGGGCGACGCGTGGTTCCGCCGGGTGATGGGAATACGGCCAGTGATCGTCCGCGCTGTGGGTGCCGCCATCGTACTCACGTTGGGAGTGGTCGGATCGCTCTGGGGCGGGGTTGCCGAGATCGGCGCGGTTGCCGCTTTGGCAATAGTCCTGCTCGTCATCGAGCAAAGACTGGAGCGAGGGAAGAACTGATCTCACATCGAATTGGTTCTTCCCTTATCACGAAATTTTCGGAAAGAAGCACCAAGCGGACGGTGCCATCGTCATTCCCCAACGGCGTCAAGCATCATCTGGCGGGGTTTGCTCATAGCAAGCAGGCTCACTTAAATTGGGGAAGGGCCTAAATAGTTGACATTAGACACTTTTCTCTTTCATCAACAAGAACAGCGACGAATCGTGCGCTAACTCGTCACCTGTCAACGCATAAGCAAGGGAGAACCATGTATGGCAGCGCCACAACCACATGACAAGATTCTCCTCTTCGCACAGACCGCCACGAATCCGTGGATCGAGGAATACGCTCGCGCTGAACTCAACGGAAAAAACGAGGCCACCCTTGATGCATACCTGCGCATTCTCCGTCAACTTACCCAATGGGTGGCACACCTTCCGGGAAGTGAGGAAGAGTTTCATCCGAAGTTCCTGACGAAGACCGCCTTTGGTGACTATCTGGAAGAGTTACAGGACCGGGAGTATAGTACCAGCCACCGGGAGCGCGTGAAAACTGTGGTGAACGGCTTTGCGAACTGGCTTATCGCGGAGGGCGCGCTCAGAACCAATCCTACTCGCGGCATCACCATTGCTCCCCAGGCCTTGCTGGCTCCACGTGAGTTGTCAAAAGAGCAGCGGTTGGTCCTGCGCAATCTGATTGAGCGATCATCTGACCTGCGTGGCAAAGCGATGTTTGCGCTTGGCTACTGGGCAGGATGCCGTGTCAGTGATGTCTCCTATCTGTTGATAAAGCATACCCAGATTGGACCCAAGGTGGGCAAGCTCCGTGTGGGGCATAAAGGGGAGAAGCACCGGGATATTGTTCTGCTTAATCCAGCACGCGACCCACTCTATGACTATCTCCACCATGGCAAGCGGGCACGAGAAAGCCAGTATGTCTTCACTTCACAACGAGAGAGGCTTCCTGTCCCGCCAGGTGAAGTCGATGGTTGGCGACTGGGCGAAGCGGCAATCCATGAGTGGTTGAAGCAGCTGAAAGCGACAGCGACCGAAGCAGGAGCAGCATTTATCCGTGAGGTGACCTTTCACGACCTCCGACATGATTTTGCCCACCGTGCGAAGAAAGAAGCGGGGTTGGATGACGGGGAACTGGCAGTGTACCTGGGTCATATCACCAAGCGCGGTACTCCTGCCATTCAAACTACGGCACGCTATACGCAGCCAAGTATGGATCAGATTCGCGAGAAGCTGAAAGGTATGAAAGGGAGATAACGCTTCACGCCACGAGTGGGCAGGAATGTGGGCGTATTCCTTTAGTCCATCCAAGAACGACGTTTGTTATAATGCTGATCTTCTCCCAACATATTAAATCTATTGCTTTAACGGATGTCCTAAGTAGCCACTACAGGTACATGCCAAAATGCTGATAAGATGTGTTCATTTTATACGAAAAACACTTCTCAGTCGTATTCTACCGCTTTCGTAATATTGACTCCTTGCTCTTCTTCAGGTACACTTCTCTTCGAGGATAGGAAACATATGTTCTACATATTCTCGTAGTTCTTGTGTAGACAACCTGTTGACGGTTCTTCATATTTTGCCTCTTCTGCCCAGGTTGTCCGAGGAGAATGCTTATGCCTGAAACAGGGGATATATTTCCTCTTGTGCCCTTGTGGCCGCAACAGGTCCATGCAGGCTTTCCCAGCCCGGGGGACGATTGGAAGGAACCACCCCTGAACCTTCATGATTTGGTCGTCCCCCATCCGCTTTCCAGCTACTTTATTCGCGTCAGTGGCGACTCGATGCGGGGTGCCTGTATCCGCGCAGGCGACATCGTTGTCGTCGACCGGGCGCTGACTGCCGCGCATAGAAAGATCGTGGTCGCCAGGGTGGGAGAGCACCTGCTGCTCAAACGCGTGCAGGTGCAGCAACGCAAGGTATTTTTGCATGCCGATCCGCCAGAGATGCCTGCGATTGAGCTGGATCAGCAGGCCGACATGGAAATCTGGGGCGTGGTCACCTACTGCGTCCACCGCGTGCGATGAAGCCAAAAATTTTCATGCTCGTGGACGCGGCCCAGTTTTATGTGAGCTGCGAACGCGTCTTCAACGGAGCGCTACACCTGAAGCCAACGGTGGTCTTGTCGAACAACGACGGCTGCCTGGTAGCCGTCTCGCGCGAGGCGAGACGGTTGGGGCTCGTGCGCGGCCAGCCGTTCTTTCAGTGCCAGCAGATCATCCGCGCCCACCAGGTCCAGGTCTATTCCAGCAACTACGCCGTCTATGCCGAGCTTTCGCGGAGAATGATGGGCGTGCTGGCTCAGCTTTTGCCGCGCTTAGAGGAGTACTCGATTGATGAAGCCTTCGGGGAGCTGACCGATCTCGCGATCAATGACCTGACCGAGTTCGCTCGCACGGTCAAGGCAAGGGTATACCAATTAACTGGCATACCGATTCGGGTGGCCGTTGCCTCAACGAAGTGCTTGACCAAGATCGCCAGCGCACTGTTGAAAGGCGACGAACACTCTGGTGATGTGCTGGACCTGACGGGTTTCACGCAGGAGCAACTGGACGCGGCGCTCGCACGCGTTGCGATCGAAGATGTCTGGGGCATCGGCCCTAAGTCTGCCCTGTTCCTGCGCAACTATGGCGTCCAGACCGCGAAAGACCTGAGGGACGCGGACGAGCGCTGGATCAAAAAAAATCTCACAGTTGTCGGAGCCAGAATCCAGATGGAGCTGAAGGGAACGTCATGTCTCCCACTGGAAGTAAAGCGGCCACCAAAACAGCAGATCATCTGTGCGAAAAGCTTCGGCAGGGAGATTACCAGCCTTATAGAACTGGAAGAGGCGGTCAGTTGTTATGTCGCTCGTGCCGCCGAGAAGCTGCGCGCACAGGACGGGCTTTCCGGGCGTCTGACGGTCTTTCTCCGTACCAATGGATTTGCTACGAATGCGCCACAGTATGCGAACGAGTTCACGGTCGATCTCCCCTCCCCGACGGCGTTTACACCAGAACTGATCAGGCAGGCCCTTGCAGGCCTACACGCCATGTACCGGGAGGGCTATCGATATAAGAAGGTCGGCATTGTACTGAGCAGGATTACCCCGCTGCCCGTTGTGCAGCCCGATCTTTTTGGCGAAGTATCCCTCGTTGAGCACTATCGAGAGATGCAGCTGATGGCCGTCGTCGATGCGATCAACCGCATCTTTGGGAGAGAGACGTTGGTCTTCGCTGTCCAGGGATGGACGCGCAGCTGGCGTATGCGCCAGGACCGGCTCTCCCAGCACTGGCTTTCGCGCTGGGAGGAAATGTTGACCATTTGAACAGCAGGAAAGGCGAAGAAGAGCGCGCGTGTTTCTGCCAGCCGGCGCACCGTATTGCCAAGGGTCGTTTCTTCCCTTCTTAAAAAGAATAGATACTGGTAACGAGTATCAGGGAGGCTTCCCTGCAACTGGAAGAGATGGGAAAAGCATGGGCGGATACGAGGAGGCAAGCAACAGGCGACACAGGGCCAGATGGCATCACCATCCAGTTTGTGAAAAAACAGACCTTTGCATGCCCGCTGCGCTTCGAGGTCCGCGTCCGGTCCAGCTGGGTGGTCACGAGGTGGGATGGATGATGGACGTGTTGCCGGGGATGCGGGTTCCAATTTACCTCGATTCAGACCAGCAGCTCGTCCTCATCGCTCACGGCCAGGACCTTTTGGTTGGCAGTAGCGGGATAGACAGAACAGTTCCTATCCGGGTGCAGGAAGAAGCGCTGAACCAGACTGAAGAAATGGAGTAAGCAGTTCCAAGAATGGCGATAAGAAAAAGAAAAGAACTTCATAAGGAGAAAAGGACATGAACCAGCAGAGAGAACCAGACAACGCAGATACGACCTATCGCTACCTCCATCTTTCATTGGAAGATCTGGCTCAGTTGCCCCCAGATGAACTGCTGCAGGCTTGCCTGGAGATGCGCCGGCTGCTCGACATCATCATGAGCGTGCTCTACACCGCGGACTCAACGCTCATCATGCGCGCGGTGACCATCGACCTGCTCTATGCAGAGGCAGAACGCCTCTCGCGGCAACAGGGAGCAGGCGAGGAATCGGCAGTTACGTATAACATCAAAAGCGTGAGCGAACGGCTCGGGATACGACCGGCTTCCGTGCGGCAGGCCTACGAGCAGCTCGACGCGCTCGGTGGGGTCCATATCGTGGCCCGGCAGTTTCCACGGAGACGAGAACAGCAGATAGCACTGCCCCTTGATGATACAGGAACCAGTCAAGGCGGGGGCTAGACGTCTTCGCTGTTAATAAACTTTAAGTGTACCCGCTTCCGTGCTTTTCCTTCTATAACTCACACGCCAAAGTGTGTAAGTTTTTTACTCTTGCATCTCCAGCACTCAATGGAAGTGCGAGTGCTTTCTAGCCTCGTCAGCTTGGCTTGTTCGCTTGATTGTCTACAATTAATTGGCCTAAAATGAGCGAGCTTAACAGCAGGGATAAAATGAGATGGAGTTGCTGATCAAACTGGTGCCCATCTGTATCGCCTGCTTGCAACAGCAGCTTTTCAGGAGGTGACTCGGAGTAGATAGCAATTCTTGCCACGAGTTTTCTGTTGCGAGTTGATCGCAACGAAACGGCTTCAGAAGGAAGATCCGCTGCCTCTGGCAGGGAGGGAGAAATAGCTACTTTGCCCCTGGTGTCATGCTCGCTCATTTTAGGCCTTTATGAGTGGATATCAGATGCTCGTGGCTTGACAGCGTATCCAGATGGGCTGAATATGCTCGATGGGACGATCAAAGAGCCCAAGTTGCTTATCGACGCGAAACAGCTGTTCAAAGTCCTCAGCCGCATACGCTTTGCGCAACCGCGAAGCATAGGAGGTCACCAATACACGGAGGTAGTGTTCCACGTCATAGTCATGGCGGTTCTTCACATCGTCGGCATGTAAAGGGAGAAGCAGCTCGTTCGGCCTGTGTTCATCCGCTCTTGCTTCTGCCTTCCCCGCTTCGTCCAAGGAGATGTCCTCGCTTTCATCAGGTATCCAAACAGAAGCACCTCCTAAGGCACGATAGAACCGCACGCGTTCACCAGGAACCCACTTCGTGCGGCTGGCAGCTAACAGCGCTTCATAGGCCTGCTCTGCATGTCCTGCACGCGTGTTCTGATAGGCCTCTGGAGACTTTGAGAGGCGTACGCGAGCTGCGACATCGGAGGCAGGAAATAGACGCTGCCGCAGCGCTTCAGCCGTCTCCAAAAAGGCCTTGCGCACGCCAACCACATCGCCTGTCATGGTATTGGACAGCGCCTGCCGCAAGAAGCGTTCGCCGAATGGCTCTGCTCGACTGGAGCGCAAGGCGACACCATGGACTATAAGCTGACCATCGTACGTCATGAGTGCATAATTTTTGACCTCGTGGCTGAACATGGCGCGGTAGCGTCCCTCGTACTCCAGACGAATGCCTGCTGGTAGTGCGGCTCCGATGTCGGCAACAAGTTGCCGTTCCTGGTCTTCCGTCCAGGAGGCAGGAACGGCGAAGTAGACGCCGTCAGTGTCGGCCTCAATCAGGGCCATACCCCTCTCTCGCAAGGCATCGAGCACCTGCGCCAATACCTCACGCCCACGCCTGGTGACCTCGTCGGCAGCACGCATGTCTGCAAAGAGCGCCATTGTGCCCGCCCCCATATAGCCATAGGCTGCATTAATGAGGATTTTCATGGCTGCCTGGGTGGCATCGTGCATATTGGCCTCCAGCGAACCAGGAGCAGCGCTGCGGGCAGCCGCTTTATGCGCCAGGCGCAAATCGGTCAGGCGATCGAGTATGCCCAGTAAGACGCCCAGGTGATCACATGCCGGTCCAATCCGGAAGGAACGCATCAAGGAGGGGTAGAGGGATGCGACATCAGCTTTGACCACGTGCTCACCTATCCCTGTAGCAAATAAATGGACTGCTCCCCCTTCGTGGGACCCGTGAGCAGAGTCATCCCCCGCTTCCTGTTGCGGTAACGCCATGCCCTCACGTAAATAGGCCCGCACCAGCATGGGTTCGAGAATACCCATCGCGGGGCCTGCCGCTGCCAGTCGCTCATAGCGGCGCGGAGCCATCCCAGCCAGGGCATACGATGCCCCAAGCAGTCGCTGTGAGAGGCCATCCACCTCTTGCACGTCATCGAGAGCGTAGCGGCGTACCAGGTCAGCATCTTTCCGATAGGTCTCGAAGATGGTGGCGCCTTCCAGGTAAACACGATCCGGAGTGGCAATGCCAAAGTAGCGGGCGACATCTTTCAGGCCATAGCTTGGCAAATCGCGCACCACAAAATCGTAGCGGCGCACGGCATCCAGCGTATCGATCAATTCTCTGCCGGCTACGCTATAGCGGACGCGGCGGCGGGCCTCCGGTCCGATCGCGAGTGTTTCCTCGCGCCTCTCCAGGCGCTCTGGCCCGCCATCGCGTCCAAGTCGTAGTGGGACACCCAATGCCTCAGCACGGTATTCCAGAAACTGTAAGTCAAATGAAAAAAGGTTATGATTCTCTACTATGTCTGGGTCGCGGTCACGAACGATCTGGCAAAGCTTTGTGATCATTTCCGCTTCATCATCAGGGCTGGGAGCCTCGAGTGTCGTAGCGAACCCGCGGCTATCGCGAACAGCAATGAGGAAGATACGCCCACGGTGGGGATCAAGCGCGGTCGTCTCTAAGTCGAACTGGAGCCGGTGCAGATCCTCATAATTGAGCCCAAGAAAATAGACCCGCCCGGTCTGCATGAGATATTGTTCGACGGGGCCAACCTGGTAGTACGTATCTGAGAGTTCACCCAGGCTATTCACGCGACGGCCAAGTCGGCGGGAAGCTCCCGTGAGCAGTGCCCGCTCAAGAAAGCGTCCATCCCGCGCAGTCAGGAGATAGCGGTACGAACCGTCCGGCCCATCTAGGACGCGATAGCTGATCAGTGAGGTATCTGCTCTTGATCCGGTAGGAGAAGCGATCAACGCCTGTCCCAGATGGGCGAGATCATCGAGGGTCACAGCGAAGAGCCAGGGACGAAATGTGTCTTTGACACACAAGACGTGCTCGCCTTCGCGTCTCCAGACTAGAGCACGGCCATCACGGCTGGCCCAAACAGAGACGATACCAGGTAGGGGATCCCAGCCAAACACCCACTCGTCGTTGGAACGAGCAGGCATTTTATCAGACGTTGTGGAAGCAAATAGATACATTGTAATCCTGACCTAGTTCTGTAGAAAGAACACTTTTTCTAATCATATCACGCGGAGCTTATTCCGCCAAGAAAGCACTCCACTCGAATTTGGTAGGTGTTCACCGACGAGGCGGGGGTATTGAGGCTTAGCGTTATAAATTTCGCCGGCGGGCCTAATAGTTCTTTAGAAGCGCTTCAACGCCACATTTCAGCAAGCGAGCGTCGTACCCGAACCAGCCATGCGGGAAGAGAGGCTGCCCAGGCTATGCGTTCCAGCACATCGTCGATCAAAGATTCCTCAATCTCCCCTTGCGTGAAGAAAATGTCTTCTAGTGGGCCATTTACGGTGATAATCGGGGCAACCAGTGTTAGTGCATCCGCCAGCAGTTGGGCTTCACCAGCAACAGGGGGATAAATTACGCCATACGCTTCCAGGAATTGACGAGCGCGTTCAGGTTCTAAGCCACGTTTCACGAGCGGAAGCGTTAAAGAACTGTCAGCCCGCCACTGCAGAGCACTGAAATAGAAGAGGCCGTAGGCAAGCTCAATAATGCGCTTCTCCCAGCGGGACGCATCTAGCCCCAATACGGCGTCGACGCCGTGGGAGTTAAAACGCAAGTTTAGTGCATGATAGTCCCCATGAATATGGAATTCGGGTAGACCCCGAACGGAGCCGATAGACATCATTGCAGCCGGCAAAACGGCTTCCCACTGATCGACCAGGTTTGAAAGCGCGACAGCAACAGCATACACTTCACTCTGTTCTGCCTTACCTCGTGCAAAGTTTAGCCAGCCCTGCACCAGCCCTCCGGCCTGCACCTCTGGGGGCCAACGATATACTGGCCCTGTATAACTTCGAGAGGCCTGGTGTAATCGAGCCAGCATTGTGCCGGCAGCGGCTACCCACTTAAGCTTACGAGGATCCGCAGAAGCGTATATTTCGCCATTCACCCACTGCTGTAGCTCAAATGAATCCTCGCCAATTGTTACCAGAGGCTCTCCTTGGGGTGTTAACCACAGTGGAGGTAGAGGAATACCAGCTTCTCGCAAATAGCGTTGGAAAGCATAACTATGATGTGCGTTGCCGGTGTTCTCCCCGGCAGGGCTATCGGGTCGTTCCTTGAGAATATAACGTTGCCCTTGTATTTCAACAAGTATGCTCAGTAATTCGCTATGTGCAGACCCAATTGGGCCAAGATTATGCCATTCATTCACGCCAAAGGCCTGCATGACCTCGTTGAGATCAAGCAGGTCTTCCAGTTCATTTTCATCTCGCATTTGGGAATACCAACAGGCCTTCCTCTCGTCAGAGCTCCGCCGGCAAATCCTGGCGTTTACCCCACTCATTCCAGGAGCCATCATAATTTGTCAACGAGGGATAGTCCAGCATCGCCAGGCTAAAGAGCACAGTTGTGGCGGCAACACCTCCATTACAATAAGCGACAACATGCTGCTGCGGTAAGACATGGGCGGTAGCGAAAACCTGGGCAAGTTCTTCATCGCTGCGAAAGGTACCCGCTGCATCAATGAGCGCTTCGCGGGGGATATTCAGAGCGCCTGGAATATGGCCGGCATGGCTATGTCCGCGCACAATTGCACCTGTATACTGTCCCTGGTCGCGAGCATCAATAAGCGCTACATCTTGTCGACCCAGTAAGGCCAGCACATCTTCGGCAGTGGCTCGTAGCTCTGGCCGCACCACAGGTGTGAATGTAGCAGGTGGATAGACTGGAATGGCATCTGTCAACGGCAAGTTCTCACGTTGCCATTTGGGCAGCCCTCCATTCAACACCACTACCTGGTCATGACCGTAGTACTTGAGCGCCCACCACAGGCGCGTAGCGAACTGCGAGGCCGGATGCGCGTCGTAGGCCACCACAAGGCATTGATCGCCAATACCCAGGCGGCCCATTACTTCTGCAAATCGCTCAGGAGGAGCTATCTGGGCCTCAACAGGGTCATCTGGATTGATGATGTCGCTCGTCCAGTCAACATACACAGCGCCTGGAATGTGCGCCTGTACATACTCGTCACGCGCCCCTACGTACGACGCGTCCTGGACACCATCCTTCTCCACGGTGCGAACATAGCCACGCATATCCACGATGCGCAGTTGTGGGTCATGCAGGTGCTCGGCCAACCAGGTTGTCTCCACCAAAAAACGGTTACGCTCCATGGCTACCTCTTTTGCATTGATTATGAGAACAACCCGGCGGCTTCGGGGTTATCCGTGCTGACAAAATGAGCTGGGGTGCCGAAAAAGGAGAGAGGTTTCACTCCTGTGATCGTCATAGACGCATTGGGTGTTTGCGTGGTGATATGCCGTTGCACCGAAAGTCCCAGAGGTCGTCCCACGATCATGGCAGCCGTTGTTGCCAGGATCACGTTATTGAATGTACCGTACGGCCGGCGCAGCCTGGCTACAGTCATGGCAGAAAGCCCTGTCAGCATTGCAGTTACAGCCAGGTTAGTGCCGCATCGCTCGTGGATTGCTAGTTCCGGTGAGGTTGTACGCAACAGGGTCAGCGCTTCCTGCGCTGTTGGTCGAATTGCTTCGGTTGGCACATCGCCAAACACAAAAAAGCCTGCCGCGAAAGAAATACCCGCAAGGCGCACATCAGGATATTTCTTACTCAGCAATACAATAGTAGCATGCTCCAGTGCATGATTTTGCTTGACAGCACTGCCTAACAAAAATTGCTGCGCTACTTGCGCAACGGGATTGATGGAACTCATCAGAGTGATCCTTCCTATGATTTGTACACGTTGTACCGCTATATCATCCCTTACGAATGTTACAGCAGAAAGCTCTCTGCTTTCAGGTAGGAGGTGAATGGCCTTTTCTTCACAGCATTATGTCTCATGTTATGATCTAACCTGATTTTGCTCATGATCTCATTTTTCATTGCTAATGTCAACTCAAGATCAAATAGGGAAAAACTGCTAAAACAGCCTCATCTGTTCAAGGGGCTTTCGTCCATCTAGGAGGATATATGGTGCTGCCTGCTCCGGTGCTTTGATGTTTAACTTTCGCAAATGAGCCAGGTCAGTTAAACGCCCCTGCCGCCGCGCCTTGATAATTGCATCTGCTCCTACCGGTCCAATACCAGGAATGCGCAGCAGTTGCTCGCGGTTTGCTTTCATGACATCTATGGGCGAGTAGCGCAGGTGCAACTCCGCCCAGGCCATCTTGGGATCGAGTTCGAGTTGTATATTTCCATCACTCATGAATGGCAAATCTTCTACATTCCACCCATAATCTCGCAGCAAGAAGCTGGCCTGGTACAGGCGATGTTCTCGGAGAGGATCAGTAGGGGGTAGGTTCTCAAAGGGAGTTTGGATGACGGGGCTGAAGCCAGAATAATAGGCGCGTGTCAACCCATATTGTCGATAGAGACGGTTGCTGAGTGAAAGTAATTCATGGTCGGTATCACCTACCGCTCCTACAACGAATTGTGTCACTGTACCAGCAAGCATCTGATACGGATGCTCGCGCCGTATCTCCTCCGCCTGTTGCACCATGTTCAACAATTCTCTGTGGAAATCCTTTTTGGGAGCCAGCGCGTTCAATCGCTCTTGTGTCGGCCCTTCTAGGTTGACCGAGACACGGTCCGCCAGCTGCATGATGCGATAGAGCTGATCATATTCTATCCCTGGCATGATCTTGAGGTGAAGATAGCCACGATAGCCATAGCGGTTGCGAATGATCTCTGCCGTGTCAATAATCTTGTCTTGCGTAGTCACGCTTCCTTTGATAATGCCCGATGACAAGAACATGCCCTCTACCTTGCCAGCACGCTGCAGCGTATCCAAACCACTTGCCAGTTCATCAGGTGTGAAAGTGAGACGCTTCATCTTGCTGCGTCCGGCTCGAAAAGGGCAATAATAGCAGTCGCGCTCGCAAGCCGTTGTTAACATGGTCTTTAAAATTTTCCGCTTCCCCGTTGGTGTCGACACATTCGTGATGCACTCTTCAAGGCTGCGTGACTGGTAAGGTACGCGACGACGCTCCTGTTGCGGTTGGTCGCCAACAGGCTCATACGCCGTTGTATCGCTCATTTGGGCGAGTTTTGTCATCGTGTCAGGAAGCGTTTGTACTAACATGCCTTATAGTATACAGAACCCATGTTCTATTTGTCAATGCGAATTAAAGGAAAGCTCAGGGCAATCGCATCTATCCAAACAGGGGAAGATGGCACAATGCAGCGCCCTCCTGTTTGCAAGGCTTGTCTGATGCATTAAAATATTTTCCTGTAAGCAAATGGATAAGTATACATTCTACTAACGTGAGGAGATTGAGTCCTATGAGTACGTATACAGAACAAAACCGTATTGCTGTTGTGACGGGAGCAAGCCGGGCGAGCGGCATTGGTGCCGCTGTGTGCCGTGCACTGGCTGAGCAAAACACCGATATCTTATTTACCTATTGGGGAAGATACGATCAAGAACTTTATGGGCAAGAGGAAGGAGGCCCTGAGGAACTGCTCAAAACTACGCGCGCGCTGGGGGTACGGTGTGAATGTATAGAGGCAGATCTGAGCGTGCCTCAATCAGCCAAACAAATCATAGACGAAGTGGAAGTTCGCCTTGGTTCCCCCTCAATCCTCGTGAATAATGCGGCATACTCTACAAGGGATGGATTTGAGCAACTGGATGCCCGGACATTGGATGCCCATTACGCAGTGAATATGCGCGGGACGTTCTTACTGAGCGTTGAGTTTGCGCGGCGCTACCTGGGCACTTCCAGTGGGCGCATCATTAACCTTGTGTCCGGAGAGGATCGTCCTATGCCAGGGGAGCTGGCCTATGCGGCAACGAAAGGGGCAATCGCAGCCTTTACTATTTCGCTGGCTGCGGAGCTCGCTCCGCGCAATATCCTGGTCAACGCGGTTGATCCAGGGCCCACGGATAGCGGGTGGATCAGTGCCGATCCAGAACTGAAACAGGCATTACTGGAAACAGCCCCACTTGGCCGTCTTGGCCAGCCAGAGGATGCTGCCCGTTTGATCGCCTTTTTAGCCAGCGATGCTGCACAATGGATTACCGGACAGATTATTCATTCGCGAGGTGGTTTTTGAGACCTTTCCAGTCTGGGGGCAAACCGAGGATGGATGCATGAATGCGTTGACACTCTCGCACGACGCACGCGGCGCTTCCATGTCTTGGCCCGTACGCCCTGCGGCAGGGCGTACGGGCCGTGCGGAGAGTGCAGTCAAACGACAGGTCCATTCTTGTCTGTCAGCGGGTATCTTCCTTGTAAAGCTCTTCTCGACTGAGATTCCTTCGCTCCACCTGTTCCTCGCATTTGACATCTCGTTCTGCCCAGGGAAGGGCTTCCAACCGTTTCTCCGGGATGGGTTGCCCGCAGTTCACACACTTGCCGTAGGTCCCATTTTCGATGCGCTTCAGGGCGCGCTGCACTTGAGCTAATAGAGCCTGCTCATTAACAAGCAGAGATTGCTCCTGCTGCGTTTCCAAAGCGTCTACAGCGATATCCTCAAATTCTTGGGTGTCTTGACTGGCTTCGAGGGGATCAACAGGGGTGGGATGTGCCTCTGTTAATTGTGCAATGTTAGCTCGCAGCTCATCACGTTTAGCCTCAAGTCGAGCTTTCATTTTATCCAGATCTAAGGCCATTAACTTATTATCCTTTCGATTTACGACGATTCCCAATGCGTACCACGTATTGTAACTCATATTTGTTACACTGGATAGCCTCTTGTGATCGAGACCTGCCTGTATGACCATATTCCGTCTTTAGATCTCAAGAATCAGTCACGCCATCCCTTCGCCTGAATAAATATAAATAGCCCCAGCAAAGAATGTATTCAGTATAGTTGTGTTGTGAAAGTGCCATTGGCGGCTAATCTGATCGGAGCCGCGTGATTATGATCAGCCGCCTCAAAGCTTGGAGAAGATGAACAGCGTAGATGAGCTTTCCCCGTTGTTTCCTTCTGCAGAAGATACGCTATAAGGTTACATGGCCCTCATCCAGGTAGTATCCGGATACCACATCGATGATTGGCAGGTGTTTCGAGGATAGCTCCTTCACAAGCGCATCGAGTAGACGTTGAGGTGTGCATTCATACTCAGAAGTATAAGGATTGATGGTCACAGCAAGCATACGGATTGGTTCGGCAACTCGTATATCCAGACCTCGAGCAGATAATCGCTGCAAGACCGCCGAGTGGCAGAAGATCTTGGTGCTGTCTTCAACAATGAGTTCTGCGCGACTAGCGGCAGGATGAGTGGGCAGTTGGGCAAGTAATGCTCGCGAGAGTTCCTCGGTGAATGCACCATATAAGAGATACGCAGGCTGCTGTTGAGCTTGCATATGCATTACAATCCACCGGGCTTCATTGATCGGCCCGGTCACATTTGAAAAGCTCTCGCTGGTACCGTCTTCGTTGTCAGGATCGAGCATGTACAGCCGGGAGTGTGGGGATCGCTTCCTATAATAAGCGTCTGTCCACTGCGTTTGCCGCGTGGAGAGGCGTTGCAGCAGATCGGCAGTGCGTCGAGCCATAAGTTCGGGTGTTGCTGCCGCGCTTGCTCCAGTACAAAGAATGCATGCATCTGTCACGCCTGGCGCTGCTGCTCCCAGCCGGTTGATCGCGCCATCGATAATGCTCAGGCGAGCGCCTAAGGCTTGCAACCGTTCGAGTAAACTGCGCAGATCACGCAGGAGTGTGGGGCCGGCAATGACAATATGCCCGGTTTGTAGGACGCGGGCTACTATTACAGGCCCCAGTGCAGTTCTGCCCGGGAGCTGTTGCAGGTATTCGACTTGAGCTCCTTCGCGTTCGGCTTGCTTTAAGAGGTCGGCGGTCGTTGCCACCAGTAATCCGGCCTGTGGTATGTAGCGTGGCTTTGGAAGACCTGTCAGTGCATCGGTTGCTTCTCCATCTAGCCCGAGGGAGGTCAGCGCCAAATCCTCCGCACGGTAGAGGTTCCCACTGAGCAGCGTTTCCAGCAAGTGATTTGTCGTGGTCGTCTTACCAACATTTTTCGAGAGGCCGATGAGGGAGAGACTTCGAATATTTGCCTGAGCCACGATTTGAGCGAGATATGCAGTCATGTTGTCCTTGCCTGGTTAGCCGAATCGCTGCGCAAAGATTGTCCGTAGTACGGGATAATCGCGCAGGAGTTGTAAAGCTACGGCACCGTGATCCGGCATATAGCCATTGCCAATGTGCATTTCGACCTGCCTGGCTATGCCTTCAGCGCCCAGGGCTGCTGCAGTGAAGCTAGTTGCCATGCTAAAGAAGAGAATACGTCCGTCGGGTTTGGTAAGTAAGATAGTAGCAAACTCGGTGTACGGGACGTTGACGACATTTATGCAGAGATCAGCCCGGTATTCTTGCCCGGCAAAGGCGTCTCGTACTTTCTCAACGAGTTCTAATGGACGCGTTGCGTTGCCCTGCACCACTACGTCGGCTACCTCCAGTTCGACCACGTCATGCAGAGCCTTGTCGTTGTACTCTATGGCAATGATCTCGCCTTGTGAGCCAAGACGTTGACGAAGTGCACATAGTGTCAGAAGCCCGGCTGTTCCTCCTGCTCCGAGTACCGTGACTCGCTGGCCTGGCTGAGCTAGCGTTGCTACCCGTGAAGGCGCCCCTGCGACATCCAGCGCCGCAACAACGGTATTTCTGGGAAGATCGTTCGGAAGCTTTGCCACTGGATTGCTGCGAAAGAAGATGGCTTTGCCTGTGACCTCGACCTCACAGCGACCCGGGTTGATTGTATAAATGCTTTCTAGATACAGCGGAAGCCAGCTTAACGACGTGAGACTAACGATGGTATCACCCATAGCCAATCCATGTTTTTTTCCAAACGCCTCGTCGAGTTCGCGAATCGTGCCGATTAATACGCCGCCGGAACCCGTGACGGGATTATGCATCTTGCCACGTTGAGCCACAATATCCATGATGTACTTTTTCATTCGCCCAGGGTCTCTACCGCACACGGTTGCTATCTGCGTAAAGCTGGCTGAGTCGATATGTAATGCGTGAACATCGACCAGGGTCTCACAGAGGTACGCGGAAGGAGTGTTGTCGAGCTTCCATGCGAGCTGTGGTAAGGACCCTGCAGGTTCAATGACGCGGTGTATACCAAGATCACGCAGGATGTCCTGGTCAGTAGAGGACAGCATAGGTATATTTCCTCACTTTCACTTGTGTGCCTGATGTAGTATACTATTGCTCCCGTCAGAAAGGAAGTCGGGTGGTTCGAGTGTATTTTTGGCCACTCAAAGTACCTGCTACATGTGCTATGCTACATGATGTGTGGCACTTATGGTACGTAACAAGGGTGTTGGTGATGAAATGACAGAGTTTAATGATACACAGGATGTGGCGTCGATTACTGAGCAGGCTATACCCTCTGTTTTTAGTGACTTCGATCTCTACTTATTCGGTCAGGGCAAGCATTACCACATCTATGAGAAGATGGGCGCGCATATAAGAACTGTCAATGGCGTGGTCGGCACGAATTTCGCGACCTGGGCTCCCAACGCCTTGGCGGTGTCCGTTATAGGAGATTTTAATGATTGGAAGCGCGATACCAACCCGATGCACTTGCGGCACCGTGAACTAGGGGTGTGGGAATGTTTCGTACCGGGGGTGCAGGCCGGTGCTCTGTACAAGTATGCTATCTATTCCCGTTTTAACAACTACACTGTCGATAAAACAGATCCCTACGGCTTTGCTGTCGAGTTGCGTCCCAAGACTGCTAGTATAGTGACTGACATTCACCAACGACTGTGGCAAGATGGTGAGTGGATGAGTGAGCGTGGAGAGCACCAGCAGTTGCATTCGCCTATCTCGATTTATGAGGTCCACCTGGGATCCTGGAGGCATATTCCTGAACGTCATGTCCCGGGCGCTGTAGAGGAAGATCGTTTCATGACCTATCGGGAGCTGGCAGTCGCCTTGGCAGCATATGTCAAAGATATGGGATTTACCCACATTGAACTGTTGCCTGTTGCTGAATATCCCTACGATGGCTCGTGGGGATATCAAACCACGGGTTACTATGCCCCGACAAGCCGTTTCGGTACGCCTGAGGACTTTCAGTACTTCGTGGGCTACATGCACCAGCAGGGCATTGGTGTTTTGCTTGACTGGGTGCCCTCGCACTTTCCCAGGGATAATCATGCTTTAAGATTTTTTGATGGTACTCATCTCTACGAATACCCCGATGCGCGTAAAGGAGAGCATAAAGAGTGGGGCACGTTGGTCTTCGATTACGGCCGCAGCGAGGTACGTGACTTCTTAATCGCCAATGCCTTGTTCTGGTTGAGGGAGTATCACATAGATGGGTTACGTGTCGACGCGGTAGCGTCTATGCTTTACCTTGACTATCTGCGTAAACCCGGCGAGTGGGTCGCGAATCATTATGGTGGCAGAGAACACCTTGAGGCAGTGGAGTTCCTGCGTCAACTAAATGAAGCGGTTTATGCCGAGCAGCCTGGGACATTGACTATCGCCGAAGAATCTACAGCGTGGCCCCTTGTATCCAGGCCAACGTATGTTGGCGGGTTAGGGTTTAGTATGAAGTGGAACATGGGGTGGATGCACGATATGTTGGAGTATATGCATATGGACCCAATCCACCGGCGTTACCATCACAACGATATTACATTCTCGTTGATGTATGCTTACTCCGAAAACTTTGTCTTGCCACTTTCCCATGACGAGGTCGTGCACATCAAAGGTTCCCTGATTAATAAGATGCCTGGGGACCTCTGGCAGCGTTTCGCGAATCTGCGTGCCTTCTTTGGCTATATGTGGGGTCACCCGGGCAAAAAGCTGCTTTTTATGGGTGGGGAGTTTGGACAGTGGCGCGAATGGAACTTCAGGGAGAGCCTCGACTGGCATCTTCTCGAACCGCCGAGTGATCCACATCACGCGCAGTTGCAAAGCTTCGTATGCGACCTGAACCACTTATATCAGAGTGAACCGGCGTTGAGTGCCCTGGACAACGAACCTGAGGGGTTCTCCTGGATTGATCCGCACGATTCTGATCAGAGCGTCGTGTCCTTCATCAGACGTAGTAAAAAAGAGGAAGATACGCTCGTATTTATATGCAACTTTACTCCTGTGCCTCGTCACGGTTACCGCCTTGGCGTACCACATGAGGGGGAATATTATGAATTGATCAATAGCGATGCGACGCACTATGGAGGAAGTGGGTTGGAAAATAAACAGCCCATGCCAAGTGGGCCAATTTACTGGCAATCCTGCCCACAGTCCATACTTTTAACATTGCCGCCTCTTGCCACGATAATACTAAAACGGCGGTTCCATGAGATCGGAGAAGAAGGAAAAACAAACAATGAGTCGAAATAATAATGTGAAAAATAACGGTAATCATCGAGATAAAAAAGCAACTGACCGCTACCGCTACCTTAGAAACAAAGGCGGTGCAGTAACTGAAGATCAACGATTGCTGACCCGTCCAGTGCAGCCACTAGTTAGACCCTCAGAGCCATTACCACGTGAGCGAGAGAGGGAGGAAGAGCATGCATTTGAACGCGCCTTGCATCTTGACTTCACATATACCGATCCCTGGCGCGTGTTCCGCATCATGAGCGAGTTTGTCAATGGATTCGATGTTCTCGCTCATATTCCCCCGTCGGTGGCAATATTCGGCTCTGCGCGAACGAAGCCGGATGATCCCATGTATGCATTAGCGGTTGAAACAGCACGCCTGTTAGCGAAAGCGGGCTTCGGTATTATCACTGGCGGCGGCCCTGGGATTATG
>Ga0209647_1001722_pt1 | contig 18197 bp, 22 predicted proteins | sample GraSoi_2013_60cm_FD_185827 | JGI IMG/M metagenome (GOLD analysis project Ga0209647, IMG submission 185827) | Grasslands soil microbial communities from the Angelo Coastal Reserve, California, USA - Sample 9_17_2013_60cm (SPAdes) (version 2) | ecosystem: Environmental > Terrestrial > Soil >...
GCCAGCGCCTCCTCGTCGTCAGGTGGCACGAGCCACCCCGTCTGTCCGTCTTCGACGATCTCGCTGGGTCCATGAGCGGCGACGGCGATGGCTGGCAGTCCACAGGCCATGCCCTCGACGAGGACCTGCCCGAACTGCTCTCGCACCGAAGGCAGCACCACGACATCGGAGGCGGCAAAGATGTCCGGCAGCTCGTCGTGGTCGTGCCAGCCAGCTAGGAACACGTCGCGGGCTCCTGTGCGCTGGATCGTGTCGAGCGGATGCTCGCCCTCCCACTCGCCGGGGAAGCCACCGAGCAGGACGAGGGGGGCAGGTACCGCGAAGGATGCCTGCGCACGATTGTAGGCGGTGATCAGCAGGCCAAGGCGCTTCACCGCGGTGAAACGCCCCACGTACAGCAGCACGGGCCCCTGGGCGAAGGAGCGCAGCAGGTGGGGCGCGTAGGCCACCGACCCCGGCTCGCCGCCGGGACACCACCCGCAGGGGCGCTCGACGAGGAGCTGCCGCCACAAGGGTATGCGATCGATCGGACGCCGATCGAAGCACCCCGGATCGAAGCCATTGGGCAGTTGTACATAGCGGTCAGGGTCGAGCTGCAGCAGCTCCTGCGCCCGCGTGAGTTGCGTAGCCGATGGCACCACAAGCCGCTGGCAGCCGGCCGCCCAGCGGCGCATGCGTTGGGCCCAGACCTCGGCGTGGACCCAGTGCACCGGAGGCCCGGACGCGATCGCCTCGAGCAGCAGGAGTTCGGTCCCGTGGAGATGCCCGACCACAGGCACATCGGGGGCGACACGTGCAGCAGCTTCGTTGAGCGGAGTGAGGTGATGCAGGTGGAGGATGTCGGCTGTGGCGGCACCCGCCTGGCGCAGGACCTGCGCCCAGGAGGCGACCAGGTGCTCGTAGGTAGGGTCGTCGACGGTGGCGAAGACCCGGTCGGGTGCGCCGGGGCGGTCCTCGTAGGACGGGTGCAGTGGGGAGTCAGCGCGCAACGGGTCGGCGGCCGAGAGCGCAGCGGTGTAGTCGATGGGAGAGACGTCAAGCCCGCTGAAGAACAGGTGTGCATCACCTGGGCGACCGGGCAGCCGGAGGGAACCAGAGACGATGGTCACATCCCAGCGCTGCCCAGCCAGCACCTGGGCCAACCCGCGTGCCACCTGCGCAGAGCCACCACGCGGGAAGAACATGAGACCCATCACCACGCGAGGTCGGGTCAGGGCTGCTATGGGCATGGTCACCTTCTCCTGATGAGACGAGTCTGCTGGTCACTCCCCAGAGGGAGAGCAACGAGCGAGGGAAGCGCTCTGGTCTCCCCACCTCTTCAAGACATGCTTGCCTGGGGGGACTGTGCAGCATGAACTGGGATACGCAGAGAGTTGGCATGGGTGCGTGGTCGGATCGTTCCCTCTGACCATGTGGCTTCCCCGGAAGTATAGACCAAGCGAGCTCTCCACGCAAGAGAAACCGAGGCAGATGGGAAAGGAAGGCTATACGATCAACACGTAGCGGGGAGGATGCTGGCCCCTGTCAGGGCTTCGGGACCTTAGCGGGGATTGTGCGGGGAAAAAATGTCGGGACCCCTTCTTCATACAAACAAGATGGCCTCTGGGGAGCAACGGAACGGAAAAGTACGATAAGGCCATGAATAAGCTGTATTACAATCAATAGTTGCAAAACATGTGCCCTTTTCAGCCATTTTGCCTGCCATACACTGTTCTGGTAGAGCCACATTAAGATATTGTTGGCGAATTCAAAAAGTGGGGAAAGATACCACTAAATAGATCATTTTTCTCTTCTCCGTGGGGAATATCAGCCATCTTGGGTGCTTGAGAAAAATAGAACGTCCCTTCGAAAGTCGAATTCGCCAACAATATCATTAAACGGTGGTCGAGGGTGAAAAACGACGAAAATTATGCTCATTTCACCAGGAAGTGTCAGAACTCGGACCACAGCGGTGCAGACCAACCTTGATGCGGCCCGAACCATGCTCACAGCGAGGTAAGAAAGTCCGCGTTCGAGTCCCTAGGGTCCGAGTTCTGACACTTCCTGAGCTACTCCTTTGTCAACCCAGGTGGCACCACACCTCGTATCGAGGCATCGACAAGTTCCACCGGATGCAGCGTTGGGATACGCTGGCCCAGGCGTTGCAGCGCAGCGTTAATTTGCAGGAGGCAGCCCGGATTGGCCGTGGCGATGACATCGGGATGCGTACTCAGGATATGTTGAGCCTTGCGCTCGCCCAATTGGTTGGCCGCCTGTGGCTCGATCAGGTTGTAGATACCGGCGCTACCGCAGCAAATGTCTGCCTCCGGAATGTCCACCACCTCGATCCCCGGAATGCTATGCAGCACCTTACGTGGCTGCAGACGGACGCGCTGCGCATGGGCAAGATGGCAGGCGTCATGGTAGGCTACGCGCAATTGGATGGGATGGCGCGGCGCCACCGGCTCCAACTCGGCCAGTATCTCCGAGATGTCCCGTACCGAGTCCGAGAATGCTCTGGCGCGTTCGGCGTACCTGGGGTCGTCGCGTAGCAGGTGAGCATACTCCTTCATAGTGGAGCCACAACCGGCGGCATTGACCACCACTGTATCTACTCCCCAGACCTCAAACGCATCGATCAAACGCCGTGCATACTTCAAGCCCTCTTCTTCGCGTCCAGAGTGCATGCAGAGTGCGCCACAGCATCCCTGTCCAGGCGGCACGACAACATCACACCCTTCGGCTGTCAGGACGCGCATAGTGGCGGCATTGACAGGATCAAAGAACACGCGCTGCACACAGCCCAACAGCAGCCCCACACGTCGTCGCCGCTTCCCCTGCGCTCGCGTGAATGTAGCCGGTCGAGAGCGCAGCGCCCCCAGGCTCACAGAAGGCATGACCGCTTCCATACCCAACAATCGAGCTGGTATGGGTCGGCCTAACGCCTGGGAGCGGAGCAGACGCCTGGCCCCAATCTTCTGGTAGAGCCAGAGTAAGGGCAACATGGCTCGCAAGCGGGCGGGATGGGGGAAGAGACTGAACAAGAATGAGCGGAACAGGCGGTCAGAGAAGCTGCGTTTGTAATGGCGCTCGATCTGTGGGCGCGTGGCCTCGATCAATTTGTCATATTGCACACCCGAAGGACAGGCTGTCACGCAGGCCATACAGCCCAGGCATCGGTCGATGTGAGCAGTAAACGTTGCATTGATGCCGATCTCGCCCGCCGAGGTCATCTTCATCAGTTGGATACGGCCACGCGGCGAGTCCATCTCCTCGCCCCACAGCAAATAGGTGGGGCAGGTAGGCAGGCAGAAGCCGCAATGCACACAATCAGCGATCAATTCAGGCTCGGGTGGATGGTGCAGATCAAAACCTGCAAGCTGCGTGGGGCGCATCGAGACAGCAGGAGCATGCTCTACTGCTAAACCCACCGGCTTCTTCCGCTGGCTGCCGGAAGTGCTACCATTGCCGGGCTGCACGTTTGAGGTGTCCATTTATATTCCTCCGATAAATCGCCCCGGATTCAGGGTATAGTTTGGATCAAAACGCAGTTTGAGACGACGCATCACTTCAAACGTCTGCCCCGGCAAGGTTCCCCATACGTCAACCTTGCTCGCCAACATGGGTGGGGCATCTACGACGACCAGACTGCCCTGGCCGACCGAGGCAGCACCGCGTAGTTGGTCAATAGCCGTGACCAACGCAGCTTCATCTCCGGCCAGGCGTGCGAAAATCAGGCCATGACCGGCATGTGCTCGCCAACGTACCTTGAGGCTCTCCTGCTCTGCCGTATGCTCAAGGCTCTCCAACCAGGACGCAACATCAGTCGGCAGCACACTTGCCTTCACGATAAGCGCATTCGCCGCGTCGCTCGCAAGCGTATAGTCTACGGCAACCTGCCGCCAGAGCCGTTCTTCTGCCTCGCCTTGCATGATCTGGACATCGCTGTAGGGGCGCGAGCCTGCCTCCGCCCTGGCCATATCGACAAGCGCAGCGGCCTGTTCGTCTGCCGATTCCGGTTCCATCTCGAAGCGAACCGTCATCACATACAATCCACCTGTAGAGGCGCGGGTAGACTGGGGAGTTGAGTCGGGCTGGTCGAGTGGCCTTGTGGTCGCCCGTAAGCTCATGACATCCAATACGGTTGGCTCCAGGGTCGAGGCGATGACGCGCACTGCCAGATCGCACAGCGGAGCAGGAGTAGAAGCGGTGAGAACCACCGTACGTGATGCAGCTCGTAACGGGTAAAGCCGGAATGTGGCAGCGACAATCACGCCCAGCGTCCCCAATGCGCCTGTGAAAAGCTTGGGCAGGTCATACCCGGCTACGTTCTTGACCACCTTGCCGCCACCTTTGGCGATGGTACCATCGGAGAGTACAACGCGAATGCCGATGATCTGGTCGCGTACTCCACCATAGCGCAAGCGACGGGCACCGGAGACGTTCGTAGAGATGATGCCACCAATCGTAGCACCTGGACTAAGTACGGGGTCGAGCGCCAGCCATTGACGGGCACGAGCCAGGTGCGACTGCAAGTCGACCAGTCTGAGGCCTGCCTGCACTGTGACCGTCATGTCATGCGGTGCATACTCGACTACCTGGTTGAGTCTCGTCGTACTCAACAAAATATCGCCGTCCCCTGGTGGAAGGCCGGTGTTGAGTTGTGTGCCGCCACCTCGCACGATTGCCTTCAATCCCTCACGATTGGCGTAGGCCAGCACCGACGCCACTTCTTGCTCGCTGCCCGGTGCCGCTACGACATACGGCTGCACTCCGGACACGACGTCGCTTTCCGTCGCCAGCTGTACTCCACCGTCTACCAGGGAACCAAGCGTCTCTTGTAAAGACTGCGTGGATACCTTCATCGTGTTCTCCCCTCAGAACCGCTCTGCCAGTCCTGCTAACTCGATCGGATGCGGTTGGTAGGGGCCTGGTACCTCGCCACATAAGCGAGGAGTCGGATAGACTTTGTCGGGGTTGCAGAGATTGTCCGGGTTGATGGCACAGCGAATGAGTTGGTGCGTCGCCAGGTCGGCTTCGGTGAACATCGCCAACATGTGCTGCTTCTTTTCCATACCCACGCCATGCTCTCCGGTAATACTCCCACCGTGGGCCACACAACGACGAATAATCTCGCCAGAGAGTTCCTCCGCCTCGTGCTCCTGACCCGCGATACGCTGATCGTAGAGCACCAGTGGATGCAGGTTCCCATCGCCAGCGTGAAAGACATTAGCGACACGCAGACCCGCACGCCGACTGAGCTCCTCGATCTCGCGCAGTATCTGCGGCAGGGCGGTACGTGGGATCACGCCATCCTGGACGATATAGTTGGGGCTGACGCGGCCCATTGCTGCAAAGGCTGCCTTGCGACCTTTCCACATCAGCGTGCGTTCCTCATCGGTGTGGGCCAGTCGGTACTCGATGGCACCAGCCCGTCGGCAGATCTCCTCGACCCGTTGCAGCAACTGGGAGACTTCGGTGCGCGGCCCATCCAGCTCGACGAGTAGGACGGCCCCCACATCCAGCGGGTAGCCTGCATGGACTGCTGCCTCGCACGCCTCTATTGCCAGCTTATCCATCATCTCTACGGCTGCAGGTACGATACCGGCGGCGATGATACCCGATACTGCCTCACCTGCTGCATCGGTCGTGTCAAAGGAGGCCATTGCGGTCTGCACCGCCTCGGGTTTGCGCAGGATACGCAGCGTGACCTCCGTGGCGATGCCCAGTGTGCCTTCTGAGCCAACGATGATGCCGGGCAGATCATAGCCAGGCGAGTCAAAGGTTGGACCACCCACCTCCATTACCTCACCATCAGGCATGACGAATTTCATGCCCAGCACATGGTTGACGGTGAAGCCGTATTTGAGACAATGAGGGCCGCCTGAGTTCTCGGCAACGTTGCCGCCGATGGAGCATACTTGCTGACTGGAAGGATCGGGGGCGTAGTAGTAGCCATGCGGTACAATCCGCTGCGTAATCCACAGGTTAATTACTCCAGGCTGCACGACCACGCGCTGGTTGGGCAGGTCAACTTTGAGAATCTGCCTCATGCGTGCCAGCGAGATAAGGATGCCGCCCGCAATGGGCAATGCTCCACCGGAAAGGCCCGTCCCTGAGCCTCGCGGGACGAACGGGATATGTTCGCGATGACACACGCGCACGACGGCTTGAACCTGTTCAGTTGAGGTGGGGAGTACAACCAGCGCTGGCACGATACGGAAGTTGGTCAGGCCATCGGATTCGTAAGTACGTAATTGCTCGTGTTTGTCGATTACTCCGTTGGTACCTACAATGTTTCGCAATTCTACAACAATTCGTGGTTCGAGCATAGAAGCTTCCTTTCGGCCATCCGAGGAACCAAGGCAGATATGCATGTGGTAGATAAGTATGTTCTGCGATAAGAGAAATGTATCCGAATAGCAATGGTATAGACTATTGGGGATGAAATGTCAATGCTTTTGGCCTAACTACTTCAATGCGTTCACAACGTCTTGAGCCAGACTTTCTGAGACTTTTTCGTTGTTCTCTACTCGTGAGTGAAAAGTGCATGACTGGCCACAGTCAAAATTGACGTGGATGAGTTTGGCAACATAACCTTCGCGTTTGATAGGTTTCTCAACCATCCGGCGAAAGTGGTTCACGTTTCTGCGCAGGCAAAGCTTGAGGGTGGAAGAGCATGATCAAACGCCCACCCTGTCATCACCCAATACTGGCCTCCATGTATTGACACGGGCACCACGCGCTCACTATCGGTTGAATTGGCAAGAGCGTCTGACGAGCAATGCAAGGATGGAGGGGAGTACTCAGATTCGGATCACGCTCTTTGGGGATTGCTTCGCACGTAGCTGACTACCTCAACCTCTCGTCGATCTCTCCAGGGGGATAGCTCGTTGCGCATCTCTTCTGAAAACGATTTTTTCATCCTGGGTGGTGTACCCGTACATGATTGTCTCGTGGGTGAGGCCGCGCTCCTGCCCTTTGACCCGGTAGTCGCGTAGTCGCAGGCAGGTATTCCAGCTGACATACCCGAAGCCGTCGCCCGTATTGCTATCATAGGGCAGGCCCTGCTCGCCGCGAACGTAGGCACGGCAGAGGGCGCGCCAGTGCCGTTCTTTGAGCGTACCAACAGGAAGCTTTTTCGCCGGCGCAATGGTGAGGGCCTCGCGTACCATCTTGCGGCCAGCCCTGGTAATCTGCACAAACAGGATAGGGCCTCCAAGGGTAGCAGGCTCATATTTGCAGAGCACAAGTCCCCGTCGCTCCAATGCCGCAAACGTCGAACCAGTTCCCTCATCCCGATAGCCAGCGTCTTGAATCTTGCGCAGGAGGGCAGCCCCGGATGCATTGTAGGGCATCCACCGCCATTCTGAAGCCGGCGTGTTATTCCATCGGCCTTGTGAACCAAGCCATTTGACATTGGCCTCCTGCGCCTGATCAACTTCATAGACGGCCTGCAGGTAGTGCTGCTGACGTTTGTTCAGATCTGCCCAGGACATGCTAGCTACTCCTGTGTGCCAGTTGGCCGGTAATATCGTCTTTTTCCCTTGCTTTTACCCAGGAATTGCATCGGGGCAATGAGGGCCTGTATGTCCTCTTTGCTATGGCCAGCGCCGAGCTGCTGCCAGATCTGCCCGTCGTATCGATGGATGATGAAGCGACCTGACCTTATCTCCAAGATATACATGTCACCTGCAATGGGTTGATAGGTGTTTTGATCGAAGTCTGCCATGTTGATTACTCCTCGCTTTCTTCACTCATGCGTTGCACCGTAACCACCGCGTTCAATGCCTGGTACCAGGCTGCGCAAGACGAGCCCATATCGTCGTTGTCGAGTGGGCAAAGTGGCTGCGAAAAGGGAACAATGTCCAGCATATGGCAATGCCCACACGCACCACAGAGCACGCTCTCACAAGCCGGACAGTAGGGCATGCCCGCTAGCTTCAGTGGGATCGTTGGCACGAACGCACAGGCAGCCTCAAAGAATGCCGGATCATCCTGCATGCTCTTCAGATTCCGAAGCCAGTTAATGGCTTGTTCCTGCAATGCCTGATCCATGTTCATTCGTCCTTTCAATCAAGCTGCTCGTCGGTATATGGTTCTATGGTTCGCTCAGACGTCGGGCCTCACCACTTTGATAGAGACGCCTCGGCGCTGTGCCTCCTGCACGATCTTACTTACCTGGTCGTGTATGATCTCGTCCGTGGTCGGGATGTCAGTATGTGCCGGAACATCTACCTGCTCCACGAAGTCGGCCACGTCCTCAATGGTTGGACAATCAGGCACCGAGACAATATAGCTCACCCCTTCGTCCTCGTATGAATTGAAGATGAAAAAGATTGCAAATGAAGCCGTTCCGCTCGTGCCCTGGTGCGTGCGTATGATAAGCGGCGCCACTTCTGGCCGTACCATCTGCTGTGCGACACATTCAGACAGGCAATGACTGCACTGGAACGACGTTTCGGCAACGTTGTAGTGGCCCTGTGCCTGTGCCTTGATAGCACGTCGCCATGGCTCATTCGTCAGATTGATTATCGCCGTACGGTCGATAACACGAAGTTGCTCGATGTAGTTCTCCCACACATACTCGGCCGGGAGCCGCTTACACTGTTGGCACAACCCCCTCTCAGTTCCGCATGGGCGTATCCATACGCAAATGATGCGGCAGGGGAAATTCGGGCGGTGTCTATTGCTTATGTTGTTCGCTACTCCTCTCGTTACTCATAGTTTGACCAATCCTCATGTGCCCGCTCTGAGAGATCCTCTGCGTCAAACCCGCGAGGTTGCTGGCTTTGACCCTTAGGCAGCAACCGTTCCACAAATTCAAGCAGGGCTAGGTCAAGCGTTGGTCCTACTGCTCTGATATCGCCATAAGAAAGAGTATATTCCGTTGGGTAGCTGCTATCTCCAGTGTAGTGAGCAACTGACACTTCAATCCCCATGCGCTTTAGCCGCTCTCGTACATCCTGCTCTTGTTCCTGGTGATCTGCCTGGCGCGTCTGAAATGCAAAGCTGCTGATCCAAGAAAGCGCGTGTTGCTCCTGCTCTGGCGTTGGCTGTAGCGCAATCGCATTGAACAGCGATTGTACGGCGTTCTGTTCGCGCTCCTCTCGTGCTTGTCTCCTTGCTTCGATGTCGTTCCAATTTGCCATGTTCGTTACTCCTTTCAGTCTCTGTATCTTTCGGAAGTAGTGGTTAGTGGAAATCTCATTCAATGCCATACAGCGCAGCCAGATCGTCGGCTGTGCTTATCGCCCTTTGCGCTTAATGCCGAAACGCTTAACCAGCAGTTCGCCATACTTGTTTTCAGCGACCGTCAATTCCTTTGCATAGATACGGGTGATCTTGATGTCAGTATGCCCTAAGTGATCGGCCAGGTCGGTAATCGGCGCTCCACTGCGAACCATACCCACTGCGAATGTATGGCGCAATGCATGCACCTTGCTCGTGGGGAGATGGGCAGCCACGATGTTGGAAATTGTGCGGATGCCTATCACCTGGCCGTTCGTCTCGTTCCTACTATAGCTTATCCAAATCGGCACATCGGGCGGGATGGCTTGCAGATGCTTCCCAAAGCGCGCGTGCAAGTAGTCCAGTAGTACCGCCGATGTGTCTGGGTCTAACAGGTCATGCATCTTCTTATCACCCTTTGCCCTGAACGTGAGCAGTATGCGTGTGTTGGGCGCACGGCCTTGTAACTTCACATGTTGACCGCGCAGGCCCGATAATTCGCTCGCACGTCGCCCGGTATAGAGAGCAACCGCAAGTAAGGCATAATCGCGCAGCCCCTCACTTGTCCCGCGGTCGATGCTATCAAGTCCCTGCTCTATCTCATCAGGCGGGATGGCATTGGCCGCCGCGTCTGCATAGGGCTGTACCTTGCGTCGTTTCACGTCCTTAATCGGGTTTGGTATCTTGAGCTTGTAGGTATTCTGCACGAACGTATAGAAGCTGGATAGGATAGCCAGGCGCTGATTATACATCGATGGAGAGACGGCGCTGCTGGCGTCAAATCGTGCGCTGTTCGTTCCATCTTTCTTTGTGCGAGCTGGTGCGCGGGTGTTTGCCCAGAGGCCAGCAAGCCGGGCGATATCGATGGCATGCCGGCTTATATCCTCTTCACTTTGTGCGGTGATCGGTAGCACGTCAAGGCCTCCGGACGCTAAGAACTGCCTGAACGATTCCATTGTGCGCTCGTATTCAAGCCCGGTTCGTGTTCGTGGGCGATCGTCTATCAGGACCAGGCGCGATCCGCCCGTCGTTTCTTTCTGCTGGATCCATTCAGCGACCGCGCTGTCTATCTTGAACTGGTACAGCACCAGGGCGGTATCTGGCATGGGGGTTACTCCTCTTTTGCGTTTCGCACACGGGCGATTTCGGCCATGATGTTCTTTCTCACTTCAGGATTTTTTATGCGACTCCTAAAGAGAGTCGCTTCCATATGTCTCACAAAGTCAGCTTTCACCAACTCAAACAAAGTCTCTTCATTACCTGCGTCAATTGCATCAAACATAGGTTGTAAGCGTGCTTTTTCTTCCTCAGTTGCTTCAGGTGCTATTTGCCAGGTATTCAATTCATCTTGTGTAAATTCCTTGGCATCTGGCTCGGCTCTCTCATACAGAGCTTCAAACGTGTCGAATGTTTCCCGCGCCGTGTTTGCGTACATATACTGTGCTGGCTACTTAGGATATCCGTTCGAAAAATCGAGGGATTATGCTAGTAAAATCCCCCTCTCCCATTGCCATGACGAAGAGAGAGATGCACTCGCCAGGAACATCGAAAACAGACAAGCCAATGTTCAGCCAATCTTGACGCAGCTGCCTCGGCAACCAAGCAGAGGATTGAGGCGTTCTCCTCGTTTTCTGGAAAGAAAACAGGACAGGGAACGCACTACCCTTGATACGGCCCACCCCATTACGCCAAGTCTGCTTCACTCTCGACTTTGGCCATTTTTGGAGAAAAAGAGGAGGAGAGGTCAGGAGCATGCCTCCCATGGGAATCCTCCCATGCTCAAATCTGAGCTTGACCCGACCTGGCTTATAACGCGTAGCCTTGATTGACCCAATAGTGCCAATCTTCAATGGCTTGTTGGGTCTCGTCATCCACGTGAATACCCTCCAATTGCCTTAAGGGAACAGCAAACTCATGGGGTTTCCAGCGGATCAGCACCAACATATCATGCTCGCATTCCTCCTCAGGAGGCATACCCACGACCTCGACTTCCTCTCCTACTTCCAGGGGCGAAGTCGCGCGGCGAGCGATACAGCGGGCAGTAAAGGGAAATTGCAAGGTGCCTTCAAGATAGTAATACCATCCTAAGGCTTGCTCTTCAGGACCATACGCATCCACGATGATCTCCATGTGGATGCGCTCTTCCCGTTCGTCGTCTTTGGCTGGGCGAGTCATCTACATCCTCCTCTGGTTGAGAACAACCTGCTATGAGTCCAACAGGCTCCGATCTTCCTTCGTTCATGTCACTCCGTAGTATATCAGATGTCGGGTTCAAGTATTGAGAAGCTTTTTCCTTCCCTCTGCGCCATCTGCTGAGCTACCTGCCTGTGTGTGGTTGTGACGCGCCTCATCTCTGACCCTCTTCCTGCTGTTTGTTACAGCCGTTGACTCCTAGGAGGTATAAAAAGTAGAAGATCGTTTGCAGATGGCGATGGCCTACTACGCTTCTCTCCAGGAGGTGCATGCATGTCTTTTCCCCCGAGTCACTCCTCTTGCTCCAATTGTTTGCTGAGGGGTTCACCCGACCGACGTTCTGTCATATGCGGACCCTCGTTTACGGGACCTTGCTGGCTTCGGGTCGATGCACGGTAACAGCAGCCTTGCGAGCTATTGGGCGCGGCGATGAGCGCCATTTTACCGGGCTTTCACCGCGCCCTCAATCGGGTGGTGTGGTCTCCTTTGCACCTGAGCCGCATGCTGCTCGGACTCCTGGTGATGGCGTTCCTGGCTCCTGATGCCCCTTTGAGTTTGCTCATCGATGGCACCGCATCAACGCCGATGGGGACGGCGCATCGCCTACAAGGGTCGCTTCCATGATGCGGTCCGTTCACAGAGCGGACACGTCGTGACCGTGCTATGGGATCCACTGGGTGAGCCTGATGCTCCTGGTGACTGTGCCTTGGTGTCAGCGCCGCTGGGCTTTGCCGGTGCTCAGCGTTCCCACGTTGACTCCAGCGACCAGTGCCAAACTGGGCAAACGGCATTGCACGACGATACAGGCTGCACAGCTCCTGATCTGGCTCGTGAGACGCTGGTTTACCGAGCGCGAGATCGTGTTGGTCGGCGATGGCGGCTTTGCAGCGACCAGCCTGGGTCATATGTGCCGCCACTTATGGGTCCTCTTGTCTCGCGCTTGCTGTTGACGGCACAATTCTACGATGCTATCCCACCTCAACCGTAATCAGCAAGCCAGGAGTCAAGCCCAAAAAGGGTCCTCGCCAACCGAAGCTGATCCAGCGGGTGAAGGACGCTGCGACTGCCTGGCTCTCGCAAGAGATCACCTGGTATGCAGGACAGCAGCTGAAGATGGATTTGATGACAGGCGTAGCGTCATGGCATCGTGATGGAGAAGACCCGCTCCCCTTACTCTCTCGTCCTCTTACGCAATCCTAGCGGCAAGCGCTCTCCGTTTGCCCTCTTCTGTACCGACTCGACTGTTCCTCTGCTCCAAATTGTGGCCTGGTATGGCCCTCTGCTGGAATAGCAAGGTCACCTTTCTGCGAAGTCCGCGCGCATCTCGGCCTGGAAATACAGTGGCAGTGGAGTACGTTGGCCATCGCTCGGACCACTCCCTGCCTGGCTCGGGAGTGTTTAGTCTCGTGGTGCTCATGGCCCATGCCTTGCATCCTGATCATTTGCCAACACGGCAAGCTGCCTGGTATCCCAAAGCCGAACCCACCTTTGTCGATGCGTTGGCCGCTGTCCGTAGACATCTGTGGGCACAACTGAATTCGTCAACCCCGTCTGCTGCTCTGGGTTCCCTCAATTCAACGTCTTCCTTCGTTGACATGCTCGTCGAGATTGCTTGCTAAGGCGCTTAAAAATGTCAAAGTCGAGTCAACACTCACAGCAAAGCCGACGGATTGACAGTAACCATCGGCGAACATCAGCGAACTGCTCAGCAAGCACAACGCGCACAAAAACGAACGACAGTGAACGGCACAGTAACCCGCTTTTTACTTCGGGTAATGATCGTCTGATTCTTGCTTCCTTTCGTTTCTCAAACACTGCTGTACAATAAAATGCTGTACAGCAACCCATACAGCAACGCCGACGAACATCAGCGAAAATACAGAACACGCAACGAACAGAACATGCATATTTCAAGCACAAAAAGGACACGGGCGAACACCAGCGAACAACACAAGTCGAGTCCCCCCTTCGGCAGTGCCGAGTATTTACTTCGAACCCCACCATAACTCAAGCAAGGCTACAAGCGGCTTGAAGCGTTTTTATTTTCACCTCCATACAGCAACAATACAGCAACGGCTGCAACAGCGCTCTTTCCCAATTATCAGTGGGGCAAGGTAGATGCTGAAATGAAGAACCGCAACCGAGCGAAAGCTCCAAAGAGCCCAATACTACTTGTGGCAGATGAAAGAAACAAAAGATACCTCCTATACTCTCGATTTCTGATGCAAAGAAGCACAAAAGCGGACATCAGCAAACAACGAAAGTCGAGTTCCCCCTTTGGCATGCCGAAGATTTTCTTCGAATCCCACCATAACTCAAGTGAGTTTACAAGGGGCTTGAGGCTATTTTGTTTGTGGGGAAACATGCATTTGACAGGAACCAGATCGCTTACGCTTGCACCTCATTCTTTCCAACTTCTTCATATTTTCCCAAAGCAGTATTCAAGCGACTGATCGCGTCCTGCTGCATGCCGAGAAGGACGTGCCAATACACATCCATCGTCTTGCTGATGTTGTTGTGACCAATCAATCCCTGGACCTCTTACGAGTGGATACTTTCTCCGTGTATTGCGGAGCCAGGGCTGCAACACAACCGTCGCGACATATGTAGGAAGAAGTTGGCGATGAAGCACACGAGGTCTGCATCTCATGGCAGCGATGCATCAAGTGAGCATGCATCGTCTTACTGCACCTCACGAGCCGTGTGGAGATGGTGATGAAGATGTGCATCTAGTTCAAGAGGTTTGGATATCCTACACCGTCGCCTGGAGCACACCATCGGCATCTATGGTTTTTTCGCATCCTTCTGCCAGAAAGCCAGACAAGAGCGAGCGCAGGGACATGAACACCGCTTGCTCTGGTGGGAAACAGGGGCGGTGTGCGAGCGACGCTACCGCGATCATGATCGCTGGCACAATCTCCGGCCAGATGCCATGGGTGAATATCAGGTGGGAGAACAACGGGTGCGTTTCTGGCTGGAATGGGATCGGGCAACCATGGGTACGCGAGATCTGGTAGCCAAGTTCAGAACCTACGCGCATTATATGACCTCTAGCGAGTGGTTCAGGGAGCTCGCAGGGCTACCGCTCCTGCTCATGGTGACACCTGGCAAGGAACAGGAAATGCGGATTGCACGCATCGCAACACCCCTCCTAGCCGATGCGCCAGGACTGGTGATACAGACCACCACCGCTACGCGGTTGGCAGATCAGGGGCCGCTTGCCGCGATCTGGTACCAGGTACCTTCGGACAACAAGATACCGGAGAGAGCGTCGCGAAGCCAGTTTTACCACGAATCACATCCTCAGTAAACCATCCTGCCCCTACGAACGTGACCAGACATCGTCTGAGTGGGCACTTCTCGGCACAAACTGCTTTTCGCTCCTTTTGGGGCTCCGTTGCAAAAGGGGGGAGAATAGAATAAACTCTGGCATATTCTTTTGAACAGAGGAGTATCCTACATGAGTAATCCAAGCTCGTTCAAATGGCGTCATTTTGAGCTTGCCCCACTTCGGTGGAAGAGGAAAAGCTTCGGATATCTTACGTGAAGGCATATCAGCATCTCGGTGCAGACGGCACACGTTGAGCCACTCTGTGTCCTTTCTGTGTCCTTTCTGTGTCCTTGAAGATGCTGATTCCACGCTCATCCCCCTATCGTGCACCTTCTGGAACGATGAGAGCAGGGTGGGCTTGCTCAAGCGAGCCGCGATTTTTTTCCAACCAGGGTGGTAGCTTGAGAAGCGTGCCGAGCTGTTCCACCGTTTTGTCGACAGCAAAACCAGGAGGATCGGTCACCGGGGCGCCTCCCGGCTCGTGCGTCACCTCCTCATGAATACGCATGGTTCATCTGATCAGATGGTGACTGATGACCTCTCCTGGTTGGCTTGGAAAGAGGACGGGCAGAGTGCCTGCCTGACGCATCCTTTGCTTCCATTGATAGCGCTGCTGGAGCGTCACACTCAGCAGGAAGGTGACGACCCCCGAGATTGTCGAAACCCACAAAGGGGACGTGCATGCAGCACACAGGAGGCCGACAAAGCTGCCTGCCAGCACGCTATTGATCACGGCAATCATGCCAGCGATATTGAAGAAGACCTGCCACCACGAGAGTGCCATCGCTTCATGGCCCAAGATCCCCTCCCGATCGTCATGCGTGGAGAGGATGAAGTAAGGTTGCATCTGTGGGGCATACTCCAGATAGAGGTGGCGAATGCGGTTGATCCCGCTCGCATAGATGAGATCAGCTGCGCCTGCTTGCAGGACGCGCTCAAAGGTGAGCAGTCCCATCAACCAGAGGGAGGGAATGACGACCAGACTGAACACGAAAAAGGCCGTTCCCAGGTGCGCAATTTGCCCGACAAAGGTGAGCGCGATTAATCCACTGGAGACGGCCCCCACAAAGAGAGTGGAGCGGCCATTGGTTTCTGCCGTGGTCATAGCTCGCCCAGTTTGTAAGGTATAGTGTTCGGTCGTCATGATCGAGACGAGTTGTGGAGAAAGCTCCACAGATCGTTGCTCATTGTTCTGTTGCTCCATCAGTCTCTGTTCCTTTCGAGGACTGTGCTCTTCCCTGTGCTTACAGAAAGAGTGTTCAGTTTGCTTCTCGTGCAACAGTCCTCCAGTATGCTTCGGACCGTTCTTCTCATTCTGCCGCATCCCCAGGTGGCACCATCATCTCAGCTGAAAATAGTAACGCCGACGTATACGTAGCTCTTTTTCATCTGTGGAGGTGCGCCTACAGCACAGGGGCCTTTTTTAGCGAACCATTGAAAAATAGTGATGTGTCTGGTACACCCCTGCAAAAATCTGCTGCAGGAGGTGGCAAGGCATGCCGATCATGCCCTTGTTTCCCTCCCATACTAAGGCAGAGAGACTATGCTCCCGTGCTGATCTCAAGGATGCGCACGCCCCGCATGTCAAGCCAGTAGCGTCCCTTCGCCTGCGCAACGCGGAAGGGCACCGTAGGTCACCGGGTACACATTCGCCGCACCCGGCCCGAGTTGAAATTGGCCAAGCTTCTCTCCCAGGTCGGGCGCGATAGCCGAGGCGTAGACCAGGCCGATCACGTTGGGTTGACCCGCACCCGCGTTGGTGCTGACGGCTCCGCCGTACGAGTGCCCCACCAGCACTGCTACAGGAGACAGTGCCTGCGCCCCTGAGACGAGAGCCGTGCTCGCGGCTCCCACATCCAGGTACGTGAGAAATCTTCGTCGTGTCGAGCGAGGGAGAGCCTCTGACTCCACCTCGGTGTTCGTGGTCAAACGGTTGCGTAATCGCATGGTCATGCTCCTTCTCTGATTGCATTCCTCAACCGGCATGCGGGTGAGATGATCATGCGTCTGTCTACATGCAGTGCACCAGTTGGATGTCTTGCTGTTTCATGATCAACACATGGACATCCACTCCATTCCGTTTGTATGAGAGAAAGACCAGCAATGCCAGAAGGGTTCTTTACGGTATGATCTTCTCAACCAGCTGTCAGCAGCCTACATACTGATCGAAATTCCACCTCTTTCATCCCGTCATGGACACTCTTTCTCTTTTTCCTGCTCGTCCGGCCTGCCACACGCAGGCGCATGAGAGTATCATCTAAGCACCAGCGCGCGCGACCGAACGAGCGACATGCTGCGACTACTGGCCGATCTTCAGCTGTTGCGCGATGAACGCGAGCGAGGTCTCGGCCACGTCACGCCACCCGTGGTCAATGGTCAGTGAATGCCCGCGGTCGGGTATTTCGTGGATCTCCGTCACGCCGGGATTCTTCTCCTGTTGTTTGTAGGAGGCATGGGCGATCGCCCACGGCACGGTGTGGTCGTACTCGCCAGAGATGATCAGTAGCGGTCCACGCTCGGGATTCTCCGTGTCGACTCGGGCTTCCGTCCACGGGTTGAGATTTTCGGTGGCCACCTGGAAGATCGGCACGCCGGAGCCGGGCACCGAGTACGTCTCGTACAACTGGTGGGCTTCGCTCTCGTCGACGGCGTTGGCGAAGGCGTACCGGAACTGCTCGAAGGTCAGCGGAACGGCGCGGGTATAGTTGAGGGGGTTGCCCAGGACCGCCGCCGACGACTTCAGCGCCGAGAGCGGCAGGGGGAGCACGCCACGGAACGGGGCCGGATCGATGGCGACGGTCACGGCGGACACACCCTCGCCAGCCACCATTTGCGCGATGAGGCCGCCGAAGGAATGGCCGATGACGGCGGGCTTCCTCTTGAGCTGGCCGATGGCATCGATGTAGTGATCGGTGACCTGCTTGATGCGCTTGTGGGCAAAGACCTCCGGGTCACCCTTGGCCTCCTCAATGGTTTCCGGGTCATCGGGCCAGACAGGCGCGAGCGTGGTGTAGCCCCGCTCTTCGAACAGCGCGCGCCAGTTGTCCCAACTGCTGGCGAGCAGCCACAGGCCGTGGACGAACACCACCGGCTGCTTGCCCTGCGTGTTGGCGCGGTCGATTTCTTGCTGTTCATGGTTTGTGAGAACTGTCATGTGTAATACTCCTTTGTGTGTGTAGGTTAGGTCAATCGGTCAGATTGTCCCATGCAAATCTTGTCTCTTGGTAGGGAGCTTGCCACACACCTGAACTGTGGCAGGCTCTCTACTCTGTATTGTGCTGCGCCTGTGTCCCTTGCTATCTCAGGGAGATGGCGCATTGTGTCGCCCTGACATGGGGACACTTCTGCTTTCCTTAGAAGGGAAAGAGCGTGGATTTCCATCCACCAGACACAAGTATACCGGGAGAGTCGGGTGAAGTCAGCGTCCATCAGGTGCCGTCTCACTTCCCATCACTTCTCACTT
>Ga0209647_1001725_pt1 | contig 18169 bp, 11 predicted proteins | sample GraSoi_2013_60cm_FD_185827 | JGI IMG/M metagenome (GOLD analysis project Ga0209647, IMG submission 185827) | Grasslands soil microbial communities from the Angelo Coastal Reserve, California, USA - Sample 9_17_2013_60cm (SPAdes) (version 2) | ecosystem: Environmental > Terrestrial > Soil >...
GGGGTGTTCCGGACCGAGCACCTTTGTCCTGATTTGGAGTGCTTGCTGATAGAGCGGTTCTGCCTTGGCGTAGTCGCCCATTTGGTCATAGAGGATCGCCAGGTTATTGAGATTTGTGGCAGTATCGGGGTGTCCCGGACCGAGCACCTTTTTGTTGATTTGGAGCACTTGCTGATAGAGCGGTTCGGCCTTGGCGTAATCGCCCATTTTGTCATAGAGGAACGCCAGGTTATTGAGACTTGTGACAGTGTCGGGGTGTTCCAGACCGAGCACTTTTTTCCTGATTTGGAGTGCTTGCTGATAGAGCGGTTCGGCCTTGGCATAGTCACCCATTTTGTTATAAAGGAACGCCAGGTTATTGAGACTTGTGGCAGTGGCGGGGTGTTCCGCACCGAGCACCTTTTTCCGGATTTGGAGCGCTTGCTGAAAGAGCGGTTCGGCCTTGGCATAATCGCCCATATGACCGTAAAGCTCCGCCAGGTTATTGAGACTTTGGGCAGTGTCAGGGTGTTCCGGACCGAGCACCTTTGACCGAATTTGGAGCGCTTGCTGAAAGAGCGGTTCGGCCTTGGCGTAGTCGCCCATATAGGCATAGAGGAACGCCAAGTTATTGAGACTTGTGGCAGTGTCGGGATGTTCCGCACCGATCACCTTTTTCCGGATTTGGAGCGCTTGCTGATAGAGCGGTTCGGCCTTGGCGTAGTCGCCCATATGACCATAAAGCTCCGCCAGGTTATTGAGACTTGTGGCAGTATCGGGGTGTTCCGCACCGAGCACCTTTGACCGGATTTGGAGCGCTTGCTGATAGAGCGGTTCGGCCTTGGCGTAGTCGCCCATCCTCTTATAGAGACCCGCCAAATTGTCGAGGCAGCTGGCGGTGTCGGGGTGTTCGGGCCCCAGCGTTCGCTTCGTCATGGCCAGGAGTTTTATCGCGAGCGAAATGGCCTCCTGATACTTCCCCTCTTGATACAATTTGTTGACTTGCTGATTCAATAGGCCCGGATCATTATTTCGTGCGATCGAGCTTGGACCCTCGACAATGAAGAACAACAATCCCGCGAGTAGAATGAGCCATTTAGCTGGCGTCTGAACCATAAGCTCTCAGAGAGACACGGGGTTTGGTCTTAGGACCGTTACAACTCTAGGCCCCGAGCATGTAGCCTAGCAATACGTCATTTTGCGTATGGGCCGTACACGTCTTGTTAACCCCATCTGGCGATGGGAGTAGGATTTGAGAAGGAATTCGGGGCGCTAGAGAATGCAGGCATCGAGAACAAGCCTCGGAGGAAACGCCGGAGCCGGGAACAGATCGCGGAGTTGGTGCGGGAGTTTAAATCCAGCGGGCTAACCCAGCGCAAGTTTAGCAGTTTAGCGACAATCGCGGGATCGCATTAAGCGAATTACAGCGCAGTCTGAAGATCGTGCCCTATGCCGGGTGGCAGACTATGCCGGGTCGAATGAGGCTGCTCCTCTGAGCCGGCTGTGTTGGGCCCGGCATAGTCTTAAGGACGTTCCGGCTTCACAAAGCGCGGAGGAAGTTTAGCAGTCGGTCGCCAGGGCGGAAGCGGCAAGGCACACCTTTGGTTGGCTGAGTGCGTTCCAAGATCTGCTCCTTGATGACGAGGTTAGCATCCAGATAGACTTGCGTGGTTTCGACAGACTCGTGCCCCAGCCAGAGGGCGATCAAGGATCGATCAATACCAGCTTGGAGCAATTCCATGGCTGCGGTGTGCCGACTATGTCTTCAGAGACATAGCCGACACTATCTACCCTTCCTGACTATGTCGGGCGATTCGCTGAGGCTTTCCGCGACGCGATCTGGAATCTCCCGGCCAAATCGGCAGAGGCACTCCATTACCCGACATAGTCAGGAAGGGTAGATAGCGTCGGATAGAATGGGGAGAGAGGTTTGGTCTGCGGAGCGCCGGACAGCCTTTTTGGGCCTTGCGAAGAGTCAGCGCAAAACGGCGGGCCGCACTGCGGCGCGAGAGCGGTTTGCCGGCACGATTGCCAAAGATCGGCTGGTTGGAGGCGATTTTGTTTTCGCGGCACCATTTTTGAATCTGCCGGTGGGTTTGAAACCAGAGAGGAACGTTGCGTTCCTTGCGTCCCTTGCCGTGTAAGCTTACCACGCGGTGCTGTCGCTCGCTGGAAAGAACGTTTTCGAGCGGAGCGCTTGCGGGGCTTTATGCCCGGCATCGTGGCGAAATTGTCTCCGAGGAGCTCATCCGCCAAGAAGCCAGGATTCTCAACGCTACTAAGCAACCGCCTCCTGACGGTTCGACTCATTGGAGCACCCGCAAATTGGCTCGGCATCTGGGCGTTTCGCACAGTCGAGTCGCCCGCGTCTGGACTCGCGCCGGGATTCAGCCCCATCGACTCCGGCGCTACATGGCCAGCACCGACCCGGAGTTTGAATAGAAGGCAGCCGACATCATTGGACTTCACCTCAAGCCACCGCTTAACGACTAACGATTCAGAACAGCAATCCGAAGAACAACCTGTTACTAACAAAGGATGCGCCTATTCTTCGTACACAAATTTTGACAATATCTCTCGAGAAAATCGTGGCGTCGCAAAGCCTAATCGACGCGAGATTGCTGTTAAACGCAATCGACAGGATAACTCAAAATACAAACCTACCAATTATAGCGGCCGCAGTTCGCAGCTGTCGGTTGCCGAAAATCGCTAAAGAATAGAGGGGCCTTCCAATCGGGAACGTCCCAATCAAAAATAGGGGAGAGATCTATTGCTTCGAATTACGACTACAAGCCCTGTGATTACGTCACCGTCTCTGACGACAAATCTGCTGCTGAGCCGCGAGCAGTCTACGAGTAATACGTAATTGTACGTATATTCATGTGGATTGTTTTGGGGTAAGAGAAAAGGGAAGGCTGGAAGATCTGCCTGGCCTAGTGGAACTAACGGTGGCAAGACGCGGAAGGAACATTGCGAGGTTTTTCATTGCTCCCGATTAATTGGATTTGCTATAAATAAACGTAACGCGAAGGGCAGCTTAGCTGTAAGCCCTACTATGAGATTCTCAAGCACCGCAGTGCGACTGTTTCTTACAGTCGCTGTCAGTGCAGCGCTACTATCGAGCGCGCGCGGGCAGGCCGCTAATCAGGCTGAGGCGGCCAGGGAAACCAGCCGTGTCCGCGGCCCGAGCCCGTTTCAAACGGGGGTCGGTCCGGGTGAGCAGGCCGTTGTGGCCGGCGAACTTCCGCAGCGCCAGGAATATGGCGAACTGAAAGTCCTCTACAATGCGCGTCCGCTACCGACGTTCTCGTTGCAAGCGTTCTCGGGAGCTTTCTACACCTCGAACGCCGCGCTGCTTCCACCGAGCCGCGAGATTGGGGACTGGTATTTTCAGCAGGGTGTTGCCCTCAATTGGTCCAAGGGCATCTTCCAGTCCACGCTTTTCCCGCATGCCTCTTTCTATCAGTCCTGGTTCGAATACGCGAGGCCAGGGGTTACTGGAATCGGAAACTTCTCCGCGATGGACGTCGACGTTGGAGTTACTTATGCGCTTAGAAAGCTGGCGAATATCGCGGTGTCCGTCGATTACGTGTATGAACGGCTCGCGGATCTCGGGCTCGACAACGAGATTTTTCATGAGAATCACTTGGTACTCGGGCTTAATAAAGTCTTCTTCGTGTCCCGGACGCAATCCGCGTTCGTCCAGGCATTCGGTGACATCTCGCTTCAGACAGCACCGTTGGTAAGCGAGCGGAATGAATACGGCGCGGGTATCGGCTACGCGATCGACTGGATTCCCGAAGTTACCACCACGTTCTCTTACCGCTACGCGCGATATGACTATACCGCGGGACCCCGTCAGGACAATAATCACTCGTTCGCGGTTTCTCTGGTCTGGCGCGTCAGGCCTTGGATTTTCCTGCAGCTAGGCGGGAATTATATCCTCAACAATTCCAACTTCAGAATCTTTAATTACCATGTGTTCACGGGAGGACCTAGCGCGGCGGTAAACATCCAATGGTAAGCGGTGGGGCGTCGTGAACACCTACGGCGGGAGGCAGTCATGCGAAATAACTGGCGAAGAAGTCAACTCGTGCAGATTGGCTCAATGTTAACGGCACTGTTGGTAGTAACCGCAGCACATGCAATTACCGCCCCCATTCAGACCTCGCGGGGAGTGGTCCGGCTGGGCAGTAAGACGCAGGCAAACGTCGATGCGAACCGTTCCAGCGTGGCACTGGGCCAGGGAATGGTCATGGTCTCCTCCAATCCTGGAGGTCTTGGCCGGGCGACGATTGGAGTCAGTTTTAACGGGGCGCCGATGCTCGCCAAAGTGCAAGGGACAGCCTTAGTGGCGTTTCTGCCCGGGGCGTTCATCGAGATCACCGAGGTGGAGGGACGCACCTACCTGTTCCGGAAAGGCAGCTTCGGGGAAAATGTGGCCATTGATGCGGGAAAAATGCTGTTGGTGAAACCGGGGGCGAATCGGCTTCCGGACACCGCGGATGTTAACCTGGACTATCTGGTGAAGCACTCGCCGATGTTGAAGGGTAGCGTTAACCTGGCCGCTTGGCCCCTGGTCGCGCGCGCGATCGACAAGCAATCGAAAAACCACTACCTCAAGCCCACCCCGATCTATTTTGATGGGGCTGGAACGGATGCGCTGGTGGCGGGCAAGAAGGAGGAAGTGACTTCGGGCGGTGAGAGCGTCGGGGTTGAAAGGAAACCAGCCAACACTTCCTTAACCGCCACAGAGGCGGTCGAACAGATTCCAAGGCGGTTTGCCCCGGAGCAGCTCTTGGCATCGCTCAGTAGTACGGGTAGTGCAGGGGTGACCACCGGCGGCGGAGGCGGGCCGCCGGGTGGCGGAGGCGGGCCGCCGGGTGGCGGAGGAGTGGATGTTTCGGGCGCGCCGGCATTAACGACGGTCACAGCAAATACCGGGACCGATATTCCTCCCTCGCGAGGCTTCCTTGAACAGTTCAGGGCTCTCCAGGACGGCATTACCACAGCTTGGTTTCCCATCGGCTTCACGGGCGACCGTGAGAAGATCGTCAGCGGTCACGACGGCCTTGACGATCCTGATCTGCAAGCCGCGGGAATCGCACCGCAGAAACAGGAGGACAGTCCCCCAGGGCTCGTACAAGGCGTCGCCCCGGGGCATGCGGGGGGATTCACTAACTTAGTTTTCAAAGAGGCTCGAATTGCTGATTCGCAAGCCGCGAACTTCAAGATTAGTTCCTTGGGCGAGACATCGAGTGTCGTCCTGAAATTCTCTCAGGCAGAGATACCTTCAGATATTCTCAATATGGATCAATTCAACCAGGCATTTCATCTCACCCCCCCCGGCAAAGGGGACCCGCCCAACAGGGTCGTCGTAAACGTCAACGCACCAACGAAGGAGCAGCCCTTCGGCAACGATTTTCACGGTAATCTTATGCCCATTGACCAGTTCTTTAGTTCGTCAATACGAAAGATGCCTCGGCGAGAGCTGACGATGACTGTACCGGCGGGCCAGACGGTCACGATTTCGGATCCCGGCTTCTTTGCGAGCGATACGCCCACCAAGCCTGGCGTATACGGGCAGGGGCAGGGAAATTTTGGGGAACAGAAACATGGAACGCTCTACGGGTTGGCACAGCCAACCTTCATGGGGTCGGTGTTCGTCCAGGCCAGCGGTAAGGGAGTGAGAGTTGAAGTCGGAGATCGGATTGTACGCGATGTCACTGTGACGGAGTTTCTGGAGCACGAGCAAAACCCGGAGATCTCGGATGAGACCTTCCCCGGCCTGGAGGCCTCTCCAGATATGGATGAGAACCCCAAAAAACCGAGTCAGATAGTGGTAGGAGAGCATCTTGTCAAAGGGGGGTTTACGTTTGGCTCGGATAACCCTGGGGTGTTCAGCCTGCAGGCTCCGGCTCCGACCGGTTCCTTTGTTAAAGCTTCGGTTCTCGGTACAACTCCCAGTTTCAGGATACAATCTGACGGGCCGCTGCAAATTTCTGACCCCGGGCCTCGCGTGCTGACAAGCGTGGAAGTGGTCTCAAAACAGGACGTTGGTGTTCGATCTACTTCCAGCGACGGCGAACTTGTGTTCAACAAAGCGGCTCTTCACGCCGGCCGAGGGATTACCGTATCCAGTGCGAAGAGAATCCGGTTTGAAAACTCGTCCCAGTTAAACGCGGTGACCGCTGTCGTCATGCAGGGTGCCGGGACTGCTGGTCTCGAGGTGGTGAACTCAACGGTTAATACGCCGCAGGGTCAGGTACTGATCGACCAGTTCAATCGGATTCAAATGGACAGCGCGCAACTCACGGCTTCGGTCATCAAAGCGCGCGTGATCGGGCCCAATGGTGTTCTGCAGATTACCAATTCGACCCTTAGCGCGGGGACATTACTGCGTCTTTACGCGGAAGGTTACCGCGGAACAGTCGAGTTCGCCGGCGCGGTCAAACTGGGTGGACACACGATTGACATTGCGGGAGATACCGTTCGGGTAAAGGCAAATGGTAGCGTAACCTGGACCGATCCCAAGGCGATGGCGACGGTGTACGCCAACACGCGCGACTACAACAAGGCCGGTTTCGGTACGATGGAGAACCATCAGCAAAAGCCGTTTGGGGCGCGGCCTCCATTTTGAGGCGGCTGAACCACCCAGCGGAGACAGAGATATGCACCGCTATTTGTCTGGGATCGGGGCGTTCTTCGGGGTGATAAGTCTCGCCTTAGCCTGGACTGTAGGTACCCTCGGCGCTGAAGACCCTAAAGATCAGGCTCTCTACCGCGAAGCCGCCGGAGCCGTCGGAAAAAAGGAGTGGGACAGAGCATCCGCTGCCTTGGATCGCTGGTTGGCGTGGAGGACAAAACAGTATGGTGCGCAGTCGAAAGAGACAGGTGCAGCACATTGGTATTGTGGAGAGGTTTACGGCAAGGCTGGGCAACACGGGAAGGCTATTGAAGCCTTCCAGCGGGCCTCCACAATCTTCAGGGTCGATCCGGGACCGCGGTCGAAGGAGGTAGGATTGCTTTTAACTGCGATTGCCGACGCGTATAACGCACAGGGACAAGGTGGCGAGGCTATCGCTTCGCTTCGTCAGGCTTTGGATATTCTCGAGGCGAACCCCGGGCCGGAGAGTCCAGAAATCGCGACCTGTTTGAACAAGCTTTCGCTGTTGTTGCTGTACCGGGACGCGTTTTATGAAGCCGAGCCGCTCATGCAAAGAGGATTGAAAATCCGGGAGAAGCTCTACGACGAGCAATCGAATCCCGATTTGGCGGCGAGCCTCGGTAATGTCGGGCTGCTTTACTTCCAGTTGGGAGCGTATGAGGAGGCGAAAGAACCTTTGAGCCGTGCGCTCGAAATATACAAAAGGCTGACTGCAAAGGACGCGGCGTATCTGTTAGGCGCTTCGAACGTCCGCCGCACGCTCGCTTCGCTCTACGCCGCTCAAGGGAAATCCAACGAAGCGGAAGATCTGTTGCGGCAAGTGATAGCTGATATAAGTAAGCGGTTTGGGAGGGATTCGACCGAGGCCGCTGACGCCATGGTGGCTCTGGCAGGGCTTCAGTTGAATGGAAAGCGCTTCAAGGAGGCTGAAGGTTGGTTCACCAAGGCTTTGGAAATCCAGTCCAAAAAGCTTCCGGCCGGGCACGAGAAAATTCTGCGCACTCGGAATTCTCTGGCGATCTGTTTTCAGTACCAGGGAAACTACGCCAAGGCTCGGCGGATGCTCGAGGAGATCATGCCAGTCTGTCTGGAAAAGCTCGGAAGGGACCATCCGCTGACGATCACTGTGAGCCACAATCTTGGGATGACTTTGGTCACGCTCGGAGAGAAGACCCGCGCCCGAGAACATGCCCAAGAATTTCTGAAGCTCCTGAGTGAGAATCTTGAAAATGTGCTTGCCTATTTTCCTGAGAATCGCCGACTTGGTTTCGTCCAGAACATGGCTTTTAGTCCGTACGATCTCGCGGCCACACTGGGCGATGGTCCGCTCACAGCGGAGGCTGTACTGACCTTCAAAGCTGCTGTTCTCGAAAGCGTGGCGCGAGATCGACGGCGGGCTTTACTGGCGAGCGGCTCCGACAATGCCAAGCTGGTCGAGCAGATCAATGAGCTGCGCCAAAAATTCCTCGAAGCCCAACTTGCCGGTGACACGCAGCATACGAGAAACCTTGCCGCCGTGCTCGACGAAAAAGAGAAAGAGCTATCCCGCAGCCTCAGAGAAGAAGGGACTTACCGGCCTTTGCAGCAAGTCGCCTGGTCGGATGTCGTTTCGAGACTACCGGCAGACGCCGTTTTGCTAGAGTTTGTTTTCTACAACAAACATCTTGGAGGGGCCGGCGGGTGGCGGGGCTGGTGCGGCGCGGTAGCATTGGCTCGTGAGCGTGAGCCTGTCTTTAGAGACCTTGGTCCTTCCGAAGAGATCCAGAGGTCGATCGGCAGCTATCTGGATGTTGCTGCCGGAGATTCCGCAAGGGACGACGCGGCTTCGCAGAACGCCAAGACCGAGACGGCTTGCCACGACCTTTTCGATAGACTTATTTCGCCCTTTGCCGATGTCATGCCACGGGATGGATCCCAGCTATTCATCTGCGCTGACGGCCAGCTCAGCTTTGTCAGTTTCGCGACGCTGCTCGATCACAACGACCAGTTCATCGGGAGCCGCTTCCAAGTATGCTACGTCGACAGCGGGCGGGTTTTTCTTGAGCGATCTGAGTCACAAAAACCGCAGTCACGTATGATTACTCTTCTCGGTAATCCGGATTTTGAAAATTCAGATGCTGGCGTCGAAGCAAGTACTGTACTGGCAACGGCATCCCGCGGCGTGAACAAGGAGGAGCTGCGGATGGGAGTGAGCCGAGATATTTCTAGCTTAGCTGCCGTTCGCTTCAATCCCATTCCGGGCACCGCTGAAGAAGTCGAGGCGATCGAAGCTGTTTTTCGTCAAAATGGTTGGCAAACGCAACTGCTTCGGGGCAGTGAAGCTACGGAAGCCGGGCTCCGGGCCGTTGTTCCGGGAGCGAACATCGTTCACTTCGCCACCCACGGCTATTTCATAGGCGAGTTTAATGTCGGATCGCACGCACACATTTCGAATCCGATGTTTTGTGGTTGGCTTGCGTTGACCGGGGCGAATGCGACCCTCCGGGCCTGGGAAAAAGGCGAGGTGCCGCTGCCCGCGAACGATGGCATTTTGATGGCCGCCGAGGTAACCGGTCTCGATCTTAGTGCTGCCGAGCTTGTCGTGTTCAGTGCCTGCGACACGGTCAAGGGAGAAGCGCGCAATGGTGAAGGTATTCTGGGGCTCAGCCGCGGAGTCGCATTGGCGGGGGCTAAGAACCTTCTGCTCACAGCCTGGCAGATTCGAGACAGGTATACTGTCGGGTTCATGAAGCTGCTTTACGCATCCATTCTCGCCGGAGATAACCCAGCGACGGCACTCAACAAAGTCCAGGCCAGCGAATTAACGAAACTGCGAAAGCGGTATGGAATGTTTTTAGCTGTGCATTTAGCGGGACCATTTCTCCTAACATCTTTGAAAAATTAGTTAAGCATCACACGTGCGCGGATGACTCTGCCTGCAGCACGATCATCTTTCGGGCGCGGGGCCATTATAGACAGCATCGCATCCGCCAATACAAAAGATATCTCAAATGCGCATTGGAGCGTGTGCTCCAGAGCCATCCCACGCTTCTTGTCCGGTTCGCCGTTGAGGCCAATCACCTCAAACGGCGCAACGATCACTAACCATCCAATATTGTCGAGCGGAGCTTCAATTGACTGACGGCGTCTTGAATGGTCGGAAATTTGAGTTCTAAGGGTAAGTGATTGCGAGACCCGAGCCGAGCTTTCCCAGTGGGATCGATGGCTGCTATCGCTCGATTCCATCGAGTTTGGTCTCAAAAATCAGTCTGGAGAGTCGAACGGCTCCGTCACAGACGAAGCCTGCATTGGCGAGACAAATTGTGGCAGCGGTTTGTTGGGCATAGCGGTTTACTGAACGGATAAAAACTTTTTCAGCCGCTCTATAGTTCTTCGTTTGGCCGAGAGGGAATAATCGGCCCACCATTGATAGATACAGGTATTCGGTACTCCGAGCCGGGTAGGGATCTGGTTTTTGGTGTAGCCTCGTTTCAGGGCTAGGTGCTTTAATTTATAAATCAGCCGCTGAAAATGTTTCTTCTTTCTTGCGTAACGCTCTGGTCTGCGCTGGTACAAAGATCTTCCCGGGGACATGCCGATTATGGGCACAATTTGCTCGGTCCTGGCAATTCGGAGAGGAAAAAAATGCGACCGAAAGATCGACGGACGGGAAACCAGAAGCGGCTACTGGCTCAGGCAGGGCAGATGTGATAGGCGGATTCACTGCAGACGAGGAAAAATGCCGGGTGTTAGGATAGCCGAAAACTTGTGAAACGCGCTCTAATTGAGTTTTAAAGCGTCGTTTCCTCGTTGGTCGTCACTTCCAATTTCCAGGGCAACAAGGATACCCTGTTTTCAGATCCGTGTCTCGAACCCTGATTAAAGCAATTGACGAATACGTCAAAAGCGCGACGACCTTGACTCCAGAGTTATTTCCACTAGGGCTGCATAGCCGCATTGTGCGAAAACGACCAAGAAGAAACAACATTAAACAACCAGATATAATGGTGTATTGATTGCGATTTTTATTCCGACTAGGCGTATTTTGGATGACTAATGCGTCGTAGTCGTTGCGGGAGAACCAGAGAAGCGGGTGAATGGGATCGAACCCTCGTATGCAGTCTGGCAAATTGCCGTTCTGCCACTACAAAGCTTTCTCCACCATCACATTGACCTGTCCTAAAGCTCGCGATACAAGCGGACGCGAGAACTACGATCGAGGCTTGCGGCCTTTTCGGCGCAAGCCCATGACCAGGCAGTAAGCAAATCCGTTGAACAGAAGCCTGAGATCATACCGGGACAGATACTTTCTGGATCGCAGTTCAACAAACCTCTGGCCAACGAACCTTTGGTCCTCTGCCCTTTGAGCCAAAGACCTCAGGACATGCGGAGATTTCCTATGCGGCGATCGAGAGAGACCTTGGATCGAGCGACGCCTAAGAAGATCCGCCTAAGGGAGAAGGAAACTGGACGAATATAGTTCGTACAAAACAAATTGTGTTCACTTACTACAAAGGGATCCCAGGCTCCAAGTTTCAGAATTCTTTTCGAAATACTTCGGTGCTCCGGTTACGCGCCGCGACTATTGCCGCACGGCGTTGGATCCAGGGTATCTCCTAATCTAACCCTTTAGTGCGGTCGAATTCTGAAGCAAGCGCAGGAAAACTCAGCTTCTGACGGAGGAACGAACAGTATCGAGCGCCGGCTTAGGCGGCATGCTGGGAGGTAGGGCCTCGGATCCGAGATGCCGAAGAAATACTGAAACTTAAGGCGCTCATTCCATTTGTAACTTTGTGAAGACCAGGCGCACGAGGATGAGTAGTTTTATCAGCCAGGCTCCTTATGTTGGCCTGGGCCAGGTCTAATATTCAACACAAAATATTCAAATGTGGTGAAGATTTGACATGCCCCTCTCGATCCCTCCCAGACCATATTGCCCTGCTGACGGGTGAAGAGACTCTAAAAGCTGTTTCGCCAGAAAATGTATTGCAGTCCTTCTATACCTCATCAAGTGGGCGCGTGTGATCACATTCCGAGGACGTATTCTAAGACAGTTCGTTAACGATCTGGGATGTATTGCTTCAGACAATCAGACGAATTATTCACGTTCCAGACAGCCCAGGAATCAGCGGCCAGCTGTCGTCGCAGAGGACGGAACATCACTCCTTGGTGGGGAGTTTTTTTATTTGTTCCGGAAGCAGGGCGACTCCTAATTCGGCTGCGACAAAACTGATCACGGCTGGTTCTCGATCGGCGTCTTGCAGGATTCTTGGGGTGAACCCAGCTTCGCGGCATCTATCAATCAGCCACTCGTTCGAGCCAGGATACGTTTTTGCAGATATTCCGACAAAAAACATCGGCTCCAAATCCTTGAGATCTATTTTGGGCTTCTTGGCGAGCGCATTTCCTGCTGCCACAGCTACCATCATGTTGTCATGACCAACGCAGGCCCACCGCAGCTCTTTGCCGATTGAGCCTGTTCGAAAACAGACAAAACCCAGGTCAATCTGGCGCTCATCGAGGGCGCGGTATTGTTCGGCCGGCGTCATGTCGAACAGATTCAGCGCGGTCCGAGGATATGCTTTGCGGAATGCCCCGAGCGTCGCAGGTAGCAGGTCGTGGTAAATGTTCGCAACGTAGCCGATGTTGAGTTGCCCGGATTCGCCCCGGCTCAAGCGTTGCACCGCTTGCACGCTTTGCGCGCATTTGGCGAGCAAACGCCTGGCGTCCAACAGAAAGGATTCCCCTTCCTGAGTTAAAGAAATCCGCTTCCCGGAACGATCAACGAGCCGAACTTCAATTTCCGCTTCTAAATCTTTGATCTGGCGCGTGAGTGATGGTTGTGCCAAATGCAGGCTTTCTGCCGCTTTGGTAAAGCTCAATGCTTCAACAACGGCGACGAAGTACCGCGAGTGCCGCAGTTCCATGATCCTCCATTCGAGAGCTAAGGACCGGCAACGGCCAATCTCCTACGGAGTGTCAATCCGCAGAACGTAACCTATACACAAACTAGCAGAACGGCTCGGGTTTGAGCAATACGTATAATTGCGTACAGCCTGTTTTTCGAACCGCGCTCGGTGATCTCGAGCGAAGCATCACGGCCGATCTGCTTCACGACGAAATGGGAGACTCTTTCCTGGAAACGGATGCCACGCGAATAACGGCTCCTACCGAGGGAAAGAAACCCCATAGCTAAAAGCTATCCGTATCCCAGAAACGAGGTATTGGCGGAATACCGGCGGAGACGCGACTGCTTTCTAGGATGAATATACTGCTGTCGGCAGTTCGACGGTCCAGATGGGTGAGAGACAGGAGTTTGCGGAACTTGGACACTGAAGCCGCACAGTTATGTGCTGGTGTGCCATGCCAGTTTTCATCTTGGAAACGGTTTTCATGAAACGAAATGCTTGGGCCGTTTTAGAGCGGTGATCTCAAGGATGGCAAAGGCGTCATAACTACCAAGAGCGGCGCCCTTTCACGGAGCCAATACTTCGCGAACGACAATTATAAGCGCGTGACTGACCCCGTCGAAAATGCCAGTTCCTCTAAATCCGGCAAAGCCTCCAAGAAGGATACATGGGAAGTTCTGGAGTCCATCTCCAAAATCATTGCTGCTCTCGGTATTCCGGTAGTACTTGAAGTGGGCGGCTGGACCATTCAAGGGACGGTGTCTCAACAGACAGTGAGCAAAGATTACGTATTGCTCGCGACCGATATCTTAAAGACAAAACGAGAAGCGGGTGAGGACGGCGGCCTTCGCAAACGGGCAGTAGATTTACTGAACCGCACCAGTCCCGTGCCGTTAGACGAAGCGACCGCGCAACAGTTGATCAAGGGGACGATAACAATTCCTTCGTCAATACTCAGTCAAATCGGCAGTACCCCTATCTTAGGGATCGACTCAGCCATTACCTTTGAATCTGGAATGGTAATAGATTCCTACGGAGCCTACCACGCCTTTCACCCGGACGATAAATCAGGTCTTGATATCCTTCACATGGCTGGTCAGCCGGGCAATTGGTGGGGCTTGGTAACGGACAACGGTCTGCCGAGCGGCAACCCTGTCATCCAGACCGCCAGTGACCCGGCACCGGGTTTTTATGTTTCCACCACGGTCTTAGAAGATCCAAGTCGTGATCGAAAGGACCCGCGGCGTTATGTGAACTCCGAGGCCGTGAATTACATCGTTATTCCTGGCCATCTAGATGCCAAGGTAAACAACCAAATTGCCAAACTGGGCGACTTCGCTGTGGTCATTCGGCCAGAAATCAAGGCTCCTGCATACGCGGTCGCTGCGGATATAGGACCCCGTAACCGAATCGGTGAAGGATCTATCGCTTTGGCCAAAGCCCTTGGAATTCCCTCGGATCTCAAGAATTCAGATCCAAAGAAACAGGGTATTGCTCAAGGTATTCTTTACATCGTCTTCCCTGGAAGCGCTCAAGGCTGGCCGCTCTTACAACAAGAAATCGATCGGCAAGGTGCTGCGCTCTTTTCCAAATGGGGCGGAATAGACAAGGCAAAGAAATCTTTTTCCGCAACTCACCTGGCGGTAACGGCATCGGCTCCTGAAAGGGCCATCGCGCCATGATGATGTTAAGTCATGTATTCTGTGTTCGATGGACCAACGAACGGAACAACTCTTGGACTTAGACCGTCGGGCAAAGCTGGAAAACTCCAAAAAATCGCCGCGCAGGCGAGATACGGCACGCTCAGGGTATAGTTTAAAGGCATCGATTACAAAGAAACTTCGAGGAAGTAATAGGCTTACCAGCACACCCGTGGTCAGTCCCGGCGCCCATATCGAACCAGAAGGGTGCGCCCATCGGAATCGCTAGAATGGAGATGAAAAATCGAGCAACTTTGAGGCACTGGCACGCGCCGTCGATAGAGTCCATCGAGGCTTCTGGAGATCTATCTCCCCGTGGAGCTCGTTGCTCGTTGGGAGGGAACAACTGCAGATCGCCTCGACCGTCACAATTGTTCAACTTGACGTTCCGAGAAAGGCGCTTGGGATAAGGCAGGGTGATTTCATCAAGGCGACTGTGATCGCCACATGAATTGCACAATCTTCCGGTTGTTCAAGACGAACCTCTCCAGGAGCGCAAAACCATGAACGCAAAATTGGAAACCTCCGAAAATTCCCGCGCAGACGAATTACGCCTATAGCTTAAAGGCATCGGAAACCAAGAAACAAAGTATTGGGCGAGCATCTGCGACGGGACGATTGGAACAAGGTTATTCGTAGCTGTGTCAAGTGCGCAAGTTGCTTTCGTCATCGTACTTTTCCTGGTTGTGTCGACCAAGCTAACTCGGGCTCAGGATCTTTACGTCATTGAACGCGACGACCTTTACGGCTTTAGCGCTAAGTCAGGCAAGCCACTCATTCCGCCGAAATACGGTGCCGCGAAACCTTTCAGTGAAGGGCTCGCAGCGGTTTACGAGAACGGCAATTGGGGGTTTATCGACTCAACAGGGAAAACCAAAATCGAACCTGATTTTTGGGATGCGGACAACTTTTCTGACGGACTCGCGGCCATTCGCAAGGGGGGCTGGGGCTACATCGATCGGACCGGAAGAATAGTCGTCCAGCCTCGATACTTGCAAGCGCGCCGGTTCTCCGAGGAGGTAGCACCGGTTAAAGCGGAGACCGGGTGGCTTTTTATCGACAAAACTGGAGGGCCAGTACTTGACCTGTCCGGGTTCGAGGACGCGATGAATTTCAGCGCGGGACTTGCTGCCGTACAAGTCGGCGGTAAGTGGCGCTTTATTACTCACGAGGGCAAAAAGCAATTCGACCTTGAGTTCACGAAAGTGAGTAACTTCAACGAAGATTTGGCAGCCGTTCAGGAAGAGGAGAACGGCAAATACGGCTTTATCGATCGCTTCGGGCACTATGCCATACCGCCCGTTTTCGATGCCGCTATGTCGTTTTCTGAAGGGCTGGCTGCTGTTCGCTTAAATAAACGGTGGGGCTATATCAATAAGAGCGGCGAGATGCGGATTCCAAATAATTACCCGCTCTTTGCGGACGACTTTGTTGGCGGCCTCGCTGTCGTCAGTGACCCAGTTCATGGCGCGAAGATGTACATCGACACCGATGGCAAGCCGCAATTTTTCAAATCAAGTGAACCGCCCGACACGGAACGAGGTGGCTACCCCGCGTGTTCGGTAAAGCTCTCTTCCGTGCCTCCGGGGGCAGAGGTCTACCTGATTCCGGCCTACATCTGGGACCAAGCGGACCGAGGTCGGTCCGCGCCATCCCAACTTAAAGGTTCTGATCTTAAAGCGTATCTAGATGAGCATTTTGAATTCCAAGTTAAAGAGGGTCAAACTAACGTCGAGGTGCGCAACATCGTAGAGCAGGCTGATGTGGCGCTCTTCCTCCTTGGCGGGGATATGCAGCGCCGATGGGTAGACCTTCGCATTGGCGAAAACTCCGCCTCGGTCTCCTTCGAGCATAAATGAAAGACGTCTTCACCTGGGTAAGCTTAATTACTGGTATACTTCCGGGTATGGCCTTGATCCTCAATGGGTTCGGAACACCCGAAGACTTACGACAGCCGTTTGGCATCATCGCGGCGGTTTGCGGATTTGTGGCATTCGGTGTGGTGCTCCTAATTAAAGAGAGCATCAAGCGACGGAGTAAGAAAGTGCTGGCGCTGTTGATCATCGCCTTCGGGCTAGTTGGCTTGGTTTCACTTTGTTCTTATTGGATCGTCTTAAATCAGTGCGTATTTCATGCACCACAGCGTTCACCAGCATTTTACCCGTTGTGGCTGGATGGCTGGGCGAAAGTGAGCGTCGAGAACGCAGGAGGCCGGGTGGCGTATTACCAGAAGTACGGCCCGGGCGCTGTCTCCAAGCTATTGGAGACTCAAACAGAGCAGATAAATCGGACAAAGTTGTTGCTCTTGGGTCTGGTTTCCCTGGCTTCCTTGGCTCTGCCTGTTTCGAGTGGCATCGGGTCGGCTTTTCCAGAAAACCGTTCGATCAGACACTCTTCATTTGATGGGACAACGCGAGCGCCACGAAGGCGGCACTGAAGAAAGGCGCGGTTAACCGCACTTCACGGACGAAAAGTGAGTCGGATTAACGAGACTCTTTTTGCTGATGGCATGAAAATAAGAGCGGAACTGATGTGGCTGCTGCTGTGCGTGGCAGCGGTGCCGAATTTCCTTCCGGCGCAAGAACTGCCGGAATCCCTGACTGCAACTTCGGCCCTCTCCAGTTCCAAGGAGAAGAGGCTTGAGAGGGAGATTGCCGGGGCCGAAGCGGCGCTTGCACGCATAGCACGGTCTGCGGAAGCGCAACCGCGTGAAATGGCGGATGCTACAAGCGCACTAGCCGACCTTTATCTCAAGGCCGGAGATTATGAGCGGGCTAGCCCATTGATCGAGCGAGCGCTCGAGATTCGGCGCACACGCCTTGGTGATGAAGACCGGGACACAGCAGCAAGCTTCCAGCAGCTTGCGGAATTCCGGGAGGAACTGGGTGCGTTTCCCGAGGCAGAAACGTTGTATCGCAAGGCACTCGGCGTGCGCAAGCAGGCGGACTCGGGTAGCGTCGGGACCGCAGCGACTCTCCACGGCTTGGGCCGGCTGCTGTCGAAGATGGATAATGTCGCGGAGGCCGAACGATCGTTGCGCGAGGCGCTGGCGATTCGGGAACAGAAGCTGTCCGCTGAGGATGTCGAGACCGCGTACACGCTGTATGAGCTGGCAAAGATTGAGGCCTGCAAGCAAAATTACTCCAAAGCACACGAACTCACTGGACGCGCCTCCAGGATATTCGACATGGCGCTGGGCAAGGAGCATCCGGACGTGGAGGATGCGCGTTTTTTTATGGAGGCATTCAGCGACAGCGTCAACGAAAAGTTGTTCGGATTTGGGATGCAGATCGGACATATCCCTGGCGGTCCATCTCCGGAAGCTCGGGCCGGGGAAACAGAAGATCAGCCAACCAGGAGGCGACTCTTTCTCTCCGGTCCTATAACGCACAAGAGGCCCAAAGGCTGAGCGACGCCGCCGAAGCTCTGGAAACATCCAGCAATGCGGACGATCGCGAGCAGGCTTTGCTCATGCAGGAGCGCAGTCTGCGGATTCGCGAGCGGGTACTCGGCCCCGAGCATCCGCTTACGCTCCAGAGCCTCCAGCGCCTCGGGCTCGCTGCATTGGAGCAGCGCCAATATGACAGGGCCCTGCTATTTGCGCGCAAGGCGATGGTTGCCCAGACGCGTCACCTCCAGCGGGTTTTCTCTTTCACCGACGAGCAGCAGCGCCTCGCATTTGAGGCGACGGTGAGGCCTTTCTCCGTCTTCGCTTCGCTCCCCGACGTTCCCGTGAGCGATCTCGCCACCGCCGTGCTCCGTTTCAAAGGCGCTGTTCTGGATTCGCTGCTCGCCGAGTGCCGGGAGGCTGATGCCTCTGAGGACCCCTCGCTGCGCCCGCTTCTAGCTCGTACCGCCAGTGCCAGAGAAGCATGGCACCGGCTGGAGGCGGATGCGATTGCGTCCGAAAGCAACAATATCGGCGCGATCGACGC